>Ga0316207_10000347_pt1 | contig 82311 bp, 88 predicted proteins | sample 6weekpyrite_MG_FD_204943 | JGI IMG/M metagenome (GOLD analysis project Ga0316207, IMG submission 204943) | Microbial mat bacterial communities from mineral coupon in-situ incubated in ocean water Damariscotta River, Maine, United States -... | ecosystem: Environmental > Aquatic > Marine >...
CTACAATCCCCGGAAACATTAACAAAGGAGGCAAGATTACTGCAGTACCGGCAAGCGGTAAAATTACATTTCCATAAGGCATAAATGTAGCTAGAATCGCCACAATAAATATAAATGCAGCTAATACAATTAAAAATTTATCTAAAAAAGGGGCAAACTTCTTTGTCATTAAAAACTCTCGAGAAAAGACAATGATGGTCAAAGTCATAATCCCCATCATGGTTCCATTCCCATGATGAATCATCCAATACCAGTCTGACCAGAGAAAACGCAACCCTAGTCCATCTAAAGAGAGTTGATAGATACTAAAAGAGGTAATAAAGATAAGGTATAAAAAATAACTTCTTTTACGTGTATAAATAAAGCTTATTAGATTGTAGAAAAAGATAATAATAAAAATACCATAATACAGACCTGCTAAAACAAGGAGGTATTGCTCCTGTGTCATCAGGCTGTAGGATGTTTGAATACTCATTGGTACTTGCATGGAACTTTGGGTTTGAACACTTAGATAAAAGATCTGTTTTTGCTTCATATCTAACTTAAAAAGAAAGTTTCTATCTGCTGCTTCACGCTCACTAAAAGGTCGTAATTTACCTGACTTTTTTAAGCTGATAAGCGTACCATTCTCATCACAACTGTATAGGTCTATCTTATCTAGTAAGGGATATGATATATTTAACCACCACGTCTGCTCATGAGTATCTACTTGAGGGTTTATCTCTATTTTAAACCAAAACTTCGAGTGTGTAAAACCAAAACTTGCGACAGACTTATCAACAACATTAAAGCTTTGACGCTTAACCTCTTCAAAACTTAAACTGGCATGTTTATCTTCAAAATACGGCACCCCTAATAAAGGGATATTTTGATCTTTGCTTTCTATATTAATCTCAGCCTGTGAACTTGCCGTTACTAACAACAGTACCCATACAATTTTAATATAAAGCTTCATCATTACCGTTTACGCAAAGCCTCTTTAAATCCCCAACTCTTGCGTGCGGACTTCACTGCTTTCTTATCTAAGTCTATCATCAAAAGTTCTTCTTGGTTACCCAGATGATTTTCGATGTCGCCTGAAGGTGAGACCACTAAGGAGTCACCATAAAAGTTCCAGTTCCACTTATCTTCAACATACTCACCAATACGGTTTGCACGAATCACATAACATGAGTTTGTAAAAGCACGCATCTTAATAAGTTCTCTCCATCTCTCATGCGATTCAAATGTAGAGACCGTAGGCAGTAAAACCGCATCCACATTCTTAGCCATCACCTCTTGCCAAAAAGCATCAAAGTGCAATTCAAACCCTGCCATCACCGCAAACTTAAACCCGTCGATACTAAAGATCATAGGTGCCTTTAAGGGAGCTACTTCATTGGCAAAAAACTTCTCTTCATTCCAATGTTTATAATTTATTAGTATCTGTTGATAGTAGTAAGAAGTTGACGTTGGTGAAAATTTCACAATGGTTTTATAAGCCTGCTTCTTTTTAACAATCACCAATGGTGCAATGATACTCAGATCATACTCTTTTGCCAGAGCCTTGAGTGTTTTGAGGTGATGATCACTCTGCTCTTTAATCATCTCAAGGGGTGTCTGTTCTAACTCTTTGAAGAAACGGTTTAAAAGGTATTCTCCTAAGACAACAACCCTGCACCCCTTCGATTTGGCAATACGAAGATAATAATCAAACTTTGAGGCTGACATTCCCACGGAAGGTATTTGAAGTATGGCTGCTTTCATTAGGCTGAGTCTCCTTGAATCTTCTCAAATTCCAAGGTAGCATCTTCTAAAATTTTTTGTGCCTCTTGAAGTGTTTTCATTCCCTCTTTGTAGGACTTTACACTTACATCAAGGGTTAACTCTGGATCCATCAACTTCTCTAAAACAGCTTTTGCATCGACTAACTTTTTCTCAAAATCTGCTAAATTTTCTTTTGGTTCATCATTTTTTTTCGTTGCCATTTAATGCATCCCTTATATAATCTTCAAACTTTTCCACTTCTACTAAAAAAGCATCATGTCCATAAGAACTCTCCACATTCAGGTAAGAGGATTGCTCTTTAGGGTGTATATCTTGCATAATATCAAAGATTGTTTGTGACTCTTTAGGCTCAAAAAGCATATCCGATTCAAAGCTTATGAGATAAAGTTCTGACTTTATTTTAGCCAGTGCATCTTCAAGTGAGTCAAATCCACGACTTAAATCAAAAATATTAATCGCTTTTGTAATGTATAGGTACGAAAGTGGATCAAACCACTTCGTAAAGTTATAACCATTATACTCTAAATATGACTCAATTTGAAATTTACCAAAAAGCTCATACAAACCATCATTACGCTTATATTGTCTTCCAAATTTCTTATCCATAGAATCAGGAGAGAGAAAAGAGATGTGCCCTGCCATTCTTCCAACAGCTAAACCCACTAAGCCATTGACCTTAATATCTGCCGGGTCATAATACCCCTTTTTAAAAGCGGGGTCTTCAAGTACCGCTTCTTGGGCGATCTTATTAAAAGCAATAGCCCATGGACGTGTTGCATGTGTCGTGGCAAGGGCAATAACTTTTTTAGCAAAATTGGGAAAATCAACTGCGGCTTGAAGGGCTTGCATCCCTCCCATAGAACCACCAACAATAGCTTCAAGTTTATGAATACCCAAACTATCAAGCAGTAATTTTTGAGCCTTTACCATATCTTTAATCGTCACCACAGGAAACTTATAACGGTAAGGTTTTTGAGTAGCATAATCATCTGATATCGGACCCGTTGAACCAAAACATGAGCCTAGTACATTCGTACAGATTATAAAATATTTATCTGTATCTAAGGCCTTTGCAGGACCAATAAGGCTGTCCCACCAACCCGCTTTTGTCTCATTTTCATACACACCTGCTGCATGGTGTGAACCGGTTAGGGCATGGGTAACCCAAATAACATTAGACTTATTTTCGTTGAGTTCACCATAAGTTTCATAGGTAATATCATAGGGTTCAATAATACGACCACTCTCAAGGTATAGTGGATTCGTAAAGTGCGCTGTTTTGGTCTGTATTTTCATTTTTTGTTTTCCGTATCTTTGTTTTCCAACATTCTTTTACAAGAACTTTGTTTTCCATCCTACTGTTTTCCATTTTATGAAAAGAGTCTTTTATAGACTCTAAGCTAAGTAAAAAAAAGTATAAATTTCAAAAGTGCCTTTAAGCACCTAATTACTCTAAGGTTAAAACCTAAACGTGGTAGTTTGGTGCTTCGTGTGTGATCACAACATCATGTACATGTGACTCTTTTAGACCAGCAGAGGTAATCTCAACAAACTCTGCATTCTTCCAATAAGTAGGAATATCTTTTGCCCCACAATATCCCATAGAAGCGCGTACACCTCCTAGCATCTGATGGACAACATCTGCAATGGTTCCTGAAAAAGGAACACGTCCTTCAATTCCCTCTGGTACAAGCTTGTCAGCCGCGGTTCCTTCTTGAAAATATCGGTCTGTACTTCCCTTTGTCATCGCTCCAATTGAGCCCATTCCGCGGTAAGATTTAAACTTACGTCCTTGATAAATAATGGTTTCACCAGGAGCTTCTTCCGTACCCGCAAGCAGTGAACCCGCCATGATACAAGAAGCACCCACAGCTAAAGCCTTAGCCATATCACCAGAGAATTTAATCCCACCATCAGCGATAATAGGTACACCATATTTAGCACCCTCTGCTGCACACTCATCAATCGCAGAGATCTGAGGAACACCAACACCCGCAACAATACGTGTTGTACAGATAGAACCCGGTCCAATTCCTACCTTAACAGCGTCAGCACCTGCATCAATAAGTGCTTTAACTGCTTGCGCCGAAGCAACATTTCCAGCAATCACTTCAATTGTAAGCTCTTTTTTAATCGCAGCAACGGAGTCTAAGATACCCTTAGAGTGTCCATGTGCAGAGTCAAGTACTAAAACATCTACACCCGCCTCTACTAAGGCTGTTGCTCTGTCCATCTGACCCACACCAATGGCTGCACCTACTCTAAGACGACCAAAGTCATCTTTATTGGCATTTGGATAGGCTACATTTTTCTTCACATCTTTAAGGGTAAACAGACCTTTTAAGTTCCCTTCCTTATCAATAACAGGAAGCTTTTCAATCTTATTGGCATGCATAATTGCCTTCGCATCTTCAAGGCTCGCCCCATGCTCAATTGTCTTTAGTGGCATCGGTGTCATTAACTCCTCAACCTTCACCGTATCATCATTTTGAAAACGAATATCACGATTCGTCATAATCCCAAGAAGTTTATCATGCGCATCAATAACAGGAACCCCAGTAATACCCGCTCTACCCATAACATTACGCGCTTGTGCAAGTGTCATATCAGGCTGAACATATACAGGGTCTACAATCAGACCATTTTCACTCTTTTTCACCTTCTTAACCTGAGCAACTTGGGCTTCAATATCCATATTTTTATGAATAATACCAATCCCACCAAGATGGGCCATTGCAATTGCCGCTTCATATTCTGTTACCGTATCCATTGCGGCAGAAACCATAGGAATATTAAGGGAGATGTTTTTTGTTAACTTAGTCGTTATATCAACCTCTTTTGGTAAGACTTCTGAGTACTGAGGTACGAGTAAAACGTCTGCAAATGTTAATGCTCTTTTTTTAATGTTCATGATATGGAATCCTTTTATGTAATTTTACTCATGAAAAACGTGAGATTAACTCACCTTTTTTATGAGGTATCCTTTATTTAGTTTGTAATGCGTTTTCAAGGCCAAGGGCCCCGTCAAATAGTGTTTGTTCATCAAAGGCAGGTGCAATCAGTTGTAAACCAATCGGCATCCCCTCTTTTGATTTTGCTACCGGTAGAGAAAGCGCAGGTAATCCTGCAAGATTCACTGAGATGGTGTACATATCGGAAAGATACATGCTCATCGGATCTTCTAACTCGCCAATACGAGGTGCGGTACTTGGTGCTACTGGTGAGAGGATAAGATCAGCACTTTCAAATACTTTCTCAAAATCTTGTTTAATCAGGCGTCTTACCTTTTGTGCTTTGACATAATAGGCATCATAATACCCACTTGAAAGCACAAAATTTCCTAGTAAGATACGACGTTTCACCTCTTCACCAAATCCAAGTGAACGTGACTTCACAAAGGTCTGCTCTAAGTTATCACCCTCTTCACGTGTTCCATAACGAATACCATCATAACGTGCAAGGTTTGTCGATGCCTCTGCCGTCGCGGTAACATAATACGCCGAGATATCATACTTCGCATCTAAAAGTTCTGCTTCAATAATCTCATGCCCTTGTGCTTTAAGTACCTCAATGGTATCCATATAGGCTTTTTTCACCTCGTCACTTGCATCATTAACAAAATGAGGCAGTACTGCGATGCGTAGTTTACGATCCGCTTGTAAGTTTTCACTTACTGGTGTGTAATCCATATCCACTGAGGTTGAATCTTTTGGATCATATCCCGAGATCATATCATAGAGTATGGCCGCATCTTCAACATTTTGTGTTAATGGCCCGATCTGATCCAGTGAGCTTGCATACGCCCCTAAACCGTAACGTGAAACACGGCCATAAGTCGGCTTCATCCCTACAATACCACAATAAGCAGCAGGCTGACGGATAGACCCACCTGTATCTGAGCCTAAAGCAGCGATAGCAATACCAGCAGCAACCGCCGCAGCAGAACCACCTGAACTCCCCCCAGGAACACAGTCTGTATTCACAGGGTTAAGTGTTTTACCGTAATACGAACTCTCTGTAGTAGAGCCCATCGCAAACTCATCCATATTAGCACGTCCAAAAGGCGCAAGGCCTTTGGCTTTTAGGTTTGTAATGACGGTTGCATCATAGGGAGCAACATAGCCTTGAAGAATCTTAGATGCCGCTGTTACTGACCAATCTTTGACTTGAATATTATCTTTGATAAGAAGAGGGATACCATCACCTGATTCTTCTAAACCAACATAAGCATTCAGCTCTTTTTTCGCTTCAATCTCAGATTTTAGTTCTTCACGAAATTGTTTAATTTCATCAGATGATAAGGACAGTGCTTCTTTAAGCGTAATCACATGCTTTCCTTTTTAATATTTTTATAACAATGTAAGTTCACTTGAATCAGTGAGCTCATACTACATTTTATTGCGCTTCTTCTTAACAATTAGAATTGCAACATAGATCAGTACAGCAAGTACCCCTACTGTTTCAAGAACAAAACTAAAAGGTACGGGTTGTGTAAAATCTGGCATTAAGCCATCACCTCAGCACATCTTTCACAGAGACAATCTGGTGCACTTGCTCTAAATTTCCAACAACGTGGACATTTTTCTTTATCGGCTTTGAAAATTTTAAAACTATCGCCTTCTACTTCAAATGAACCTAGTGCATCTGCTTCATCATGGAAAATCACCTTAGAGACTTGGAACCAATCTTCAGCATCTGTTCTATCTAAGGCTTTTACCTTTTCACTCTCAGTATAAATCACAAGCTCAAGTGTATCTTTAATCGTTTTCTCTTTCTTAAGTGCATCCACAATAATAGAGAACTGATTTCTTGCCTCACTCATATAGGCCTCTTCAAAGAGTGAAGCCGGTGCATCAATAGGAGCATAGACCAGATCAAAAATATCTTTTGCTTCGCCTTTCATAAAGCCAGGTAGTTGCTCAAAGATTTCATCTGCTGTGTAGGTAATCACAGGAGCAAGTAGCATTAAGAGTGGTTTTAAAATAGTCGCCATAGCTGATTGTGAGGCACGACGTGTTTGTGACTCTTTTGCATCACAATAGAGGCTATCTTTTGTCACCGCTAAGTAGATACCTGAAAGTTCATTAACAATAAAGTTTGTTATAACCGACATCCCTTGAACATAGTTGTACTTATCAAAGAGGTCATGGGCCTCATCAAAAACGATACTCGCCTTAGAGACAATCCACTGATCCATAAGCCCTAGTTCTTCATAGCTTAAGACTGTATCAAGATCATCAATATTGGCTAATAAAAATCTAAAGGTATTACGGATCTTTCTATACTGTTCTGCTGTCTGTTTTAAGATATCATCTGAGATTTTCAGGTCACTTTGATAATCTGAAAGAGCTACCCAAAGACGAAGAATTTCAGAACCGTACTGCTTGATTACCTTCGTAGGAGCAACAACATTTCCCTTAGACTTAGACATCTTTTCACCCTTAGCATCCACGGTGAACCCATGTGTAAGAAGTGACTTATAGGGTGCCTTATGTTCTACTGCTGCTGATAAGAACAGAGAAGATTGGAACCAGCCTCTGTGTTGATCTGATCCTTCTAAATAAAGGTCTGCTTGGTATTTACCCGCGTCATAATTTCTTGATTTTAGTACCGAGTTCCATGTTGAACCTGAGTCAAACCATACATCTAAGATATCGCTTACCTTCTCAACCTCATCTGCCTTATAACCTGCTCCTGGATAAAGCAAGTGCTCAGTTGGAAGTGAATACCAGCTGTCTGAACCTTGCATCTCAAAGACCATGGCGGTGTAGTTAAGTACCTTTTCATCCAAAAGCACCTCACCCGTAGCCTTCACTCTAAAAAAGGCGATAGGCACACCCCAGTCACGTTGACGAGAGATACACCAGTCTGGACGGTTTTCTACCATAGAAGTCAGACGTTTACGTCCCGTTTCAGGATAAAAGGTTGTCTCATCAACCCCTTCCATTGCAATTTCTCTAAGCGTTTTGTCTTCACCCTCAGGTTTTTCATCTACTGAGATAAACCACTGACGTGTCGCTCTAAAGATCAGTGGAGTATGTGAACGCCAACAGTGTGGGTAGGAGTGCATGAATTTTGACACTTTAAGCAGTCTATCGCCTAAAAGTTCATTAATCGTCTCATTACACTTAAAGATATGCTTACCCACAAACTCTTCTGGGTTAGGAAAAAGCTGATCTTTAACAACGGTCTCATCATAACAACCCGTCTCATCCACTGGCATTACGACCTCAAGACCATATTTTAGTCCAACACGGTAATCATCCTCACCATGTCCAGGGGCTGTATGAACACAGCCTGTACCATTTTCCATTAAGACATGATCGCCAAGAACGATGGTAGAGGCACGCCCATTAAGTGGGTTAATGGCATGAAGTTTATCAAAGACTGTAGCATCAAAGGTCTGAACAACTTTGCCCTTCACCACATCTTGCTCGATCATCTGATCATAGAGTTTTTGCGCAACGATATAACCATCTTCTGTTCTGACATACTTCTCTTCAGGATTAAGAGAGATACCTGTATTCGCAGGCAAAGTCCATGGTGTTGTTGTCCAGATCACTAAGGCCGCATTGCCTTCGATAGAAGCACGTACCTTCGCCTCATCACTCAGTTCAAAGGCAACAAAAATAGAGAAATCTTCTTTATCTTCGTACTCTACCTCTGCTTCCGCTAGGGCTGTGCGCTCTGCCCATGACCAAAACACAGGTTTAGAACGCTCTGTTAAAAGCCCTTTTTTAGCCACTGAACATAAGGTACGGTAGATGTTAGCTTCAAACTTATAATCCATCGTCACATAAGGCTTATCCCAATCTGCGATAATCCCCATCTCTTTAAATTCTTCACGTTGAATATCAACGAACTTCGCTGCATGCTCTCTACAAAGCTTACGTACTTCATGGGTTTCAAGAAGTTCTTTCTTCTTTTTTCCACCCAATTTTTTCTCGACTTGCTGCTCAATCGGAAGACCATGACAGTCCCAACCCGGCGTAAAACGTACTGACTTACCGTTAAAGTAGTTCTGTTTAATGATGATATCTTTTAAAATTTTGTTTAAAGCATGCCCAATATGGGTGTTTCCATTCGCATAAGGAGGACCATCGTGTAGGGTAAAGCTCTTGGCTCCCTCACGGTTTTTCTTCATTCTGGCATAAACATCTTGCTCAAACCACGACTTATATCGTGGACCTTCATTGTTTAGCAGGTTTCCGCGCATTGGGAATGCGGTATTGGGTAAAAGAAGTGTATCTTTGTAGTTCATTAAATTTCCTAAAGTATATCTATCTCAAAAAGTTTTGGATTATACCTACAAAGCCATTAAAAAAGGCTGATACTTTTACATACTCTATATATAGGGATAATTTAGCCTCTATTTTTAAGAGCATTTTTCAAGTATGCTATACTTTTCATAATTCATTTTCAAGGATAAGTGTGGAAAAAATTGTTTTATTTGTAGGTAGGAAGTTTCAATCCAACCTCCCTTTTCAAAACTATATCAAAAGAGAGGTGCATGCTAAAGTCGGTGAAATTGATACCTATTTTTATTATGCAGAAAATGACAATTCACTCTTTTTACACCTTGAAAAGCTACTTAACAAAGATGCGCAAATACTTATCTTTGCCACTAAAGCAGCCAGCAGTGTGGTAGGTAAGCTCTTGTGTACCATCACCTCTGATAACCAGATACTTAAAGAGAACATGCTTATCCCCTCTTCTACTTCAATGTTTGAAGAAGACACCTACCTCTTACAATACAAAAAAACCACCATAAACGTGATATCTGCACAGGAGAATCAAAACTTAGCACAGGTCCTTATCAAAAATGAGTCACGATTTGCAGAGATACAGCTTTTTGACATCGATATAGAGACGGCCAATGCCCTACTAAATCCCTTAGCTCAGACCTATGAAGTAAAACTTCATTTTACTGATATCGTGCAAGAGTGGGTACTGCTTACCATTGAAAGTAAACGCTACGGCCACATCTCACAATTCATCTCATCTGCTAGCTCCTTATTAAATACCAAACTTATTCCTGCCTCCAATATAGCAGCCTATATCATTGAAAAACTTTCACACTCAAATAAAAAAATCTCTATGGCAGAGTCCTGTACAGGAGGTCTAATAGCCTCGTATCTTACGAAAGAGAGTGGCTCATCTGCTATCTTTGATGGTTCATTAGTCACCTATTCTAACCTTTTAAAAGCCAATTGGCTCGCTGTTGATACGGCTACCTTAGAAGAGTATGGCGCCGTAAGTGAAGAGACAGTTTTACAGATGAGTGAAGGGGTTTTAAACGTTAGTGATGCAAATTACGCCATATCAGTGAGTGGAATAGCAGGTCCAGATGGAGGTAGTGAGGTAAAACCTGTGGGCACTGTCTATATTTGTGTACGTTCTAAACAGAAGGTGAATGCGCAATGCCTGCATTTTAATGGGGACAGAAACTACATCCAAGAACAGTCTGCCCTGTATGCTATCAAGATGTTAATTACCTTAGATAAAGAGTTATTTTTCAACTAATTTTCATTTTCATCTGCTTAAAATAGGCATTATGAAAATATTTTAAAATTCCTTCAAAAAAGTCTTGACAATTAAAGCGCATTTCCCTATAATTTCGGCCTCTTAAGCATAAAAGCTTAGAAGAAAGTCTGAAGAAACTTTTGCAATAGCAAATCACTTTCAGTTAATTTTGTCTTGTTAGCTCAGTTGGTAGAGCATCTCACTTTTAATGAGGATGCCGATGGTTCGAGTCCATCACAGGACACCATTTTAAAACAATAATATGCGGTGGTAGTTCAGTTGGTTAGAATACCTGCCTGTCACGCAGGGGGTCGCGAGTTCGAGTCTCGTCCACCGCGCCATTATGTTTTAAGACGGGCGTTTAGCTCAGTTGGTAGAGCGCTACCCTTACAAGGTAGATGTCACAAGTTCGAGTCTTGTAATGCCCACCATTTATAACCTTGAAACAAAATTGTTTGTTTTATCACTTGACCCTTTCGTCTAGTGGCCAAGGACACTATCACTTCATGGTAGTAACAGAGGTTCAAATCCTTTAGGGGTCGCCATTTATACGGTGTTGATATTTTAAATTGTATTTATAACAAATCCAATTTTTAATGATTTTTTCTTTAATCAAGGAAATGAAGAACGAGGTATACGTAAGTATCCGAGAGAAGCGTTGACGCAGAGTAAAGTAAAAAGCATAAAAATTTGGGCGTTTAGCTCAGTTGGTAGAGCGCTACCCTTACAAGGTAGATGTCACAAGTTCGAGTCTTGTAATGCCCACCATTTTTTGATTTATATGCACGAAGCTTTTAGCTCACGTACAACGTACGCTTCGCCAAAACCTTAGCACATCTAAAACAAAAACACTTCAATTATAAATAATATCAAGTTTTCCATTAGTTTCTTAAAAACTATACAACAGAAAGTTTACTTTCATCTACACACATGCGGTGGTAGTTCAGTTGGTTAGAATACCTGCCTGTCACGCAGGGGGTCGCGAGTTCGAGTCTCGTCCACCGCGCCACTTCTTCAATTATTTGCACAAAAACTTAACACTTCATGTACTGAAGTACACTTTGTATTAACTTTTTGCACAACTAATTTAAAGAAGAGTTTTTATCGAAGTGCCAATTTAATAACGACACGCCAATTCTAATATCAAGTGCAATTTTCATATAACACTTTTCGTTACTCAAAGTTACAAAAGATAATTTGTCTTAACTTCTAATTTCATATTGTATTTTTCCTCATCTTTTATCCGTTACTATGAAGTAAATACACACAAAGGATGACAATGGAATATTTTTTAGGAGCATATAAAAAGTATGCAGAATTTGATGGACGTGCGCGTCGAAAAGAGTATTGGTTGTTTTATCTTCTGTATATTGTTTCAGCTATGATATTGGCTTTTATTGATGGTATTATTGGGACGGGTGGGCTGCTTGCTGGTTTATATATTCTTGGTAGTATTGTGCCTTTTATTGCCTTAACTGCTCGACGTTTACATGATATTGATAAAAGTGGTTGGTGGCAACTTATTGTTTTTGTTCCTGTCATTGGACCCATTGTTATGCTTGTTTTTGCTGTGATTGCGGGTACTTCTGGAGAAAACAGATTTGGAGCAGACCCAATTGAACTTGAAGGGGTCTAACCCTTCAAGCAAACGGGCTTATTTTTTGCGGTAATGTGACATAAAGTAGTTAAATGAGTGTTTTAGAGCCTTGTTGGTAAGTTCAATGAACTCCTTGGCTTCTTTATAGCTCTCTTCAGCCTTTGCTCCTAAACCATCAAATTTTTTGTCGGCTTCTTTATAAAGGCTCTCTAACTCCTTAGCACCAACATCAAACTGTTTTTTTGCTTCAGCACTTAATTCAGAGCTTGCTTCTTTTAGCTCAGCCATCTCTTCTTGAAAGTGTTTTAACTGTTTTTTAGCTTCTTCTATCATTTGATCTTTCGTCATAACATACTCCTTGCAACAAAATTAAGCATTTTTAAATGCTCTTAATTTATTATAGATTAACTTTCTTAAAACTTTTAATAAATCCCATCATTTCTTTAGGCTATGCACCTCTAATATTCAAGTGATATTCCTAAAAGTTATATTAAGTTTGTTTAAAATATACTAAAGCAATAAACTTTTTACAAAAGGTGAAACTGTGAAAATATTAGTAGTTGATGATTCTAGACTAGCAAGAGCTTCTGTTATTAAAACCTTAAAAGAGACCTTTGGTGAGGAGAATGAGATACTTCAAGCTTCCAATGGACAAGAAGCTTTAGATACCTATAAGAGCACAAGCATTGATATTGTTTTTTTAGACCTTACCATGCCTATTATGGATGGGTTTGAAGCCCTTCGACAAATTAAAGCCTATGATGCACAAGCCCATATTGTTATTGTATCAGCCGATATACAAGAAAAAGCCGTCAATAAAGTAATGAGTGATGGCGCACTAATGCATGTTCAAAAACCTATCAATGCTACAAAGATGCAAGAGATTATAAAAACAGTTGACTTTTTATCCAAACTCGAGTTACCACATGCCTAACCAATACTCATTATCAGATGATCACAAAGAGGTCTTACAAGAATTTATGAATATTGCCTATGGCTCAGCTACTGCTATCATTGCTGACATTCTTGATGCCTTTGCAACCTTGGATATCCCCAAGGTTGATATCCTCACCATTACACAGTTTGAAAAATATCTTCAAGATAAAATTGACAAGGAGCATGAATATTTTTTCTGTTCCCAAGGTATTAATGGAGAGCTCGCAGGAGAAAGCATCTTTTTATTAAGCCGTAGTTCTATCACAAAATTAGCGAAATATTTTGACTTAGACGAAGAGGCTTCTGATACAGACTTAAAAGATGTTGCCTTAGAATTAACCAATATTCTCACCTCTTCCACTGTAGGAAAGCTTGCTGAAGAGATGGAAACAAGTGTTGGATTTTCCGCACCTACCACAGAGATAATCGACGCTTTTTCATTGAATAACCATAATGATATAAGACAATACACACAAGTCATCACCATACAAACCCTAATCTCTTTTGAAGAAGAAAAGATTGAGGGTGAACTTATTATTTTAACGAACGACCAATCTATTTTATGGATGAAAGAGGTACTTGACACTGTTATTGAAGCGATGTTTTAATGAATATTGATTTTGCGCATCGTATTTTAAATGCCTTAGACAATGGGATTATTATCATTGACAAGAACTTAGAGGTTCTTTTTTGGAATACTTGGCTTGAACTACACACTAAAATCAAAGAAGCAGATATTCTTGGAAAAAATATTGTCGACTTCTTTCCTTCTTTAAAAACAACGTCACTTAAGCGAAAAATCAAAACCGCTCTTGCCCTTAACTCACCCTCTTTTTACAGTTCGCAAACGTCTGAACCTCTTTTTGAAATACAAAGACCACATATTAGTAACACCATCTTTCACACAATGAAGCAAGACATTACTATCAGCCCTTACAACATTGACCTAGGCTTAGTCTGTATCAATATTGTCGATCAGACACCACTTTTTGAGGCCAACTATAAGCTCAGTTCAACGGCTGACTTCAAGTCCGATTTTCTTGCCAATATGAGTCATGAGATTCGTACTCCTATGAATGCTATATTAGGCTTTGTAGAGCAGCTAGCCAAGACAGAAACCCAACCCTCACGAAAAGAGCAATTTACTATCATTAAACGTTCTAGCCACTCTTTACTCACCATTATCAATGATATCTTAGATCTTTCAAAAATTGAAAGTGGAGAATTTGAGTTAAACCTTCGTACCTGTGATATCGTTCAAGTCTTTGAAGAGACCACTCTTTTGTATAAAGATTTAGCAAAACAAAAAAACATCTCTTTGCAGTTTGATGTTCAAGCCGACATACCTGCTTATTTTATTCTTGATGTTATGCGAACAAAACAAATTGTCTTTAACCTTTTAAGTAATGCGATTAAATTCACTCCTGAAGGTGGTAAGGTCACGCTAAGTGTCAATTTTGAACCCCTTAATAAAGTCTTAACAGTAGAAGTCCGTGATACCGGTATTGGTATTGCAGAACACAACCTTACTAAGATATTTAAGGCCTTTAAACAAGAAGAGAGTAGCACGAGTGAGCACTTTGGAGGAACAGGTTTGGGACTGAGTATAAGTTCTAAACTCATTAAGCTGATGTGCGGAGAATTTCATGTCACCTCAGAACTTTCGCAAGGAAGTTGCTTCTCTTTTGAGATACCTGTTAACACGAGTAAAGAGCCCCCTGAAGAGACAAGTCTTCAAGACAATGAACAAGAGACAAGCTTCCATCATCTTAAAGCCCTTGTTGTGGAAGATAATAAAACGAACCAAATTCTTATGGGACTTATCTTAGATGAGTTATGCATAAGCTACGAGCTTGCTAATAATGGCCTAGAAGCGGTTGAAATGGCTCAAAACAAGGTATATGATTTTATCTTAATGGATGATAATATGCCCTTTATGAATGGCCGTGATGCATGTGTAAAAATTAGAGAGTATGAAGTAAAACAATCCTCTAAAAAAATTCCTATCATTGCTGTTACAGCCAATGCTCTACCTGAAGAGAGAAAACATTTTTTTACAGCGGGGATGGATGATGTGATAACTAAACCCTACACAGAACAAGATATTAAAAACATGCTTTTGAAACATCTTCATTAAGGCTTTTATTTTCATTCCTTAAAAATGTTTATTTAAGTAAAACTTTAAGTCAGCTTTTGCTAATATCATAACAAATTATAATAGGATTTATACGATGAAAACTAAAATATTACTATCACTTGCCTCAGCCCTTCTTATACTGGGTTGTGGTGGGGCACCATCACCTTGGCAAAAAGCTGGTTTTAATGGAGATGAAGCACCATCACGTTCTTGGCAGGCGTGGGAAGCAGCCCATGTTAAAGCAAAAGATTATAAAGATTGGCAAAAGATCGGTGTTAAGACCCCACAAGAGGCCTCAGACTGGATGAAGGTTAATGCAAAGTTTCCAAAGCAAGCTTATCAATGGATGAAGCTTGGTATTAAAAAACCTATAGAAGTTAGAGCATGGAGAGATATCGGTCTGTATGACACTGAACATGTAAAGCCTTGGATAAAAGCCGGTGTTAAAACACCTCAAGAGGTACAAGCATGGAATGATAGTGGTGTTAAAACAGCCAAAGAGGCAGGTCTATGGTCTAAGGCAGGAATCATAGATGTTACTGAGGTGGCAAGTTGGAAACGATTAGGCTTGGATATCAATGAGATTAGTCTTTGGAAGAAAGCCGGTGTGAAGTCTTATAAAGAAGGACGAAAATGGCTAAAGCTCAAGGTTAAAAGACCTAAGCTCGTAAAAGAGTGGAAGAGTGTAGGTATTACAACACCTGAAGAAGCTGGCGAGTGGATTCATGCGCATATCCCTTTAGCTAAGATTGCAGCTGAGTGGAAAAAAGAGGGTCAGAGCCCAGATCAAGCGCGTGAATGGGCTGAGATATCTCAGCTACGATATCCGGATGTAGTGCAGTGGAAAGGCTTAGGCATTCATACGCCAGCACAAGCTTCAAGATGGATTGACCTTGGAATCACCTCACCTCAAGCGGTGACTTTATGGAGAGCTGCAAGGGTTGAAACAGCGGCAGATGCTAAGGCATGGATACAAGCAGGTGTACTCGATGCCGGTACGGCCAGTGAATGGAAACGCTCACCCTACAACATCCCTAAAAAAGCCTCACCATGGCTAGATGCTGGGGTAAAGTTTCCCGTAGAAATAGCCCAATGGCGCCAACTCAATATTAAAACACCTAAGGCTATCAAATCATGGACAAGTATAGGTGTAGCCACCCCAGCAGAAGCAAAGGCATGGCTGAAGTTCTCTTCATCGAAGAAAAAGATTGCTAAATGGATTGAAGAAGGTTACGTACCTCAAGAAGCTAAATCAGCTTCACCTGTACAAAAAAGTGTAGCACCAGCCTCTTCTACTGAAAAAATCATCATGAAGACAAACAGATAGGTCTAAGACTCTGTCACCTCAGAGTCTAACAATATCGCTATCCATTTTGTATCCTCATTGGTCTGTAAGGCAAGTTTTAACATAATGGTTAAAGGGATGGACAACAACATTCCAATAGGACCAAACACCCAGCCCCAAAATAGAAGCGATACAAAGACGACCAATGTTGACAGACCTAAGCCCTGCCCCATGTATTTTGGCTCCAAGATACTTCCCATAACCACATTGACTACTATAAAGACTACTGCTACTTCTAAAGCCCCTACAAGGCTCAACTGAATCAAGGCAAGTATAACAGCAGGCACAGCAGCAATAATAGAGCCGATGTTAGGTACAAAGTTTAATAAGAAGGCTAAAACAGCCCACAACAGTGCATAATCAAGGCCAATAATCAATAAACAGATATAGACTAATAGCCCTGTAAAAAAAGAGAAAACACTTTTGATTTTCATATACTGTTTAACATTATGTAAAAATTCTGAGGCATGCGAAGAGGCATCTGCATGGATGGCATGGAGTTTTTTAGGTAGCACTGAGGCTTCTAAAAGCATAAATATCACCAAGAGTAAAATCATAAAACTATTGGTTAATGCAGCACCAAATCCTTTAATCATACCCGAGGCAAAGGCAGCGATACGACTAGGGTCCACAAAACTTGAGATACTTTCATCAGAGAACTCAAAGCCTTTTTCATGCAAAAAGTTTAACAACAGTGTCATACTTTGTCTAAGTTTTTGCTCATACACAGGAAGGTTTGCTGAGAAATCATTCAAAGAGCTTGTCATTAAATACCCAAGAAGGCTCATACCGATTACTAAAAGTGCCATAATTCCCAATAAAGAGAGTGCCCCATTAAGCCCTTTTTCTTGTAGCCATAGTAATAAAGGTGAGGTTAAAATGGTAATAAAAATCGCTAATAAAATAGGGATTACAATACTTTTTGCTGCTATCAAACCCGCGATAATAATCACTACCGCGGCGAGTTTTACTAAGGGACTTGAACCGATTATTCTTTCTTGCATGCTGCTATATCCTTTGCTCAATAAGGTGAGGTTCCTCACCTCTTTTATGAAATGTTATTCTTAAAGAAGTGCTTTTTTCTGGTTACTCAGTTGTTGTAGGTAGTTTGAGATATTCATTAAGGAAAAAGTCACTAAAAATATCATTAAACCTGGAAAAATACCTACCCACCAGGCGATATCATTGACCGACTTAGCCGTACTTAAAATCGTTCCCCATGATATCTCAGGAGCAGTGATGCCTAAGCCTAAAAAACTCAAACCTGACTCGGCTAAGATAGCACCTCCAACTCCAAAGGTAAAAGAGACAAAGTAGATAGGTGCTAATAAAGGAGCATAATACTTAAGCAGTATCTTTATCTTACTCACACCTGCTATGTTAAGTATCTTAATAAAAGGTTGAGAGGTAATCGTAAAGCTTTCTGAACGAATGAGCCGTCCTGTTGTCATCCAGCCTGTAATGGAGATGATGAAAATTAAGACTAAGACCGAAGCATTCACATAAGAGATAAGCGCAAGCAGTAAAAAGAAGGTGGGAAAGGTTAAAAACAGATCTACCATCACCACAAAACCCTTATCGACACCACCACGTAAAAAACCGGCCGTTGCCCCTAAGATTAGTCCTAAGAAAGAAGCGATAAAGGCAGATCCTATTCCAATAAGTAAAGAGACCTTACCCCCTTCTATAATCCTTGCTAATAGGTCCCGTCCTAAACGATCTGTTCCAAAAGGGTGTTCGTATGAGGGGGCTGCTAAGATAGAGAGTGCATCTAAATCATAGGCAGAAGCATGATAGATAAAGCCACCTAAAAATGAGAAAAAAAAGATAAAGGTAAGAATAAAGATACTAATATAGGGTGTTTTCAAAAAGACTCTTTGTTTTTGAGAAAGTATACCATTTTAGATAAACAATCTCCTACTGTTTAAGTCCTAAAAGGGTATCTAACATCTGATCAATGGTAGTGATTACCTTAGCAGAGGCTCCATAAGCCGTCTGGTACTTAATAAGGTTGACCATCTCTTCATCTATATTAACCTTGGAGATAGACTCATAACTCAGTAAGGTCGCATTATATTTTGCTGTTATGGTATCATTAATAGTAATAGCCGCATTCGTACGTGAACCAACATCCGTAACAATAGCATCATAATATCCATACAAACTATCATTTGTGCTAATACCATTGGCTTCAAATGTAACGTCTTCAAACTGTAGTTGAAGCATATCATTAGCAAGTTTATTGTCACCATCAAGAGGTGCTTTATTGGCTCTAATTAAAGAAGGGTCATCTTTAAGGGCATAAGAAAGATCGATATTTTTGGCATCATCCCCATCAAAAAATCGACTTAAACCTGTTGTACCCGCAAAGTTCGTCCCTGAAGCCAAACCATTACTTTGATCATCTTCAACACCAAAGGTATATCCTGGAAACTGTGCTTCATCCACACGTAAAGACAGTTTACCCGTTTGACTCACAGCATCAAAGCTGTACACACTACTTAAAATAGAGTTAATATCATTATTGGCATTTCCATCGCCATTGTCATCTACAATAGCATTAAGCTGTCCAATAATACTATTGGCTGATCCAGCAGGCGGTCCAGGAAAGGCAAGTGAATCATCCATAACAGTCGTTGCTGTGATATTTAAGGTTCGTCTTGCCACCTCATTTCCATCTACATCATAAGCCACAAAATCAAAGGTTCCCACTGAAAAATTAAGATCTGAACTCACTAAGGGAGTGGTCGCTAAAAGAGGCAAGGCATCCGAAGTCATTTGCGTTTGAGCACCTTGGGCATACAAGTTATTTGTACTTTCAATCAAACCCTTAGCATACCCGTCTAACTGGTTGATTACCTCCTGGAGTTGTCCATTCTCCAAGTTCCCATTTGCATCAAATTGACTTCCACGAAGGTCTAAAATAGCCCCAACACGTCCACCTTTGATCTCATCATCCATAGGGATCAACACCCCATCTTGACGTTCGAATGAAAGTTTATAAAAGGCATTAGGGTTATCATCATTTTCAATTACGATAGGGTGAAAGTTTTTTCCATCAATCACATTAAAACCCGCAATATTAACTGTATAACTGCCCCCTGTCTCTGCTAAGTTCCGACTGACCGCCATATCAGAGTTAATGTTCCCTTCAAAAATTGTGGCATCTACTAACTTACTTAAAGAGACCTCTAATACCCCACGTTGATCGCGTAAGTCATTCGCATGTTGGCCCTCAATCGATTCTGTTTCTGTAATAGACGCAGTTAAGATAGCTATCTCTTCACCGATTCTATTAATCTCATCAACCGCTGTTTTAAGCTGGTCATTAAGTGTCACTTGCAAATCATTGATCTGTGTTCGTGTCTGATTAATACTTGTTGATAAAACCTGAGTTTGTTGGGCCAAGGCTGTCTTTACCGCTTGGTTATCAGGGTTGATAGAAAGGTCACCCCAGAGATTGAAGTATTCTTGCATATCATACTTAATCCCTACATTTTCAACCTCAGGAAAATAGGTCGAAAGTTCTTCTAAGGTTTGACGTTCAAAATCCGTAAACTCTTTGTTTTCACCATCACTCAAATAGCGGTTAAATACAAATTGATCATGAATTCGAACAATCTCTTTAACCTGTGTACCATTACCTTGAGCACCAGGGATGATTGTTCCTAGAGGTGTGGTACTTTGTTGCACAACTCGCTGTCTGGTGTATCCATCGGTTTCAGCATTTGAGATATTTTGACCCGTTGTGTTAATACCCAGTTGAGAAGAACTTAACCCACTATAACCAATATGAAGCCCATTAAATATAGAAGCCATAATCTCCTCCTTAAGCTCTTATCTCAAGAAAAGAGGCATTTTTAGAGGTTGATTTTTGGTACCCGTGCATCTCTGTTGGTACTAAACGTTCTAATAAGGTGTTATAAAAAGACGATACAGACAGTACCATCTTGGCATATTTTTTATTCACATCGCGAAGCGCGGCTAAAGAAGTTTTGAGGTTTTGCAAATAAGAGTTTTCACTCTCATCTAAAAGTTTATCTAAAGAAGTGTCTGGGTTTTGTGTCATAAGCTTTGAGATTTCATGATCAATCATCGCTTTTTTAGTTTCAAAGCTATGTATCATATCCTCTTTAATCTTGCGTCGTTTAAACTGAGGCTCGTGGTTTGCTAGTTTGATATCTTCGATATCTTGCTCGCTCATTTTCACTAACTCTTCTAAATCGCTTACTGCGCCTTTAAGATGATAAGATAACATAATTTTTCTCCTTAGACTATCTCCTGCGCTATCTTTTCGGCTAAGGCCTTCAGATCGAGTTGATACTCTCCATTTGCGATTGACTCTTTTAACTGTTCAATCTTACTTGTGTCCCCCTGCTTATCTACAGCTAGGGAAGCCTTGGAAGCCTCTTTGGCTTCATTCTCTTGGTACGTATTCCTTATGGCCGGTGAGCCTACCTTGGAAATCATTTTTAATCCTTATTGCCCTATATTAGTATATATTTCTAATATCGACAATAGCACAAATAACTTTAAGTAAATTTCACCCTTACCTTCCTTCTGCTAGAAAATCAAATAGCATCTGAGAAATACCCATATTTCCCGCACCCACCTTTGATATTTCATCTCTGTACATCGAGTTATATATCTTATCTCCAGGGTCTTTTCCAAAAAGGGTATTTTCATCCTTCATGGAAGTATCTAAAAGCTGTTTTAAGATAATAGCTTCAAATTGGTCGGTTTGCTTTTTTAATGCCATTTTGTCAAGTCCACCTTCGATACGTGGAATATCTGTTTGCGCACTGTACAGCGCGGCTGTATTATCAATATTCATTAGATTATCTCCAGTTCAGCTTGAATGGCACCCGCTTTTTTCATCGTCTCTAAGATAGAGATAATGTCTTTTGGCGTTGCGCCTAGTTTTTGTAATGACCTTGCAATATTAGCAACCGTTGAACTTCCTTTTTTAGCAAGCAAGCGGTTATCTTCTAGTCCAATTGTAATATCATCATCTAAGATAATATTCTCTCCTGGCCCTACTTTGGCGTCTTCTTCTATCTTTATCGTGATATCACCATGGGTGATAATAATAGGTGAGACAGCTATATCAACTCCAGCAACTATAGTTCCAGTTCTCTCATTGATGACAATCTTTTCCAAGGGCATATAATCAATATCAAGGGCTTGTACCTCGGCTAAAAACTCAACCATACTTTTATTTTCAGGACGTTTTAACTTCAAAGACTTTGGATCAAGGGCTACTGCAACTTGCATATGGTAAATACCATTAATGGCATTTTGAAGGTTGATTATATTAGAGAAACTCGCACTCTTAAGACTAAGTGTTGCGTACTCTTTATGATACAGATCAAGCGGAATTTCTCGTTCTACAATACCCCCACCATAAACAACACCTGCGGTTGGATGACTGATAGAACCGCCACCTCTAACATTTTTACCACCAATACTAAGAGAGCCTTGAGCAAGGGCATAAATCTTACCATCTACCCCTTTTAAAGGTGTCATCAGCAAGGTTCCTCCTTCTAGAGACTTTGCATCACCAATAGCCGATACGGTCAAATCTAAGGTATCACCTTGTCGTGAAAAAGAGCTTAATTTTGCCGTGACCACAACTGCTGCAACATTTTTAGATTGAATATCAGCTGGGTTCATATCAATGTTCATAGCTTGTAACATATTAGCAATAGATTGAAGTGTAAATACAGAAGTTACCCCATCCCCTGTCTTTTTTAAACCCACCACTAAAGAGTAGCCGATAAGCTGATTTTCCCGTACGCCTACGACCTTGGTTATTTCTGACACCTTCGTAGCTTCTAAAGAAGCGAACATTATTAAAAAAGTAAAAAGTAATTTCATAGACATCCTTGCCTTGTGTAGTTGTAGAACTAGTAGCAACTCTTGTTCCACTTTATGCAAACTTACACCTATCACTATAAATACTTTTTTACAACATTTTAAGTTTTTTATTTTTATAATAATTAAATACAGGGGGGAGTCGATGAACATACAAGACCTTAAGATTTACACTCAAGACTTAAACCTTTTGTATGTGGAAGACTCCTCCACCTTACGTAAAATTATCCATAAAAAAATTGATCCTCTCTTTAAGCATATCGACACAGCAAAAGATGGGGTAGAAGCCTTTGAATTATATGAGAAAAAACGTGATTTTTACGATATTGTACTCACTGACCTTGAGATGCCTAAGATGGATGGTCAGGCCCTCTCCCGGGCCATACTTGATTTTGATTTTTCACAAAAAATTATTGTTATCTCTTCCATTGAAGATTTTAAACAGATTATTGAGCTTATTAACCTTGGTGTTTATAAGTTTATCTCTAAACCCGTAGAAGATGAGCAACTCTATCAGGTCTTGGGTGACGTTGCTATGCAAATTCGTATACAAAGGCTACAAGAAGAAGAACTTAAAGAGGTTGAAAAACATAATGCTATCTTACAAAAACGTGAGAATAGGCATACCCAAGAGCTAAAAGAATTCCAAAAAGCACTTGATATTAGTGCTATTATCTCTAAAACAGACATCCACGGTAACTTGACCTACGTAAATGAAAAGTTTTGTAAACTCAGTGGCTATACGCAAGAAGAGCTTATCGGAAAGAATCATAATATAGTCAAAAGCGGTAATATGGATCAGCATATTTATCAAGCGCTGTGGAACAAGATTTTAAAAAAGAAGAGCTATCGTGGTCTTTTTGAAAACAGAAGTAAAAATGGTCAAATTTTTTATGTTGAGAGCTTTATCTCTCCTATACTTGGCTTAGATGGCGAGATTACTGAGTTTATATCCATCTCACACAATATGACAAAACTCGTACAATCTTTAAATGAGATTACAAAAATACAAAAATCTAAAGAGTACTTTTTCATCAACTTGTCTCATGAGATGAAAACACCGCTTAATGCGATTTTAGGCTTCTCCTCCATACTCGAGAATCGCCTCAAAGACAATGAAGAGGCCCTAAACCTTCTACACACCATTCATGAAAGTGGAAATGAACTTCATCACCTCATTGAAACCACCCTGGACTTGGGAAAACTACAGGACAATTCACTTCATCTTAACCCCGGTGTTTTTAATCCAAAAACTTTTTTAAAAGAGAGTTTAGAAGCCTATGCTCTAAAGGCTCAGAAAAAAATGCAAGTATTTAACTGTAGCTTTGATGAGGGCCTTCCTAGCTTGGTAATTGGTGATGCCAAACGCATTGTGCAACTTTTAAATACACTTTTTGACAATGCTATCAAATTTAGTAAAGAGAGAGGTCACATTGATATAGAGCTCTTTTATAATGAAAACGCTCTGCACTGTAAGGTTAATGACTATGGCATAGGGATAAGTGAAGAAGACCAAGAGAAAATTTTTGATTTTGAACAGCTAGATAACCATTTTAATCGCTCACATGAAGGAGCTGGCCTTGGACTGACCTTGGCCTCAGGACTGATTAAATTGATGAATGGAAAAATCTTACTTACGAGCGAACCCAATAAAGGTTCAAGCTTTGAGGCCGTTATTCCCCTTGAAGTCGGTAGTGTGTAAGCGAAGTTTTTCCAAACTTTTTGCTCTTTTTTTTCTCTAAAAGACCGATGTTTTCTGGTAGTTCAAGCCCTGTCATATGCTCAATCGTAATCATTTCTACCATCTCTATGGGAATAGAAGCAAGCATAGTTAACATCTTCTCATAAATGGCTTCCATTCCTTCTCTAAAAGAAAATGGTGGGTCCACATAAAAAAAGGCTTTTTTCTTCTGCTTAGCCAAGGCTTTTATGACCTGTGAAATATTTTCGAAACTGTCTCCATATAAGGCAGTGCAGTTATTTTCATTTAAACTTTTAATGTTTTTACTCAATATGGCATAGGCCGCCTTATCTTTTTCCATAAAATAAACAAACTCAGCCCCTCGACTTAAGGCCTCAAGTCCCACTGAACCTGAACCAGAAAAGACTTCTACAAAGGTGCTACCTACCACATCAAATTGAATGGTATTAAAATAAGACTCTTTCACAATAACCTTTGAGCTTCGCGTTGTCTCTAAGGAAGGAAGATCAATCTTCTTTCCCTTGTACTTTCCCGCAACAATACTGCCATAAAGCTTACTCATAAAAGGCCTTAATCTCTTTGATAATACTGTTTTTATAGGCCTGGGTCAGTTTTTCAATACGCTCTTCTAGCGCGACATAAGGATCTTTTGTAAGCGTTAATGTGTTTGAATTATTCGCTTCATCATCATAGGCTTGTACACTTTGAATATCTTGTATTTTGTCATAAAACTTCTCTAAGGCAAGATAGAGCTGAGAGCTTGAAAATGGTTTTGTGAGGTCACTCTCTGGCTCACTTGAGACAAAAAGCGTGTGGTGTGAATCCATAATTTTTTGATCACGTATCACTAAGTCACATTGCTTTAAAGAACTCAGATGTTGGTCTAAAAAAAGTTCCAGCGAACGCTGTAATAAAGGGGATTCACACTGTACCGCGACTTTCATAAGGCTCCTTTAAAAAACATCTCTCTTATAGATACTGTTTAATACTATAAGCTAAATCTTCATCTATATCTTCTAAACCCATAAGCCAGTGAAGATAAGAACTATCAAGTTCAGCAATCTCTTCAATATAATGCCCCCTGTATTTTCCAAACAGAAGTTTATCCATTAATACCGGTTTAGATGATATCTCTATAAGTTGTGAAAGAGTAGCATATTGAAGCAAAACCTCATATAAAAGCTTTGTATGGAGTGCATCACTTAAGGCACGATGTTCTTGCAACTCAAGACCCAATTCATTTGCCAAGGTCTTTTCCTCTTTATAGAGTAAAAGTTCATATCGAAGGTATTGAAGGTTAAACTGCTCACACTCGGGAATCAAGGCTTTCACACAGCGTAAGGTATCAATAATTTCAAAGTCTGCCTCAAAGCCCTCTTTTTTTAACATCTCAAGATCAAAATTTATATTATGCGCGACTAAGACATTCTCCTTACTGTTATAGCTTTGTAAGGCCTTATACGTCTGTGTCTCTTGACATACACAAGCATCTTTTATCATCTCATTGGTAATATGATGCACTGACATCGCCTGTGTCCCTATCTTTTTTTCGCTTTTACAAAAAGTATGAAAACTTTTTTCATTAGCAATAAAGCCTATCTCACAGATGCGGTCCTTTGCTTCTAAACCCGTCGTCTCTAGGTCTAAAAAGATAAGTTCAGACATCCAAAACCCTAATCTTCTTGCAGCGCTTTACTCCCAAAACAAAAACAGCCCCACCAAAAAGTGATATCAGAGCATACACACTTCGGGCATTAATCCAATTAAGTGAAGGCAACTCACCCGATATTAAGCGATACAGACCAATAAAAACCACTAAAAAGAGTAAAATAGCCCACAAGGTGAAAAAGAGCCATTTCCGCCATATTGGTATCACTTCTGATAAAAGAGGTTTTTCTATTCTTTGATCTTGACAGTCATAAAGCTGTATCTTTTTACCTTCAATGACTTTAAAAAACAGTGCCTTAAACACTAAAAGAAGATAGAGAATAAAACTCACACTAAAAAAAATAGGAAAAAAGAAAAGAAAAAGTGTCTTAAGGGCTAAGATACTCTCACTGCTTAAAGGGGCAAATCCCTGTGAGGCGTAGAGTACAAAAGTAGCAAGCGTGCAGAGACTTACCGAAAGTAGAAATGTCCGTCCTCCTACCCACGTTAGCCAAAAGATAAAAAGTTTGAGATAAAAACCTTTAGCTAGCGGCCGCATTATCAACCGCAGAGATCATGTCATGATAATGTTCAAGTGTAATAAAACTCTTTTCAAAACGCCAACATAAGATAAATTTAACCACATCATTTTTTAAATTTTCATCAATAAGGTCAGAACGACCAAAGTATCCTAAAGAGGTGTTTTTTGACTTTTGAGCCTTAGCTTTCTTATCATAAGAGATACAGATGATTTGAACATATCGGTTCTCTTTTATAGCACCTAAGTCATCTGCTTGCAAAGAGAGCCCCGTTACATTCATCGCCTTATACTCAAAAAGATCATCAAAACTAGGAATTTTAGCCTCAATGCCAAGCCTTTGATATAAAGACCTAAGTTGCGCCATATTCTCTTTTCTAGAGCCTTCAAAACTTGTGATTTTGCTAGTTAAAGCCTTTAACCTATCTAATGCAGAACTCATATATACACCTTAGCTTTATAGTACTCATACTAAAGCATAATTCATACCATCTATCCTAGCTTAAAAGAATATATCCTCATCTACCTCAGTACCGTTTGTGCTTTTTTTAACATAGGCCTTGTCTTTTGGCTGCTTTGAAAGTTGAAAAAAGCTTAAGAATGTGTCAATCTCTGTATCCGTATCTTTAATCTCATTGGCAATTGAATCCACTTCATTAATAAACTCACCATTTTCAAAAGAGAGTGCCGCCATATACTGAATTTGTTCTATGATGGCTACAATGTTTCCATTCATCTGCGTTATCGCGTCTAAACTCTCTTTAGAAATTTGAACATTTCTATGAATAGCCTTATCAATAAGTGAGAACTTATCTTTAACATCATCACCTTCAACAACCAGTTCTTCTACAATTCCACTGTTCGCCTCAATCTTCTCTGTGGCTGCGGACATAGACTGTACAAACACGGATAAAGAAGCATCAACCTCATTAATTGCCTTGTTCGTCCTATCAGAAAGGCTTCTAACCTCTTCAGCTACCACGGCAAAACCACGCCCATGTTCCCCTGCTCTTGCTGCTTCAATAGCCGCATTAAGCGCGAGTAGATTTGTCTGGTCTGAGATATCACGGATAACAGCTGTAATCTCTTTTAAATTCTCTACATCAGAGATTAGATGCGAAAACTCATCGTTTAACTCTTGGGTACTCTCGGCTGTATGTGATATCTTAGAACTGATGGTATTAATGCTTTCATTTGTACTTTCTAAGGAGACTTCACTCTCTTTGGAGATATCAAATATCTCTTGTGAACCTTGGACGGTTTCATCTAAAGAGTGTCGTATCTCATTTAAATTGTCCATGGTCTTTCTACCCACTGCTTCACTCTCACCCGTTTTTTCACGTAATGCAAAAGTCAATTCAGTAAGTGCATGTGCTAAGGAAGTCTGATACGAACTACTCTCTTTAACATGCAGTATCGTCCCATCTATCTTCTGAATAAAGGCATTAACATTTTCACCCATTAAGGTTAATTCATTTTTACTTTGCGTAATGGGCAAACGCTTTCTTAGGTCCCCATCTCCCGCACTCAAATCACGTGCGACTTGAATGATTTTATGAATATTGTCTAATACGCTGCGTCCTGTCATATAGTTTAAGGCACCAAGAACTCCCGTTAAACTCAGTAAAAGAATAGAAAAATATAAGAAAAATTCGGATTTTAAGTCTTCAAAATAATCTGCCTTATTCACCCCCGGGACAATCCAAGCGTCCCAAGCAGGTATATAAGCAAAGGCCGCTATCTTATCTTGGCCTGTTGTCGCCGAATGATATTCATAGACACCACCTTCTTTATGCTTAATGATATGGCTCCCGTAATCTGTCGAAGCCAGACTACTTCCCTCTTTTTTAGGGTGAATCAGCAACTCTCCCGTAGAAGAAATAAGATAAACATAGCCTGTTTTGCCCACTTTAACAGAGAGTATGTCTTTTTTAAATTCATCATTTGTATAAGCATCTTTATCATGATTAGCGGTGAAAACAATAGTTTGCTGTAAGGCTTTTGCTAATGTTGTGATATCTTTAACCATGATAGCATGTATCTTGCTCACAGCAATACCATAGGCCACTACTACAAAAAAGAGTAAACTTGCTAATGCAAGAACGAGATTAAAAATAAACTTAGCCTTGATTGTCTTAAGCATAATTACACTTCCTTATATGAGTCAATGAATTATCATAACATATTAATATAATTAATCAAAACACAATCTAAAAATCATTATAATCCTCTTACTATTATTTTACAGGATATTTATGGACTACTTACAGATTGAAGGCCCCACAAAACTCAGCGGAAGTGTAGATATAGCCGGTGCAAAGAATGCTGCCCTACCCCTTATTGCAATGACACTACTTGCTCAAAATGAGGTCACCATCAATAACCTTCCTAATGTTGTCGATATTAAAACCCTTATTAAGCTTCTTTCAAACCTTGGTGCCAATGTTGACCTTCAAGATGAAAGTGTTAAAATTGACACCTGTTGCCTTAGCAACACCAAAGCGACCTATGACATCGTTAAAACCATGCGTGCTTCTATCTTGGTACTAGGTCCCCTTCTCTCACGTTTTGGACATTGTGAGGTCTCTCTTCCTGGCGGTTGTGCCATTGGCCAACGTCCTATTGACCTTCACTTAAAAGCCTTAGAGCAGATGGGTGCACAAATCTCAATAGAAGCAGGATATGTCCTTGCCAAAGCACCCGATGGTCTTAAAGGTTCCCATATCGTCTTTGATAAAATCACAGTAACAGGAACCGCCAATATTGTTATGGCTGCGGCCCTTGCAAAAGGAAAGACCATCATCACCAATGCCGCCTTAGAACCTGAGGTGGTACAGTTGTGTGAGGTCTTAAAACATGCAGGTATTGGTATCGATGGTATTGGTACTTCAGAACTTACTATCTATGGAACGGATCGCCGTTTAGTTGAGATTGAGCCTTTTGCTATCATCCCAGATAGAATCGAAGCGGGTACGTATATGTGTGCAGCTGCGATTACAAACTCTGAAGTCACTATCAATAAAATCAGACCCGATCATTTAGAAGCTGTCACAGCTAAGTTAGAGCAGATGGGTTTTCCTGTTGAAATTAAAAAGAACAGCCTTACCGTTAAACCTGCTCAAAAGATCAAATCAACCGATATTATTACCCAAGAGTTCCCCGCCTTTCCAACGGATATGCAAGCACAGTTTCTGACCCTTTGTACCCAAGCTGAAGGGGTAAGCCTTATTGAAGAGCGACTCTTTGAAAATCGTTTTATGCATGTTTCTGAACTTCAACGTTTGGGTGCAGACATTAAACTAAAGGGAAATTCAGCAACCGTATCTGGAAAGGTCAATCTTGTGGGTGCTGATGTGATGGCAACAGATTTAAGAGCATCATCGGCACTTGTTTTAGCCGCTATGGTAGCGGAGGGGACAACCAATGTTCACCGTATCTATCATTTAGACCGTGGCTATGTTAACTTAGAGAAAAAGCTTCAAAAACTAGGCGCAAAGATTCAACGCTTGAAAGAGTAGTTTGCTTTGCGGTAAAGAATCAAGCGAACCCTTTACCATTTCCTTGAGGCTCCGCCTCCCCCCCTACTTATCTTCAAAAATCACTAGTTCATAAATACTTTTTTTAGTCACTAAGGTTTTATTGGGGGAGACAGCACCGTTTTGCTTCATCTTTGATATTTCATGTGTTAAATCATTTACATCTTGTTCTAAGACTTCAACATGCTCTTTCAAACGCAAGATAATATCAACACCTGCAAGGTTTACACCCAAGTCACGTGTTAATCGTAAAATCATCTTAATACGATCAATATCTCTTTGTGAATACAGACGAATCCGTCCACCTGAACGAGAAGGGGTAACAAGATTTTCTCGTTCATACTGACGCAAGGTCTGAGGATGAATATCTAAGATTTTTGCCACAATGCTAATAAGGTAAACCGGTTCATCATAATTATGCATCTAGACTCCTTCAGGTAACTTCTCTTGTAAGACCTCAGAAAGCTCTTCATCAAGACTTTCAACAGCAGGAAGCACAATATTTGCTTTAAGATACAAATTTCCACGTACCTTCGTTTTACGGTTGGTGACACCCATCTCTTTTACACGAAAACGTTGTCCATTCTTTGTGTTTTGAGGTACCTTAAGCGTAATCTCTTTTTCCAATGTTTCTACACTAACCTTTCCACCAAATAGAGCCGATTTAAGAGGGACATCAAAGCTTTTAACTAAGTCATCACCTTCTCTCTCATACTCACTACTAGCAGCAATAGAGATAATCAAGTAGAGATCACCTTGTTGGCCACCCATACTCTTACCCTTGCCTTTAACACGGAGTTTTTCTCCATTTTTAATACCTGAAGGAATTTTAATGTCAAAACTCTCACCTTGCATGGAAACAGAGTGTTTACCACCTAAGACGGATACTGAAAATGGCACCGTAATTCTAGTTTCAACATCAAGGTTCATCTGTTGTTGAGAAAAGCCACCTTGACCACCAAATCCCCCACCAAAGCCACCACCAAAACCGCCGCCACCTTGGGAGAACATACTGCGTAAAATCTCATCAAGATCTGCTCCACCACCTTGTCCACGGGCAAAGTCATGGAAGTTTTGCCCACCAAACATAGAGTCACCGTACTGATCGTATTGAGCTTTCTTCTCTTTGTCACTTAAGACTTCATAAGCCGCGTTAATCTCTTTAAATTTCTCTTCCGCTGATGCTTCTTTGTTCACATCAGGGTGGTACTTTCGTGCTAATTTTCTATAGGCTTTTTTAATCTCTGCTTCAGAAGCAGATGAAGAAACACCTAAGGTCTCATATAAACTATTACTCATTTTTCTACACCTTAAATTCTATAAATTTATTATTTATAAGTATTTTATCACAAAGGTTGAGTCAATGTCAATCAAGTTTGAACACTTTTTATGCCTATCTATATTTATAAAGCTAATATTTTCTCTTAATATCTCTTTATCTTTCATACAGTAAAATAGAATTATATTACATTGATAGATAAGGAAATTTTGATGTCAGATAATATCTATATCGCTCGTCAGCCAATCGTCGATGCCGAACAAAATATAAGGGCATATGAACTTCTATTTCGCTCGGTTCAAGAAGACGGTTCTATTCTTCCCATATTTGAAGATAATCTCTTGGCTACCTCACGTGTACTCGTCAATGCTCTTAATCATATTGGTATCAACAACCTAGTAGATGAGCAAAAAGCCTTTGTTAATATAGATGAAGAGATGCTTTTAGACAATATGATTACCACCATTCCTAAAGAACGTTTTATCGTTGAATTACTTGAAGATATCATCATTACTGACGAGCTACTAGATCGCATTATCGAGTTAAAAGAGATAGGTTACTGTTTTGCCCTTGATGATGCTCATTGTGATGAAAAATTTTTAAAAAACTTTACGCCTGTTTTTCCCTATATCGACATCTTAAAACTGGATCTTCAACTGATAAAACTCGATGAACTTCAACGTTTTATCCCCGAGTTTGAAAAGTACAATTTCAAACTCTTAGCTGAAAAGGTTGAGACCCAAGAGGAGTTTGAGACCTATAAGGCCCTAGGCTGTGAACTCTTTCAAGGCTACTATTTTGCAAAGCCACTCATTATCGAAAAAAAAGCGATAGACCCACACTATAAAAATATCTTTAATCTTATCAAACTCTTAGATAAAGACCTTGAATTAGATGACCTCAGCCTTGAGTTTGAAAAACAAGCCGACATTACCCTTCAATTGCTACGTTTTATGAACTCAGGTCAGCTCCATTTAAAAACAGAAATCAAGTCTATCAAACATGCCATTTCACTCCTAGGCAAAGCCCCTTTAAAACAGTGGCTACTGCTTATTGCTTATTCCAAAAGCGATTATCCAAACTCTGCTAAGGTTCGTTCTCCTTTACTAGAGATGGCCTCTGTACGCTCTAAAATGATGTTTGATATGATGGAGTCTTTGCATAAAGATAAAAAAAGAAGCCATGAGGCGGCCTTTGTCGGTCTGCTTTCATTGATGAACTGTATCGTGCATCTACCCATTGACACTATCTTAGATGAATTACATGTAGATAAAGAGATACATGATGCGATTACACAACATAAAGGAGAGTTAGGTCTACTCTTAGAGCTCATCACAACAGTAGAGAATTTTGATATCGAAAACACGCCTATACTGTTAAAAAAGTTGAAGCTCTCAGAAAAGAGTTTTAAAGATGCTCTTTTTGAAAGTATGCGTTTTCAAAAAGAGCCAGAAGATTAAAGCCTAGTGTAAGAAGTGTCTTATTCCAGAGAAGTATAATGCCATCCCATGCTCATTAGCCGCCTGGATAACTTCATCATCACGGATAGAACCACCTGGTTGAATAACCGTTTTAACCCCTGCCTCAGCAGCTGCATCAATCGAGTCTCTAAATGGGAAGAACGCTTCAGATGCAAGGGCTGCACCTGTTACGTCTAAGTCCATAGCTTTGGCTTTTTTAAGCGCACATTGACTCGCATCTACACGAGAGGTCATTCCCATACCAACGGCTACCATAGCAGAGTTTTTAACATAAACAACACAGTTAGACTTCACTAAAGAAGCCACCTTCCATGCGATTTCAGCATCTTTCATCTCCTGCTCTCTTGCGCAGCGTTCGGTCACAAGTTTAGCGTTTGCAACCTCATCATCTTTCACCTTGTCAGCGTCTTGGAAGACAAACCCACCATCAACATGCTTAAAGTCTAAGATATCATGTGAAAGGACAATTCTATCCGAGCCATATTCAAAAAGTTTAAGACGTTTTTTCTTTTCAAAAACCGCCTGTGCTTCTGCTGTAATACGCCCTGCAATAACTACTTCTAAAAAGATCTCATTCATCTTCTCAGCCAAAGGTGCATCAACCACACCGTTCACACACACTACCCCACCAAAAGCAGAGATTGGGTCACACTTAAGTGCTTCTTCATAAGCTTCTACTAGATTATCACGAATAGCAAAACCACAAGGATTACCATGCTTGACAATAGCCACGGCATTTTCATCTCCAAAAGCAGCCGCGATTTTAACCCCACCATTTAGGTCATTTAAGTTGTTAAATGAGGCTTCGCCCTTAAGGGTTTTGAAGTTATTGGTAAAATACTTATCAAACTCATAAAGAGCTCCTTTTTGATGTGGGTTTTCACCATAACGTGTGTCCATAACTTTTTCACCTACAATGAACTGCTTTTCGCCAAACCCTTGGTTAAAACGCTTGTTCATGTAGTTGGCAATCATCGAATCATACGCCGCTGTATGCTCATAAGCCTTAATCATTAAGTCACGTCTAAATTCAAGTGCACCCTCTTCATTATCAAGTGCTTCTAATACTGTTGAATAATCTGAAATATCCGTAACAATATAGACTGAATCAAAGTTCTTAGCTGCTGAACGTACCATCGCTGGTCCACCAATATCGATGTTCTCGATAATATCATCAAAGTCCTCAGTGCGCTCAATAGTGGCTTTAAAAGGATAAAGATTAACACAGACTAAATCAATCGCTTCTACGCCTAGCTCTTTGGCTTGGTCTAAATGAGACTGCTTGTCACGACGGTGTAAGATACCCCCATGTACAAAAGGGTTAAGGGTCTTAACACGTCCCTCAAAACATTCAGGAAACTTTGTCACCTCATCAATCTCAATAGCAGCCACACCTGCCTCTTTTAACATCTTAAATGTTCCACCAGTAGAGATAATTTCAAAATTCTTTTCAACTAAACTCTTTGCAAATTCAACAATATTTGTCTTATCGCTTACACTGATTAACGCTCGTTTCATTGGGCACCCTTATAGGAAAAATAATGGTGAAATTTTATCCACTTTCAGCTTATAATCGCTATAATCTTAACAATTACACTTATAAGGGTTTTTATGCGTTATTACTTAATTTTTTCTGCTTTTTTTATCTTCTTAAGTGGCTGTTCCACCACGACCTACACCCGAAACATCAGCAAGGGTGTCATTCAAGACCCTAAGATACGCATTAGCGCCAAAGATAAGAGCTTTGAGCTCCAAGGTGAATTTCAAGCACCCTTTCACAGTGCAACGCGCTATAACTCCTTACAGATGTCAGATAAAGAGCTAATCAAGGGCTACAAAAATGCCTTGCATCATGGTGCACGTCATGTGATTATAGAGATAAACGACAAAACACTTTATGGAGTTCTTGCCTTAGATAAGGCCGATAAAGATGGTATTGGTCCAGGAACACAGTCGTACAAAATCATTATTCCCCAAGCCTACATAGACGCTGCCAAGAATGGAAAGATATCGGTGGTATATGAGTACTATAAACTTAAAAACGATGGTATCATTGATGTAGGCGACATTAAAGAGCGTTCTTGGATCTTATGGTTAAGTGATGAGGATATTTTTGAATGAAAGTCCTCATTTTAACACTTATGCTTACTGCATTTATACGCGCTGACGCTTTAGTCTATCTTGGTAACGATATGCATACGCTTGATACCTTAGAAGAGAGATATGCACAAAAGTTGCTCATCACCAAATCTAAGATTTACCTCATTCCTAAGGCTTGCCGTCTTGAGCGATATTTTGGTGGAAGTTCACAAGGAGATTTAAAACGTGTTAATGTTCCCCTTCAAACTAAAGCCATTGAGCCTACTCAAGCCGTTTTTGAAGCAAAACAAACAAAGAACATAGAAAAAGACCTTGCTCTTAAAAAAGAGATAGCCCTACTAGAAGGAAAAGAAGCACAAGAGTTTTTAGCAGACAGTGAGGGACGAGCTTTTGGTGGAGAAAGTGAAGGAGATTTAAACTTCAAGACGCAAAAAAGCAGTGCAAAACAAGCAACAAGTAACAAGCAGCCAGAAACACTACACCCCTCTTGTAAGCTCTTAGAAGATGGCTCCGGATACAGCCTAAAAGACATTACACAAGCCAAGTTCTATTCGCAAGGTAAATTCATCCCTATCACTAAAAACACTATCTTATTTCAATAAGGATATAAAATGTCAAATATTGCAATTTTATGCTTAGGCGCAGATGATACCTCGCGTCAAGAAAAGGTAAGCCACCTCACCTTTTTAGCGAGTAAAATAACATCAATGAAAACCATTGACGACTTAGGAGAAAATTGAAATGAGTAACATTGCAATTTTATGCTCAGGCGGAGATGTTTCAGGCATGAACCCCGCCATCAAACGCTTTGTAGAATACAGCTTTAACCAAGGGCTCACCCCTTACTTTGTGTACAGCGGATACGAAGGGCTCATTGATAATAAAATCAAAAAAGCCACCTATGCTGATGTAACAGGTATCATCCATCGTGGAGGGACTAAGATCTACTCTGCGAGGTCCATGCGTTTTAAAGAGAAAAAGTACCGCCAAGTCGCCGCAGATAATCTCAAAGCCTTAGGAATAGACAAACTCGTTGTCTTAGGAGGTGATGGCTCTTTTAGAGGGATTGACATCTTTTTTCAAGAACATGGCATTGCCTTTTGTGGTATTCCCTCTACTATCGATAATGATATTAATGGTACGCAGTACTGCTTAGGCGTTGATACGGCATTAAATGTCATTAAGATGGCGACGGATAATGTTCGAGACACCGCTTCATCTTTTAAACGTGCCTTTGTCATTGAAGTGATGGGAAGAGACTGTGGTTACCTAGCCCTAGTCTCCGCCCTTACCTCAGGTGCTGAAATGTGCCTTATTCCTGAGATACCTTATGATTTAGCAACCTTAAAAAAACGTTTTTTAAAAGAGGTTAAACAGGGACGTAACTATTTCATTGCCATTGTAGCGGAGGGACTTAATAACTCCCAATCCATAGCACAGTGGTTTGAAGAGGAGATAGGCTTTGAATCACGAGTGACTACACTTGGTCATATTCAACGTGGGGGAAATCCAACCGTACGAGAAAGGTTAATGGCCTACCAATTTAGTACCTACGCCATAGATGCCTTGCTTCAAGGAGAGAGAAGTAGTGTTATCTGTTACAACAGTGGTGCTTTTTATTTTAAAAGTATAGATGATATCAATGCTAAAAGATATGAGATTGATGAAAATTTAATGGAGTTGGGGAAAAACTTGTTGCAGAAATAATCACAGCTAAGAAGCTGTGATAAGGTATAAGATTATACCGGTGTTACGTTCTCAGCTTGAGGACCTTTTTGACCTTCGCCTACTTCATAAGTAACCGCTTGACCATCAGCTAAAGAAACACGACCACCATTTGGGTTGTTTACTTGACGGAAATGTACGAATACATCAGCTCCACCATCATTTTGTTGGATAAATCCGTAACCTTTTTCGTCATTGAACCATTTTACAGTTCCGCTTAGCAATTCTGCCATATTAATACCTCTTGTATATAAAATTCACGCCCTAAGGTCGTGGAATCAAAATCGGTGAGTCTTTCGGTCTATAGCAGAGATTACTCGTAACATACCCAAAGATGAACTCTATCCTCATCTTTCTTCACACACATTATAACAGCTTTTTATACAATTTGCGTTAAAAAAAGTGTTATTTTCTTGTAATAATGTAAAATCGTGCCAAAAACGCGCAAAAATGACTGTTTTTTTTCATTAAATTTTGAGGTAAAAAACACTAAAGTAATTATACTTTAGGGATAATCTCAGGCGTTGAGGCCTTTCGATGCCGTCTCCAAGAGCGGCGTCCAAAAAGATATAAAATCATTCTAGCAAAGCTATTTAGCCCCTTCATCCCATTTAAGTCCACACCTAAGGATCGGAAAAGCTTATCCCAATATGCCCGTCCAGATCCCTTTTGAAAGCGATGTAACTCTCCTTCATAGCTAAGTGCCCAAAGATAGTCATAACGATAAGCAAAGTCATGTACCATACCGGGAATAAAAAGTACTCCCGTAGGGGATAAAAACCAATGCAGTACCCGAGGTAAGCTCACCCCATCAAAGACGAATCCCTTTGGTACAATTATTTTTACCTTCTCATCAGGTAGATCATATTCCCAATTTTCCAGTAATTCCCACTTGCGAATAAAGCCCTGCCAAGAGTAAATACGTCTAAGTGCAGACTTCTGCTTAATCTGAGTTGGTAAGGGAGTGAGTTTGGGCATCTGCATAGTATGAACCTATTATGGATAAAGTGTTATTGTTAATAAAAGATTATAATAAATTTATCATAGGAAAAAGATAAAAAGAGAGCTGAGTTTAGGCATTTGCCTAAACTACTATTACATAAAAGGTTTAGATATCTTGTTCGATTACTTTTTTGAAGGTATCAAAATAAAGACCTTTGAGTTCAGCCATATCCATAGAGACGTCGTTAATTAAGACCTTCTCACCACCAACTTCACCTATCTTCTCACAACTAATCCCTTCAACCATTGCCTCAAAGGCTTGAGCATTTTCAGGGCTTACTTCAACAACCGCACGAGAGAAAGACTCAGAGAAGATATCAAGATCACTATTAAGTGAGATATTCACTTTTGCTCCTAGACCACTCACTGCTGCCATCTTACCAATCACCACTGCCACACCACCTGATGAACAATCTTTAGCAGAGGCTAATAGCCCTTTTTTATTGGCATTGATAACTGTATTCCAAAGGCTTAATTCTTTATCATAATCAATTTCAGGAAGCTTACCTGCTACTGTGTTGTGTAACTCTTTCATATATAAAGAACCACCAAATTCAGATTTTGTTTCACCAAGTAGGTATAAGAGGTTACCCTCTTTTTGAAAATCATTAAAAAGAACCTTGTTCTCATCATCATTTACCCCTACCGTTGCGATAGAAGGTGTAGGGAAAACAGAGACACCATTGGTCTCATTATAAAGTGAAACATTTCCACCAATCACGGGAGTAGTAAGCGCAGCACAGGCTTCTTTAATCCCTAAACATCCTTGTCCAAACTGCCACATCACTTCAGGGTTCTCAGGGTTACCATAATTAAGACAATCCGTGATAGCAAGAGGTTGTGCACCCGTCATCGCCACATTTCTTCCTGATTCAATCACCGCAGCTGCTGCCCCACCACGTGGGTCAATATAACAGTGGCGTACATTACAGTCTGAACTCATTGCCAAGGCTTTACCGTTCTCTTTTACACGGATTACAGAAGCATCTAGGCTTCCACCCTTTTTAATCGTATTTGTCTGTACCATTGAGTCGTACTGCTCATAAATCCACGCCTTGTCAACCACTTCCATTGAGCTCATAAGCTTAGCAAAGGCATCTTGGTTTGAAACCGCATCAAAATCAGTAATCTCAACCTTATCAAGGTCTTTAAGGTAAGCTGGCTCACTCATCGGACGGTTCAGACATGGTGCCTCTTCTGAAACAGGATCTACCGGTACTTCAGCACACTTCTCACCTTCCCAGAAGAGCTCCATTGTCCCAGTGTCAGTAACTTCACCAATTACCGCGACGGAAAGATCCCACTTCTCAAAGATATCAATAATATCTTGTTCTGAACCTTTTTTAGCACAGATAAGCATACGTTCTTGAGACTCTGAGAGCATAAAGTCATAAGGCGTCATCCCCTCTTCACGAGCAGGTACCTTATCAAGGTGCATAATCATTCCTGAACCAGAACGTCCCGCCATCTCAAAAGAAGAGGATGTCAGACCCGCCGCACCCATATCTTGAATCCCTACGACATGATCGGTCTTAAAGAGTTCTAAACAGGCTTCTAATAGAAGTTTTTCCGTAAAAGGATCACCCACTTGAACCGTAGGACGTAGTGATTTAGACTCTTCGGTGAAAGAGTCTGATGACATTACTGCTCCACCTAACCCATCACGACCTGTTTTAGAGCCCACGTACATAACTGGGTTTCCGATACCTTCTGCTTTTCCGTAGAAGATCTCATCTGATTTAGCGATACCAAGGTTGAAGGCATTAACTAAGATATTACCGTTATAACACTCATCAAAACTCACTTCTCCACCAATGGTTGGAACCCCCATACAGTTTCCATATCCACCAATACCCTCAGTTACCCCACGGACTAAGAAACGTTGGTGAGAAGAGACAGCATCATCATTCATCACATTTCCAAAACGAAGGGAGTTAAGTGAGGCAACCGGACGTGCACCCATGGTAAAAACATCACGCATAATACCACCAACACCTGTTGCAGCGCCTTGGTATGGCTCAATAAATGAAGGGTGGTTATGTGATTCCATCTTAAACACAGCCGCATAACCATCACCAATATCAATGACTCCCGCATTTTCACCTGGACCTTGAATAACCCATGGCGCCTTCGTAGGAAAACCTTTTAAGTGTACTGTTGAAGATTTGTATGAACAGTGTTCTGACCACATTGCAGAGAAAATTCCAAGTTCTACCATATTTGGTTCACGACCTAAAATTCCTAAAATATTTTGATACTCTTCAGGTGAGATTTTATGATCTTTACAGGCTTGTTCCATGTTGTCAATTTTATACAAGAGTTTTCCTTGGGGTTGTTTAATGTAGACTATTTGCAAAAATCTTGATTTCTGAAAACTTTCACAAAAAGTCTAAGACGCGATTATACTCATAATGTGCTAAAAATAGCTTTAGAAAAACCTTTATTTAAACTGTGAAATATCATATATACTAAATTATTACAGATAAAACTAACATTCTTTTAGATAAAATCCCTAAAATTAAAGGGAATTTATGTTCAGTAAAACAGCACAATATACATTTAGAATACTTATTTTTATGTCAGAAAAACCAGATGCCCTCTTCTCTGCAACCCACATTCATGAAGAGACTAAAATACCGTATAAATACCTCACTATGTTACTCACAAAACTAGCGAAGGCAGATATCCTTACGGCCACACGTGGAAGAAATGGTGGTTTCTTACTTAATAAAAAAACGGATGCTATTTATCTTTGCGATATTTTAGATGCTATTGAGGAGAACAACTGTGCGAACTGCGCACTAGGTGAGAGCGAGTGTGACGTAGATAACCCATGTTCACTTCATGATGCTTACACTCAACCTAAAAGTGCCTTAGTTGAGATGCTTACAAACACAACACTGAGTATGCTAGACCCTTCCTTAATGAAGTCCCACTTAGAAGCGACGCAAAGATAGTTCTTCTTTTTAAGGCTGACCTTTAAAGATAAGGGTTATAGCCCTAAGTCAGCTTACTTAAAACCATAATCTTCTATTTTTCTAATGTTTTGCTTTAACTCAAAGATAGGGATATACTCTATCTTTTCAATTTCGTACTCTTTTTTACCTTGAGGAAGATTGATATAAAACTCATCTTCAACCCCTTTAGCGAGCATTAACTTAGCCAAGGGGGCATGAATAGAGATGAGACCTATCTCTGGTTCAGATTCTAAAACCCCGCAAATTGTATAGACCTCATTCTCATCTGTATTAAGATTCAAAAGTGTCACAGTTGAGCCAAAATGAACCCTATCATTTGACAAGATGGAAGGATCGATGATTTTTGATTTTTGAATATGATTGTTTAAAAAAAAGAGGCGTTTATCAATATGTCTGAGTTTCTCTTTGGCTGCATGGTATTCAGCATTTTCACTTCTATCACCCTGAGCAGCAGCCTCTTGTTTTTCGATGTTAACACGAGGTTTAAGCGTATCTTTAAGGTATTTAAATTCTTGTGTCAGCTGATCAAAACCCTCTTGCGTAATGGGTTCTACATCGGCATAAGGGTTAATGAACAAAGCCTTTGATGTAGTAGGTATCTTTTTGTCCGACTCTTAAGGTATCTACCTTATATTTTTCAGACCAATGTTGAATTTTTTCATGTGCTTCATCTGTTAAGGCCGAGCTTGAGGCATCAATCTTAATTTTAAAAAAATCTTCAGAGTTTGACATCGCTATGTATGAGCCATCTACCTTGAGTTGTTTATGCAGTTCCATAATATGTTTTTCAATCTTATCAAATGCCTTAGTATTTTGAATAATCCTACCCATCTGCTCTTGCAGAGCTTCATTTGGCGTATAATCTAACTGTCTTAAAATTGCTTCGCTTAGCATGAAGTAAAACCTTATATTAAAAATTGGAAGATGATTATAACAATTTATTAATATGATTATTTTTAAATTTAAAAATCAGTTTATGACTTAAAGTACACAAGGGATAAATTGGATAAAATTTCAAAAAACAGACCTAAACACGGCTGATATCTTAGGAGGAAACTATCTCTAAACTTAAAAGAATTGACCTTTATAAAACACCCATAAACATGAAAAAAGAAGAACTTTCACAGGCCTTACATTCACATAAAAACTTTGGTATCACGCTTAAAGGTGAGATCAAATTCTCTCCTTTTAGCACGGATGATTTCTTTGTTTATCAAGGCATTGCAACAACACAGACACGTGCGTTAAAAACTCAAGCGTTTTTTGGAAATAAATATAAGGTTATTGAGCAGACAGATAAACTGGTTCTTACACTTCAAGATAGCAAAGAAGAGATTATCAATTACAATATAGAACATGCGCATTTTGCCGAGATAGATACAAAGGGCATAAGTGACTTCAAAGATGAAAAAATCGAAGATATGGCATGGATGTTAATTGAATTTGATCTAAGTTATGAGGAGATCTTTGAATTTTTGGAACAACACACAGAGATTACCCTCATCTGCCTTGATGCAAAAGACTCAAATGACTTTTGTGCCCTGGGCTATTTTGATGACTTAGCACAGGCACAAGAAGTTTTTTACAACTTTGCACAAGAACACATACAGCACAAGCTTTTACATGACCCAGATTTCACCTATGACTACCTTGATGAAGAACAGCGTGAGGCAGTGGCTTTTTTTAAGGCCAAATAGTCTCTTACACTTGAGAAATAAAAACCCTATTGCGTCCCGTCTGTTTGGCCGTGTACATCGCGTCATCTGCAATTTGATATATATCTTTTGCATCTAACTTACTGCTAGCATCAAAGGTACAAATTACCGCACCTAAAGAGGCTGTTACCCATGAGTAAGGCGTGTTCTCTTCATGTTTAATATTAAGATTTTCTATGGACTTAATCACCTTTTGAGCAAAGGTATGGGTCTGTTCATCACTCATCCCCAAAAGCACAATACCAAACTCCTCTCCTCCAAGACGAAAGACCTGATCGGTTTCACGTTTACAAACTTCTTTTAAACATTGTGAAACTGCTATTAAGACCTCATCTCCTTTAAGGTGCCCATACTTATCATTATAAAGTTTAAAATGATCAATATCTAACATCATAAAGACTAAAGAGCCATGTTCACGTCGTAAACGCTTAATCTCTTTTTCAAAGATCATATTAAAATAGCGTCGATTATAAAGATCACTCAAGGCATCTGTAATCGCCAAGGTTTCCATCTTCTTTTTACTCGTAATATCTTTACGAATAGCCATATAGGACTCTATATTCCCCTCAGTATCAAAGATAGGTGTTATACTTGCGTCCACCCAATAAACCTCTCCTGATTTACTCACATTTTGTAATTCACCCTTCCAAACTTCTCCTGCTGCAATCCGTTTCCAAAGGTTTTCATAAAAATCAATAGGGGTAAGCGGGCTTTTTAACATGCGATGGTTCTCGCCTATGAGCTGCTCTTTTGTATATCCTGTTAAACGACAAAAGGCTTCACTTACGAAGGTAATATTACCCTCAACATCGGTCATGGACATATACACATTTTGATTGACCACATCTAGCATGCGCTGAAGTTCTTGCTCTGCTACCTCAGTTTTTTTAATCTCAAAACGCAAACGCCAATTAGAATAAACTAAAATAGAGATGATAATACTTGCAAAAACAATGGCTAAAACATATCCTGAAATATCTTTTTCTTTAATAAATTCTGTACTTTCCCAACGGTGATTTATCATATTGTGTTCGTCCACAGATATAGCCTTAATCGCTTTATTTAAGATAGATTGTAAAAGAGGATAATCATGCCTAATATTCACCTTGAGGTCATATTGATACGGCAACTCACCTGATATTTTTAGGTTTGCTAGGTGATACTCTTTGATATGTAAAGAAAGAAGAGGAAGGGCTTCTATCGTTGCATACACTGATGATGAAGAGACAAGACTCAAAGCCTCTTTAATATCATCCACATAAACACCTTGTATTTCAGGATAGTTCTCTTCAATGTAGCGTGCCGCCTCACTTCCTTTAAGCAATGCCATCGTCTTCATGTTTAAACTCTGTACATGAGAGATATAATCCACATCATTTTTTGTCACAATGACCAGGGGATAGCTTCGAATCGTTCTACTTTGTAAAGATTTTTTATCCTCTTGTGTGCCAATATATAGATCAATCCGTCCTCTTTGCAATTCAGCTAAGGCATAAGGAGCAGGTTCTTTCTGCTCATATACAAAATTAAGACCACTTTTTAAGGCTAAAAGTTCCATATACCTTTGGCTAATCTCTTTCTCCTTGCCCCTATTTTCATGAGGCACCCAATGTGTACTCGCATATACTAGACTTGGATGAGAGGCTATCCACTCTTTTTCTTCTGGGCTTAAGCTAATTTGAGAAAGTTGTCCAGGGTAGAGGTGTTTGTAAACATTAACATCCCCCTTAAGCAGTCCGAACTCTTTCATTAGCATCACAATATGAGAGAGTTTATTCAGATTAATATTTCCGATATTATCACTATCTACTATCGCATGTTTTTGTATCTTTGAGGCTTCAAATAAAAGTGCTTCAACGCTTTTATTGGGGTTATATTTTTTATTTATAAGCTGGGCAATCTCTTCTTGATGGGACAATGCATACTGCCAGCCCTTAATAGAAGCATTAATAAAATTTTGAACGCGTTTGGGATGGTTTTCATACTCTTTTTGAGATGTAAATAGAATATCTGAATAAGTATCAAGACCGTAATTTGCAGGATCAATAATAGTAAAAGGATGATTTTTACGCGCAAGGGAATAAGGTTCATTTCCTAAATAACCTGTAAAAGCATCCACCTTTCCCTCTTCAAACAGCTTATAATCAAAAGGAACTGAGGTGTATGAGACCCCTTCCTTATCCAGCATACGCGAAAGGATAAAAGAGTCAACCTCATCTGAAGCAAACATGATTTTTTTATCACGTAGATCACTTGCTTGTCGTGCCTGTGCTTTTTTTGAACAGACTAAAACTAAGGGAGAGTGCTCAAACATAGCCGCCAATAACATCAGGGGCTTGCCTTGGGAGATATCGACTAAAAGTGAGGAAGAGCCTATGCCATACTCCGCTCTTCCTTCTAAAACCTCACTGCTTGCCTTGAGGAGATGGGAAGTGTCTTGCCCTTTAATCTCAACATCAAGCCCCTGCTCTTTATAATAGCCCTTTTCTAAGGCAGCATAATAACCTGCAAATTGGAACTGGTGTTCCCACTTGAGTTGTAAAGATATTTTCTCATTTGCAAAAGCTGTTAAACAAAAAATAATAAAAATAATTAAATATCGCATTTTGGATTATATCCATTCAGGTTTAATAACTAGCTTAATACAAATTATAATTAAATGAAATATATTAAGACAGTCAATATGTCTTAACATTGTGATATTTATCGTCCGTAATAGGAGATTAAAGAGGCTTTTGAGAGGGTATGCGCATTGATATAAAAACCAACCAAAGCAGGGTTAGCATCTGCCTTTAAGGGTAGTTTTTCTATATCTAAGGCATGTACTGTAAAGATATAGCTATGGGCCTTATCACCTTCAGGTGGACATGCCCCACCAAAACCAGCCTTACCAAAGTCTGTTAGACTCTCAATAGCACCACTTTTGCTTAAATCCACTCCCTTAGCCAAACCTCTACTGCTTGATTCAATGTTAAACACAAGCCAGTGCCACCAACCACTTCCAGTCGGAGCGTCTGGGTCATACACAGTTACTGCAAAGCTTTTTGTTCCCTTGGGTGGGTTCTGCCAGCTAAGTTCTGGTGAAATGTTTTTTCCCTTACATCCAAAACCATTAAAAACCTCATTAATAGAGAGTTGACCTGAAAGGTCTTGACTACTTAAACTCAATCCTTCAGCCATTGCACTTGAGCTCATGGCCACTAAAAAACAACACATTACTACTATCTTCTTCATCTATTTTCCTTTTTATGAAAATTAAAACCGTCCAAATCGAAACAGGCCTGAGAGCATATCAACCGCGTCAGTAAAGCTTCTAGCGTCTTGCATCAACTCACTCTCATAATGTTTACTTCGATAAGGCGATTTACGTTTTCTCTGTTGCGTTCGGGTATGAATTTGCTTCTCATTTAAAGCCTTATCCTTCCCCCCTAATGCACTCCACTCTTGAATCTGTTTTAACTCACCTGCATCCAACCATAAACCATGTTCTGTACAGACATCCATAATCACACCTGAGCGATTGAGATAATTCTTTCGCTGCATCAACTTGTTACATTCAGGGCAACGTCTGTACAAGACCTTATCCTTATGTAAGGGGTACTGTAAGAGGTCATGTAATTTTTTCTGATTAATCCAGTACGACTTTTCCAATTTCTCTTCTAAAAGCCTTTCAAGTTCATGATTATCAAAAAACAGACCAAAACAGCGTTCACACTTCTCAATAATAAAGCGTTCATTCTTACCAATGTCAATACTATCAAGGTAGATCATACAATCCGGACAAGTACGCTTAGACTTCGGTAAGGTATGTGCCTTTGCCTTAGGTTTTAACTCAATATCATTTCGAATCCCACAATACGCACAAATAATACTACTAGCGGGTAAGGGAGCTGAACAGTGTTTACATTTGGCCATTAAAGTTCGCCTAATATATCTTTCTTCTTTTGGGCGTACTCATCTTCTGTTATCAGTTCACTATCAAAAAGCTCTTTAAGCGCACTAAGTCTCTCTTTAACACTTTTTTGAATAGGCGTGTTTTCTTGATTTACACTGCCTACTAAGTTTGAGCCAACCCCCATACCCATCATTAAACCAGCGGCTCCGACTTGATTATTGGCTGCATCCTTCATCGCTTCAAGACGTTGAAGTTCACTGTACGAAACGCCTGCTATATCTGCTCCATGCGTATCGGTTGTGATATCTGCGATACGGCCTATTCTTCTTTGTGTCTCTTCATCAAAGTCAGTCCCCTCAATACGAAAATCTGTTAATGTAAAGCCTAATTTGATGAAATCTTTTTGCAAGTTTTTATTTAAGGCAGAAGATATCTCTTCTCTAAGGGCATCAATTTGAACATAGGTGTATTGTGAGGTGGCTAAAAAGTCGGCAATGGGTTCATTAATTCGTGAGAGCATCATCTGCCTAAAATCACTCACACGGTAATATTCCTGTCCCCCTAAAACATTCACGAAAAAAGATTTAGCATTGTCTATTTTAAAACTATAATTTCCATACGCCATTAAAGCAACCGGAAACTTATAATGAGGGTCTTCATATTTAATGGGTGAGAGCGTACCCCATTTTTGATCTAAGATACGCGTGCGTTTATAAAAGTAGATACCCACCTTATGCTCACTCTCAAAGGCTTGCATAAACTTCGTTAATGTTGTCCAAAAAGGGATATTGTCCGTACTTAAAGCACTCATCCCCTCCTCTTCAATTACATTAAGCACTTCACCCTCATACACAAAGATACAACCTTGTCCAGGACCAACAATGAGTTGTGAGGCATTTTTAATCTCATCCCCATTATCACTCCAACGGTAAAAGAGTTCATCTGCTCCAGGATTATTCCACTCTATAACAGAACGTAACTGTCTTTTTACTCCATCAAACATTCCCATAAAATAACCTTTGTTTATTAATGATTTATTATATTGAAAAAAACTTAAAAAAAATCAGAGACTAAGCCCCTGTAAAAGCATTTTGTAACTCACCTCATACATCTGCTCAATCTTATCGACAACACTCAGATGTCCATCTATCGCTAAAGAGGCTAAACCATGTAGAAGGGACCAGATTGAAGTGGCAATTAAAACAGGGTCCTCTTTTTTAAATAGATTCTCTTCTTGGGCTAAAATAATAAGACTTACAAGCTGATGAAAACCATTATCTTGTCCATTGTGCATCACCTCATCAGAGCTATCCCCATGTAAGAGTTTATGCAAATCTTCACGTTCATCCACACAAACCTCTTCACGCTGGGCGGACATCGAAGGACCAAAAAGAAGTCTATACAGATGAGGATGTGCTAAGGCAAAATCAATGTAGGCTTTGCCCATAGCATGAAAACGTTCTAAAAGAGTTAGACTTGTGTTGCTAAACAAAGGTTCTAAGTCAGCATCAAGTCTATCAAACCCACCCAGTATCACCTGCTTCATTAACTCCTCTTTATTTTTGAAGTGTCTATAGATAGCAGAGCGTGAAGTCCCTAGTCTCTGGGCTAATTCTCTAAGCGTTATCTTCTCTATTCCCTCACAATCAACCATCTCTAAGGCCGTTTGAACAAGGGCCTCTTTGAGGTTTCCGTGGTGATAACTCTGTTTTACATCGTTTTTCTTCATACGCTTATTGTAACCTTTACTTGCCAAAAGTTTTCTAAAAATGTTGACACTGTTTACATTTTATGTTAACATTGTCAACATTATCCAGATATACTAAAGGAAAGTAATGAAAAAATTTGTTTTATTAGCCCTATCTAGCTTATCATTATTTGCAATCAGTAATTTTGAAGTCGCACAAAAAAGTGACCGTGTTATCAGTGGTTATGAAGATGCTTCCTCACATATTCGTATGATACTTATTAATGCCAATGCAGATAAACGCGAGCGCTTAATGAAGATGATCGTCTTAGAAAAAGAGGAAGGGGATAAATCATTAATGGAGTTTTTATCGCCTGCTGATGTTAAAGGAACTAAATTTTTAAATTATGAACATACCAACAAGGATGACGACCAGTGGCTCTACCTTCCTGCACTTAAACGTGTAAAACGCATCGCTTCTAAAAACAAGTCAGGTTCATTTATGGGAAGTGAATTTGCCTATGAAGACCTTAGCTCTTTTAATGTTGATAAATATAGCTATGAAGGAGAAGCTCTAGAGATAGAAGAAAATGGTAAAAAGATGTACAAAGCCTACAGTAAACCTATTTCTAAATACTCGGGTTATACGAAACAGGTCTTTTGGGTAGATGCTTCTACTTTTTTAATCCAAAAGATGGAGTATTACGACCGAAAAAAAGAGCTGCTTAAAACGGCAACTTATTCAGACTATAAAAAGTTATCAGGAATATGGCGCATTGGGCGTATTGAGATGCTTAACCATCAAAATGATAAAAAAACCATCTTAATCTGGGAAAACGAGAGCATAAAAAATGGTCTTAAAGAGAAAAACTTTCATAAAAGAGTCCTCAAGAAATGATTCAAAAAGTTCTTCTGCTTTGCCTAAGTATTTCAATACTCTTTGCAGATATTGCTCTGCAAGGGCATGTGGAACTTCAAAGCCAAGCTTACCTAAACCATCCTCAAGGCAAACACAGCTACAACAATACTGCCTTTGCCCAAGTTGAGGCAACGTATACGAATGAAAATTTAGAAGCCATCTTAAAAGCCAGTGCTCAAGGTGATTACTACGATCTAAAAAGTGAAGCAGAAAAAAACAGACGAAGCTTTGTGCGCCTGGATGAGGCTTATGTAAAATATGATTTTGATGATGCCCAAGTAATGGCAGGTAAAAGTATCCGTTTTTGGGGTGCCTTAGAAGTTGACAATATTGTCGATGGCTTTAACCCAGATGACTTTAGAAGTGAGCTCTTTAATATGGATAAACTTGGGGTTTATAATGCTGCTTATACCTACTATACAGATACAGGTGAGTTGTCCTTCATCCTTAAATCAGGCGAACCTGATCAAAAGATGGCTGCCTTTCCTTATGTCTACTATTTCTTCCCCGCTAATGTAAATTATGATGCAAACTTACAGAGTGAAAAAAACAGGTACCGCCCCACTATCTATCTTAGCTACTCTGGCAGCACAGATACCCAATATGCTCTGGATTACGCTTTTATCTTGCAAAATGGTTATGATTCACAGCATTACTTCACCTCAGATGCACCAATAACCTCTCCGCGGCCTACCTTTACTAACCATGTCTATCTTGTTAATAAGGCTATGAGCTACAACACCTTAGTTGTCGGTTCTACCCTATTGAAATTAGAAGCCCTTTATGCTGATGTCATTAATGATAAGACCGTTTCAGATTATTATCACCTTGGCTTAGGAGTGGAGCATACCTTAACACAGGTCTATAAAAATGCAGACCTAGGCATCCTTTGTGAGTATTACAAGTATCACACCCTTGAAGATGGAAAATACACAGACTTGCAACTCTTTGAAACCTTTCAAAACGACCTCTTTCTTGGACTTCGTTACAGCTTTAATGAGGGAGATGATGCCAGTATCATTGGTGGGGTAATTGCAGATCTTGATTATGCTGAGCAGTCGTATTACATAGAGTATGAGAGTCGTATTGCACAGACCCTAAAACTTAATCTTGATTATCGCTATATAGAACCATCTCAAACAACTCTGACTGCCTTTAATCTTTTAGGTCGTCATCAAAGACTCAGTCTAAAACTGGGTTATTACTTTTAGGAGAGTACATGCAAGCATTTGTTAATTCTATCATACGTTATCGTTGGTTTATCGTCATTCTAATCCCTATTTTCACACTGATAATGGCCTCTTCGCTTAAACATTTAGAGTTTGAAGGTTCTTACCGTATTTGGTTTGCAGAGGATTCAAAAATCTTAAAGAATTATGATAATTTTCGCTCTGTCTTTGGAAATGATGATGCGGTGAGCATTATCTTTAAAGATGAGGATGGTATCTTAAACCCTAAAGCCCTGCATGTGATTGATAGAATCACGCAAAAACTGTGGCAGACCCACTACATAACACGGGTAGATTCACTTACCAATTACCAATATGTGCATGCTGATTCCGAGTATCCCGATGAGATCTTAGTCGAAGATTTTATTGAAGATATTGACCTCTTATCTAAAGAAGATTTAAAAGAGAAGGCCAAGATTATTGTAAATGAAGACCAAGTTATCGGTCGTATCATCTCTAAAGATACAAAAACAACAATGATAGTAGGTCGTATGACACCCAAAGCGGGAGATGACCCCGAAGTCTCAGCCAAACTCAAAGCAGCCGTAGAAGAAATTGTAGCCCAAGAGAAAAACAGTGGTTATGACTTTAAACTTGGAGGGGGGCCTATCTTAAATATGGCCTTTATCTCCTTGGGTGAACATGACGCAACCACCTTTACCCCACTTGTGCTTATCATTGCCATGGTACTACTTTGGCTTGTTTTCAAACGCCCTTCTGGGATGTTTTTAAGTATTTCAGTGGTTATCTTTACCTTTTTAATTGTCTTGTCCGTACAGGTTCTTTTAGGTTACCGCCTTAATAACTTTACTGCCAACATTCCTATCTTTGTTGTTGCCATTGGTATTGCAGATGCAATGCACCTGTTTTGGATTTATCTTGTAGGTAGGCGAAAAGGTTTAGATAATCATGAGGCCATTCATTACAGTATCCATAAAAACTTTCTGCCTATTCTGCTTACCTCATTAACCACGGCGGTGGGATTTGCTTCTTTGGGCATATCTGCTGTTATTCCTATCAAGACCTTAGGTATTGCAACCGCCAATGCTGCCCTGCTTGCCTTTGTCTTAACCATCTTCTTTGTACCGGCTATGCTTGCGATTATTAACCCTAAGATTAAAGAAAAGGAGTTAGCTAAACACAAAGACAAAGGGGCCCACCTTGCACAAAAGTTTGCTGCCTTTATTGTGAAGTATGACAGTAAAATAATCTGGGTCTCTTTAGCCATTTTTATCACTATTGGACTCGGCTTAAGTCAAGTAAAAGTAGATTCCAATACCGTACGTTATTTTAAAGAAGATGTCCCCTTTAGACAAAGCGTTCACTTTATGCAAGACAACCTTACGGGACCAATGGCCTATGAAATTGTTGTTGATTCCAAACATAAAGATGGCATCAAGTCTCCCGAGTTTATGCACACAGTAGAACAGTTTTATACTGAGTATAAGGCACAATTTCCTGATGTACGTCATGTCTCCTCCTTACTTGATGTTATTAAAAAGTTTAATGAGGTGATGAACGACTCCAAAAGCATACCGCAGAGTCAAAACCTTATTGCTCAATACCTTCTGCTTTACTCTCTTTCCTTACCTCAAGGCATGGAGATTAATGACAGAATGGATGTGAATGAGCAACTCCTTAGAATCACATCTGCAGTTAACATTGTTGATACCTCTTTGGATTTAGAAATGATAGAGTGGATAGAAGCATGGTGGGCAAAAACACCTTACAGCGCACAAACTAATGGACAAACCGTCATGTTTGCACATATGCAACATGATGTCACCGACACACTCATAAACTCCATCTTACTCGCCATCACCTCTGTCTCTATTATGATGATGCTCATTTTTAGAAACCTGCGTATGATACCGCTGTTTATCATTCCTAACCTGCTTCCTATCATCTTGGTCGTTGGGGTAATGGGATGGTTAGGTATTACCATAGATATTGGTGTAGCGATATCGGGTGCAATTATCATTGGAGTCGCCGTAGATGACACCATCCACTTCTTAGTGAAGTATACCGAAGCCAGACGAAAAGGAGAGAGTGTTCAAGAGGCCCTCGGCTATGTTATGCATTATGCAGGTTCAGCCATCATCTTTACAACCATCATCTTATCTGCGGCTTTTTTAATCTTTGTCTTTTCGCAGTTTTTACCCAATGTCAACTTTGGCCTAGTAACGGCTGTCGCCTTAATCATTGCCGTCTTAGTTGACCTGCTCATGTTACCTGCAATTTTAAGCCGTTTTGATAAAGGGGAAAAGAGTTTACTAATTTAGTGTGTTTGAAGCCATCTCTCTAAGATGACTTTAGCGGCTAAGGAGTCAATGCGTCCATCTTTTTTCTGTTTTATCTTCCCCTTGATAGAGGCCTCGGCTTCTAAAGAGCTAAAAGCCTCATCTTGATAATAAACAGGGCCCTCAAAGTCCACCAAGTTCATAAAGTGTGCCACCCGACGGCGCATCTCATCCTCAGAACTTCCCCCCATAGGAATACCTATCACTACCGCCTCAGCTGACCACTCAGCTAAGACCTCTTTTACAGCAGCAGAGGCTTGGTTTCTATTTTTTCGTTCAATCGCATTTAAAGGAGTCACAAAGTTTTTATCCGCAGAGTAGGCAAGACCAATGCGCTTTAATCCTAGATCAATCGCAATAATTTTCATTTAAATATCCATTTAATATTGCTTCGCAATACATTAGTTTTCGGCTATGCCTGAAATATTTTGCTTCGCAAAACCGCCACGGCTTATTTTCCCAAACAGAAGTTGCCAAACATCTTATCAAGCATCTCAGAGTGTTCATAAGGACGGGTAATAGAAGAGACCTCGTTAATAGCTTGATTCATATGAAAAGAGAAGATCTCAAGCTCTGCCTCTTGTAAAGGAGGACTAGCCTCTTCTATCTCATTCAAGGCCTGTTTAACGGCATTAATTTGGCGCGTAGAGATAAGCATAATCTCATCTGATACATTTTTCGTATCCATAATCTTTTCAAGTGCTTTTATCAGTTCACGCGCACTCTGCTTACAACTTAAGTTAAGAGGATTAAGTGTTTCAATCTTAGTCTTATCAAATTGTGTTTGCAGGTCAGTTTTATTGAGCAGGGTAATAAAAGACTTCTCTTCTTTGTGTTCCTTTATTAAAGAGAGAATCTTCTCATCTTCTTCATCAAAGGGGCGTGAGTTATCAAACAGCGCTAGTACAATATCACTTGCTTCAATGGCTTCTATACTTCTTTCTATCCCTATACGTTCTATCTCATCGTTAGCGTCACGTATTCCTGCTGTGTCCACCATACGAATAAGATGCGTCCCTATCTTCACCTCTTCTTCAATGGTATCTCGCGTGGTCCCCGCGATATCAGAAACAATGGCGCGTTTGTAATTGAGTAAGGCATTTAACAAAGAGCTTTTACCTACATTTGGCTTACCAATAATAGCTACCTTAAAGCCTTGCATCAGACCCGCTCGACTTTGACTGGCTTGAAGGGTGTCTGAAAGCTGAAGCCTTAAGCCCTCTAAACGCTCTAAGATCTGATCGATTAAATCTTGAGGCAGGTCCTCTTCTGCGTAGTCAATACTCACTTCTGAGTAAGCTAAAATATTTAAAAGGTCATCTCGTACATTTTCAACATAGGCCTTGAGTTCACCCTTCATCTGTTTAGCAAGTATCTTCGCTGCATCTTCACTTTTAGCCTCAATTAAACCTGCAATCGCCTCAGCTTCAGTAAGGTCAATGCGTCCATTGATAAAAGCCCGTTTAGAAAACTCCCCGGGTTCAGCCAGACGTGCCCCTAAGGAAATCACCTCTTGTAAGACCTGCTGAGCAACCACCTTACCACCGTGACACTGAAACTCTATTATATCTTCAGCTGTAAAAGAGTTTGGACCCTTAAAGTAAATAACAATAGCTTCATCAATGAGTTCATCTTTAGATGTATATAAAGGAGTAAGCGTGGCTTGTCTTGGTATAAAGTTCTTGCGCTTAGTAAGTTTTTTAGAAATATCTAATGAGGCCTCGCCACTAAGGCGAATAATGGAGATTGATCCTATGCCATGCGCTGTTGCGACAGCGGCAATTGTATCTTCAATCATCTTTTAGTAGTTAGAACTGTTGTCGTTGTTAAAAGAGTTAATGATGATAAACTTAGCCCCATCACGTGTTGAGCGAATAGCGACATATTTATCTGGATAAGTAGCACGTAATTCTCTAAGGGCAATCTGCACAAGCACCCCATCTAAAATCTTAGTTTGTGCCTTCCCATCGCGATTGATGTTTTCATTCACACCCTCTAGGTATTTACAAATCATCTCTTCTTGATTTTTTAAAAACTCGGCTATTTCAAGACGAAGTTGCAGTTGATACACTGCATTAATCCAGTTGTACAACATATAAGAGAGTGCCTTATAGCGGTACCCCTCTTTTCCTATAAGCAAGGCAGCATCCTTACCTGTAAACTCAACTAAAATAGTCTTATCATCATGTTCACAAACTTTAATCTCATCAATATCAAAACAGGCATGTTTAAAAAGGCCATCAATTTTTTCTTTAATCTCAGCAGCAACGTCAGAAGGTTTGCATACCCCATCAAACCCACCATCATTAAAGAAATTATCTACAACCTTAGTTTCACTGCGTATACCGCTAACAAGTTGTTCATGAATCTCATCATGTGACTTATCACAAATCTCTGTCTCTTCACCAACATAGACCTCTTCATCTTCATCTTTATAAAGGTCTGAACCATCATAATCATCTTCTTGATCGGTTACAAAAGAGGTCGGCAAGATAATGTCATTATGTGAAGGTTTATCTGGCTTAGATGTTTTCTTCTTTTTCTCAGGAGAGTGAGTTTTACTCTTTTGTTTAGTCTTCTGCTGTGACGCTTGTGTAGCAGCAGGTTTTACTTCTTTAACTTCAGGCTCAACTTTTTTAACTTCTGCTTCTATTTTAGCCGTCGCAACAATAATAGCCTGCTTTTTAAATAGACCTAAAAACCCCTTACTTGGGGCCTGAATAACTTCTATATTTAATTGTGTAATAGAGCATGACAGCTTATCAGCAGCCGCAGAGTAGGCACTCTCTAATGACTCAGCTTCTATTTTGACCATAATTTATACCTCTTTAGCCTTTTTCATGGCTTTAAATTTATTATTAACTACAAATTGTTGAATGATTGAGAAAATATTATTCATTAACCAGTATAGAACAAGTCCAGCTGGGAAGGTTACAAAGAAAAATGTAAATATAACCGGTAAAAATCTAAATATCTTTTCTTGCATAGGATCAGTAAAGTTACTTGGTGTAATACGTTGTTGATAATACATTGATGCACCCATTAAGATAGGTAATACAAAGTATGGGTCCATGTGGGCCAAATCGTTAATCCAAAGTATCCATTCTGCGCCTTTTAATTCTACAGCATTTAATAATACCCTATAAATCGCAAAAAAGACAGGAATTTGCATTAAAAGTGGTAAACACCCACCTAAAGGATTCGCACCCTCTTTCTTATAAAGCTCCATTACAGCCGCATTCATACGCTGTGGATCGCCTTTATATTTAGCCTGAAGCTCTTTTACCTTTGGTGACACCTCTTTAAGCTTTTGCATAGAGATCATTCCCTTAAAAGTAAGCGGGAAAAGAACCAAACGGATAATAAGTGTTAGAAGTACAATCGCCCAACCCCAGTTTCCAACAAGCCCATGCAAGAACATCAAGAGTTGAAAAAGTGGTGCTGCCGCAAAGGTAAACCAACCATATTCAATGGCATTAGTAAGTTCAGGTTTGATGGACTGAAGAATAAGATAATCTTTAGGCCCAATATACCCATTAAAGTTAAAGTCTTGAACACCTTCTATAAAAGCAACAGGGTTATCGTCTCTATCTCTGTCAACTTTTACCGTTGTCTCTTTGTCTAAAGAGTAGAAGATTGAAGCGAAGTACTGTGAAAATGATGAGACATGATTTACCTCATTAAATGAAGCAATTGCAGAAGCATCTCCATCTTCAATGATATTGATAAGATGATCAGCACCCGTATCAACCATTACCCCTTCTACCGCCATCATCTGCTTATCTGAAAAGGTTGGGTGCATTCCTAAGTAAACATAATAACGCTTATCTTCACTAAGTTTGATGTTCACATCATAATGACCATCTGCATAAAAAGTAAGATTTTTAGTCACTGTTAGTGCAGACAGTTTTTGTGTTAAAGTCACTGAAACATGCCCATCTACTAAGTTAGCTTCTTTGATATTTGAGGTATAAGGTGTTCGTGTAGCCTCTTCATTTAAAGCCTTGTCTGCAAAACGAATATACAGTGGTTTAGCCCCTGTTTCAGACACAAGTTTTGCATTTCCACTCTCTTCATCAGAAAACTTTGCTTCTAACATCTCTTTTTGTGCAATACGACCTAGTGTGTCAATCGTTAAAACATAGTTAGCACCACTTAACTTAGCTAAAATAGCACTTTCAGAGTTAGTTACTGTTGTAGAGCGTGTATCGTGCCCAAGGTCAACACTTGCACTTGACGCGCTATTTTGTTTACCCTCTTTTTGCGTCACTGACTCGACACTTGTATTAAGCTCTGAATCTACTTGTTTAGGTGGAAATATAGTTGTATATCCCATAAAAAATACAAATGATATGACAAGTGCCAATATCAATCTCTGGTTTGAAGTCATTTTATCTAACACGATAAGCCTTTAGAAAAATTTTTTATTAAATAGTACCTTCCCTTCCCGTTAGGAACATACCAATATTTTATAGCCGGTATTTTATCTTTTTTAATCTTACAAAAGGGTCTGTTAACAACAGGATAGTCAATTCCACCCTTAAAAAGTTGATTACAGCGTAAAATACGGACAAATGAGTGAAAAAATGCCGTAAAAAGTGAGTTTTTTTCAAATTGCCACCGAGCATATTCTGAACAGGTAGGATAATATCGACACGAACCATAGCCAATGAGGGTAAAAAACTTCTGATACAGAGTTAAAAGGGCCAAAAGAGATTGACGTATCACTTTAGAGCACCCACTTTTTTTAAAGCTCTTTGCATATCTTTTTGAAGGGCATCATAAGAAACATCACGAATAGCTTCTTTAGCAACAAAGATATATGTACCAGTGGTTAATTGAGGGGAAAATTCTGAAAAAAGTGCGCGAAGTCTACGTTTTGCACGATTGCGATAAACAGCATTACCGACTTTTTTACTAGCGGTAAAGCCATTTTTGTACGTCTTACCTTGAAGGTAAAAAAGTACTGAGGACTTGGCATGAGCTGCCTTACCTCTTTTATAAACCAGTTGGAACTCCTTAGGGAGTTTCAATCTTTCAAAACGGTTTATACAGTTAAACTCTTACGCCCTTTAGCACGGCGTCTATTAATTATTCTACGACCATTTTTTGTAGCCATACGTGCACGAAAACCATGAGTACGTTTACGAGGTGTATTATGAGGTTGATAAGTACGTTTCATATCAAGCATCCTTCCATTAGTTATATTCGTGCAATTATAGTTAAGCTTTACTTAAAAATTAGTAAAGTCTTTTCCTTATTGCTTTATTTCACCCTGAAAGTACACTCTTTCACTCCTAATCTAGTAAGATAAGGCGTTCACTCTGTTTAAAAAACAGTTCCCAACTCTCTTTAGAACACGAGACAGTAAACCCAGCCCCTTTTTCATCAAAACTTTTTTCTTCTACAAGGATGCTATTTTCATTCAGCGCGTACTCAATCATACTAATATCACTATACTTCACCTTAAAACTGTACTGCTCTAACTTCACATAAGGGTGTAACTTAGATATTGCTATGACATCATTACACGCATCTGAATAAGCACGTACAAGCCCTCCCGTACCAAGTTTAGTTCCCCCAAAGTAACGTACAATGATAACGGCTGAGTTAATAAGTCCCTGCCCTGCTAAAACAGCCAGTGTTGGCTTTCCTGATGTTCCCTTTGGCTCACCATCATCACTGCAATGTTCTACAATCTGTTCAAATTCATTAATATACCGCCATGCCACCACAAAATGTCTGGCCTTAGGATGTTCTTCTTTTAACTCTTTTAAAAGTTCATCATACCTATTATAAGGGATTAGATGCGCAATAAACTTTGATTGTTTAACTTCTAAGGTCTTTGTAGTGTGTTCTTTAACAAATTTCATAATGAAAGTGTAACCAATTAATCGTTACACTTTCGCATGTATAAACACGCACACGACTCACTTCACCTCTGGTATCTTAAAAATGGACGACATACACTTCCTTGGCGTAATATAGATGATGCCTATAAAATATGGGTTTCTGAGATAATGCTACAACAAACGCAGGTTAAAACGGTACTAGAAAGGTTTTACTTTCCCTTTTTAGATGCCTTTCCTACCTTACAGGACTTGGCCGAAGCCAGCGAAGATGAAGTCCTTAAAAAATGGGAAGGTTTAGGCTACTACACCCGAGCTAGAAACTTACATAAAAGCGCTAAAATCTGCCAAGACTCCCTGCCTCTTACCGTCAAAGAACTCGTATCCCTAGCTGGCATAGGACAAAGCACCGCTCATGCTATCGCTGCCTTTGCCTATAAAACACCCGTTCCTATCTTAGATGCTAATGTTAAACGTATTTTATATAGACTCTTTGCTACTACTAAGGCGAATGAAAAAGAGTTATGGAAAATGGCCTATAGCTTTTTTGATGAAACACGACCTTATGACTATAATCAAGCCATGATGGACCTTGGCTCAAGCATATGCACTGCTAAATTGCCACTGTGTCAAGCCTGTCCTTTTACTCAAGTCTGTGAGGGAAAAGACAGCCCCCTTCTTTATCCCGAGAAAAAAGTTAAAAAAGCCACTCCCATACGCAAAAAACATATCATTATCCATGAACATCAAAACAAGCTAGCCCTCAAACAAAGAGAAACACGGTTTTTAAATGGCTTATGGGGTTTTAGTGAGTTTGAGGTAGATAAAGATATCTTCTATACACATACCTTAGGTGATATTTCGCACACCTACTCGCATTTTAAATTACAAGCACAGGTACATCTACATCAAGATTACATAGAAGCACATGAGTGGTTCTCACTTGAAGAACTCGAAAACCTTGCCCTCTCCACCGCCGATCACAAAGCCCTCCAGCTCTACAAAAAAACCAAAAACCAAAAACCAAAAACCAAAAACTATAAACTATAAACTATAAACTATAAACTAGAAACTAAATATGCCCAAAAAACAGATCAATTCTAAAACTGATATTATAATTGGGTCTATAATGATTCGCTTCATGATAATTTACTCCTGGACCAATCTCATAGAAGAACCATTTTTTCCAAATGTTTTCACGCCATCCCACTCTAAAAAGATAATTAAACACGCGATTTTCACTTGAAATCACAAGAGGATTATCTTGTATGGTATTTTGATACTTTGTACTTCCATTAGCACCAAGAACGGTACTAAAACCCGCATATTGTCGTGGCGTGTAGAACCACTGTATAAACCCATCATAATGCATACCAGGATTATTTGTATTCGTTCCTCTATCAACTACAAAACTTAAAAGAGACTGCTTCCCTGTTGGTGTATCCAAAAAGATTTCCGTAACCTCAGAAAACTCATCCTTAAGCGAGTACTGAAAGCTCTGAACTGGCTTAAATTGCCATCTTCCAATATCATTCTCAAAGGTATACCTAGCTCTTACAAAAGGGTCAATACCTCTAAAACCAATGGAATAACGAGGACGGATTCCAAAAAATGTTTTAGATGATTTTTCTAGACCAATAGAAGGAGCATTATCTTGATTGTTTGTTCCAATATTTTTAGCACTATCTTCATTAAAGTTCTCTATAAAAAGCTTTAAACGCTTTCGACTTCGCGTAAGGTGAACTCTGGCTTTAATATTAAAATTAAAATCATCTTCTTGCAAGGAATTAACCGTTTGTAAAAAACTCACACGCACATAAGACCGGTCACGCTCTTCTAAGAGTTTTCGTCTTAAGAAGAAGGCATCAATTTCAGGGTTATTGTTTGGTGATGGTGTAATAGCACTTTGTGAGTAGTAGGCTGGTACTAGGCTTTTTTTAACACTTTTATTATGCTCATATAGCTGAAAACTCTCTTCTTTTTCACAAGGCTTTTGTTGATACAAAAGATACTCTGGTAGCTTTGAATCAGAATTATTAATATCCGTATAAAGGGGAAATTTCTCTTGAGTACTACTGTTTTGATCATCAAGAAAGTCATAAAAACCTAAGACTATATCATCTATATCCACGGCCCATGACTTCACCTGATGACTGATATATTTATGTGTCCTATCTACATAACTTGTGTTATTATCTTGTGCAGAGAGACTTTGCGCTTGTGCTACAGCTCCCATCCACACTAAAAGTACCATTACAACTACGAACTTCATATCTACTATTCTATCTGAAATTACTACAAAAACAGACATTAGTGCTATAATAACTTATGAAATTTTTCTTTAAACTCAAACATTACCTCTACACAGGTCTTAGAGAAGTCTTTGTCTATCATCATAACTCTTTAGAGTTTCGCGCAAAGATATTTGCCCTCATTATTGCAGCCAATGAAAACCCTCAAGAGTGTGAATATGCCATTGTTGAAGAAGCCGGTATGCAGATCTATAAAGAAGAAGATAGAGTCAATATGCTTCTTCTTACAACACGTGAGTATGTTAACAAGGTTCACCATAGTAATGGTCTTAATATTGATGATCTGGTTGAAGATATTCAAAATGAGTTAAAGCAGGTACCTCGATATGCCTTTAAGATAGATATCGAAGCCTTACGCCCTCTTGCTGAATGCAGTATAGATGAAGATACTTCATCTTATCAGCTTCGAATGCTTGAGTTTTTACAAAATTTAAAAGAAGATTATGCGCATGAACGCTCATGTAGTATAAAAAAACAATAAAAATTGAAAAGAAAATTAATGAAGCAACTCACTTTCATGAGTCTATTACTCTTAGCCCTTAGTGCTTGTTCCCAAGAAGCCACCCCTTATACCGAGAGTAATGAGACCCTCTCTTCTCCCCAAGAGAGAGGGTATATTCAAACACACTAGTGAAAGATAAGACTAGCCTTCATAAGGAGCTAGTTCATACCCTTCGCTCATTAGTTTCATCACGCCACCTGCAAGATTTTTTGCATTATAACCTTGCTGAATTAAAAAACCTGCCACTTGAGCAGTACGACTTCCTGTGCGACAGATAAGACCAATCTCTACATCTTTGCCTCCAAGCTCGTCCATCTGCTTCATAAAACCTTCAGCATCATAATTGCCCATCTGATCAAAAAAAGTGATCGTTTTACAACCAGGAACAACACCTGTTTGTCGCCACTCCATTGTGGTACGGATATCCACAACTTTCATATCCGAGTTTTCTAACATTGCTTTATCTGGATAAACATTCATAATATACCTTTATTCAATTAATAGTTTGAAATTATACCAAAAAAAGATATAAAGGTCTTAAATAGGTCTAGGTTTTATAAGAAATAAGATAAGGCTAAGGTATTAGACTTCTTTCATAACCCCTTACAGACTCAGCAATTCATACAAGAGTATGACCAAGACAGGTTCTCTAATGCATAGTCATTCTATGCTTTAGAGGTTCTAACACCGGCTCATGTTCTTGTATGAACTGCCCTTTGGGAGCCAAAATTAGAGGCAATCTTGCATAAAACTTTTCATCGCCAGAGCTACGGCTATGACTCAGAAGCGTAGCGGACTTTAGAAAAAAGATTTTGCACAATCTCACCTCTTATTTTGGTTCTGAGACTACAAGGGGTTATGAAAGAAGTCTATTGAACACGCGGGAGAAACAGATAAAAGCAGGCACCTTCAGAACTGTTTTTTACATTTAACTTTCCATTACAATGGTCTTCAACAATCATCTTAGACATGTACAGACCCAAACCTGTCCCATCACTTTGATGCTTAGTTGTAAAATAGGGATCAAAAATGTGTGCCATAATCTCTTCACTAATACCACCTGCATTATCACAAATGCTAAGTTCGTATCCCTCTGATGTACTACGTGTTTTTAAAAGTAGTCTGGAGTTTTTAATTTCCTTATCCAAAAAAACATCTTGTGCATTCTTCAAGATATTTAAGACAACCTGCTTAAGCTCATTTGGAAAGGAGAGAAATTCATCTTTTGATTCTAAAAAAGTCTCCACTTGAATACCCTGTGCTTCTAAAGAGGTTCCTATAATTTTTAATGAGCCTGAGACAACTTCGTTTAATGAGGTTAGTGTTTGCTCTTTATCTGGCTTAAAAAAGTTTCTAAAATCACTAATCGTAGTAGAAAGGTATTGAGTAAAGGTATTTATTTTTTGAAGTCTCTCTTCTATAAACTCCTCATCATTGGCATCAAGTTGCATGTGTAAAGATATGGAACCTGTTGTTGCTGTAATCGCGCCAAGAGGTTGCCTCCACTGATGAGCGATCATCGAAAGCATCTCACCCATCTGTGCTAAACGAGACTGCTCAAGCATCTGCTGGTCTTTTTGACGATTATAAGCCACTTCCTCTTCTACACGCTTCTCTAGTGAGCTATTTATCTCTTTTAATTCCTTTTGTGCTTGAGCATATAACTCTTTTAACTCAACAGAGCGTCTAAGGTTTTGATGCACATCCCAAGAAGATAAAGAGACAATAACAATAAAAAGTAATAACATAATAGCTATGGCATTATGCGTAAAACCACCTACGTAAAAAAATGAGAAGATAAGCAGACTAACCATTGGGATATTAAAAGCCAAATAGACTCTGTAAATAGGACTTAAAGTAGAGATTGAACCAGCGGCCATTCCCACAAGTAGAGTTAAGACCATATATTCATAAGGTGTGGGGGCATACACCACACATAAAACACTACCAATTCCCCAGTTTAAACCACCAACAAACCCCAAGATAAGATGAATTACTTGAAAATTCACCTTCTCTTGTTCATTAAAACTACACCCCTTATACATAGCCGCAAAATAAAACCTAAGGACTTGGTACAGTACATGGATTAGAGCCCAAGGCCACAAAATATAAGAGGGAATATAATCGTGTAATAAATAAACATACAAAAAAAGACAACTCAAGTAAGCGACACTAGACTTACGACTAAGCGAAATAAAAAGCGTTATAAGATCATAATAGCATACAGAAAGTTTAGAAATTTGATAAATATTTTGTAACTTTTTTCGCATCATTCATCCCTATATACTTAATGATAACAGAAAATAGACAAAATTGCTACTAAAGTAAGAGATTAAAAAGAAGAGATTTTAGGTTAAGATAAGCCCTCGTAGTTTAAAAACACCATTTCTTTGAGAGAACTACAAAGAAAAACGTTCTGGGTCAGAAGCAAAGCGGACTTTAGAAAAAAGCACTCATCTGAGATATTAGAAAAAGCAACATTGATAGAGACAAAGATATCAGGATACTTGGCTTCCATATCTTTTAGCATCTCCTTCATCGTTGCTCTTGCGTGAGGCATCTTAACGTCAGAAACAAAGTGGACTTCAGAAAACTAGCCGTGGCAATTGCGTAGCAAAGTTTCTTAGTGGCTTTATAAAGAAAAACGTTTGGGGTCAAAAAAACTCTCATCAGAGATATTGGAAAAAGCAGCATTGATAGAGACAAAGATATCAGGATACTTCTCTTCCATATCTTTTAACATCTCTTTCATCGTTGCTCTTGCGTGAGGCATCTTAACGTCAAAACGCATGGCTGGACAGGCTTCATCCCCTATGGCTTCAAGCCCATTGTCTTTAACAAAGGCACTGAGTTGACGCTCACGCATCTGTATTAGTGGGCGAATCACCACAAGCCCATTGCCTGCTTTATAAATAGGCGAAAGTGCACGCATTTGACCATTATAGATCATATTCATAAAATAACTCTCTGCTGCGTCGTCTAAGTGGTGTCCTAGTGCGAGTTTATTACACCCCAACTCTTCAGCCACTGAGTACAAAGATCCCCGTCTCATACGTGAGAAAAAAGAGCAAAATGAGGAGTTTTTACGTATCTTCTCTTGAGCTGTTTCATAGATCTTTGTATCTTTAACCATAAATTTTATGCCATGCTCTTCACAATGCTTAGCTAAATACTCAAAATTTTCACCCATCCCATAAGAGACCGTCACGGCAATAAACTCAAAAGAGAAAGGTGCGCGACGTTGCTGTTCCTTCATCGCATGAATCATGGTTAAAGAGTCTTTTCCACCCGATAGTCCAACAAGGATTTTATCGCCCTCTTCTATAAGGTTAAAAGCCGCATTGGTTTTACCCAGTTGCGACATAATCTTTTTAGAGGGGCAAATTGTTTTTTGTTTACTCAATGCTCTCAACCATCTTAATGATAAAGTTTGCTGATTCTATGGCTGAGCTTTCTAAAAACTCATCAAAAGAGAAGCTTGCGTCCATGTCTGCCGCATCTGAGATGGCTCTAAGAATAAAAAATGGCACATTCATCGCGTCACATACACATGCGACTGAAGCCCCTTCCATCTCAAGCGCATCCGCTTGAAAGGTTTCACCAATCCACTTATTTTTTTCCGCATCAGCAATAAACTGATCGCCTGTGGCAATAGTCCCTTCCATCAGCTCTAAACCTAACTCTTTAGCTACATCCATTGCCTTAGCTACAAGACTTTTGTCTGCTTCTACAAAGACCTTACCCTCAGGAACAAAGCCATGAGGATGTCCAAAGGCAGTGATATCTAAGTCATGTTGACACAGTTTTGTCGCTGCAATAAGGTTTCCTATTTTAAGCTTAGGATTAATCGCACCTGCAACTCCTGAGAAAAGAAGAACTTGCGCACCAAATTTTTGAAGCATGGTTGTTGCAGTTAGTGTTGAAAAAACCTTACCAATCTTTGAATAAGCAATCACAAGCTTATGACCCGCATAGCTTGCTTCATAATATTTATTTCCCGCAAACTCGGTTAATTTATATTCACCTACGCGCTCAAGTAGCGGTGCTATCTCTTCTGGCATGGCACCCATAATGGCTATCTTCATTTTGTTTTCCTATACATCATTTTTAATAATCTGTTTTTGAGCGAAATGAAGCTGTCTATTTAACTCAAATACCTCTGTCTCAGCCTCATAAGCCTTAAGTTCAGCCTCAATCTCACCTGAAGGGGTTACAATCATAGATGAGCCCCAAAAACCAATTCCATCTTCAAATCCTACACGATTTACAAATATGACGTAAGATCCACAAAGAAGCGCTGTCGTTTTTAAGATAGAGGTCCATTGATCTTTAATTAAAAGACCCTCATCTTGAAAGTCTCTAGCAGGGGAGTTAGCAATAACATAAATAATTTCTGGCTTAGCAGAACTTAGTTCAGCAATACTCTCAGCTCGCCATAAATCCTCGCAAACAACAAGAGCGGTATTACCGTAAAGCGTTTCAAAAAATTCTATACTTTCACCTTTAAAGTAATACCTTGCCTCTTCAAACATACCATAATTTGGAAGATGTACCTTATGGTGGATATGTTTTATCTCACCCTTAGAAAAATAGATACCCGCATTAAAGATACGATGGCCTTGTTTAAACGCACAACCTAAAACAATGTCTATATTGTGACTCGCTTGAACAAAACAATCTAACTCCTCAAGAGTAAAGGCATCTTCATAAACCTTATCTTGAAGTAAGTAACCATTTAATGATAGCTCAGGAAAGACGATAACGTCCGCCTTGCAAGACTTAATCTCATCTAAGTGCATTTGAACATTAGAACGGTTAAGTTTAGGCGAGACCTGAGCTAGAGCGACTTTCATTAGGCGAGTTCAGCCAATACGGCTTCTAAAGAGTCCATATCAAAGATATTATAGGTCTTCATCTCTTTATTAATACGCTTGTTCATACCTGCAAGTACTTTACCATTACCAAACTCAATAGCAATGTCAACATCACCCGAAATCGCTTGAATACTCTGCTTGTACTTCACCGGTTGCGTCAGTTGTTCAGTTAACAACTCAAGTGCTTGTGCCTTCGTATCGTACTTACCTGTCGTTACATTCGAGACAATTGGTGCGATAAAGGTATCTGTAATCACAGCTTGCATCTTCTCTTTTAAAGGGCCTTGTGCAGGCTCTAAGATAGGACAGTGTGAAGCCACAGACATATTTAAAAGCATGGCACGTTTTGCACCTGCTTCTTTAAATACCGCTTCCATAGAGGCTAAGTCTGACTTCATACCTGCAACTACCAGTTGACCATCTTGGTTATAGTTAGCAGGCCATACCTTTTTACCCTCAGCTTGTGCCGCTGTACAAATCTCTTCAACTTGTTCATCCTTAAGACCTAAAACTACCATCATAGAAGCTTCTATTGCGTCACAAGCACCCTGCATCAGTTTACCACGTGCATTAACCAGTTTCACCGCTTCAATTGGATCTAAGGCACCCGCAGCAGATACTGCCGAGAACTCACCCAAAGAGTGACCTAAAAGAAGTGTTGGCTTGATATCTGACTTAGCTGTAAAGATGGCATGTGCCATTAAAGAGACAAGTAAAATAGCAGGTTGCGTATTTTCAGTTTTATTGATCTCTTCATTCTCTTCAAAAAGAAGTTTCTCAAAATCAATTCCAGAAGCGGCTGTTGCCTTTTCCATCATCTCTTTTGCAATCTCTGAATTTTCTACAAAACTCTTTCCCATACCGATTGTTTGACTTCCCTGTCCTGGGAAAATAAATGCTACTCTACTCATCTTTTAAATATTCCTTGTTTTCAGCTATTTTTTTGCGCAATGTGTTTCTGTTTAGCCCTAGCTTATCTGCAAGCTGTAGCTGTGTTTTAAACTTATCTAGACCCGCATTAATTAAAGGGGCTTCAAAAAGATATAAAAAGTTTCTATAATCGTTATTACCACCTAAACGACTCTGTAAAAACGTTTGCATAATACTCATCAGCTCGGCCTCATTAATATCTTGCAACTGAACCTGCATATAGACATGGCGACGCACTGAATGGGCATTATTACTAAGGTCGATATCAGCCCTATTAAGTTGAACACTATTTTGTATGCTTAAGGTCTGTTTCGCCTCTTGTAAAAAGTACTCACACAGAGTATCCACATCTTCAGGACGTTCACTCAGTGGAGGTAAAAAGACCTTAATACCAAAAAAACTATCAATAATATCTTGATTAAACAGCGTATTTGCTAGTGCCATAATACGTACACCATACTTATCTAATAGGTGTTTAAAATTATCATAATTTGGTATCTTGTCAAAGTTCTCAACAATTAAGGTTTTATGCGAACTCAAAGCACCCTCAAGTTCCGTGTATAAACTAGCATCAATAACAGGAGCATCGGGAAGAATGTACTTAGCTAAGCTCTTTTTTCCTGTCCCGCTTTGACCAAAAATAAAGGCGTTAATCGGCAAACCTTTAAGGAGGTTTGCTGTTTTCAGTGCCTCAAGTGAAGCATCTGAGCTGCTTATAAAATTAGTGACAGCCACACCCTGTACCACATGAACCACCTGCTTCTGGTTGTGCATTTTCAGCAGGAATTCCAGTCATTGCTTCTTCAGCAGTAGCGTCACGTACTGTTGCTACTGTAACTGTGAACATTAGGTCTTGACCTGCTAGTGGGTGATTATAATCGATTTTAACGTTTTCGTCTTGAATCTCTTTAACCGTTACTTGAACCGTACCACCATCTTCACTTTGACCGTAAAGACTCATACCTTCCGTTAGTTCAATACCAGCAAACTGCTCTTTTGGAACATCTTGAAGTGCTTCATCATTATAATCACCATATGCTTTTGCAGCAGGTACTAAAACATCTGCTTTTTCACCCATAGACATATTACATACTTGCTCTTCAAGACCTGGAATAATCTGTTGTTTACCAATCATAAATGTAAGAAGATCCTTACCTATATTTGAGTCAACTACTTCACCATTACTCTTTACTTCATACTCGATTGATACAATTTGATTTTCAGCTATTGCCATGTTAATTTCCTTAATGATGAATTTTTCATCACTTTAATTTTTGTGATTTTAGCAATAAGATGCTTTAAAATGGCTTTTGAATTAAATCTATTCATTAGACTTAGGTCAAAAGCAATGCATACTATGCTTTATTATAAGTGAAAATATTGGAAGTTTGTCGGAAGAAGAGCGTTTACGAGGGGAAAGAGCTAAATCTTAGCTCTTTTAAAAAAGGCTTAGTTGATAAATTTTTCTGCTTTTTTAGCTTCAGAGGAGTTAGGGTATTTAGCCACTAGCGCTTGAAAAAACTGTTGTGCACCCTCTTCATCTTTTGTCTTTTTAAGAGATATCGCTGTGTGTAACATCAGATTAGGCATGTACTTTGCCTTAGAATAACGCTTAGCACTCTCTTTAAAGTAAGCAATAGCGTTGCTGTATTCATTGAGTTGAAAATAGCTCTCACCAATGTAGTAATGTGCCTTTGCCGGTTTATACGCCTTTTTAATAAGGTGTTCATAAGCATCAATAGCATCTGCATACTTTTTATCTTTAAACAGAGCGTAGGCTTCTTTAGCTACAACAGCATTGCTTTTGTTGTCAAAACCACTGTTACCTGAACTGCCTATCTTTTTAAACTGTTTAGCCACTTCTAGTTTAAAACTATTAATCTCACTCGCTAAGGTATTGTACTCTTCTTTACTCACATAGTTTGAATTAATAGTGTCAATGAGGGTACTTAACTCACCCATAACAAGCTTTAACTGCTTAATGTTCTCATCATGGGTCAAGACAATCTCATCAAGCTTGGTATTTAAGGCCGTTGAAGACTCTTGCATCGCAGCCACTTGTGTTTGAAGTTCTCTTAGATTTTGAGACTCATCATGCCCACTTTCATTCAGTCCTTCAATAATACTTTGCATCCCCGAAACAGCCTCTTCAACGCGATCTAAACGTGTCTGATTTTTTCGTGACGTGCCTTTAATATTACCTATGGTTTCTTTGTTATCTAAGATTTTTTTTTCAGCTTTTGTCAAGCCATAAGGATTAGGGGAATCAAGGTCTCCTGCTCCAAATGCAGACTTTTCTGCATACAGAGAAAGAGGAAGAAGAAGGCTCATTGAGCCTAGAAGTAAAGCTTTTAACATTATGGAAGAAGTTTGAAGTCTACTCTACGGTTTTCTGCCCAACATGCTTGAGTCTGTTCTGTACATGTAGGATTACTCTCACCAAAACTTACCATTGTGATACGCTCTGCTGCAACACCTTCAGCTACCATTGCATCTTTAGCTGCTTTTGCACGCTTAAGACCAAGTGCGTAGTTATACTCATCAGAACCCCACTCATCACAGTTACCTTCAAGTTTAACATTATAAATAGATGCACCTACTTTTGCAATAGCAGCATTTGTGTTTAACTTCTCTTGCATATCTGCTTTGATTTCAAATTTATCAAAGTCAAAAGTAACCGTTTGAAGTTGCGCTTCTAAGCTTGCAAGTGTTTGTTCTGCAGTGTCCATTGCTTCACTACCTGTTTGATCGATTCCTGAATCTTCCATACCACTTGTTGTGTTAGTGTTGTTTTCACTTGGATCTTCAACTGTACTTGTTGTTTCTGTGTTCTCCGCTGTTGCGTCTACCGCTGGGTCTTTTTGAGAACATCCTGAGAATACTAATAAAGCCGCTATTGTGCTTAATGCAAGAAGTTTTTTCATCTGTGTTATTTCCTTAAGTAAAATTAGACTGATTTTAACAAAGTTAATCTTAAAGCAAGATACACTCAGTAAATTCATCTTATATGGTTGCCATTATAGAGATAAATGGCTAATAGAGTGTAAATAAGTAATACTGATGTGACATTTTCACTCTTTTATCAGTTTATCTAAACGCTCAAGATCATTAATCACATCCCAATGACCTCCTCCACTCTCAACACGCCCTTTCCATAATGTTAATCTATCCATATATTCTTGAGGATCGATGTTATCACTTCGTAACTTGGTCACATTAAGTGCAAGTACATGATATCCATCTAAAGTAAGCGGAATGTCTCGCTTGTACCCCTTTTTAAGTTCTTGCTTTAAATCCGAAAAAATCATCACTGTTTTCATACGTGTGTCACGTTCATTCAGATATTCAGTGGCTTGTAACAGTCCCCCCGTGATATCAGTGTAAGGACTTGATTTTACATTTTTGATGTAGCTGTCTATACGTTGGGCAAAGGCACGTTTTTGTTGGTTTGCCTTAGAGGGTCTATCATCAAAGGTAACCTTTGCAATGATATCTTTTTCACTGAAACTTCCCGTATCAATACTTGCTACTACAAAACTATCGCCTGAGCCCAGTTGTGATAAGGTGTAATTAATAATTTGTTGTGCCTTACTTAACTCTTTGGTGTAGGTACCAGAAGTATCTATGAGCATATAAACACCCTTATTGTGTGCCTTATGTGGGCCTGTTGAACAGGCTGAAAAACCAAGTAACATTAGTAGTGTAATTAATAATGTTTTCATATCTACTCCTTATCCTCTTCAACTTCATCTGTCTTAGGTGTCACTTTTTTGGTAGCTGTTTTACGAGGGGCACGTTTTTTTACAGGAACAGCCTCCGTAGTTTGTATCTTCTTTACCTCAACAGGCTTTAACTCAGTTTTTTTACTACCTATCACCAGACCTTCTATCCATAAAGGCAAGAAGATAAATAGATCATAGATATTAACCAAAGACCTTCCACTGTAGCGGCTTAGATTTCCTAAAAAACGCAGTGAAACAGCAAACAGACGCAAAAAAGCCGCAACGACAACGCCAATCACCGTTCGGCTCGAATGAATAAATGATTCTAACGGAATTGCAATAAAAGTAAGTGCAAAAGGCAAAATAAAGCCCATTCCCATCTGTGCAGCCGTGGTAATCCATCTTCCCGTATCATCTACACCTTCTACACCTTCTACACTACCACCAGTCAACAGACCTGCAACTAAAGCCGCATCATCTGCTGAAAGGAGCTCTCGCATATAGGCCAAGCCTGCTTCTACACTCGCTAGCAGAAATAAAAAGACAAATGAAACAATAATCATTCGAAAACGGATCTTATCATCTAAGGCGCCTATTACAGGAAAAAGTCGGGTAATACGAAGTGACTCCATCAGAAAAAGCCCCATAGAAACTTCAACCAAGATAATAACAAGTGCCGCAATATCAGCCACCTTAAAGCCCATCATATAAACCGAACCACCTACCATCTCTTGCATAGGTCGTGAGATAAGATTAAAGTTGATAAAGGCACCACCAATAGCAATGGCCAAAACAAAACCCGCAATAAAAAACTGTGTCATTGAAGAAGAGGAGAGCATCTGTGAGGCCTTATCTGTTTTCTTGATAATCTCACTGTACTCATCCATGTGTCTATCCACCGTAGCAGACCTGTCTAATAGCACCTGAACATTTTTATCTAAACCATCCACGGACTTATTGATATGTCGTAGGGTAGGCACCATATTCTTAAGGTATTCATGTCGTTTCTCAGAACTCTTTCGGTAGGTCTCAAGGGCTTTTTCTTGTCCCTTATCTAAGGCTTCTTTGATACTTTTTAAAATTTCAGCCACCATAGAGTCTTCTGAGGGAGGAATCGCAGCTATTGGTTCAATCGCCTTGGTCCATCCTGGAGGAGCAGGTGGGATCTCCGTACTTTTTTGATAATCTTCATCGAGTTTTACTACGGAGTCGGTAATCTCTCTTTGAAGGGTAGGAAACTGTGCTAAATCTTTTTTTACAAAGGCATCAATACGCTCAAACTCTCGCTCAATGATACGTTCAGTTGCCTCTTTTCCTGCACTTAGCAATACCTCTTTGTTTCGGTATTTGAGTTTCTTCTCAGCGATTAATATGGATGAGGCAAAAAGTCTAAAACCATGAAAGAGTATCTTACTCATTGAGAGTATAGCCTCATGGGCAGGCCGGCGCGCCATATACAGAAGCACCATTAAGATAAACACCCATAATAGAAGTGAAAGTCCAGCGGAAGATGAGATAATCATCATAAATGAGGGGAGTTGCATTATAGATCCTTTGAAAAGTCATAGCCTTTTATAAAAAATGCTTGAATAGGACCATAATATAATCTTATAAAAAATGCAGGGTAAACGAAACCTTAAAAAGCACCCTTATCACGAAATTCTGCTATTTCAGACTCGACCATAGAATCAATGAGGTTTCGATACAGCTCTTCTATCATGTTGGCTGACATATTCAGTTCAATCGCCTTCCCTCTAACATGTTGAATCACTTCAGAGACCCTATCCTCGGCCTTTACCTCTTCAACACTCTGTTTAAACTTAACGGCTTGATGAATATAAGCATTACGTTTAGCAATCAGCGAAACAATCTCTTCATCAAGTTTATCAATCTCTTCTCTTACTTCATTTAAGTTAGCACATTCTTTCATAGTGATTATCCTCATATTTATATAATTAAATGATTATATCAAATAAAAAGTTCTCTGTGTGTATAATTTCGTATGAAAATTATCTTAAGTACTTTAAACGCACGTTATACCCACTCATCCATTGGGCTTCGTTATCTCTATGCCAACATGCAAGAACTTCAAGAAGCCACAGAACTCATAGAGTTTAGTATTAATGATGCCATTCAAAGTATTGCCGAAAAGATCTTAGATCATCAACCCGACATTATTGGCTTGGGGGTGTATATCTGGAATGCCACACAAACACATGAACTCATTGAAGTACTTAAAAAGGTTTCGCCTTCAACTAAGATTATTATCGGAGGGCCTGAGGTTTCATATGAGCCTTTTCGAGTGGACTTCTCTAAGGTAGATTATGTGCTTCAAGGCGAAGGTGATACTGCCTTTTATAAACTCTGTAATGAGATCATCTCTAACACAGCCCCAGATCAAAAGATTATCAAGCCTGTACTTGCCGACCTTTCTAAGATCAAACTCCCTTATGAATTTTACACCCAACACGATATTGACAACCGCTATATCTATGTAGAAGCCTCAAGAGGCTGTCCTTTTATGTGTGAGTTTTGCCTCTCTTCCATTGATGAGAAGGTGCGAAACTTTAATATAGATGTTTTACTCAAAGAGTTTTCTTTACTTTGGGATAAGGGAGTAAGAAACTTCAAGTTTATTGATAGAACCTTTAATCTCAATATGCGTTTTGCCAATGCTATTTTAGACTTTTTCCTCAGTAAAGAGCCTCCCTACTTTGCCCATTTTGAAGTTATCCCCGATCACTTCCCTGAATCGATTAAACAAAAGATAGCCCTCTTTCCCGTAGGGGCCTTACAACTTGAGATTGGTATCCAGACCCTTAATCCTGAAATCGCTGAGAACATCAACCGTCCGCTTAAACTCAAGAAGATTTTTCAAAACCTAGACTTTATCGAAAATCAGACTAAGGCGCATGTCCATTTAGACTTAATTGTAGGTCTCCCAGGAGAAAGCTTAGAAAGCTTTGGGGAAAATCTGAATAAACTTGTCTCTATTAGCAGCTCAGAAATTCAAATAGGGATACTCAAAAAGTTATCAGGTACTACCTTAGACAGACATGACATCAAGTTTGGCATGCGCTATTCTGACATCCCTCCTTATGATATCTTGAGCAATGACCTACTAAGCTTTAAAGATATTCAAAAGATGAAACGTTTTGCACGCTTTTGGGACTTGACCTACAACAGTGGAAACTTCAAAAAGTCCATTCATCTCTTATGGAAAGACAACACGGTCTATGAAAGTTTCTTTTCTTTTTCTGAGTGGATATACACCCAAACTGACTCTACTTGGAAGATATCTTTAGAGAGACTCTCTAAACTTCTGTTTGAATACCTCACAAAAATCTTAAAACAAGACGAAGAGAGCGTTGCTAAAGTGCTTATCGAAGACCTACTCAAGATAAAAGGACGTATCTTACCTGCTTACTTAAAACCTTTTTCTCCTGAACAAATCAACAACACCAAAACCATCTCTCAAGCCAACAAAAGACAAGCCAAACATGCCTAAGAAAGAGAGACGACAGAGCCTAGAGTCTGCCCTTAACACATTTTTATACAACTATCTTTATGAGATAGTCACACCAAAACTAGAAGCCTTCTCTAAGGCCTATTACAAATCACCTTGGCAGATGTTCAAACGTCACTTTAGAAATGACATACTAGACCTTCTCATCTCTATCAACAACCTCCTCTCTTGGCTCTATACCCTCATCACTAAAAAAGAGGGCTTTAGCAGAGTTTCACGAAGTGAAAGAGAACTGCTTAATCTCTTTACCCAAGATGTTTTCTGTGTTGACCTACTTCAAGCAAGACTACAAACTTTTTTAGATCAGTTTTTACTCCAAGAGATTGAAGACGACCCACAAAAAAAAGAGCAGATGCTTGCTTGTGCACAAAATTGGAAAGAAGACATTGCCCTTAAAGCCTTACAAGCCACCCATCTTAAGAGACTCTCTACTAAGGCAAGTTCTTTTATTCTCGACATGGGAATTTCAACAGGCATTGTAGGAGAAGCTTCACGAGGCATCGGTGCCATTCTTGGCTCTTACGCAGCTGGTGAAGTTTATATGTCACAACAAAACTTTTTTTACTACTACTGGTACACCTTCACAGGCATGCCAACATGGGTTGAGATGAGTGGAGGTATCATCGGTGCCATCATAGGCGTCTTCTTATTTGTCCCCATCGTAGGAACCCTAGTTGAGTACATCATGCAGCCTTTTAACGATACGGCTAAACAAGTCAGAGAAGCTTATCCTGAACTAATTTCTCGTCTTATTTATGGAGATGATAAGGATAAGAAGGCGGGTTTAATGGAATTGTCGATTAAGTATCTTGATGGGTGTACTAATGTGCTTGATAGTCTTAGGAATGTTATTCGAACTATTTAAGGGAATGGTTTGGTTTTTCATTTAGCATATATTTTGTGTGTTTTTATCAATTGATATATTTTTTAAGTAGTGATTTGTTTATGATGTTCCCTCACTTCTTTTAGCCGTAAAAGAAGTAAGCAAGAAAACTCTCGAAACGGCTTCGAACCCGATGGCTATCGGGTACCTTCATTACACTTTATATTTACCTAAAAACCCAAAACTCGCTACGCTCAAACAGTTGGGTTTTCTAAACGGTAAAAATAAAGCTTCATTCAGTTCTGTAGAGGTTTCGAAAGAGCCATGCGGTGACGCACCACAAATGTAAAAGCTATGCTTTTATCCCTAGCAAATAGTTTTAACATAACAAACTTACTTATGACGAGGAAGTTGCACAGAAGCCTTAGCTTCTGAATAGATAGATGCGTTACCGCTTGCATGTGGCAGAACCTCTGCAGAGCCGAACGGAAGATAAACTTTAGCGTGAAAAAAACTCATTTGTCTGAGCGTAGCGAGTTTTGAGTTTTTAGCTAAAGTTTATCTAGAGTGAGGGAAGCTGACAGCCGTCAGCCTCGAAGCCGTGGAGCGAGCTTCTTTGCATACTTTCTTCGCGACCGAAGAAAGTTTGGGAGCATCATAAAGATAGTAATTCTCACATACAACTACAATTGATAAAGTATTGTCTATTAAAGAGTTAAAAGCATAAGTGAATATATACAGTTAATTTTACACTCGAAACCGAGGAGATTTATTCTCCAAGCTAGTACATTTAACCTGATACTCCACCATCTTTCTAAAAGGCTCCAAAAAGCCATCTAACTCTAAAGTACTCAAGTTCTCATTACCTTGAAGGGTAAGCAGTTCTAACACACAGTGGGTTGATTCTATGGTTGAGAGACACAATTCCATCGGTTGTTCTTTTATCTTAAAGCCTGAAGCCTTTGTATGGGTGAAACTAACCTTAGGAAGGGCTTGAATATTAGGACTGTCTCTTAAAAGTTTTTTGGCATTATGCCAGGTGGAATCAATTAAGAAGATGACATTGTTTTTATTATTTTGAAGCAAGGGTGCATCATTTAAAACAAGGCTATGCTCACTTGGATAAAGCACATAACAGTTATTCTCTTCTAAGAGCTTGTTAATTGCCTTATGCTTAGCAAAAGAGACATCTACATAAAGCTCTGAGTTTTTGAGTGCTAAGTGGGTAAAGTGGCCTGTGGCATTTTTAACTTTTTTAAATTCATGCGTATGCATTAAAATTACAAACTTAGTTTGTGTTTGAATGGGCTTGATATACGCACACATACATGAGCTTTTTGGACGGTAACACTCATAGCACTTTTCTCGCGTGCCATAAGTCGTCTTTTTTACACTTGTTTTACTTATGGTTTTGCACCGTTGGAACCGCAACATTACCAGAGGCTTGCATCTTTAAAGCTTCTGGATTTTTTTGATAAAAACTTCTAACTGCTTGTGCAAGTTTTACTTTTTGTGATTCTTCCACCCTTCCATCATCATCTAAACTATCAACTAAGGATTGAACTAATACCTCCTGTCCCTTAGGCATCTTTTCTTTCCATGAGCGTAAAAGCTCTTTATTAACGGGAGAAGGAATAGAACCAAGAATTCCCACATCATTTTCATTATGCACAAGCAGTCCTGAAGTGGTTCCCCTATCCAGAGTTAAAACTTGAAAAAGATAAAGGGTATGATACGCTAACTGCTCCTCTTTCGCCTCACCTGAGATCTCAGTATGCGTCTGAATTTGGTTTTTAATAATACCTACATAGGTATCGATTACATTTTCAATCAGTTGCTTTGCCATGGCTAAGTCCGCTTGCTTATCTTCAGTCTTAAAATTTTCAAGATAGAAATGTGACACCCCTCGATGACGACCTAAAACAGGGATATTAAAATACTTATCACCTTGTTTACTTGCCTCTTCATAATATGCTGCGCTACACGCCTTCAAGGTCTTATCAAAATTTTGTTTATCGTCTTCATTAAAAATTGAAGGATTTAAGTCGGCCATCATTCTCCAGTAACCGGTGCCATCTTTCATTTGCGTCCATGAGACATGCATGTGAATAGAAGGGGCGTAAGGGTTACGAGGATGGATAATAGTAGAGAGTGCCGTGGCTGAGCCTAAGGCCTTTGTCGGTTCACTTTCATACTGAACTTGAGAGATATTGACCGAGGCACGGTTAAAGAGTATATCATCCGTCGCAACATAACGCACACCCCCACCAAACTCGCCTTGTGCTCGAAACCACTCTATGGGTTCAAAATTTTTAGATTCACCTACCTCACAAGAGAGTGCATCTAAGGCAGCTACAAAATAAGACTGTAAATGTGTCACCAGGTTATCTGCTAAAATTGCGTCAGAAGAGCTTGCTTTAATTCGTGTCATGAAATATCTTTTGTTTTTATGAAAGTATACTAGAAGAGAAAGAAGAGTTAAATTAAATTCTTCAATGAAGAAGAAGTTAACTTAGGATTGAAAGGCGGCTTGAATGCTTTTAAGCAGTGCTAATAAGTATTTTTGATAGTCTTTAAACATCTGTGAATAAGAAGCCTTATTATCATTAGCTAAGGCTTGTAAAAAGTGCTCAGTAATCGTAATAAACTGAACTGCCCCAAGATTAGAAGCGGTTCCTTTAACATCTATCAAAATATTTTGTGCTTCTTGATAATTTTTGGCCACTAAGGCATCACGCATCTTTTTAGAGGAGTCTTTGTAACCAAGAAAGAACTCTTTTAACAGCTCTTTATACATACCTTCATCATTTCCACAGATTTCTAAACCTTGATCATAATCTAAACAAGGAAGGTCATCAATATTAACTGAGATTTCTAACTCTTGAACTTGTGCCTTTTCAACAGGAGCTTCTTCTGTCGCATCATCCATAGTATAATACATCGACATCACATCATACAATGCGTCCATCTTCAGTGGTTTCTCAAGATGTTCTTCCATCCCTGCTTCACTCATATGACGGATATCATCCACTGCGGTATCACCACTGAGTACAACAACTACGATGTGATCATAAGCAGGATTTTCACGAATCTTACGCGTCGCTTCAAAACCATCCATGCGCGGCATATGTGCATCCATTAAGATAATCTCAAAGTTTGGATCTTTTTCTAAAATTTCCATAACAAATTGACCATCATCTGCCATCACCACGTCGATACCAGACTCATTGAGTACACCATTAATTACTTTTTGATTAATAAGATTGTCTTCTGCAATTAGAAGTCGTGTCCCACTAAAATCTGCAAAATCAGCCTTGGATATTTTTCTTCCATTACGTGTGGATTCACGTTTTTTGCGTGAAACGACTTCTCTCGCTTTAGCTGGAGTGGCTGAAACAGGTTCTTCAACTGGACTAGACTCAGGTTCTGGTGTACTCTCTTGAACAGGAGCTGGCTCTTGTACTTGAGGTTCTGGCGTTTCAAAGCTTCCTTCATCATCGCTTGAAATATTAGAAGGCATAAACCCATCTTCAAGTTCTTCCTCTGCCTCATCTTCTTCACTGGCTTCTTCTGAAGTCTCTTCTCTCTCTTGTGCCACTAGGTCTTGGAGTTCTCGTTTTGGTTTGGATTTTCTGGCCTTGGAAATGAACCATAAAAGAATCACAACACCTAAGAGTCCTAAAACAATATAAAGTGTTTCAATACCAAAAATTGTTTGGGGAATAGAGCTAAAAAAATCAGTTATCATAGTGAGTATACTAGCGAAGTCCATAATCTGTCCTAAAAATAAAGTATCTTATAGTGTAGCAAAAAAAAATACAATTCAATATCAAAAAGCAAAAATTATAATTTTTTTTTATCTATTTGGAGAGTTTAAAGTCCCAAATATATGCAAAGTTAAAGAGGAAAAAGGGCAATCTACCCTTATAAAATAAGTTTAGACATTTTTGCAACAATGTCTTTTTCACGAATAGGCTTGGTTAAGAAGTCATTAGCCCCTTCGTTTAAGGCCTCTGCACGAATCGTTTCATCGGTAGTCAGTACGATGACAGGAAGGGATTTCATTTGATCATCTGCTCTTGCAACCTTTAAAAAGTCAATCCCACCCATAATAGGCATGATAATGTCTAACAATACAATATCAATACTGGTATCTTTTTTCAAAATATCTAAGGCATCCATGCCGTTAGCTGCTTCAATTACTTCGGCGACATTCTCTGTTTTCATCAACATAGATTTAATAAGTTTTCTATTAATCATGTCATCGTCTACCGCTAAAACTCTTAATGTCTTATTACTCATTCTTCACCAACTTCTTTATATTTTATATTCTTATTTTACCAGTCTATAGATTGTATCTTACCAATTTTTAGCGGAAATAGAAAGCTTTTATTCTGTTTTAGACGAATTATTCCCACAGAGGACTCAGATTTATAGTTTTTAATAAAGATAATGGAGTCGCCATTATTTGAAAAACGTGGGAATTCGTTAACCCCTGTTGCCGTTAAACGACGGATAAAATCTGAACGCGTACTAATAAGATGCAAATTAAAAGTGTTATGTGAGAAGGCATTTGAGCTCTCTCTGGATTTATATACAATGTAGTTTTTATGTGCGGCTAAAGCAACATTAGATTTACCATAATAGACCATCTTCTGCACCCCTTTAGAACCAATTCGCTTGCTCCAAACATTCGGGTAACCTCCTCTGTCTGAAACAAAGGCAATTTCTGTATCATTTTCTAAGAATTGTGCCCCTACATCTATGCCACCGTAATTAGTAAGCTTCTGCTTGTGTTTTGTAAGCGTATCATACAGATACACATCAGGTTGTCCCTCTGGTGCCATAGTCACTAAGATTTTTTTGCCATCTCTGCTTACGTCTGAACAAACCATCATTCCATCTGAGCTTAACACTTTTTCACTCTGTCCTGTTCGTCTATCAAGTTTATACAAGGTAGGTTTACTCGCATCTAAAACCGTGTAATACAATGCAGTTTGTGTCTTATCTGCCCAATGAGGAAAGACGTTAAGTCCGCCTTTTACCATTACATGCTGGTAAGTGAGTGTATAATCCGAGATTACTATCTCACTTTCATTAGGACCAGTAAGACGAGAAATGAGTACATATGATTTCATCCAATCCACTGGTTCTGCCCCTATAAAATCATTTACATCAATGGCTAAGTTATGAATCAAGAAAACATATAAGTTCTCTTTTTTAATACGAAAATTTTTAACACGTACTACACTTGAATCCGCCGCTGAAATTAATTTGTAGTCACAATTAAGATTACCCTCATCATCTTGGCGAAGGCGGTAGCGTAAGACATAATCACGTTTAGCATTACTCTCTTGTACACTGTCTGCATCATAATCATTCTTTTCATAATTATCATACACATTAAAGATAGACAGAACATCTAAATCACTCACTAAGACCTTAAAAAACTTTTTAGCCAGTGTGTTTTGATAATTAATAGAAGCGTCTTCAACAGAGATAGAAGGCATCTTATCGACTTTTTTAATGACCTCAATCGTTGCATCTGCTGCAAACATGTTCATTACGATACACAGTGTAAGTAGTATTTTTTTCAATTTATTCCTTTGCGGTTAAAATAATATCAAGGCTAATCGCCCTGTTTTCAGGATGGCGTTCAAACTGACTAAGTGCATTAAGACAACTGTCTACTGTTTCATTAAAGAGCTCATCGTTGGAGTATGATATCACTCTAAAGGAAACCAATACCCCATTAGCATCAATCTCTAAACGAACCTTCGCTGTTTTACCCACTGAATCAGCCGGTGGAAAAAAGTTCGAATATATTTCAGCATGTATTTTAGCCAAATATTCATCCACAACACCAGAAGAGTCTCCCACAACCTTAATATGTTGTTTTGAGAGCTTTAAATTTTTTACTAAAGAGCTTGCCTGATCGCTTTTAACCTCTTTTATATCCTTCGTCTGAATACGCTTTTGTATCTTTTTTAAAAACTTATCATCAACCTTCGCTTTTTTTGTTTTATTGCGCTTAACTAACTTTTTCGTCTTTACCTCACCAAAAAGCGAAGAGAGATCCGTGTTTACCTTTTTAGGCACAGCAACACTTTCTAAGGCCTTCTTGCTTTGCTCTTTTTGCACCTTTTGCGTCTTAGACTTAGTGACTTTTTTAGGCTTAGCAATAGCAATGGTATTAAGGTTAACTGATATATAATCAGAACTTGAAATTTGGATCTGTTTGACGCGTGAGTGTTGCATAATAAAGAGTATAAAAAGAGTAAAAAACAGAAGAAAAAAACTAAAAGAGACAATACCACCGAGGTAAAAATAGTACTGATTATTACGTACAAGCATAACTTATCCGTTGGTAGCTAAAGAGACTTCTGTAAAACCTGCTCGCTTTACTGAGCCTAAAATAATCATCACTTCACCATAAGAGAGGCGTTTATCTGCTGAGATTAAGACCGCTGCCTTAAGGTCTAATTTCTCTTGAGCATAAATATAAAAATTGTCTTCAAAGCCCTTAAATTTAAACTTCTCGCCTTTGAGCATAATCTCTTTATCTTTATTAATAGTAATATTAACTGGTGGTTTTTTACTTAAGGCTTTTTTAGCCGAACCTGAGGGAAGCTTTATTAGCTCTTCATAAACGATAGTCGGTGCGATTACCATTAAAATAGCCAATAAAACCAACATCACATCCACAAGGGGCGTGATATTAAGTTCAGGGTTTTCATCCCATTCGTAATGCAAGGCTTAGACCTCTATTACGCCAGAAGTACTAGTATAACCAGTTGCTTCCGTTCGTTTTGAAAGAAGTGCATCTGACTGCATTCTAACAAGACCTGAGAGTTCATAAGCTTGACGCTTAAGAAGTTGATGAAAAGTATACGCAAAAATTGCTACAAAAATACCCGCTGCCGTTGCAATCAATGCGTCAGACACACCAACAGCGATTAAGGACATTGAAGCACTTGCTTGACCAATATCTTTAAAGGTGTCTAAGATAGAAACCACCGTACCAAATAGCCCAATAAAAGGCGAGGTTGAAGCGACAATAGATAAGGCACTTAAACCCTTTGTCGCGTCTTTGGTTGCTGCGTATTGACACAGATCTAACATCTCTTTACTCAAGGTAGTACTACGCTTAATAAAAGGATCAATATATGAAAGTGTTGAAACAGAGTTAGACCCCATTAAAAGTGACTCTAATGACTCTTTTTCTTGTGATACCCATGATGATAAAGAGAAGTAACGGTAGATAAATACCCATGTGATAGAGATGAAGTAGATACTGAGTACAGCCAGGACAAGAAGTGTCACTGGATGTGAATCAGATATAAATGTCGAAAGCGACTGAAACATTAGATTAAGTTCTGAGCAACTGTCTCAAGTTTAGCAGAAACAGAAGCAATAGCCGCCGCATTGTCTGAAGCAGATTTAACAAGTTCTTTTGCATCAGCAAGGGCTGTTGCAATTTCACTCTCATTATCACCACGTAGAGCAACCGCACCATCAGCAAGAACGATAACCTTGCCCTCATCAACTTGGACATGGCCCCAGTTAACAACAACAGATTCAGTCGTTTTATCTTCTTTAACAAAGTCAATTACACCCGCTGATAAAAGCGTTGTAAGTGATGCATGTTCAGGAAGAACACCAAACTCGCCCTCTTCACCTGGTAAAGTAACCTCAGTTACTTGACCATTGAAGATATCACCGTTTGGAGTAACAATTTCTAATAAAAGAGTGTTCATAGAAACTCCTATTTGTTTTTCTCGTATTTAGCGATAGCTTCATCCATTCCACCAACCATATAGAAAGCAGATTCTGGCATGTGATCGTAATCACCATCAATAAT
>Ga0316207_10000348_pt1 | contig 82156 bp, 78 predicted proteins | sample 6weekpyrite_MG_FD_204943 | JGI IMG/M metagenome (GOLD analysis project Ga0316207, IMG submission 204943) | Microbial mat bacterial communities from mineral coupon in-situ incubated in ocean water Damariscotta River, Maine, United States -... | ecosystem: Environmental > Aquatic > Marine >...
ATCGACCCGATATTGATGATCGCGCCGCTCGCCATTTGCGGAATGAAGGCGCGGCAGAGGTTGAAGACGCCGCGCGCATTCACGCCCATCACCAGATCCCAATCGGCATCGGTGCTGTCGGTCACGGATTTTTCGACCTGCACACCGGCATTATTGACCAGAATATCAATCGCACCGACCGCCCGGGCCACCGCGTTCACGGCATCCGCGTTGGTCACATCAAGGCTCTGCCAGGCGCAGGGCAGGCCCTCGGGCTCGGGCCCGCGCCCGCAGGTGATGACCTCGGCTCCCTCAGTCAGATAGGCCGCGACGATGCCACGCCCGATGCCCTGCCGCCCGCCGCTGATAAAGGCGCGTTTGCCTGCAAGTCGCATCAGAATGCCACCCGATCGGCACCTTTCAGCGCCAGCCTTTCGCGGGCCTCAGCCGGTGTTGCCACGCTGAGCCCGAGGTTTTCGACGATGCTGCGGATGCGGCTGACCTGTTGGGCGTTCGACGTGGCCAGCTCACCCTTGCCGATATAGAGGCTATCCTCCAGCCCGACGCGCAGATTGCCGCCCAACAGGGCGCTCTGCGTGGCGAAAGGCATCTGATGACGGCCCGCCGCCAGCACGGACCATTCATAGTTTTCAGGGCCAAAGAGGCGGTCCGCAATCTTGTGCATATGCATCAGGTTCTCCAGATCCGCACCGACCCCGCCCAGGATGCCAAACACCATCTGAATGAAGAAAGGCGGTTTGATCAGACCCTGATCGACGAACCATTTGACGTTGTAGAGATGGCTGAGATCATAGCATTCAAACTCAAACCTCGTGCCATGCGCCTCGCCCAGATTCAGGAGCGCGTATTCGATGGTGGCAAAGGTGTTGGGAAAGATGAAATCGCGGGTCATGCCCAGAAATTCGGGCTCCCAGTCATGCTGCCAGCTTTCATATTTCTCCAGCAGGGGAAAGAGGCCGAAATTCATCGAGCCCATATTCAGGCTGGCCATTTCGGGGCTGGCATCGGTGGCGGCGCGCAGCCGTTCCTCCATGCTCATGCCGAGCCCTGCGCCGGTCGAGACGTTGATCACGGCATCACTGGCCTGTTTGATCACCCGCAGGAATTTCTGAAACGTCTCGGTGCGCGGGTCGGGCTTGCCGGTTTCGGGGTCGCGGGCATGCAGATGGATGATTGACGCCCCTGCCTCGGCCGCCTCGATGCTGGCGGTGGCGATCTCGGCGGGCGTAATCGGCAGATGCGGCGACATGGTGGGCGTATGGATGCCGCCCGTGGGGGCGCAGGTGATGATCACGGATTTTGGCATCTGGTGTCTCCCGTTTGATTCGACGCGCCCGGCCTGAGGCCGGGCGATATGGTCCGGACCGCATGTTCAAGGCCTCATCTGCTGAACCTGCGCGCTGAGCCCGCCATCCAGCACCCAGAGCTGCCCCGAGGCATAGCGCGCCTCGTCGCTGGCCAGCCAGTTCACCAGATTGGCGATATCCTCGGGCGTTCCATAGCTGCGCATCGGATGTACATCGCGCACCGCCTGCTGCAGCTCGCCTATGGATTTGCCGCCTGCGCCCGATCCGTCGCCGGAAAAGAAGCTCTGCAACATCGGCGTGTCGATATAGCCGGGGCAGATCGCGTTTACCCGGATGCCCTCTGGCCCATGATCGCAGGCCATGGCGCGGGTCAGGGCATGAACCGCGCCCTTGGTGGCGCAATAGGCGGCAAGACCGGGATCGGCGATGAACCCGTCATAGCTGCCGAAATTGATCAGGCTGGCGGTGGCCCCCCCGGTCGCGGCGCGGCGCAAAAGCGGCAGCGCGTGTTTCGAGGTCAGAAAGGTGCCGGTGACATTGACCGCAAAGCTGCGGTTCCATTCCTCAAGGCTGGTCTCCTCGATGGTTTTCTCGATCTCGATGCCGGCCGCGTTGACCAGAATATCAAGCTGGCCTGCCGCATCCCCGATATGGGCCATGGCGGCGATGACCTGATCCTCATCAGCGACATCAAGCGGCACATATTCGCCCGCGCCCGCCGCCCCGGGCAGCGATCCCGCATCGCTGAGATCGCCCGCAAAGACCCTGGCCCCTTCGGCGGCGAACCGGGCACAGATCGCCCGGCCAATGCCGCCACGCCCGCCGGTGACCAGCGCGGTTTTGCCTGCGAGCCTCAAGGGGCCAGCGCCCGGTAGGCATCCAGCACCAGCCCGTGGAAATGATGCACCGCATGTTCGGATTTGCCCGAGCCGCCCGGGTCATGCACGATGCGGCCCTGGCTGAACGCGGGCGTGTTCATGCCGCGCTGCACGCTTTCAACCAGCGCGATATCCTCGACCTGCAAAACCTCGTCGAGATAGCGCATCGCATCCAGCTCCATCGGGTCGGGATCGGGGGTTTCCAGAAAGAAATCATAGGTTTCCAGCGTCCGGTCCGGCCCCATCGGGATCACGTTCAGCACGATCATGGAGGAGCGGCCGGGATACCGCATCAGGCAGGTGGTGGGCCAGAGCCACCATACCGCATGGGTGCGCACGGTGGCGTTCGACACGTCATAAGCGCTGTTGGTGCCCTGGCCCGCCTCGGCCATATGGCTGGAATAGATGCCATGGGTGGTAACCTTGTAGGTATCCATATCGACCAGATCGCAGAAGTCCTTATGCGCGGTCGGGCAGTGGTAGCATTCCAGAAAATTGTCGACGACGTTTTTCCAGTTTGACTTGATGTCATAGCTCAGCCGATGGCCAAAGGTCAGCCGATCGATATCGGGAGCCCAGTGGCGGATCTCGGTTTCCAGATTTCCGGCCTGTTCCTGCAAGGGGGCGGCATCGGGGTCGAGATTGACGAACACGAACCCCGCAAATTCGGTGACCTGCACCGCATCGAGGCAGATATCGCGCGTGTCGAAATCCTCCAGCGCCTCGGTTTCGGGTGCGCGCACCAGTTCGCCGGACAGCCGGTAAACCCAGGCGTGATAGGGGCACATGATGCGGGTCGTGTTGCCTTCGCCCTTCAGCAACGCATGCGCGCGGTGCTTGCAGACATTGTAATAGGCGCGCAGGGTGCCCGCCTTGTCGCGGACAATGGCGATGGGGTGGCCCGCGATATCGGCGGTCATGTAGTCGCCCGGGTTGCGCAGTTTTTCGACATGGGCCACCCATTGCCAGTGTTTGGCATGGATCCCGGCCCGATCGGCGGCAAACCAGGCGGCATCGGTGTAGGCGGCGGCGTTCAAGGACAGCGCGCGGGCCGGGGCCGGGTCATAGCCTGCGCCGATCATGTCAAACTCTTTCGCGGATGGCAGATCTGGCATGGGGCCCCTCATGGCAAAGCGAAGCAGGTTGCCCCTGAGACTATGTCGGCATCACACAAAGACCATGCGTGATACGCCAGGTTTTGAACCGGGTCAGACATTTACGCCCCGCCTGCGGATCGGTGCATTGGCCAGGCGCGAAATTCGAAGGGCACGCGGCCCTCGATGCGGTCCTGTCGTGGCGGCAGGCCGAAACGCTCCTTGTAGGCGCGGCTGAAATGCACCGGGCTGGAAAACCCCGAGGCCAGCGCCACTTGCGACAGGGCCATATCGGTCTGCGTGACCAGCCCGCGCGCGCGATCCAGCCGGATGTCGCGGTAATAAAGCGACGGCGTCTTGCCGACATAGGTGTCAAAAAGCCGGTTCAGCTGCCGGTGCGAGACCTGCGCCGCCGTCGCGATATCGGCGATAGCAAGCGGCGTTTCCAGATGCGCCTCCATCGCCGAAATGGCGCGGCGCAGGGCCGCGGGGGTTGTGGCCCCGACAGGCTCGGAGGCTCCTGCATTCTGGGTCGCTCCGGGCGGGCGGATCGTTGGATGAAAGAGGTATCGCGCGGCACCATTGGCCACCGCATCGCCATGGGTTCCCTTCAGGATATGCAGCGCGAAATCGGTCGATGCGGCCCCGCCCGCGCAGGTTATCCTGTTACCATCAAAGACAAAAAGCTCGTCGCTTACATTCACCGTAGGATGCATCTCGCCAAGCGCGTCGATATGTTCGTAATGCACCGTGGCGCGCCGATCCTTCAAGAGACCCGCCTGAGCCAGGATAAAAGCCCCGGTATCGAGCGCGCCAAGCGTGCTGCCTGCCAGCGCCCATTGCCACAGCTGCGCATGCAGCCGTGCGGAGCTGTTGTTTTCCGGCGTCCAGCTGCTGGAGATAATGGCGATGTCAAAGCGCCGGCCCGGCAGATCCGCAAGCGCCCGGGTCATGACCTCGATGCCATTGCTGGCGGGGCAGGGGCCACCGGCCTCTGACACCAGCGTCCAGTCATATAGCGCGCGCCCCTCAAGGTAATTGGCGGCGCGAAACGGATCGATAAAGGCGGTGGTGGCCGCCAGATTGAAATAGGGCGTCACCAGGATCAAAAGGTGCAACGCGGTGTCGGGACGCTCGGCCATTGGCGGCTCCGGTCAAATTCCTGTCTGTCGGGGTCAAGTGGAACACGGATCGCCCCGCGATCAAAGCCCCGCCTGACGGGCCAGCACGTCAATCCCTTGCGTTTTCCAGAAATGCAGCAGGTCGATGAAGACCCAGTTTTCCGCCAGTTTATCGCCGCGCCGCCGGTAGATGTCGATCACCCGAAATTCGCCGGGATTGGCACCGGCGGGCAGCCCCATAAAGCCACCCGTGGGCGTGGCGGTGAAATTGGGCCAACCAAAAAAGCCGCCATAATGGCCTTCGGCCAGGCGACAGATATGGCGCGTCGGGGAGCGGTCGGTAAACCCTGCACGAAACGGTCCGGCATGCTGTTTGGCATAGCGTTCGATCGTATAGGTCGATCCGATCCCGGCCGGCCCCCACCAGATCATGTCGTCATGCCAACTGCGTGCCAGTTCCTCCTCCAGCGGCAGGCCAAGCGACCATTGGCCCAGATCCTTGATCATGAAATTGATCGCGGCCAGTGTCTTGTCGCCCTCGGCACTGTCTTGCGGCCCGAATAGCAGCGCGTCATGGGGGTGCGGGCCGGGCTGGACAAGATGGGCGGCGGTTTGCGGCGGGAAGGGGTTCTGACCGGCCTGCATCATCAGATGCGGGATGTCGAAAAAGCTGGCGGTTTCGACGATCCGGCCCGCCGCGACCCGGTGGAAATCGCAATAGCGCAAAAACGCCATCCTGCCGGTCGGCCGGATGCCCAGCCAGGGCGCATCGAACAGCCCCATCAGATGGCCCATCGACACAACCCAGACCGCGCCCGATCCGTCGATCGCGTTCTGCCCCGCCATGAACACATCCATGCGCCGCTGGATGGGCCTCAGAGACTGGCGCAGCGGGGCCCAGAACCGGGTGCCGACAGCGTCGGCACCGGTGAGTTCATCAAAGGGATGCATGCCGCGCCAAAGGTAATCGGGGGTGGTGAATTGGCGCAACACGGCGGGGGATTCGGTGCCATCCCGGCGGTCGAGCGCCGCATAGAAGGCCCGGATGAGGTCTTTTTCCTGCTGCAAACTCGTCATTGCGTTCTGCTTTTTATCCAGTGCGTTACAGGCCGGTTTCCGGCCATTTCCAAGGTCAGTCTGATGCATTTTGCAAACGTATGCAATTTTTTCTTGCCAAGTCGACATGGCCAAGCCTACGATTTCGCAAACGTATGCAAACCGCATGCCGGGAGGGATCATGGCCGAAATCCAGCTGCGCAATATCTCCAAGCGATGGGGTAATTTCGTCGGGGTCGATAATTTCGATCTGAAAATCGCCGACGAAGAATTCCTGGTGCTGCTGGGGCCCTCGGGCTGCGGCAAGACCACGACGATGCGGATGATCGCGGGGCTCGAGGATCCCTCGGACGGAGAGATCGTCATCGGGGATAACGTCGTGAATAATCTCGAGCCCAAAGACCGCGATATCGCGATGGTGTTTCAGAGCTACGGTCTCTACCCCAACATGAATGTCTACGAAAATATCCGGTTCCCGCTCAAGGTCCGCAAGGTTGATCCGGCGACCCATGACGAACGGGTGCGCAAAGCCGCCGAGATGGTCGAGCTGACCGATTTCCTGCACCGCAAGCCGGCCGCATTAAGCGGCGGACAGCGTCAGCGCGTGGCCCTGGCCCGCGCGATCGTGCGCAAGCCTTCGGTCTTTCTGATGGATGAGCCGCTGTCCAATCTCGACGCCAAGCTGCGGGTGTCGACGCGGGCCCAGATCAAGAACCTCAGCCACGAATTGAAGGTCACCACCGTCTACGTGACGCATGACCAGATCGAGGCCATGACCCTGGCCGACCGGGTCGTCGTGATGAAGCAGGGCGTGGTGCAGCAATTGGGCACCCCGACCGAGATTTATGACAAACCGGCCAACACCTTTGTCGCCAGCTTTATCGGCAATCCGGCGATGAACCTGGTCGACGGCACGGTCAAGAACGGCACCTTCACAGCCCCCAATACCGAGATCACCGGGCTGAATGCGCCCGATGGCGCGGTCACGCTGGGCTTTCGGGCCGAGGACGCGCATGTGGTGCCGTCGGGTGGTGAGATCACCGGGCCGATCTACACGCTGGAGCTGTTGGGCGAGGCCACGATGGTCAGTCTCAGGATCGGCGGCGCGCTGGTCAGCGCCAAGACCGACAAATCTTTCCGCGCGGAAATCGACGATCAGATTTCGATCCGAATACCGGCAGAGCATTGCCATCTGTTCGACGCGGATACTCAGGCACGTATCGGGGATTGACCCGAAACGACTTACCCGCTGCGCAGGGCATCGGGACGACACGGGCTGCGAACTTGCAAGGCGCAGCCAACACCATAACCGGGAGGAAAATATGTTTATGAAATCAATGACCGCAGCGGGTATTCTGGCCGTGCTGTCTTCGACCACGGCTTTTGCCGATAGTCACGGCTGCACGATCGGGGCCCGTGTCAGCATCGTGGGCAACGAGTTTCCCGCCATCCAGACGGTTGGCGCGGGCGCACAGGAATGCACCGGGGCCGAGGTCAGCACCAACCTGACCGCCGACCATCAGGAAATCAACGTGCCGGGCATGCAGGGCAACCCGGCCGAATACACCTCGGCGATCATTGCCAATTCGTCGATCGTGGCGCTGATGAACAATGACGTGATCCGCCCGCTTGGCGATCTTGTCGATGCCTATGGCGAAGGTTTGAATTCCAACCAGCTGATCACCATCGGTGGCGATGTGATGGCCGTGGCCTTCATGGCCAACGCACAGCATCTGGTCTACCGCTCCGACGTGCTGGAGCAGGTGGGACTGGAGCCGCCCTCCACCTATGAGGAGCTGCTGATCGCGGCCGAGGCAATCCGGGCCGCGGGCATCATGGAATACCCCGTCGGCGGGGCCTATGCGGCGGGCTGGAACCTGGCGCAGGAATTTAACAACATGTTCCTGGGCTTTGGCGGCGTGCATTTCGAGCCGGGAACAGCCGTGCCGAATGTGAATTCCGAGGCCGGTGTGCAGGCGCTGGAAATGATGCGCGCGCTCAGCGAATACATGAACCCCGATTTCCTGACGCATGATTCGAACGCCACGAATGCTGAATACCGTGCTGGCAACATCGCACTGATGAACATGTGGGGCAGCCGTGCCGCGACGCTGGTCACCGCCGAGGGTGTGCCGCAGGAGGTGGTTGACGGCTTTGCGATAGCCGGTCCGATGACGGTTGGTGGCGGTGACATCCCGGCCTCGACCCTGTGGTGGGATGGCTTTACCGTGGCCAGCAACATCTCGGACGAAGAGGCCGAGGCCACATTCATCGCCATGATGAACGGCATCCGACCCGACATGATGCAGGATGAGGATGTCCGCACGCAGGCGGTCTGGCTGATCCCCGGCTACGAGCCCACCCCGGCGGCCATTGGTGTCTTTGCCGCCGCCGAGGCCGGGACCATCCCCTATCCGATGCTGCCCTTCATGGGGCTGATGCACACCGCATTGGGCAATGAGCTGTCGGATTTCATGCAAGGCAATGAAAGCGCCGAACAGGCGCTGGCCGATGTCGAAGCCGCGTATACTGCTGCTGCCCGTGAACAGGGTTTCCTGCAGTAAATGCGCTGATGGCAGAGGGACCTCCCCCTCTGCCATCCCTTTCACTCCGAATTTCACGATCTGGGGCGGCTATTCATGAAACATCGCACGTTTTTCTGGTTCTTCCTGCCAACGGGCCTGGCGATGCTTCTGTTCATTGCCGCGCCCATCGTCTCGGTGGTGCTGCAATCGGTTTTCGCCCCGCATGAGGCGGTGCTTGAAACCGTCGAGACCTGCACGCCGTTTCGGTGTTCCGAAGAAACCGCCATCAACCAGGAGGCGACACGGGCCCTGCGCGAGGAACGCCCGCTTGGCCGGTTTGTCGGGCTCGACATCTATCTCGACCGCGGCCATCTGGCCGTTGCCGAAGTGGCTGAGGCCTGGCGCAGCACCGACAGTTTTGGCGCGTTTTTCTCGGAACTGGGCGATCTGCCCTTCTACCGCGCCATGGGGTTCACACTCACCTATACCTTTACGGTGACCCCGCTTCTGATCGTGCTGGGGCTGATGATCGCCCTGGCAGTGAACGCGCTGACCCAGTGGCTCAAGGGGATTGTGATCTTCTTTTCGCTCCTGCCGATGATCGTGACACCGCTTGTCGGGTCGCTCATATTGTTCTGGATGATCGACAACAGGGGGGTCCTTGGCAACTTCCTGTCCTGGGTGGTGGGCGATCCCGACCTCTCGGTCAAGGCATCGACCCCGCTGATGTGGATCGCGCTGATCGTCTATGGGGTTTGGCACGCCGCGCCCTTTGCCTTTGTGGTGTTCTATGCCGGGCTGCAAACCCTGCCCGAAGACCAGATCGAGGCCGCCCAGATCGACGGCGCTTCGCGCTGGCAGCAGGTGCGCTACATCGTGGTGCCGCATCTGATGCCGCTGGTGACCTTCGTGGCGCTGATCCAGCTGATGGATAATTTCCGCGTGTTCGAACCGATCGTGGGCTTCAATGCGGCGGCCCATGCGACCAGCCTCAGTTGGATCATCTTCAACGACATGAGCGGCGAGACCCGGCAGCTTTCGGCGGCGGCGGCCACCTCGGTCATGACAATCATCGGCGTCGCCATCCTGCTGTCGCCCGTCCTTGTGCGCACCTGGCGCGATTTTAAGGGGAAAACCTGATGGCCTCTACTGCCCTGCGCGCACCGCGCTCGTTGCGAATTGCGACCTATGGTTTCGTCGTCTTCTGGCTGATCCTGGCCGCGTTCCCCTTTCTCTGGACGCTCTGGGGCTCGTTCAAGGTCGAGCTTGATTTCTTTTCCATCGCCGATTGGACCAACGCCATCACCGGGGCCAATACCGAACGCACCTATGGCACCGCCTTTACCGGGGCAGGCTATGAAGGGGCCTGGATCGAAGAGGAGTTCTGGCGCGCCGTCATCAACACCTTCATCGTCTGTTTTTTCGTGGTCATAACCTCGCTGACCTTCGGCACGCTTGGCGGATACGCGCTGTCGCGGTCCTCGTTCCGCTACACGTTCTGGCTCCTGATCACGGCGCTGATCTTTCGCGCGATGCCGCCGATCACGCTTGTGTCGGGCTATCTGCTGCCATTTTTCGAATGGAATGTCTGGGGCATCCTGCCAACGACGATCATCGTGCTGGTCGCGATCAACCAGCCCTTTACCCTGTGGATGCTGCATTCCTTTTTCCAGAACATCCCCAAGGAGCTGGATGAAAGCGCCAAGGTCGATGGCTGCACCCAGTTCCAGGCCTTCCGCCTGGTCATCGTGCCGGTGATGTGGCCGGGCGTGATCACCACGGGGCTGTTCAGTTTCCTGCTGGCCTATAATGATTTCGCCGTCACCTCGATGCTGCTGAGCGAAAGCAACCGCACCATGGTGCCCGAAATCGCGGCCTTCCTGGGGACCACCTATACCGAGGGCAACGTGATGTTCGCGGTCGCCGCCGTTGTCTCGGCCACGGCACCGCTCTTTGTGCTGGTGATGTTCTTCCAGCGCCAGATCGTCAGCGGGTTGACCGCGGGCGCGGTGAAAGGATGAGACATCGCTCCAAATCCTGCCGAACGGACGATTAGGGGGCCCTATGTGTGCACGCGCAGCGCGGCCTGCCATGGGGGTCGCCACGGATCTGACGGTTGAAAACAAGCGCCGTTACCTACGGTTCCTCGATAGCTTCGAGGCCGAAGGGGGGCGCGCGATCGAAATCGCCGCAGGCGGAATTTTCGACCCAGGCGCAGATATCAACGCCAGCCACCCGATCAACGAGGCCGCGCAGGGCGCAGGCTATGTCACCGATATTATCGCCCCCATCATGGCGGCGTTCCAGGGCTGCACCCGGCAGAATTATGTCGTGATCGGTGGCGAATATCTTGGCACCGAATGGGTGACCTCGACGGGCTATTTCCACGGTCACTTTGACCGGCCGCTTTTCGGCATCCCGCCCAGTGACAGGCTTGCCTATCTGCGATTTGGTGAATTTCACCGGATGGAGCGGGGCAGCATCGTTCAATCCCATGTGTATCTGGGATTTGCCGAATTGATCATCGCGCTCGGGCTCTGGCCGCTTGCCAGGAGCCAGGGGTATGAGGGCGTCGTGCCCGGCCCTGCCAGCCATGACGGGATCATCGCAGGTCCATCGGACCCGGCGCGGTCGCGCGCCTCGGCTGATCTGGTGGAAGGCATGCTCAGGCAACTGGCTTCGGCAGATGAGGCCTGGCGGCCTTTCTGGGATGACCGGATGGTCTGGTATGGTCCCGGCGGTCTTGGCTCTTACGCCACACTCAAAGCCTTCGCCGCCTTTCAGCGGCCTTTCGAGCTGACCTTCGATGGCTGGGGCGATGGGCAGGAAGAGGGCATCAGCGGTGTCGGGTCAGACTGCAAGGCAGGCGACGGTGACTATGCTTTCCTGCATGGCTGGCGTCAGATCACCGGCGTGCATGCCGGCCCGTTTCTCGGCCTTGAGCCGACCGGAAAGCGCGTCTTCATGCGCGATTGTGACTGGTGGCGCTGCAAAGACGGCAAGATCGTCGAAAACTGGTGCATGCTCGATATCCCGCATCTGCTGATGCAGCTCGGATATGACCTGTTTGGCGAACTGGAGGCTGCGCCATGAAAGGATCCCGCCCCGAACAGGCCATGCTCAGCCGCGACACGGATATGAGCCGGACCGATGCCACCCGCGCCGTGATCGAGGGCATGGTGGACGGTCTGAACGATCACCGCATCGACGATATCGGCGCGTTTTTCAGCGCGTCCTTTCGCTGGATGGGCAATACCGGCTGCGGCACCAAGACCGGGCTCAGGGAATTTCAGGACAATTGGCAGCGCCCCTTTCAGGCGGCTTTCTCCGACAAGGTCTGTGTCGATGAAGCGCGGCTTTTCATGGGCGAATGGGCCGCCGCCTTTGGCCGCCAGGAAGCCACCCATTCAGGCGATTTCATGGGGCATGCGCCGACCGGCAAGCGGGTCGAGATCCGCTATATGGATTTCTGGAAGGTCGAGGATGGCCGGATCACCGATAATTGGGTGATGGTCGATTTTCCGCATGTTCTGGCGCAGCTGGGTGTCGATGTGTTTGGCGGCGAAGGCTGGGAAGCCTTTGACCGCGGAGAAAAAACCCCGCCCGCGCCCTGATGCTGGCGGGCCGGACGAATACCGAGGAAGAAAGAATGACCATTGAATATCTGAAACGCGGCAAACCGGCGGATGAACGGGCCGAGGATGATGCAAAGACCCGTGCCGTGGTCGAAACGACGCTCGCTGATATCGAGGCGCGCGGCGACGCTGCGGTGCGCGAATTGTCGGAAAAGTTCGACAGCTATTCCCCGGCCAGTTTCCGGCTGAGCCAGGACGATATCGACGCGCTGATAAGCCAGCTTTCGGATCGCGAGCTGGCCGATATCAGATTTGCCCAGGAACAGGTAGTGAATTTCGCCCGCGCACAACGCGCCTCGATGACCGATATCGAGGTCGAGACCCTGCCCGGCGTGATCCTGGGGCACAAGAACATCCCCGTGCAATCGGTGGGCTGTTATGTGCCCGGAGGCAAATTCCCGATGGTGGCAAGCGCGCATATGTCGGTGGCCACCGCCTCGGTCGCGGGTGTGCCGCGCATCGTGGCCTGCACACCGCCGTTCAATGGCAAGCCCAACCCCGGCGTGATCGCGGCCATGCATCTGGGCGGCGCGCATGAGATCTATGTTCTGGGCGGCATCCAGGGCATCGGCGCGATGGCCATCGGCACCGAAACCATCGAACCCGTCCACATGCTGGTGGGCCCCGGCAACGCCTTTGTCGCCGAGGCCAAGCGCCAGCTTTTCGGCCGCGTCGGGATCGACCTTTTTGCCGGGCCGACCGAAACCATGGTCATCGCCGACGACACCGCCGCCGACGCCGAATTATGCGCCACCGACCTGCTGGGGCAGGCCGAACATGGCTATAACAGCCCTTGCGTGCTTCTGACCAATTCCCGGCATCTGGCCGAAGGGACCCTGACCGAGATCGACCGCATCCTCGACATTCTGCCCACGGCGGGCACCGCGCGGGTCAGCTGGCAGGATTATGGCGAGGTCATCCTGTGTGAGACCTATGACGAGATGCTGGTTGTTGCCGATGATATCGCCTCGGAACATGTGCAGGTGATGACCGACCGCGATGACTGGTTCCTTGAAAACATGACCTGCTATGGCGCGCTTTTCCTCGGGGCGCGCACCAATGTGGCCAATGGCGACAAGGTGATCGGCACCAACCACACGCTGCCGACGAAAAAGGCCGGCCGTTATACCGGCGGGCTCTGGGTTGGCAAGTTCCTGAAAACGCACAGCTATCAGAAGGTTACCACCGATGAGGCGGCGACCATGGTGGGCGAATATGGCAGCCGCCTGTGCCTGTTGGAGGGTTTTGTCGGACATGCCGAGCAATGCAATATCCGGGTGCGCCGCTATGGCGGGATCAATGTCCCCTATGGCGAGGGCGCGCCGCATCGGGAGGCGGCCGAGTAGCGTGAGGGCGGGTTGCGAGGGGCGCTGCCCCTCGCGCTCCCCGGAGTATTTGGACAAAGAAGAAGATGGATACACACACGGCCAACAAGGCGCTGATCGCCCCGCTCCGCGCGGCCATGTATGATTTTTCCGCCACCGGCGTGCGGGCGGCGCTGGCCGATATCGCCCCGGACGCGGTTTTTCGTCATTGCCACCCGTTCGGCGATATCACCGGCGGCGCGGATTTTTATGACCGGGCTTATGCGCCCCTTTTGCGGGCCTGGCCCGATCTGGAACGCCGCGACTGGATCGTGATGGCCGGACGTGATGCGCAAGGCGGCAATTGGGTCGGCTGTGGCGGCCATTACATGGGCACATTCCGCGCGCCATGGCTCGATATTCCACCCACCGGCCATCTCGTCACCATGCGCTTTCACGAGTTTTTTCGCATTGAGGAGGGCAAGGTCGTAGAGGTTCAGGCGATCTGGGATCTGCCTGAGGTGATGATGCAGGCCGGGGCCTGGCCGCTGGCCCCGTCGCTGGGGCGCGAATTTCACGTTCCCGGACCGGCAACGCAGGACGGCCATGTGCCCGGCCCCCATGACGCAAAACAGGCAGACGCATCGCGGGCGCTGGTTCTCGATATGCTCGACCACCTGATCCGGCATCCGGGCCAAGGCGGGCCCGAGGTGATGGACATGCCGCGTTTCTGGCATGAGCGGATGACATGGTATGGCCCGGCGGGCATCGGCACCGCGCGCGGCATCAAGGGGTTCCGCAATTGGCACCAGATCCCGTTCCTCTCGGCCATGCCCGACCGGGGGCAACGCGATGATGCGATCACCTTTCACTTCTTTGGCGATGGCAATTACGCTGCGGTGACGGGCTGGCCCAACATGGTGCAGACGCTCAGCCATCCGGGCTGGCTCGGTATCGCGGCTTCGGGGCAGAAACTGGCGCTGCGCTCGCTTGATTTTTGGCGTATCGAGGATGGAAAGATCAGGGAAAACTGGGTGCTTGTGGATATGCTGCATATGTATGATCAGATTGGTGTCGATCCGCTGGCGCGCATGCGCGAGGCCAACAAGGCGCGGGCGGGCTTTGACGGCGAAACCGGGAGGGCGGTGGCATGACCCTTCCCCGCACGCCGTCTTTCCGCCTCGATGGCAAACGCGCGCTGGTGGCCGGGGCCTCTTCGGGGATCGGTCTGGCCGCGGCGGTGGCCTTGGCCGAGGCGGGCGCGCATGTCGTCGCGGCGGCGCGTTCGGCGGATAAACTGGGCGCTTTGGTCGGTGACATGCAGGCCGCCGGGTTCAGCGCCGAGGCCCTGTCGCTCGATGTTTCGGAGGTGGCCGCGACCGGGGCCGCCATCGCCGATGCGGGCCCCTTCGATGTGCTGGTCAATTCGGCGGGGCTGGCCCGTCACGCCCCCGCGCTCGACACTTCTGAGGCCGATTTCGACGCGGTGGCCGATCTTAACATCAAGGGGGCTTATTTCCTGACCCGCGCGGTGGCCAAGGGGCTGGCGGCGGCCGGAAAACCCGGATCGCTGATCAATATATCAAGCCAGATGGCGCATGTCGGCGGCATTGACCGCGCGGTTTATTCCGCCACCAAACATGCCGTTGAAGGCTTCACCAAATCCATGGCCATCGAATGGGGGCCGCGCGGCATCCGGGTCAACACGATCTGCCCGACCTTCATCCTGACGGATCTGACGCGGTCGACCTTTGACAACCCCGACCGGGCCGCTTGGATCCGCGACAAGATCAAGCTGGGCCGACCCGGCGAGGTCGAGGATATCATGGGCGCGGTGGTGTTCCTGGCCTCGGACGCCTCGGCGCTGGTCACCGGATCGGCGCTGATGGTGGATGGAGGTTGGACGGCGGATTGATGGCGGAAAAAGTAACATCCCTGCAGGTGGCCGAACGGGCCGGCGTCAGCCAAAGCGCGGTCAGTCGCGTGTTTACTCCCGGCGCGTCGGTTTCGGCCAAGACCGCCGACAAGGTCCGCAAGGCCGCGCAGGAGCTCGGCTACCGCCCCAATGTGCTGGCGCGCGCCATGATCACCGGGCGCAGCCGCATCATCGGGCTGGTGGTGGCCTATCTGGAAAACCATTTCTACCCGGAGGCGCTGGAAAAGCTGTCGAATGCGTTGCAGGAAGAGGGCTATCACGTGCTCATCTTCATGGCCTCGCAAACCTCCGGCAATATCGACGATGTGGTCGAAGAAATCCTTGATTATCAGGTCGATGGCATCATTTTGGCCTCGGTCGCCATGTCCTCTGAAATCTCGTCGCGCTGCGCGGCGGCGGGCATCCCCGTGGTCCTTTTCAACCGCCTTCAGGATGATGCAAGCCTGCCCGGCGTGGCCTCGGACAATGTCGCCGGCGGGCGCAAGCTGGCGGAGTTTCTGCTGGCAGGCGGGCATCGCCGCATCGCCCATATCGCGGGTTGGGAAGGGGCCTCGACCCAGCGCGACCGCGAGGCGGGGTTCCTGCAGGCATTGGCTGAGGCGGGACAGAGCCTGCATGCCCGGGCGGTGGGCAATTTCCACGCCGATCAGGCCCAGGCCGCGGCGCGCGATCTCTTTGCCACGGCAGAGCCGCCCGATGCCGTGTTTGTCGCCAATGACCACATGGCGTTCGCGGTGATGGATGTGCTGCGGTTCGAGCTTGGCCTTTCGATCCCGGGCGATGTTTCGGTGGTGGGCTATGACGATGTCAGCATCTCGGCCTGGCCCAGCTATGACCTGACAACCGTGCGCCAACCGGCAAACCGCATGGTCGAGGAAACCGTGCGAACCATGCTGGACCGCATCAAAGACCCCAGCGCACCCGCGCGCCGGGTGGCCATCGATGGCCCCCTGATCGTGCGCGGCTCGGCCCGCATACCCGAAGGATGGACTACATGAAGGGTTTTGACCCCAAATTCACCGATTTCCCCGATTACATCATCGGCATCACCAAAGAGATCTGGGAAGATCGCGGCATTGCCACGCTGCATGATTATTATTCGACGGATATTGTCGTGCGCTCGCCCGCATCCGTGGTCGTGGGCAATCAGAACGTCATCGGTGCCACCATGGCGACGCTGGCCGAATTTCCCGACCGGACGCTGCTGGGCGAGGATGTGATCTGGTCGGGCAGTCCAGAGGATGGGATGCTCAGCTCGCACCGCATTGTCACCACCGCCACGCATTCCGGCGACGGTGTTTATGGTGCGGCCACGGGCAGGAAACTGCGCTACCGGATCATTGCCGATTGCCACGCGATCAACAATCAGATCAACGATGAATGGCTGATCCGCGACCAGGGCGCGATCGTGCGCCAGATGGGGTGGCAGCCCAGGGATTACGCCGCCGACCTGATCATGCGCGAAGGTGGCAAGGCGGCCTGCATCAAACCCCACACACCCGAAAACGATATCGAAGGCCCCTACAAGGGTCACGGCAATGACACTGAATGGGGCGCGAAATACGCCCAGACCCTGACCCGGATCATGGGGGCCGACATGGCCGCGATCCCGGCGGAATATGACAGGGCCTGCAACCTCTATTATCCCGGCGGCGTCGAGGGTCTGGGCCATGGCGATGCCGATCGGTTCTGGATGGGCCTGCGCGCGGCCTTTCCCGACGCCGAATTCCAAATCCACCATGTGATCGGCCGCGAGGATCCGATGATGCCGCCACGCGCCGCGCTGCGCTGGTCGCTCTGGGGCAGGCATTCGGGCTGGGGCGCATTTGGCCAGCCCACCGGCGCGATGGTCTATGTGCTTGGCGCCAGCCACGTCGAATTTGGCGCATTGGGGTCGGCCCCGCCCGTCATCCGCCGCGAATACACGCTATTTGACGAAACCTCGGTCTGGAAACAGATCCTGATGCAAAGCGATGAGGTCTGAATGGCGCGGGCTGTCCGATTGCAGAACGGCGAAGCCGCGCGGCGGTTTCACGCGCATCGGCAAAGCCTGCGGGCCCGGCGGCTCAACCTGCGCCCGCCGGGATAAGGGAGATTGCGCGCAAGGGGGGCCGCAAGCCCCCCGCAACCTTCCCAATTCCTGACCAGATTTCACGAGGATGACCAAGATGACCCCGCAAGAAATGGAAACCAACATCGTTCGCTATGGCGACCTGAAACCCTGCAAGACCGCCTTTATCGACGCCCATACACCCGGCAGCGATCAAAAGGAAAACTTCACCATCATCGGCGGCGGCGTGTCCGAATCCGCCGATCAGCATGTTCACATCACCGACACGCCCGGTTTCAATATCGGCGCGGCGGGCCAGCCGCCCCATTGCCGCAACTCGCTGCATTCGCACACCACGGCAGAGGTGTTTTTTGTCCTCAAGGGCCGCTGGCGGTTCTTTTGGGGCCGCTACGGAACGGCGGGCGAATTCATCGCCGAGGAGGGCGATATCTTCAACATCCCGACCGGCATCTTTCGCGGCTTTGAAAATGTCGGCACCGATTACGGGATGATCATGGCGGTTCTGGGCGGGGACGATGCCGGCGGCGGCGTCACCTGGGCCCCGCAGGTGATCGAGGATGCCGCCGATCACGGGCTGGTTCTGGCCGAAACGGGGCGGCTCTATGACACCAAGAAGGGCCAAGCGCTGCCCGAGGGCGTGAAACCGATGCCTCTTTTGACCGAGGCAGAGTTGCAGGCGTTCCCCGAGGTGCCGGTCGAAGGCGTGATCCGCGATTACGTGGCGCGCTACTGGGATCTGATGGCGCTGGCGGCGACCAAACCCGCCAAGGTGGTCGGGGCCGATGCGCTTCTGCAGGACAAGCCCGGGTTCGAGGTGGAGTTTCTGAGCCGCGGCTCGGTCGCCGACGCAATGGCGTCCCATGACAGGCACAGCGTTCTGATGCCGGTGCGGGGCCACTGGAGGCTGCGTTGGGAGGGCGGCGAGACCGTGCTCAACCCCGGTGACACCGCCCTGATGGCTCCCGGTCAGGCGCATGCTCTGGCCCCGTCCATGACCGGCGAGGCGAGCCTTTACCGTGTCACCGCCACCGACGATCCGGCGGGCCTGACCTGGGCGGGCTGAGCGCGTTTATATGTACGGGGGGTGTACGGGGGGGTGTACCCCCGGTGCATGGCCCAAAACTGAAATGAGGGGAAAGAACATGACCCGGATACTGACGACCCATGTGGGCAGCCTGCCACGCACGCAGGACGTGGTGGACAACATCTTTGCGCGCGAGCGGGGCACGACGTTTGACGCCGCCGCTTTTGACGCCTGCATGACCGGCGCGGTCTCTGAAACCGTGCGCAAACAGGTCGCGGCCGGCATTGATATCGTGTCCGATGGCGAGACCTCCAAGATCTCCTACGCCACCTATGTCAAGGATCGCTATACCGGGTTTTCCGGCGACAGCCCGCGCAACGCGCCCGCCGATCTCAAGATGTTTCCCAGCTTTCTCAAACGTCTGGCCGATGATGGCGGCACGCCGCAATATGCCCGCCCGATGTGCACCGGTCCTGTCACGTCAAAGGGCCAGGGCGAGTTGCAGAAGGATATCGCCAACCTCAAATCGGCGATGGCCGAACATGGGCGGCAGCGCGGCTTTATGAATGCCGCGTCACCCGGCGTTATCTCTTTGTTTTTGCAAAACGATTTCTACAAGACGCGGGGGGCCTATCTGGCGGCGCTGGCCGATGCGATGAAGGCGGAATACGAGACCATCGTGGCGGCGGGCCTTGATCTGCAGCTCGATTGTCCCGATCTGGCGCTGTCGCGGCACATGCTGTTCAGTGATCTCAGCGATGCCGAGTTCGTGCAGGTCGCGGGCGACCATATCGCAGCGCTGAACCACGCGTTGGCCGATGTGCCGCAGGACCGGGTGCGCATCCATATCTGCTGGGGCAATTACGAGGGCCCGCATTGTTGCGACATCCCGATGGACAAGGTGTTTTCGACGCTGATGTCGGCCAAGGCGCAATATCTTCTGTTCGAGACCTCGAACCCGCGCCACGCCCATGAATGGACCACCTTCCGGGACCGCAAATCCGAGATCCCCGATGACAAGATCCTGGTCCCCGGCGTGGTCGACACCACCACCAATTTCATCGAGCACCCCGAACTGGTCGCGCAACGCATTGAAAGGTTTGCGCAAATCGTCGGTGCAGATCGCGTGATCGCTGGCAGCGATTGCGGGTTTGGCACCTTTGCGGGCTATGGCGCGGTCGATCCCGAGATCGCCTATGCCAAGCTCGCTGCATTGTCGGAAGGGGCGCAAATCGCCGCGAGGGCCGTGTGATACCGCTGCTGCTGCTGCCGGGCATGATGTGTGATGCGCGCCTCTTTGGCCCGCAGATCGACGCGCTGTCTGGTCGGCTGCCGATCCTTGTCTGTCCGCTTGGCGGCCATGACACGATTGCCGCGATTGCCAGCGATATCCTGAGCTATGCGCCGCCGGTTTTTTCGCTGGCCGGGCTCTCGATGGGCGGCATAGTCGCCATGGAAATGCTGCGCCAGGCCCCCGACCGCGTGGCGCGGCTGGCGCTGATGGATACCAACCCGCTGGCCGAAGAGGAGGCCGCAAGAGCCCGCCGCGGCCCCCAGATGGTGGCGGCGCGCGCGGGCCGTCTGCGCGAGATCATGCGCGATGAGATGAAGCCAAACTATCTGGCCCGGACAGCGCGACGCGCGGCGGTTCTGGATCTGTGCATGGCGATGGCGATGGATCTGGGCCCGGAGGTGTTTCTGGCCCAGTCGGTGGCGTTGCGCGACCGCCCGGATCAATGCGAGACGCTGCGCCTTTATGGCAGGCCTTCGCTGGTTCTGTGCGGGGCCGAGGACACGCTCTGCCCGGTGGCGCGGCATGAATTGATGGCCGACCTGCTGCAAAATGCGCATCTGGAAATCGTCGCCCATGCCGGGCATCTGCCCACGCTGGAACAACCCAAAACAACAACGGCGGCGCTTTGCCGCTGGCTGGAGATATGATGGATACTGCCCTTCTGGACCTGCTGCGCACCGTTGACACGCCTACCGTCTGCAACGCCATCGAGGTGGTGCAGGGCAGGCGTGGCTTTGACCGGTTCACGCACGGGACCATGTTATGTTCGGCCCCGGACGGCGTGCTGGTGGGCTATGCCCGCACCGCGCAGATCGCGGCGCTGGAGCCGCCGCAGGATGCGCCCGAAGTGATCCGGGCGCGGCGCATGGCCTATTACCGCTATATGGCCGAGGGGCCGCGCCCGGCGGTGGCGGTGGTCGAGGATCTGGATGGCGCGGCGGCCATTGGGGCCTATTGGGGCGAGATCAACACAACGATCCATAAAGGGTTTGGCCTGGCCGGCGCGCTGACCAATGGGGTGATGCGCGATCTTGGCGATTTGCCCGACGGGTTTCCTGTCGTGGCCGGATCGGTCGGCCCGAGCCATGGTTTTGTCCATGTCAGGGATCTCGATTGCACGGTACGGGTCTTTGGCCTGACGGTGCGCCCCGGTGATCTGATCCATGCCGACCGCCACGGCGCGGTGGTGATCCCCGAGGATGTCATCGCCGGGTTGCAGGCCGGGATCGGGAGCCTCCTGGCGACCGAGCGGATCGTGTTGGAACCAGCCCGCGCGCCCGGGTTCGACTTTGCCGCGTTCGAGGAGGCCTGGGCGGCGTTTGAAAAGGCGCGCACCTGAGGAAATTGAAAACCCTGCGGGTTTGCTGGTTTTTTTGGTGCCGCGCCCCGGCAAGGGGGGTGGTTGGCGCGGCGGTGGAATTGAGTATTTATGACAAAGAAGAAGGTGTAGCTCAGCTATCGGCGGCGATCAGAGCCGGGGGTTTGGGGCCGCCCGTGGCCCAATCCAGGAGCTCGACCGTGTGGACAACCGGGATCCCCGTGCCCGAGCCGATCTGGATCATGCAGCCGATATTTCCAGCCGAGATCACCTGTGGCGCGGTGGCTTCGAGCGTGTCGACCTTGCGGGTCTTGAGCTGGCCCGAGATCTCAGGCTGCAGCAGGTTGTAGGTGCCCGCCGACCCGCAGCACAGATGCGGGTCGCGCGGTTCGACCACCTCGAAGCCCGCCCGTTTCAGGAGCGCCTTGGGGTGGGCGGTGATTTTCTGACCGTGTTGCAGCGAGCAGGCGGCATGGTAGGCGACGCGCAGCGAGGGCGCGGTGCCGGTCGGGGCGATATCGAAATCCGCCAGCACTTCGGTGATGTCTTTCGAGATGGCCGAGACGCGGGCGGCATCGGCGGCGAGCGGACCTTGGGCGAACATATGGCCGTAATCCTTGACAGTGGTGCCGCAGCCGGAAGTGTTGATGACAATGGCATCGAGCCCCGCGCCATCCATCTCGGCCGCCCAGGCCCGGATGTTCCGGGCGGCGGTGGCATGGGCCTCGCCTGATTTGCCCATATGATGCGTCAGCGCCCCGCAGCAGCCCGCGCCCCGGGCGACCACGACCTCGCAGCCATGGCGGCGCAGCATGCGGATGGTGGCATCATTGATATCGGTGTTGAGTGCCTTTTGCGCGCAGCCTGTCATCAAGGCCACGCGTTTGCGGCGTTCGCCGATGGCTGCAAACACCTGCGCATTGTCATTGCGGCTGACGGGGGGGATGGATTTCGGGGCCATTTCCAGCATCGCGCGCAGGCGGGCATCGGGCATCAGGCGGGCAAAGGGCCGAGCCAGTTTGGCCCCCGCGAGGGCCGCGCGAAACCGGGTGGGATAGGGCAGGATGCGCGCCAGCGTCCAACGCAGCAGCCGGTCCATCAGCGGGCGTTTGTAATGGGTTTCGATATAGGTGCGGGCGTGATCGACCAGATGCATGTAATGCACGCCCGAGGGGCAGGTGGTCATGCAGGCCAGGCAGCTGAGGCAGCGGTCGATATGTTTGACGGTCCTTGCATCCGGCACGCGTTCGTTTTCCAGCATGTCCTTCATCAGGTAGATGCGGCCGCGCGGGCTGTCGAGCTCATCGCCGAGCACCTGATAGGTGGGGCAGGTGGCGGTGCAGAACCCGCAATGCACGCAGGCGCGCAGGATCTCGTTGGCGCGCGCGGTGCCTGCGTCTTTCAACTGCTCATCGGTGAAATGTGTTTGCATGGGTCAGCCCATCAGCCCGGGGTTGAGGATGTTGTGCGGATCGAACCTGGCGCGCAGCCCGGCGCTGATGCGGGCGAGGGCGGGGGCCTCTGGCTGGAACACTTGCGTGGTGGTGCGTGAGGCCCGATCGCCGTTGATCAGCGTGGCATGGCCACCCAGAGGGGCCAGCGTGTCGCGGATTTGCGGGGCCGGGTTGGCGTGGGCCCCGGGCACCGCAAGCCAGATCAGGCCGCCGCCCCAATCAAGCGCGGCCTCGGCCTGAAGGGCGGTCTGCAGGTCGGTCACGATACGGGCCGCATCGGTGGGTTTGACGGAAAGGCGCCAGAGGCTGCCAGCGCGCCCTGCGAGCGCCCGCACATCGCGAATGTCAGCCCAGAGCGTGTCATGCGCCGCGCCGTCGATAACCGCGCTTTCATGGGCCCCAAAGAGCGCCTGCAATTTCTGCGTGCGGTTGCTGACCTGAACATCGAACCCCTCAAGCCGTAGATAGGCGGTACCGCCTGAATAGGCCGCGCCCGAGATTTCGTAAGGCGTGCCGAGGGCGGTGCAGAAAAGCGCCGTGGCCTGTGTGACGCTCAGGTCCGCAAAGGCCAGGGTCTGCGCGGTCTCGGGCTTTGGCAGGGTTTTCAGCGACAGCTCGCTCAGCACTCCAAGCGTGCCATAGGCCCCGCACATGAGCTTGGCGAGATCAAGACCGGTGACGTTCTTCATCACCCGGCCGCCGTTCTTCAGCACCTCGCCGCGCCCGTTGACAAAGCGCACGCCAAGCAGGTGGTCGCGGCAGGCCCCCACCAACAGGCGGCGCGGGCCCGAGACCGCAGCCGCCACGATGCCACCCATTGTGGGCGTGCCGTTCGATCCCAGCACGGCGCGGTGATCCATCGGTTCAAAGGCCAGCTGCTGGTTTTCAGCGTCGAGCGCGGCGGTGACATCGGCCAGAGATGTGCCTGCGCGCACGACCATGTTGAGCGATCCGGGTTCATAAAGCGTGATGCCCGAAAGGGCGGCGGTCGAGAGGGTGGCCTCGGTCTCGATGGCCTGGCCCAGGCCCGCGCGCGTGCCGCCGCCGGCTATGCGCAGACGGGTGCCGTTGGTCGCGGCGGAGGTGACGGCTTCGGCCAGCTCGGCCTCGGTTCTGGGGGTCAGCGTGGCGGTCATGCGGTGGCCGGAGGGTGAGGGCGCGCGCGCGGTTTGCCGGGGCGGCCCGAGGGGTGCGTGTTCATCGTCTTCAAACCTGGTTGAGCGGAGGGTGTTCGGTGCTTGTGGCGTTTATCACTTTGTTTTTAATCGGATAACCTGCGGCTTGCGCTGGCCTCCAGCGGAAAGACCTTGGCCGGGTTCAGGCCCCATTCGGGATCGAAAACATCCTTGACCTGCATCTGCATTTCCAGGTCCTGCGGCGAAAACTGATCAAACATCAGGTCGCGTTTTTCAATGCCGACGCCATGTTCACCGGTCAGGCAGCCGCCGACCGCGACGCAGGCGCGCAGGATCTCGGCCCCGAGCGCCTCGGCGCGTTCCAGATCACCTGGCGCGTTGGCGTCAAAGAGGATGAGGGGATGCATATTGCCATCGCCGGCGTGAAACACATTGGCGACCTTGAGCCCATGGTCGCGCGACAGATCGCCGATGGTTTTCAACGTCTGCGGCAGGGCCGAGACCGGCACCGTGCCATCGAGGCAGAGATAATCGTTGATCTGCCCCATCGCGCCGAAGGCCGATTTGCGGCCCTTCCAGATCGCGGCACTTTCATCGGCCGATTGGCTGACGCGCAGCTCGACCGGGTCAAGCGCATCCGCGATGGCGGTGATCTTGCCCAATTGATCGGCGATCTCGGCCTCGGAACCTTCGACCTCGACAATTAGCAGCGCCTCGCAGAGCGGATAGCCCGCCTTGGCGAAGTTTTCGACCACCTCGATGCAGGGCCGGTCCATATATTCGATGGCCACCGGCAGGACGCCCGATTTGATGATATTGGCGACGCATTGGCCGGCCACCTCGGCATCGTCATAGCCGATGAGAACGGGCCGCGCGCCTTCGGGTTTCGGCAGGATGCGCAAACAGGCCTCGGTCACCACGGCAAGCTGCCCCTCGGAGCCGCAGATGATGCCCAGAAGATCGAGCCCCGGCGCATCCATTTGCGGGCCGCCAAGCGTGACAATCTCGCCATCGGCCATCACCATGCGCAGGCCGAGCAGGTTATTGGTGGTGACGCCGTATTTCAGGCAATGCGCGCCGCCCGAATTCATCGCGATATTGCCGGCGATGGCGCAGGCAAGCTGGCTGGAGGGGTCGGGCGCGTAGAAAAACCCGTCACCATCGACATGGCCCGAGACCGACAGGTTGGTGACCCCGGTCTGCACCCGGATGAAACGGTTGTCGTAATCGACTTCCAGCACGTCGCGCAGCCGCGCGGTGCCCAGGATGACGCTATCGGCGGTGGGCAGCGCGCCACCGGCCAGCGATGTGCCCGCGCCGCGCGGCACCACCGGCACGCCCATCTTGTGGCAGACCCGCATCACGGCGGCGACGCCTTCGGTCGTGCGTGGCAACACGGCAGCGAGTGGCGCACAGCGATAGGCCACCAGCGCGTCGCATTCATAGGCGCGCGTTTCCATCGGGTCCGAGATCACGTCATCCTTGCCAATCGCGGCCTCCAACGCGGCGACGATCTGGGCCTTGCGGCTCAGGATCTCGGCGGCGGGTTCGGGCATTGCGATTGTGGACATGGGTGGCCTCCTTGCGGGGCGGCGCATACGGATGATTCCCCCGCAGACGGCGCTCCTTTTGCTGAAACTACCCCATATTGGTAAAAATATCTAACCAAAAATGCCGAAATTGACGTTGGAGCGCTCAGACACCAAGGTAGCGGTCGGTGATCTCGGGTGTCAGCGCCTCGAACCGGTCGGCCCAGACCGAGGCCCCTTTTTCGATGATCACGCCGCGATCGGCGATGCGGCCCAGTTCGGCCAGGGATTTATCGACCACCAGAATGGCGAGCCCGGTCTCACGCTTCAGCCGCGCGATGGCGGCCCAGATCTCCTGGCGCACCACCGGGGCCAGGCCTTCGGTCGCTTCATCCAGGATTAAAAGCCGCGGGTTGGTCATCAGGGCGCGGCCGATCGCCAGCATCTGCTGTTCACCACCCGAAAGCGAGGCCGCGATCTGCCCCTGCCGTTCGCCAAGCCGGGGAAAAAGCGCGGTGACGCTGTCCAGATCCCAATGCCCCTTGCGGGCCGCCGCGATCAGGTTTTCGCGCACCGTCAGGGGGCCGAAACAGCGCCGCCCCTCGGGCACCAGCCCAAGACCCATCCGGGCCGCGATATGGGGGGCGGTGCGGGCCATGTCGTGGCCATCCAGCCGCAAACTGCCGGCGCGATGCGGCAGCAACCGGCAGATCACCTTGACGGTGGTCGATTTGCCCATGCCGTTGCGCCCCATCAGCGCCAGAACCTCGCCCGCCTCCAGCCGCAGGCTGACATCGAAAAGCGCCTGCGAGGGGCCGTAAAACGCGCTGATCCGGTCCAGTTCCAGCAGGCTCATGGCATGGCCTCCTCGCCCAGATAGGCGCGCCGCACCTCGGGGTTGGCGCGGATCTCGGCAGGCGTGCCGGTGGCGATGATGCGGCCATAGACCAGCACCGAGATGCGATCGGCCAGCGCAAAGACCGCGTCCATGTCATGTTCAACCAGCAGGATCGGCGCGCGGTGGCGCAGCTGATCCAGAAACCCGGTCATCCGGGCCGACCCCTCCAGCCCCAGACCTGCCATCGGCTCATCCATCAAAAAGACGCGCGGGGCCAGGGTGAGAGCGACGGCCACCTCCAGCTGGCGGCGCTGGCCATGGCTGAGATCGGCGGTGCGCGTCGTGGCAAGATCGGCCAGCCCGACCTCGGCCAATGCCGCGCGCGCGGTGCCAAGCAAGGCCCGATCGCCCATCACCGGCGCAAAGAACCGAAACGCGCGGCCCTGGGCCCCCAGGGCCCCGAGAACCGCGTTTTGCAGCACGGTATGATCCATCGCCAGCGCCGAGATCTGGAAGGTGCGGCCAAGCCCCGCCCGCGCCCGCGCCGCCATATCGAGGCCGGTGATATCGCGACCCATCAGGTGCAGGCGGCCCGCATCGGGGGCCAACGCGCCGCTGATCGCCTGCATCAGGGTCGATTTCCCGGCCCCGTTCGGGCCAATCAGGGCGTGGATCTCGCCGGGGTTGAGATCGAGCGTGACATCGGCATTGGCGACCAATGCCCCAAAGGATTTCGACAAGCCTTCTATGCGCAGCACCGGCTCAGTCATGCGCCACCTCGCGCCCCGCAATCAGCCCGATCAGCCCGCCGCGCGCAAAAAGCACCAGCCCAAGCAGACCCGCGCCCAGATAGATGTGCCAATAATCCGACACCCCATCCAGCCAGTATTCCATCGCGATAAACGTGGCCGCCCCCAGAACCGGGCCGAAAAGCCGCCCGACCCCGCCGATGATGACAAAAACCATGATCTCGCCCGAGGTCTGCCAGCTGAACATGGTCGGGCTGACAAAGCGGTTGAGATCGGCAAAAAGCGCCCCCGACAACCCGGTGATCGCGCCCGAAACCGTAAAGGCCACCAGATGCAGATGCCGGGGCCGGATGCCCACGGCGGTAACGCGGGTCGGGTTCTGGCGGGCGCTGGCCAGAGCCAGACCAAAGGCTGATCCCTGGATCTGGGCCACCAGCCAAAGTGCTGCCAGCAAAAGCGTGAAGGCGATGGCGTAGAACTGGATCGGGTCCAGCGTGTTGAGGCCGGGAAAGCCGTTGCGGATATAGATCGACATGCCATCCTCGCCGCCATAGGCGGGCCAGCTGATCATGAAGAAGAAAAGCATTTGCCCAAAGGCCAGCGTGATCATGATGAAATAGACGCCCGAAGTGCGCAGGCTGAGCGCGCCGATCAAAAACGCGGCAAGGCTGGCGGTCAGGATCGCCACCAGCCAGATCACCGGCATCGATTTGGTGCCTTCGATCAGAAACGGGGCCTCAAGGAGCGGCAAGTAGTTTTGCGCATGAAAGGCCAGCACACCCATGGCATAGCCGCCGATCCCGAAAAACGCGGCATGGCCCAGGCTGACCAACCCGCCAAGCCCAAGCGCCACATTCAGCCCGACACCCGCCAGCGCCAGGATGGCCGCGCGGGTGCTGAGCGTGATGATAAAGGGCTCATCCGCCACCCAGGCCCAGAGCGGCACCGCAATGAACCCCAAGAGGATGACCGCGTTCAAGAGGTTTTCGCGCCGCATCATGTGGCCCTGCCGAAAAGGCCAGAGGGCCGGAAGACCAGGATACCCGCCATCAGGACATAGATCGCCATCGAGGCGAGCGATGCCCCCACGGTTGTGGCCGATGAGGCATCCATGATCAGCCCGAAGGCCTGCGGCAGCAAAACCCGGCCAAGCGTATCCGTGAGCCCCACCAGAAGCGCGCCGACAAAGGCCCCCTTGATCGAGCCGATGCCGCCGATGACGATGACGACAAAGGCCAGGATCAGGACCGGCTCTCCCATGCCGACCTCGACCGATTGAATGGCCCCGATCAACGCGCCCGCCAGCCCCGCCAGCGCGGCACCAAGCGCAAAGACGGCGGTGTAGAGCCGCGAGATATTGATGCCCAGGGCGGCGATCATCTCGCGGTCAACCTCGCCCGCGCGGATCTGGATACCGATGCGGGTGCGCGCGATGAACCAGAAAAGCCCGCCCGCGATCAAGAGCCCCATGGCGATGATAAAGAGACGATAGATCGGATACTGGATGCCGCCGGGCAGGGCGATGGGCCCCGACAGCAAATCCGGCGTATCGATATAGAGGGGAAACGAGCCAAAGAGGAACCGGGTGCCTTCGGAAAAGATCAGGATCAGCGCGAAGGTGGCCAAGACCTGATCCAGGTGATCGCGGGCATAGAGCCTGCGGATGACCAGCGTCTCGACCAGCACCCCGGCAATGGCCGCCGCCGCCAGACTCGCCATCAGCGCCAGCACATAAGACCCGGTCACCGCCGCCGTGCCCGCCGCGGCAAAGGCCCCGATCATAAAGAGCGATCCATGCGCCAGGTTGATCACGCCCATGACACCAAAGATCAGCGTCAGCCCGGCGGCCATCAAAAACAGCATGACGCCGAATTGCAGCCCGTTCAGGATCTGCTCGATCAAGAGAATGGCGGTCATGGCGGCGGCGGGGCCCTTAGCTTTGGGGGTTGGAAATCCTGCGCCCGCGACCCTGCGGTGTTCAGGGCGCAAGATCAACCGGCAAGGCGCTGAAAAACCCGCATATCCGGCATTTCGGCCCGGACCGGCCCGGCCAGCGTGATCCCGCAATTCGGCACCACCCACCCCCGGATCACCCGCCATGCGCGACCCCTTCCTGTCGACACGCTCACCGCCGTCATCGACTGATCTTCCGGGATCGACAGGGTGGCCCGCTGATGGCACCGGCCTGATCCGCCCTATCTGGTCCCGGCACGCAAGCTCAGCTATGGGTGGGCAAATCCTTGTCCCGACCGGAGCCCCCAGCCAATGCCTTTCCCGCCCGGAGCCGCATCGTGAGCAGCACAGTATTCTTCATGGTGCTGGCCGCGGCCTTGCTGCATGCGTTCTGGAATGCGCTGGTTAAGGGCGGCGCGGACAAGGCGGCGGCGATGACCGCGGTGGTGATCGGGCAGGGGCTGTCGGGGCTGGTGCTGTTGCCCTTCGTGCCCTTTCCCAACCTTGCATCGCTGCCCTGGCTGGCGGGCGGGGTGGCGCTGCATTTCGGGTATCAGGCGTTTTTGATCATGGCCTACCGGATCGGCGATCTGAGCCAGGTTTACCCCATCGCGCGCGGATCCTCGCCGCTCATCGTGGCGGCGGTGTCGATCCTTATCCTGCGCGAGGCATTCGCACCGGCGCAACTGGCGGGCATTGCGCTTATCGCGCTTGGCATCGGCTCGATCGCGCTGGTGCGCCGCGCCGATGGCGTGTTTCAGGGCAAGGCGGCGCTTCTGGCGCTGATTACCGGGGCCTTCATTGCCTCCTATTCCATTGTCGATGGTCTGGGCGCGCGGGTGGCGGGCACGGCGCTTGGGTTTTATGCCTGGCATGCGCTGATCAATGCGGCTGTCTTTGCCGGGGTCATCAGGGTTGCACGGCCGCGTCTTTTGCCTGCCGCGCTGGCCTTGCGGCGGTCGTTAATCATCGGCGGCGCGGCCTCTTTCGCGGCCTATGCGCTGGTGATGTATGCCTTTACCCAGGCCCCGATTGCATTGGTCACGGCATTGCGCGAGACCAGCATCATATTCGCGCTTTTCATCGGTGTGGGCCTGTTTCGGGAGCCTTTGAACCTAGCCAAGGTCGCGGCCACGATGATGACGCTGAGCGGCGCGGCTATGTTGCGGTTTTATCGCGGGTAGGGCGGCTTCGCAGTCGCATCAGCGTGCGCTTAGCGGAAACCTGTCCAGCAGGTGAAACCACCCCGCCCTGTCCTGCCCCATCAGGGCCAGATCCGCGATGCGATAGGGCTGCGGCAGGACCGGCGCGAAATGGCTGGACAGACAAGCCGCAACCGCGCCGCGCGCCGCCTTTGGCACCGGGCCGGTCAGGGTCAGATGAAACCGGAACTGGTCCAGCACGTAAGGATAGCCATATTGCGCCAGAAGCGCCGCCGCCCGCGGGTTCAGGCGGTCCGCGCGGCGTTTTTCCATCTCGGGGGCTGTCAGCGGGGCGCGAAACGGCTCCAGCCCGGTCACGACTTGCGCTGAAAGCGCCGACACTGCCTCCTCAGACCGGGCCGGGACCAAGGCGAGGAAACGGCCCATCGCGGATACCCCGAGCCCGGCGATGTCGACAGGTTCGGCCGCTCCCGCAATCTCCGCAATCGCGTCTCTCAGCGCCCGCATATTTTCACCTTCTGCCAGACGAAAGGGCGGCTTCAGCGTGCCATGAACCCCGTATTTTTGTGGGCGTTTGGTCAGATCCGAGGCAGGCAATGGCAGGCCCGGCAGGGCAGGTTGCGCGCGCGGCTCTCCGGCCACGCTGTCCCATCCCAGCCAGGCCGAGCCGGTCTCGTAAAACCGGCCCTCCGGCACCGCGAAAACGGCGTATCGCTGCCAATCCTGCATGCGCCCCCCCATCCGGCCCCATTCCGGTTAATGGATGCCAGAGCGAGCCGGGTTTGCCAATGCGTTCAGCGCATCGATTGCAGCACCCGGCGTGTCGCCGCGACCAGCGGCGCGTGCAGATCGGCCATGATCTCCAGCCGGTCGAAACGGTCCGGGTCAGCCGCCAGCGCATCGCGCAACGCCGCGCCAAAACGCATGCGCAATTCGGTGCCGATATTGAATTTGCAGATGTTGGAGCCGCGCGCCAGGCGCTGGCGCTCTGCCACCGGCACGCCCGATCCGCCATGGATGACCAGCGGCACCGATGTCACCGCCTCGATGGCCCGGATGCGCGCCACGTCGAGCCCGCCCGCTTGATCCTGCTGCAAATGCACGTTGCCGACCGAAACGGCCATCGCGTCAATGCCTGTCTCGGCTGCAAATCGGGCGGCCTCATCGGGGTCGGTGCCGGCCGAGGCCGCGCCATCGGCGTAGCCCACAAACCCGATCTCACCCTCGCAGGAGGCCCCGGCGGCATGCGCCATTTTGGCGATCTTTGCGGTTTCGGCGATGTTGTCATCCAGCGGCAATTGCGAGCCGTCGAACATGACGGAAGTAAAGCCGCTCTCCAGCGCCTCGCGGCATTCATCGGCGCGATGCCCGTGATCGAGATGCGCCACCACCGGAACCGTTGCCGTTTCCGCCAACTGCCGGAACATCGCACCCAGAACCGGCAAGGGCGTCGCGGCCCGGCAGGCGGGCCCGGCCTGCAGGATCACCGCGCATCCCTCGGCCTCGGCGGCGGCGACATAGGCGCGCATATCCTCCCAGCCATGCGTCACCAGACCGGCCACCGCATAGCCGCCCGCCATCGCGGGGCGCAGGACATCCGTCAGCGTGGCCCGCGTCATTTGAACTTCGCGATCATATCCTTGATGCCCGGGATGGTCTCTATCTGGTAGGCATGGGTGGGCTGGAAATACTGCACCAGCGAGCGCTGCGTCAGCCCGCCCAGGATGGTGAAATAATACATCTCATAGCCCGGCAGCACGGCGCAGGGATGATAGCCATTATCGATGCAGATCGTCGATCCGTTGACGATGTGATAGGCGTCGCCCGGTTCATTATCGGCGCGTTGCAGCATCTGCAGCCCGGACCCGTGATCGGGCCTGAAGCGGAAATTATAGGTCTCGTCATGGCGGGTTTCATCGGGCAGGCGGTTGGTGTCATGCTTGTGGCTGGGAAAGCCCGACCAGCCGCCCTGGCCGACGGTAAAGAGCTCGCTCACCAGCAGACGACCGACCTTGTCATGCTGTTTCTGGCCCAGAATATGCTTGATCTTGCGATGCGTCTTGGTGTGGTCCGAGCCGTATTGCACAAGATCGATATCGGGCGCGCGCACGTCAAAGGGATCCAGCACCTTGTCATAGCGGGCCCCGGCGATGAAGGTTTCGGTTTCTTCCGAGACACAGGTTATGCGCACCTTTGCCCCGACCGGCACATAGACGCCTTCGGGGTCACCATCCCAGACATCCTCGCCCCGATGCCCGAGATCGGCAAAATCGACGCCCTCGATCTCAAGATCGACCGAGCCGGTGGCGGGCACCACGCAGGTCTCATAGCCGGGCACCTGATATTCGAACACCTGCCCCTGCCGGAGCTTGACGATGTTGAAATAATTGAGCGGCACGGACGCATCGTCGATATCGACGATGGGCCGGTTCTGGTTATCAAAGGGGGGGATATGCATGGCCTCTCCTATGGCTCTGACGGGCCGGGATGGGTGGCAAGGAAATCATCAAGCGCGGGCCCGTCGGGCATGGACCGGGCGCAACCGGGGCGGGCCACCACGATCGAGGCGCAGGCCGAGCCGCGCAGGATCGCCTCGCGCATCGGGCGGCCCGCAGCGAGGCTGGCCAGAAACCCGGCCATGAAACTGTCGCCCGCGCCGGTGGGTTTCAGCGCCTCGACCGGGTAGATGCCGGTGTGGATCTCTTCGCCATCCGCAAAGGTCACGGCCCCGTCCGGGCCTTTCTTGTAGACCACGATCCCGGCGCTGGTGGCGGCCAGATCGCGGGCCTTGGCCAGCCCCTTGTCGATACCACCGGCCATGAAGCCAAATTCCTCATCATTGCCGACAATCACATCGGCCATCGCCCCGGCGCGTGACAGCACATCGGCGGCAATCTCGGGCGAGGGCCAGGAATAGGGCCGGTAATCGACATCGAAGATGATCGGCAGCCCGGCGGCGCGGGCCAGGTCAAAGGCGCGGAACGTGGCCGCGCGCGACGGTTCCGCCGCAAAGACGGTGCCGGCGGTAATGAGCGCGCCAAAGCTTGCGTAATCCAGCGCCTCGACATCGGGCATATCCATCCGGAAATCGGCGGCATTGTTGCGGTAAATGACGCTTTGATGATCCGCCACGCGGGTCTCGTAAATGGCCAGCGAGGTGCGTTCCTCGCCCTTGATCTTGCGCACATGGGCACGGTCGATGCCGTAGAAATCCAGCTGATCCAGGCAATACCAGCCGACGGCATCATCGGACACGGCAGTGACCAGCGCCGCCCGGCAGCCAAGCTTGACCAGCCCGGCCGCGATATTGGCGCTGCTGCCGCCCATGCCGACGCTCATGGTTTCGGCAATCGCGGTCGGCGTGCCGGGCGGTTCAGGCGACAGATCCATGCCGACCCGGCCCAGAACCAGGAAATTTCGCTTGGCAATGGCCGCCATCAGCATTTTCACACCCTCCGCCGCGCTTGGGTTCTTGCGCTTTTCCCGGGCGCAGGATAGAGACTTTGCAACCGGTTGCAAACATGTTTTGACGGGGAGGGGCGCAATGGCCGAGATTGGCGTTGGAATTTTGGGCGGCGGCTATATGGGCAAGGCGCATGCCGTGGCCATGGCCAGCGTCGGCGCGGTGTTCGATACGCCGCTCAGGCCACGGCTGGAGATGGTCTGCGCCTCGACCGAGGCCAGCGCCGAACGCTACCGCGCCGCTTTTGGCTTTGCCCGGGCCACCGATGATTGGCAGGTTCTGGTGCGCGACCCGCGTGTCGGGGCCATCGTGATCGCCACCCCGCAGGCCACCCATCGCGGTGTGGCCGAGCTGGCGTTTTCGCTTGGCAAGCCGGTCTTTTGTGAAAAACCGATGGGGGCCGATCTGGCCGATGCCGAGGCCATGACCGCCGCCGCCGAGGCCAGCGGCGTGGCCAATATGGTGGGCTACAACTATATCCGCACCCCGGCCAGCCAATATGCCCGCCAGCTGATCGCCGAGGGTCGCATCGGCGATGTGACCTGGTTTCGCGGCGAACATACCGAGGATTTCTACGCCGATCCGCGTGCCCCCGCCACCTGGCGCACCGAGGGTATGGCCAATGGCACGATGGGCGATCTGGCCCCGCATATGATCAATGCCGGTCTGGCGCTTTTGGGGCCGATTGCCAGCGTGATGGCCGAGGTCGAGACCGTCCACAAGACCCGACCGGGCGGGGCCGTCACCAATGACGATCACGCCCAGATGATGTGCCGTTTTGCCGGCGGGGCCATGGGGCATATGTATTTCAGCCGCATCGCGACCGGCCGCAAGATGGGCTATGCTTATGAAATCACGGGCACAAAAGGAGCGATCCGCTTTGATCAGGAGGATCAGAACGCGCTCTGGCTCTACCTCAGCGACGGGCCCGAGGCCGAGCGCGGGTTCACCAAGATCCTGACCGGTCCGGCGCATCCCGATTACCTGCCCTTCTGCCAGGGGCCGGGCCATGGCACCGGCTATCAGGATCAGATCATCATCGAGGCGCGCGATTTCCTGCACGCCATTGACTCTAGGACCGCCCAATGGCCCACATTCCGCGATGGGTTGCAGGTGCAGCGGGTGATTGCCGCCGCCCTGCAATCCTCGGCTGAGCGGCGTTGGATCGACTGCGCAACGACTTGAAAACACGAAAGGTTCCGGCCCCCATGTCCATACGTATCGGCAATGCCCCCTGTTCCTGGGGCGTGGAATTTGCGGGCGATCCGCGCAACCCGCCCTGGCGGCAGGTTCTGGCCGATTGCGCCGCCGCTGGTTATCGCGGCATCGAGCTGGGGCCGGTGGGCTATATGCCCGAAGATCCCGCTATTCTGGGTGCTGCGCTGGCGGAACATGAGCTGGAGCTGATCGGCGGAGTGGTTTTCCGCCCCTTTCACGATCCGCAAGCCTGGGAGGATGTGCTGGATGGCACCCACCGGACCTGTGCCGCGCTGGCCGCCCATGGTGCGCAACATCTTGTTTTGATTGACTCAATATCGCCCCGCCGGGCCCCAACGGCAGGCCGGGCGGATGAGGCGGAGGTGATGGGTTCAGCCGAATGGGCGGGCTATCGCGACCGCATCGCCGAAAGCGCCCGGATCGGGACCGAAGACTACGGGCTGACGGTCGGCATCCACGCCCATGCCGCCGGTTTCATGGATTTCGAGCCCGAGCTGGAACGCCTGCTTGATGAGGTCGATGAGAGCATCCTCAAGATCTGTTTCGATACCGGCCATCATTCCTATGCCGGTTTTGATCCCGTGGCTTTCATGCGCCGTCATATCGGCCGGATTTCCTATATGCATTTCAAGGATATAGACCCGGCGGTCAAGGCCGATGTCATCGCCCGGCGCACCGGGTTCTATGAGGCTTGCGGGCAGGGTATCTTCTGCAATCTGGGGCAGGGCGATGTCGATTTCCCGGCCGTGCGGCAGGTGCTGCTGGAGGCCGGTTTCGAAGGCTGGTGCACGGTTGAGCAGGATTGCGACCCGACGCTGGATGTCTCACCCATCGACGACGCCAGGGCCAATCGCGACTACCTTGCCTCGATCGGATTTTGAGGCCTCACATCTCGTGCACAAGCCGTACACATTCTGTACATACGACCGGAGACAGCACATGACGAAACTGAACTGGGGCATGATCGGGGGCGGCGAAGGCAGCCAGATCGGCCCGGCGCACCGGCTGGGATCTGGCCTGGACGCGGAATTTGCCTTTGTGGCCGGCGCGCTGGATCACCGGCCCGAGGCCGGGCGCGACTATGGCCAGCGGCTGGGGCTGGCGGCGGACCGCGCCTATGGCAGCTGGCAGGAGATGCTGGAGAGCGAGCAGAACCGCCCCGACCGGGTCGACCTCGTTACCATCGCCACACCCAACGCCACGCATTTCGAGATCACCCGCGCCTATCTGGCGGCCGGGTTCCATGTGCTCTGCGAAAAGCCCATGACCATGACGGTCGCCGAGGGCGAAGAGATCGTCCGCCTGGCGCGGGATACCGGGCGGATCTGCGCGGTCAATTACGGCTATTCCGGCTATTCGCTGGTGCGCCACATGCGCGCGATGGTGGCGCGCGGCGATCTGGGGGCGATCCGGCTGGTGAAGGCGGAATTTGCCCATGGCCACCACGCCGATGCGGCCGATGCCGATAATCCGCGGGTGCGCTGGCGTTACGATCCGGCGCAGGCGGGCGTGTCGGCGCAATTTGCCGATTGCGGCATTCACGCGCTGCATATGGCGAGCTTTGTCACCGGCCAGGAGGTCACGCGCCTGTCGGCCGATACTGTCGCCTGCATTGCCAGCCGCGAGCTGGAGGATGACGCGATGGTCAACCTGCGCTTTGACGGCGGTGCGGTCGGGCGGCTCTGGACCTCGTCGGTGGCCATCGGGCGCCAGCATGGGCTGAGCCTGCAGGTCTTTGGCGAAAAGGGCGGTCTGCGCTGGAGCCAGGAACACCCAAATCAGCTTTACTGGATGCCATTGGGCGAACGGCTGCAGGTGATTGAACGGGGCGAAGCGGGGCTGAGCCCGGAGGCCGACCGCACATCCCGCGTCACCATTGGCCATGCCGAGGGCATGCCGCTGGCCTTTGCCAATATCTATACCGATCTGGCGGAGGCGATCCGTGCCGCCAAGGAGGGCCGCGCGATGGATCCGGCCGCCGACCTTTATCCGCGGGCCGAGGATGGGTTGCGTTCGATGGCGGCTGTCCATGCGGTGGCCGAAAGCGGGGCCGCCGATGGCGTCTGGGTCGATGCCCGCCCGCCGATGTTTCGCTAGGAAGGTTTGGTGAAACGGCCGCATCCGTTGGGGCGGCCCACCGGGGTTTGCATCGAAGGGGGTTTTGGCCGTGGGTATCAGCTTGGCGGGACAAAGCCGCCGTCCTGCGCCATCTCGGCAGGGTCTGCTTCCGGCCTTTTGCTCACGCACCGCCGGGGCGTTCACGGTGGTGCCACGGAGTGATGTGCCTGAGGAGTTGGCGCATCCGGTTTTGTATGTGTCGCTGCCTTCAGGGGGCCGTGCTCGACGTGCAACATCACAAACGAGACTTTGCCCGCCCTCGTTTTCGTCCTGTTTCTTTTGAATTTTTTAATCCATTTTTCTCCTATTTTGGAGGGTGGACCCATGATTGCACGACTCGCTTTTGTTACGATTTTTGTTCTTTCGGCCGCGGTGGCTCAAGCAGATCAACGTTTCTACTTCGGTGTCGACATCGGGGATGGCGCCCTGAACCTTGACTACGATGGCTTCAATACCGTCGGCATCTTTTCCAACCTGGACGAAGGACGGGAAGGCGCATCGACGACCACACGGCTCGTTTTCGGCTCGGAAGATGCGTATGTATTCGGGAATCTGCGGATTTCGCCCGAAGCGGAGATTACTTATTCTCGTGGGATCAATACCTTCTCCAACAGCTTCCCCGGCCCGCCAGGCCCCTTTGCCTTTTTCTACCGCGGCGAAATGGAAAGCTTGTCAGTAGGTTTGATGGTGTGGGCCGACCTGGCTGACAATGGTGTGATCGAGCTACAGGGCGGTATTGGTGCTGGAACGTCGCTGGTGGATTTTCAGACGACTGACTTTGTGGTCGGGGCGGATGATATCCAGTCAGTCAACTATGGGACAATTGCGCTGAGAGCAAATTTCGAACTGTCCGACCGGGTTGACCTGAGTTTTGGCGTTCGCCACACTGAATATGGTTCCGCAAACTTTGGTCTCGTTTCCAACGTTGGCAATGTGCCGGCTGGCAATATAATCGTCGATAGGTCGAGCACCGAAATCAGCCTGGGCCTGCGTTACTTCTTCAACTGATCCCCTTTGCTATTTCGGTAGTCGAGTCGGAAATCCAACCACATTGGAAACCGAGAGCCTGCTGATGACGAGCGGAGCGATCGGTCACCTTTTCGAGAAGGATGGCTCTTTGCTCCAAAGTGCCGCCCGATTAGGGACGGCCCCCTTGGGCACGCTACGTTGCGGCACAGGAGGTCGGAAATAACGTCCGGTTTGGGCCGCTCCCGAACACATCAATGGCAGCAATCTGTGGACCTCGCTCAATGGTGCGTTTTGCGGCGTAAAGTAGTGTGGGCTCGAAGCAGGCATCCACGGCCGGTCATTCACGGCCGCGCACGCAGTGTTCCGCGCTCCACCACGTCGCACTCGAAGACCTGTACCTGCGGGGCTGTGTCGGGCGTTTCCAGCATCGCCACCACCAGATCGACCGAGGCGGTGATGATCCGGTCGATAGGCTGGCGGATGGTGGTCAGCGCGATGTTTTCCCAGCCCGCCATTTCCATGTCGTTGAGGCCGATCAAGCCGATATCTTCGGGCACGCGCAGCCCGTGATCGCGGATCGCGCTGAGCGCGCCGATCGAGAGCACATCATCGCCGCAGAAATAGGCCTGGGGCCGGGTGGGTGCCTCCAGCAGGCGCTGCATCTCGGCGCGCCCGGCAGCAAAACTGTAGGCAGCCGCGAAGCTGTGGCTCAGATCGCAACGGCCCGCGATCTCATCGGCAAAACCCGCCAGCCTGTCCTGCGTCGATGTCGCGGCCTCGGGCCCTCCCAGAAACCCCACCGAACTGTAGCCGCGCGCCAACAATGCGCGCGCCGCCATGCGCCCGCACGCGACATTGTCGATGCCCACGATATGGGTTTTCGGGTGGTCGGTGGCACGGCCAAAGGAATGGACCACTTGCAGGCCGGCATCGTGAAATGCCTCGGCAAAGCTGGGCGGCAAGGTCGAGGAGGCGACGATCACCCCATCGACCGAATATTGTCGCAGCATCCGGACCGACTGGGCCGGGTCGGTTTCGCCCGAGAGGTTGACCAGGAGCGGGCGCAGGCCACGCTCCTGCAGGGTGCGGGTAAAACGGTCGAACACCTCCAGAAAGATCGGGTTGTGGAAATTATCCGAGATGAGCCCGATCAGCTTTGTGCGCCCGGTCGTAAGCCCCGAGGCCAGCGCATTGGGGCTGTAGCCAAGTGCCTGGGCCGCGGCCTCGACCTTGGCGCGGGTCTTGGCCGAGACCGAGGCCCCGGGCGTAAAGGTCCGCGACACGGCTGATCGGGACACGCCCGCCCGGTTGGCGACTTCGCGCAATGTAACGGCCATCGCCTTGGCCCCCTTTTCATTTCAATGGCGGGCAGGGTAGCGGTGCTTGGGGGGGGCGTGCAACCGGTTGCAGAATCCCGCCCGGACAGGGGCGCGGCCAGAAGCGGGATGTATGCGTCGTGACACTAGAGCCGCACCGCCGTGCCGGTTTGAACCGATGCCACCGCCGCCTCGGCCAAATCCAGCGCGCGCAGCCCGTCCTGGCCCGTGACCGGCATCTCTGTGCCCGCCGACAGGGCGGCGATAAATTCGGCGATCTCGGCGGCATAGGCGGCCAGATAGCGGGTCATGAAAAAATCATGCAACACCGGCGCGGTGAAGCCCTGATCGTTGGCCAGCGTGATATCGGCCTCGCGCTGGTTATGGGCCTGTAGCATGCCATCGGACCCATGCACCTCGATCCGCTGATCATAGCCATAGGTGGCGCGGCGCGAATTGGCGATCACCACCTGCGCGCCAGAGGCTGCCTGCATCAGCACCGAGGCGGTGTCGAAATCGCCCTCGGTGCCGATGCCAGGATCGACCAAAACCGAGGCCATGGCCTGCACGGTGACGATCTCCTGGCCCAGAAGAAATCGGGCCATGTCAAAGTCATGGATGGTCATGTCGCGGAAAATGCCGCCCGAGCGGGCGATGTAGGAGATGGGCGGCGGCGCGGGGTCGCGGCTGGTGATGACGACCTGTTCGATAACCCCGATCCGGCCTGCGGCCACCGCCTGCTGCACCGCGCGGAAATGCGGATCGAAGCGGCGATTGAACCCGACCATCAGCGGCGTTCCGGTTTCGGTGACCACGCGCAGGCAGGCGTTGACGCGGGCCCGATCAAGATCGATCGGCTTTTCGCAGAAGATGGCCTTGCCGGCGCGCGCGAAGATCTCGATCAGATCGGCATGGGTATCGGTGGGGGTGCAGATGATCACCGCATCGATCCCGGGATCGGCGGCGATGGCGTCGATATCGGCGACCCGCGCGCCATAGGTTGCGGCCAGCGTTGTGGCGGCCTCGGGCAGGGCGTCGGCCAGCGCGACCAACTGTGCATCGCGGTTCCCGGCCACGGCGCGGGCATGGACCTGTCCGATGCGCCCGGCCCCCAGAATGGCGATCCTCATGACCATGGTGAAATTTCTCCCCTTGCAAAACGCGATAGAATATTTATTCCAATTTGGCTATGGTCCTGTAGGTTCATTCTGTCAAGCCATCCGTTGGAGCTGCTGCTTATGTCGACAAAACCCGCCCCGCAAAACGTCGAGAATTTCCAGGCGCGGCTGGTCGAAATCTCGGATGGGCTGCCGAAACGGCTGCGCCAATGTGCCGAATATCTGGCCAGCAATACAGACCGAATCGCCGTCTCGACGGTGGCGCAGCTGGCTGAGGCCGCGGGCGTGCAGCCTTCGGCCGTCATGCGGTTTTGCCAGCTGATGGGCTATTCCGGCTTTTCCGAGATGCAGCGCGTGTTTCGCAGCAGCTATGGCCAGTCGCCGCTGGATTACCGCACCCGGCTTGGCAATCTGCGCAAATCGGGGGCGGGCAGCCCCTCGGCTCTCTTGGCGGAATTTGTTGAGGTTGGCCATAACTCATTGGAAAATCTTACAACCTCTATAGATGCGCGGGTGCTGGATCTGTCTGTCAGGCAATTGGCCGAGGCTGAAATGATCCATATTGTTGGGCTGCGCCGGGCCTATGCGGTGGCCAGTTATCTGACCTATGCGTTGGAACGCATGTCGGTTCCGGCCTTTCAGCATGACTTTACCGGCTGCCTTGATCATGGCCATGCGATTCGGTCCGGCGATGTGCTGCTGGCCATCTCTTTTGCCCCCTATAGCGACGAAACCGTCGATTTGGCGCGCCAGTTTCGCGACCGCGACTGCGGCGTTATCTCGATCACCGACAGCATCATGAGCCCGCTTTGGCAGCTATCTGATCACGCGCTTTCGGTGCAGGAGGTTGATTTCGGGGCGTTTCGGGCGCTGTCGGCCACGCTGTCTCTGGCGCTGACATTGGCGGTTGCTGTGGGCACGGCCAGATCTGAAACTTAAGTATTGCAATACGTACAAATAGAATGAATATTCCATTCGTGACGGGCGCGGGAACAGCTGCGCCCCGTTTTGAATATCCCGGAGCATCCGGGCGTTTCTGATAACTGGGAGGATATTATGAGAAAGACCCTTTTGGCGGCAGCCGTGGCCCTGGTCGCGGTGACAGGCCTTAACGCGCCTGCGATGGCCCAAGAATTGCGCTATGTGCTGGTCAGCCACGCGCCTGACAGCGACAGTTGGTGGAACACGATCCGCAATGCCCTCACTCTGGCGGGTGAGCAGATGGGCGTTGAGGTCGAATACCGCAACCCGCCGACCGGTGACATTGCCGATATGGCGCGTCTGATTGAACAGGCGGCGGCCTCGGGGCCCAATGGCATCATCACCACGCTGGCCGATTTCGAGGTCCTGCGCGGACCCATCCAGGACGCGGTCGATAGCGGCGTCGATGTGATCATCATGAACTCGGGCACCCCCGAACAGGCCCGCGAAGTCGGGGCGCTGATGTATGTCGGGCAGCCCGAATATGATGCAGGCTATGCCGCCGGATTGCGCGCCGCGGGCGATGGCGTGTCCAGCTTTCTCTGCGTGAACCACGTCATCTCGAACCCGATCGTGGCCGAACGCTGCTCGGGCTTTGCCGATGGTCTGGGGGTCGAGCTTGGCGATAGCATGATCGACGCGGGGCAAGACCCGGCCGAGATCCAGAACCGGGTTCTGGCCTATCTCAATGCCAATCCCGATACCGATGCGATCCTGACGCTTGGCCCGACCTCTGCCGACCCGACCATTCTGGCGCTCGAGCAGAACGGCATGGCCGGTGACATCTATTTCGGCACGTTCGATCTGGGCGAAAACATCGTTCAGGGCATTCGTGACGGCGTGATCCAGTGGGGCATCGACCAGCAGCCCTTCCTGCAGGCCTATCTGCCGGTTGTGGTCATGGCCAACTACCACCGCTACGGCGTTCTGCCCGGCAACAACATCAATTCGGGTCCCGGCTTTATCACCGCCGATGCGCTTGAAATGGTAGAAGAGTTCGCCGGCGAATTCCGCTGATATGACAGGTGACGGGGGGCTTCCTTGCGGGCGGCCCCCCGTCTTTTTTTTCGACCCCTGCCTGCATCCCTATCCTTTGGCCTGATGTGGTATTCCAATGACTGACACGCCCGACATGCAAGATGAACGCGTCAAGGAGGTTTCCTTCTGGCGGCGGCTGTTGAACCGGCCCGAACTGGCCAGCATCTGTGGCGTGCTGCTGGTCTTTATCCTCTTTGCGATCCTTGCCGGTGACACCGGCATGTTCAATTCGCGCGGCGTGCTGAACTGGTCGAACGTCTCGGCACAATTCATGATCATCGCCGTTGGCGCATGCCTTTTGATGATCGCGGGCGAATTTGACCTCAGCGTCGGCTCGATGATCGGATTTGCAGGCATCCTGATCGCGGTCTTTGGCGTGACCTTTGGCTGGCCGATGTGGCTGGCGATCATCCTGGCCTTTGTGATCTGCATGTCGATCGGGGCCTTGAACGGCCTCATTGTGATCCGCACCGGGCTGCCCAGTTTCATCGTCACGCTGGCCTCGCTTTTCATCCTGCGCGGCTTTACCATCTTCATTCCGCAAACCATCAGCAACCGAACCATCATCGGCGGCATTCCCGAGGCTGCCGAGGGCGATTGGCTGGCTCCGATATTTGGTGGCAAGGTCGGCGGATGGTTCTTTCAGTATCTGGCCGATCAGGGCTGGCTTGAGACGTTTTCGCGCGGCAACCGGCAGGGCGAACCGGTGGTCGATGGCATTCCGATGCTGATCATCTGGGCCATCGGGCTGGTGATTGTCGGGCAATTCGTGCTGACCAAGACCCGGTTCGGCAACTGGATCTTTTCCTCGGGCGGCGATGCGCAGGCAGCGCGCTATGTCGGTGTGCCGGTCAATCGGGTCAAGATCCTGATGTTTATGACCACCGCCTTTTGCGCCACGGTGTTTGCCGCCGTCCAGGTGATGGAATTTGGCACGGCCGCCGCGGACCGCGGCAATCTCAAGGAGTTCGAGGCCATCATCGCGGTTGTGATCGGGGGCACATTGTTGACCGGCGGCTACGGCTCGGTCGTGGGCGCGGCTTTGGGGGCGCTGATCTTTGGCGTGGTGCAGCAGGGGCTGTTCTTTGCCGGGGTCGAGGGCTCGTTATTCCGGGTGTTCATGGGATTGATCCTGCTGATTGCGGTGATCATGAATACCTATTTCCGACGCCTGATCACGGGGGAGAAATAAGATGACCACGGAACATGCCCCCATCATCGAAATGCGCAATATCGAAAAGCATTTCGGATCCGTCATTGCGCTGGCCGGTGTTTCGGTCGATCTTTTTCCCGGCGAATGCCATTGCCTGTTGGGCGATAACGGGGCCGGAAAATCGACCTTTATCAAGACCATGTCGGGGGTGCATAAACCCACGGCGGGCGAGATCCGGTTCGAGGGAAAGCCGCTCAACTTCGCGGATCCGCGCGATGCCATTTCAGCCGGGATTGCAACCGTTTATCAGGATCTGGCGATGATCCCGCTGATGTCGGTCAGCCGCAATTTCTTTATGGGAAATGAGCCCATTCGCCGGGTCGGCCCGCTCAAGATCTTTGACCATGAATATGCCAACCGGGTGACGATGGAGGAGATGGGCAAGATGGGCATCAACCTGCGCGGTCCCGATCAGGCGGTGGGCACGCTGTCGGGGGGCGAACGCCAGACGGTGGCGATTGCGCGCGCGGTCCATTTCGGAGCCAAGGTGCTGATCCTGGATGAGCCGACCAGTGCGCTTGGCGTGCGCCAGACGGCCAATGTGCTGGCCACGGTCGACAAGGTGCGCAAACAGGGCATCGGCGTGGTGTTCATCACCCATAACGTGCGCCATGCCATGGCGGTGGGCGACCGGTTTACCGTGCTTAACCGGGGCAAGACGCTTGGCACCGCGCAGCGCGGGCAGATCACGCCCGAGGAGTTGCAGGATCTGATGGCAGGCGGGCAGGAACTGGTCGCGCTGGAGGGATCGCTCGGGGGCACGGTGTGACGAGGGCGGCCATTGCCGGGATCACGCCCGAGGCGCAGGCCGCCTGGGTGGCGGCGCGCGAGGGATCTTGGCCCGAAATGCACGTCTTTGCCTTTGATCACCGCCTCCAGATGGAAGAGATGCCCGGCGCTGACCCAGGTCGCATTGCGGCTTTCAAGGCGCTTGCCCTGCAGGCGGCGAACCAGGTTGCGGGCGGTCGGCCGGGCTATGGGATCCTCTGTGATCACCGGCTAGGGGCCGATGCGTTGGCCAGGGCGACCGGACAGAACCTTTGGATCGGGCGGCCGGTGGAATGGCCGGGATCGCGGCCCTTGCGGCTGGAGCCGGACTTGCGCCCCGATCTGAGTGGCCTGGCAACTTGGGACAAGGCCCATGTCGTGAAAGTCCTGTGCTTTTACCACCCCGATGATGAGGCCGCGCTGAAGGCCGATCAGGAAGGTGTCGTGACGTGGCTCTTTCATGCCGCGCGCGCGCAGGGTCTGGAATTTCTGCTGGAGGTGATCCCGTCAAAGGCGGGCCCGGTGAGTGACAGCACCACGGCGGCCATCATCCAGAGGTTCTACGATCTGGGCGTGTGGCCCGATTGGTGGAAGCTGGAGCCTGCGCAAAGCGCCGCCGCCTGGTCCGAGACCTGCGCCGCAATTGCGCGCAATGATCCACAAACCCGTGGCATCGTGGTGTTGGGGTTGGGCGAGGCCGAGGACCGGCTGGCCAGCAGTTTCGCGCTTGCCGCCGGCTTTCCGCTGGTCAAGGGCTTTGCCGTCGGGCGCACGATCTTTCAAACCGCCGCGCAGGCGTTTTTCGCCGGAACACTGACCGGGGATGAGGCTATCGCTGATATGGCCGGAAATTTTGACCGGCTCTGCAAAATCTGGGACAAGGCGCAGAGCGCCGCATGAAGGACATGACATGAGCACGACCATCCGCTTGACCGCCGCGCAGGCTCTGGCGCGGTATCTGACCGCGCAGCTGACCGAAGATGGCGACACTTTTATCGCCGGGATCTGGGCCATTTTCGGGCATGGCAACGTTGCCGGTCTGGGCGAGGCGCTTTATGGCATTCGCGAAACCCTGCCCACCTATCGCGGCCATAACGAACAATCCATGGCCCATGCCGCGATTGCCTATGCCAAGCAGATGGGGCGCAGGCGGGCGATGGCGGCCACCAGCTCGATCGGGCCGGGGGCGACCAATATGGTGACGGCGGCGGCGCTGGCGCATGTGAACCGACTGCCGGTCCTGTTGATCCCCGGCGATGTCTTTGGCACCCGGGCCCCCGATCCGGTGTTGCAGCAGGTCGAGGATTTTGGCGATGGCACCATCAGCGCCAATGACTGTTTTCGCCCCGTCAGCCGCTATTTCGACCGGATCACCCGGCCCGAACACCTGCTGACGGCGCTGCCGCGTGCCTTTGCCACCATGACCGACCCGGCCGATTGCGGCCCCGTGACGCTGGGTTTTTGCCAGGATGTGCAGGCCGAGGCCTATGATTGGCCGCTCGCCTTTTTCGAGCCGCGCGCGTGGCACCAGCGCCGGGTGCGCCCCGATGAAGGCGAACTGGCCGCCGTGGCCGAGGCGCTGAGGGGCGCGAAAAGCCCGGTCATCGTAGCCGGCGGCGGCGTGCATTATTCGGGGGCGGCGGATGCGTTGAAGGCCTTTGTCGAGGCCCATCAGATCCCCATCGTGGAAACCCAGGCCGGCAAATCGGCGCTGCCCTGGGATCATCCGCTGAATCTGGGGCCGGTGGGTGTGACGGGCGGCGAGGCTGCCAATGACCGCTGCGCCGTGGCCGATCTGGTGTTGGGCGTCGGCACCCGGTTGCAGGATTTCACGACCGGATCCTGGTCGATCTTCAAACGTCCCGGGCATCGCCTGATCAGCCTCAACGTGGCCGCCTATGACGCCGCCAAGAAAGGCGCGATGCCTTTGCTGGCCGATGCGCGCGCCGGTCTGGCCGAGCTTTCTGCCGCCCTGGGCGATCATGCCGCGACCCCGCCCGAGGCCAGCCTCAAGGCCGGCTGGTTTGCCAAGGTCGATCCGCTGACCGCGCCGCCAACCGACGGCAACGCCCTGCCCACCGATATGCAGGTGGTGGGCGCGGTGCAACGCGCGGCGGGGCCCGATACGGTGATCATGTCGGCGGCGGGCACCATGCCGGGCGAGCTGCACAAGCTCTGGAAAGCGGGACGGCCGGGCAGCTATCACATGGAATACGGGTTTTCCTGCATGGGATATGAGATCGCGGGGGCCATTGGAATCAAGCTGGCCGAGCCTGACAGCGACGTGATCTGCATGTTGGGCGATGGCAGCTACATGATGGCCAATTCCGAACTGGCCAGCGCGGTGATGATGGGCGTCAAGATCACCCTTGTGATCACCGATAATCGCGGCTTTGGCTGTATCAACCGGCTGCAGATGGGCACCGGCGGGGCCGAGTTCAACAATCTGCTGGACACCGCGCATCACCAAAACCCCTCCAATATCGACTTTGCCGCCCATGCCGGGGCGATGGGGGCGGCAGCGGTTCATGTGGGCTCGGTCGAAGAACTGGAAAGCGCCATGGCGCGGGCGCGCGATGCCACCGGTCCCTTTGTCGTGGTGATCGATACCGACCCCTATCCCAGCACCGAACATGGCGGTTCTTTCTGGCAGGTTGGCGTGCCCGAGGTCTCGGACCGGTCCGAGGTCCGCGCCGCGCGCAAAACCCATGAGGCCGGCCTGGCCGCGCGGGACGGGTAGGGGCCGATGTGGGATCCGTTCAAAATCCAGTCACCGCATTTCCGCCCGCTCTGGATCCGGTCCATGATCGTGGGCTTCACGCTGGCCTGGGCGGTGTTCGAGGCCTGGAACGGCAATCTCATCTGGGCGGCAGTCTTTGGCGCGGCGGGGCTTTATTGCCTCTATCAGTTTTTTATCGCCTTCGATCCTGATGCTGGCAAAGGGCCGGAGGAATAATGGCTGATCTCTTGCGAAAACCTGCCGGGCAATCGGGCAAGATCCATCACATCACGCCCGAAAGCGCCGGCTGGGGTTATGTCGGGTTTGCCCTTTACCGTTTGGCCCCGGGTGAAACGGCAGGCGCGGCGACCGGCGGGCGCGAGGCGATATTGGTGCTGGTCGAAGGCAAGGCAGAGATCACCGCCGCCGGGCGCGATTTCGGCGAAATGGGCGCGCGCATGGATGTGTTCGAGAAAACCCCGCCGCATTGCCTTTATGTGCCGGATGGCAGCGAATGGCGCGCGGCGGCCACCACCGATTGCACGCTGGCCGTCTGCACCGCGCCGGGGCAGGGCGGGCACGCCGCGCAGGTGATCGGCCCGGCGGGCATCACGCTGGAGGAACGGGGCCAGGCCACCAATACGCGATACATCAACAATATCGCGATGGAGGGGCGCGACGTTGCCGACAGCCTGTTGGTGACCGAAGTGTTCACGCCATCGGGGCATTGGTCCTCCTACCCGCCGCACCGCCATGACGAGGATAATTTCCCCGATATGACCTATCTGGAGGAAACCTATTACCACCGGCTGAACCCGGCGCAGGGCTTTGGCATCCAGCGCGTTTTCACCGAGGATGGCGGCCTGGATGAAACCATGGCGGTGGCAAATCATGATGTGGTGCTGGTGCCGCGCGGGCATCATCCCTGCGGCGCGCCTTATGGCTACGAGATGTATTACCTCAACGTCATGGCCGGACCCTTGCGCAAATGGCGTTTTGCCAATCACCCGGATCACGACTGGATATTCCAGCGCGACGCCGCGAAATAAATTCGTAAACATTCCAAGGATCTCCGCTTCGCGCCCGTCATAGGTTATGACATGCGCATGGATGTGAGTGATGAGGATCTGGCCGGGGCAGCCGCCGGTGGCGACGCGCGCGCCTTCGAGGTGCTCTTGGCGCGTCTCTATGACCGGCTCTTTGGTCTGTGTTTCCGGCTGACCGGGAACCGGGCCGAGGCCGAGGATCTGTGCCAGGATATCTGCGCCGTCCTGCCCGCCCGCATCCGCAGCTATCGCGGCGGTGCCAGGGTCACGACATGGGTTTACAGGGTCGCGGTAAACGCCGCGATCGACCGGCGCCGCAAGGCGGCAAGCTATGCCAGGGCGCTGGATGGCTGGGGCAATTGGGAAACCTCCCGCCAGGCGGCCATCACCGAGGAACATGATCAGTTGGGCTGGCTCCATTCCGCCATGGGGCAACTGAGTGAAACCCTGCGCGATACGCTGGCGCTGGTGCTCGATGATCTGACCCATGCCGAAGTGGGCGAAATACTGGGCATCTCGGAGGGCACCGTCAGCTGGCGCCTATCCGAGGCCCGCAAACGCCTGCGCGAGATGAAAGAAAAGGAGGAGGCGACATGACCTCCCGCAAGGATGACATTGATCTGGACGCCCTGAAAGCCGCGATGCAGGCGGCCACACCGGCCCCTGATGCGGCACGCCGGGCCGAAAACCTCCGCGTTGCGCAGGAAAGCTTCATCGCGGCCCAAGGATCGCAGACCGAGACCCGTCAAACCTCCATACGCCCTGAAAAGCGGGGCATTTTAAATGGAGTATTTCAGATGATCATGACCAGAACCATGGCCGGTCTTACCGCCACCACGGCAATTGTCGCTGTGGGAATTTTGTTTTTCACGCCCTTTGGCCAGGAATTGACGCGCGGCCGGATCGCCTTGCCCGAAACCGGCGCGTCCCTTGATCCGGTCCTGCCGGTAGAGGTGGACGCAACCATCGGTGCAACCGATGGCGAGGCGGCGGCGACGCCCTTGCCCGCCATGGTCGATGCCGTGAGCGAAGCGGCGCGGGACGACGCCGATGGCCGCGTGAGGGTCGAGGCCGAGGCCCCGCCGATGCCCGCGCCCCAGGCCGCCGCGCGTGACCAGATATCGGGCGGGTTGGCCGGGCTGACCCGTTCCGATGCGGTTCAGCTTGGCAACGCCAACAGCGCGGCGATCGCACAGCAGGGTTACAGCACCGCCCTCGTGGCACCTGAGCCCTATGCCGCCCCGCCCCAGGCAAATACCGAGGAATTCGCCAATGAGGATGACAACCCGCTGCGCGTGACGGCCGAGGATCCGGTCTCGACCTTCTCGATCGACGTCGATACTGCCGCCTATTCGATCATCCGCTCATCGCTGCAACGCGGGGCCTTGCCGCCGCCGGATGCCGTGCGGATCGAGGAGATGGTGAATTATTTCCCCTATGATTACGCCGCCCCATCCGAGGAGGATATCAGCCCCTTCCGCCCCACGGTGAATGTCTTTGAAACGCCCTGGAACCCCGACACGCGGCTGGTTCATATCGGGCTGCAGGGCGAGATGCCGCTGGTCGAGGACCGCCCGCCGCTCAACCTGGTGTTCCTCATTGACACGTCGGGGTCGATGAACGATCCCGCGAAACTGCCGCTTCTGGTGCAGAGCTTCCGGTTGATGCTTGATGAGCTGAACCCCGAGGATCAGGTCGCGATCGTCGAATATGCGGGCTCTGCCGGGGTCGCGCTGGAACCCACATCAGCGTCAGACCGGGCCGCAATCACGCGCGCCCTGACCGGTCTGGGTGCGGGCGGTTCGACCAACGGGCAGGGCGGGCTGGTCGAGGCTTACGCGCTCGCCGCCGAGATGTCCGACGAGGGCGAGGTGTCGCGCGTGATCCTGGCCACCGATGGCGATTTCAACGTCGGCATTTCGGATCCCGACGCGCTGACCGACTTCATCTCGGATCAACGTGAGACCGGCATCTACCTCTCGGTTCTGGGCTTCGGGCGCGGCAATCTGCAGGATGACACGATGCAGGCGCTGGCGCAGAACGGCAATGGCACGGCCGCCTTCATCGACACCTTGAACGAGGCGCAGCGCGTGTTGGTCGATCAGCTTTCGGGCGCGCTCTATCCGATCGCCGATGACGTCAAGATCCAGGTCGAATTCAACCCCGCCGTGATCGCCGAATATCGCCTGATAGGCTATGAAACCCGGGCCCTCGCGCGCGAAGATTTCAACAATGACGCTGTCGATGCGGGCGAACTGGGCGCAGGCCATTCGGTCACCGCGATCTACGAGGTCACGCCGGTGGGCTCGCCCGCCCGCCTGACCGATCCGCTGCGCTATGAGGCGTCCGACGCCGCAGATGTGCCCGAGGATGTGGCCGCTGAACTTGGCTTCCTCCGCCTGCGTTGGAAGGAGCCGGGGGCCGAGGACAGCCAGCTCATCGAATTCCCCATCACCGACACGGACAGCTCCGGCACCGAGGCCGAATTTGCCGCCGCCATCGCGGGCTTCGGGCAGCTTCTGCGCGGCTCGGATTTCCTGGGCGACTGGAGCTATGACGATGCCATCGCGCTCGCGGGTGCCAATCGCGGCGCGGATGCGTTCGGCTATCGCAACGAAGCGGTGCAGCTGATGCGCCTTGCCGAAAGCCTCTCGCAAGACTGATCCCGCCCGGCACCGGCAGGACGGAAATCGAGCAGCCGGTCCCGGCCGTTCTGCCAAGGGCTCCGGAGGGTCTGTCCCACCTGCGGGGCCCATTTACCCGTCGGCCCCTTCTTCTTTGTGAAAATACTCCCGCCGGAGGCACCACGCGCGTGCGATGGCCCCCCTTTCGGGGCCTGAGCGCGCGCGTTCCCCCGGTCGGCGCGTCAAGGACGCGGCGAAACCGGCCTCAGAACCGGTCGCGCAGTGAAAACCAGATCATGCCCAGAACCAGGAGCGGCCAACGCAACGCGGCACCACCCGGAAACCGCGGGCTCGGGACGCGCGCCATCGCGTCAAACCGCTCCGCTTGCCCCGCAATCGCCTCGGCCGCGATCTGGCCCGCCAATGTGGCCATCGCCACGCCATGCCCGGAATAGCCCGAGAGGCTGAGGATATTTCCCGCCACCCGCTCGAAATGTGGCATCCGGTTCAGCGTGATCCCCAGGGTCCCGCCCCAGGCATGGGTGATGTTTACCCCGCGAAGCTGCGGAAACACCGCCTCCATCGGCCGGCGCACCGCGCCCGCGATGTCGCGCGGAAACCGGTAGCGATAGCTTTCGGTGCCGCCAAAAAGCAGCCGGTGATCGTCAGAAAAGCGGAAATAATTCACCACGAATTTGCTGTCGGCCACAGCCAGATTGCCGCGGATGATCTCTTCTTGACGGTCCGCGCCCAGTGGTTCGGTCGCGACCACGTAATTGTTGATCGGCATCACGCGCGCAGCGACCTTGGGCTCCAGCCCGCCGAGATAGCCGTTACAGGCCAGCACGACATGGCCCGCGCTGATCCGGGCGCTGTCGGTTTCAACCCGCGCCGGAGCGCCCCGCGTCACCCGGGTCACCCGCGCGCGTTCGAAAATCCGAACCCCCGCAGCCGTTGCCAGCCGCGCCAGCCCAAGCGCCAGCTCAAGCGGGTCGATATGGCCCGCGCCGGTGTCGAGCGTGCCGCCGTGATAGGCGGGCGAGGCGACAATGCCCCGCATCTCCTCGCGGTCGAGATACCGGATCTTGTCATAGCCATAATCGCGCTGCAGTTTCTCGGCATAGGCACGATACTCCGGCCCATACCGCGCCCGGTGTGCGGCGTGGATCACACCGGGATGAAAATCCGCATGGACCTCGTCGCGCGCGGCCACCTCGCGCACGAGGTTGACGGATTGATTGGCGATGTCCCACAGCGCGCGGGCGTGATCCGCCCCCACCATCGCCTCCAGCGCATCCTGTTCCAGCCGCTGGCCCTGACCGACCTGGCCGCCATTGCGCCCTGACGCCCCAAAGCCTACGCGGCTGGCCTCCAGCAGCACCACGTCAAAGCCGCGCTCCGCCAGATGCCAAGCCGCCGAGAGCCCGGTATAACCGCCACCGATGACGCAGACATCACAGCGCAGATCGCCCGCCGCCGCCGGATACCGGGGCAGGGGCGTGGCCGCATCGGCATAAAAGGAGGGGGGGTATTCCCCCGCCCTGTCATTGATGCTCAGCAGATCCATGGCAGGGCTCAGGCGGCCTGCAACAGGCCATCCGCCTTCAGTGTCGCATGAGCCTCATCCAGCGATTTGGTTGCGCGCGCAATGAGCGTGTCGATATCGCCTTCGGTCAGGATCAGGGGCGGCGAGATGATCATCCGGTCGCCGACATGGCGCATCACCAGACCGTTGGCAAAACACCGGTCGCGGCAGATCAGCCCGGCGGTGCCCGACCCGGCGGCAAACCCCGCGCGCGTCGCCTTGTCCGGGGTCATCTGGATCGAGCCCATCATGCCCAGGATGCTGGCCTCGCCGATCAGTGGGTGATCGGCCAGCGCGGTCCATTTTTCCCGCAGATAGGGGGCCGCGACCCTGCGCACATGGCCGATGATATCCTCTTCCTCCAGGATGCGCAGGTTCTCCAGCGCCACGGCGGCCGCCACGGGGTGGCCGGAATAGGTGTAGCCATGGTTGAACTCGGCCCCCGCGATGGTATCGGCCACCTCATCGCTGACCACCGATCCGCCGATCGGCGCATAGCCCGAGCTCAGCCCCTTGGCGATGGTCATGATATCGGGCCGGATGCCGAGCGTCTCAGACCCGAACCAGTTCCCGGTCCGGCCAAAGCCGCAGATCACCTCATCTGCAATCAGCAGGATCTCGTATTTGTCGCAGATGCGCTGGATCTCGGGCCAGTAGGTCTCGGGCGGCACGATGACGCCACCGGCCCCCTGCACCGGCTCGGCGATGAAGGCCGCGACGCGGTCCTCGCCCATCTCCAGAATGGCCTCTTCCAGCTCACGCGCCCGCATCAGGCCAAAATCCTCGGGGCTCAGATCGCCGCCTTCGGCCCACCAATGCGGCTGACCGATATGTTTGATGTCGGGGATCGGCAGGCCGCCCTGCGCGTGCATATGGGCCATTCCGCCAAGCGAGCCGGACCCGACCGAAGAGCCGTGATAGGCGTTCTGGCGGCTGATGATAACCGATTTCGTGGGCTTGCCCTTAAGCGCCCAATAGGTCCGCACCATGCGGATATTGGTGTCATTGGCCTCGGACCCGCCCGCGGCAAAGAACACATGGTTCAGATCGCCGGGGGCAAGTTCGGCGACCTTCTTGGCCAGCGCGATGGCGGGCACATGGGTGGTCTGGAAAAAGGCGTTGTAATAGGGCAGCTCGCGCATCTGGCGGGCAGCAACCTCGGCCAGCTCATCGCGGCCATAGCCGATATTGACGCACCAGAGCCCCGCCATCGCATCCAGCATCTCGTTGCCGTCGCTATCGGTCAGCGTGACACCGGTGGCGCGGGTGATGACGCGGGTGCCCTTTTCGGCCAGCGCCGCGTTATGGGTAAAGGGGTGCATGTGGTGGGCAGCATCGAGCGCCTGCAATTCAGCGGTGGGCAGGTGGTTGGTGATCATGTTCATCGGTCTTTGTCCTCTCGCGCTTCAGACATTCAGCAACAGGTGTTGGCGTTCCCAGGGCGAGATCTCGCGCTGGTATTCCTCGTTTTCGGCGCGTTTGATATCGCCATAGAGCTGGCAGAACTCCTCGCCCAAGACAGTGCGGATATCCTTGGCCGTGTCGAAAATCTCAAGCGCGTCGCCCAGGCTGACGGGCAGGGCATCCTCGGTCTCCCAGACCTCGACTTCGACCGCGGCGCGCGGCGCGACCCGGTTGATCATGCCCAGATACCCGCAAGCCAGTGAGGCCGCGATGGCCAGATAGGGGTTGCAATCCATTCCGATCACGCGGTTTTCGACGCGCCGGGCCTCGGGCCCCGAATGCGGAATGCGCAGGCCGGTGGTGCGGTTATCCGTGGCCCATTCCAGATTGGCGGGCGCGCTCTGGCCCTCGACGGTGATGCGGCGATAGGAATTCACATAAGGTGCCAGAAGCGGCACCACCTGCATCAGATAGGTTTGCGAACCGCCGATGAAATGGTGAAATTCCTCGGTCTCGGCCCCGTCCGCGCCGGAAAAGATATTGGCACCGGTTGTCTTGTCCACCACGCTTTGATGTACATGCATGGCGCTGCCGGGTTCATCGCGGATCGGCTTGGCCATGAAAGTGGCGAAAATGCCGTTTTTCAGCGCCGCCTCGCGGATGGTGCGTTTGAAATAGAATACCTGATCGGCCAGTTGCAGGGGATCGCCATGCAAAAGGTTGATCTCGATCTGACCGGCCCCGCCTTCCTGGATCACGGTGTCGATGCGGAACCCCTGATCCTCGGCGTAATCATAGATCGTGTCGATCACCGGTCCGTATTCATCGACCGCCGACATCGAATAGACCTGACGGCTGGCCCCTTTGCGCCCGGTGCGGCCAAGCGGCGGTTCGATGGCCTCGTTGGGGTCGGTATTGGGCTTGGTCAGGTAAAATTCCAGCTCGGGGGCCACGATGGGGGTCCAGCCCCTGGCATCGTAAAGCGCCAGCACCTTGCGCAGCACATTGCGCGGCGAAATCGGCAGCGGATCGCCCTCGCGCGTGGCCAGATCGCAGATGATCTGAACGGTGGCATCCTCGGCCCAGGGCACGGCGGTGGCGGTGGCCATGTCGGGGGTCAGCACGACATCCTTTTCCAGCCACTGGCTCTCGATCTCCATATCGACATATTCGCCGGAAATTGTCTGATAAAAGAGCGAGATCGGCAGGTTGAAGGTCTCATCGGGCTTGAACTTGTAAGACGGCATTGCCTTGCCGCGCGAGGTGCCGGCCAGATCGGGGATGATGCATTCGACCTCTTCCAGCCGGCGGCCATCCAGATAGTCCAGAAAGGCCTCGGGCAGGGCGGTCAGCCAATCCGCATCGGATTTCGCTTTTCGGGGCGTGCGCATGGTGAACCTGCCTGGGGTTTGGGGTGGTGGGCCCGGGGATTTACCGGGTGTTCGCAGAATATGATCAAAAATAATTCGCTGTCAATCGCCGCCGCACAGCGCGCTTAGAGGCCAAGCGACTGGCGTGTCAGATCGAGCCCCTGGCGAATATCCTCTTCGATGGCGCGGGCGGCGGCGACGGGTTGACGCTTGCGCAACGCGGCCAGTGCTTCGGAATGCTTGTCGGGCAGATTGGAGGTGCCGTAACGCCCGCTGACAACCCGCAAGGATGGCCCGACCTGCAGCCAGAGCGAGATCGCGATCTTGCGCAGGATCGGCGTTTCGGCGAAATCATAAAGCCGGAAATGAAAGCGGAAATTGCTTTCGAGATAGCCTTCGACATCGCCCGCTGCGATGGCGGCGTTGACCACCTTATCAAGCGCTTCAAGCTCGGAAATGCCAGCATCCGTAATCCGCTCTGCGGCCATTTCCACCATTTTGGGTTCAATGGAAAAGCGGGCGAAATAGATCTCGTCGACCCGTTCGGGCGAGATCGACGGCACACAGATGCGCCGGTTGCCAAGCGCCTCAAGCGCGCCCTCGGCGGTGAGCCTGCGAATGGCCTCGCGCACCGGGGTCACACCGGCCCCGACGGCGTCCTTTAACCCCAGGATCGTAACAGCCTGACCCGGCAGAACCGCACCGAACAGGATCATGTTGCGGATCTTTTTATAGATGGCCTCATGTTCGGGCAGCTTTGTATCGGATAAGTTCAAGGTGTCGGGTCTTTCTTGTCAATCTGCGCGCATGAGGCCGGGGTCGGCGAAGGAATCACTGGCGCTACGTTACAAAATTCTTGCGTCGAATCGAAGTTTTGATCAAATAAAAAGAAAGAAACATCCAATCGGGAGAATTTCGGATGATGAAAAACGTCGCAATGCTGGCCATGGCGGGGTCGATGATCGCGCTGACGGCCGCGGCCCAGGAAGTTCGGGTCTACAACTGGTCCGACTATATCGACGAGGCGCTGCTGGAACAGTTCGAGGCTGAGACCGGCTATGACCTGATCTATGACGTGTTCGATTCAAACGAGCTTCTGGAAACCCGGATGCTGGCGGGTGGTTCGGGCTATGATGTGGTGGTGCCCTCGGGGACCTTCCTGCAACGCCAGATCAGCGCCGGGGCATTTCAGCCGCTGGACGCATCGATGCTGTCCAATGCCGGCAACCTGTGGGACGTGATCGCGGAGCGCACCGCGCAATACGACCCCGGCAATGTCTATTCGATCAACTATATGTGGGGCACCACGGGCATCGGGGTGAATGTGAACCGGGTGCGGGAGGTCCTGGGCGAGGATGCACCGATCGCCTCGCTTGATCTGATCTTTAACCCTGAAAACATGGAAGCGCTGGCCGAATGTGGCGTGCATTTCCTGGATGCGCCGACCGAGATGATCCCCGCCGCGCTGACCTATATCGGGCAGGATCCCGACAGCCAGGACCCCGATGTTTTGGCCATGGCGGAGCCGGTCTTGTCTGCCGTGCGCCCCTATGTGCAGAACTTCCACAGCTCGGAATATATCAACGCGCTGGCCAATGGCGATATCTGCGTGGCCTTTGGCTGGTCGGGTGATGTTCTGCAGGCGCGCGACCGGGCTGCCGAGGCCGATAATGGTGTCGAGATCGAATATAACGCGCCCAATGAGGGTGCGCTGATGTGGTTTGACCAGATGGCCATCCCGGTCGATGCGCCCAACCCCGAAGGCGCGCATGCCTTCATCAACTTCATCATGGATGCGCAGAACATGGCGGCGGCGTCGAACTATGTCTATTACGCCAATGGCAACCTCGCGAGCCAGGAGTTCCTGGTCGAAGATGTGATCGGCGATCCGGCCATCTACCCGGATGCCGCGACGCTGGAGAACCTCTATACCACATCACCCTATGGCCCGCGCATCCAGCGTCTGGTCACCCGGATGTGGACGCGGATCAAATCGGGCACCTGATGCCTGACTGACCGTATCAGACCTGCCTTGCCCGGGATTGCGCCCGGGCAGGGCTCTCTTTTTGCCCCGGGAAAGGATCTGCCATGCCCGTCGCCGATGACACGCCCTGGCTTGACCCCGACCAGACGCCGCTGATCCGGTTTGACGGCGTCAGCAAACTGTTCGGCAGCTTCACCGCGATCGACGACATTGACCTCAACATCTATCGCAAGGAGTTCTTTGCGCTTCTGGGGCCGTCGGGCTGCGGCAAGACCACGCTGATGCGGATGCTGGCAGGGTTCGAGGCCCCGACAACGGGCACCATCACCATCGGCGGGCAGGACATGGCCAACATCCCGCCCAACCGGCGCGAGGTGAACATGATGTTCCAGTCCTATGCGCTGTTTCCGCATCTCAGCATCTATGACAACATCGCCTTCGGGCTGAAACGCTCCTCCATGGCCAAGGGTCAGATCGGCGCGCGGGTCGATGAAATGCTGCGCCTGACGCGGCTGGAACAATTCGCCCGCCGCAAGCCGCACCAGATCTCGGGCGGGCAAAGGCAGCGCGTGGCGCTGGCGCGGTCGCTGGCCAAGGCCCCCAAGCTCTTGTTGCTGGATGAACCGCTTGGCGCGCTGGACAAGAAGCTGCGCCAGGACACCCAGTTCGAGCTGATGGATATTCAGGAAAAGACCGAGACCACATTCGTGATCGTAACCCATGATCAGGAAGAGGCGATGACCGTGGCCAGCCGCGTCGCGGTGATGGATCACGGCAAGATCATCCAGGTCGACACGCCGCCGCGCATCTACGAGAGCCCCAATTCGGTCTATGTCGCGGATTTCATCGGCGATGTGAACCTGATCCAGGGCAATGCCCGCAGCCTGCCCGACGGTCTGGCAAGCCTCGCCTGGGCCGAAGGCGCGCCGGAGATCATGGGCACGGCGGGCGAGGGCCTCAGCGCATCGGCCCCCGCGACCTTTGCGATCCGGCCCGAAAAGGTCGCCATCTCGGTCGAGCGCCCCACCGACCGTAACAACGTGGTGCAGGGCCGGATCCACGACATCGCCTATCTGGGCAATATCTCGACCTATCATGTGCGGCTGCCGGGCGGGCAGATCGTCAAGGCGCAGACCGCCAATAACCGCCGCCTGTCGCGCCGCAGCCTGACCTGGGAGGATGAGGTTTACCTGTCCTGGACAGATACGGCCGGCCTCGTGCTGGCCGCGTAGGGGGCTGATATGAACCTTGCGCGCCGCACCCTGATCGGCATTCCCTATCTCTGGCTGGTGCTGCTTTTCCTGGTGCCTTTCGGGATCATCTTCAAGATTTCGCTGTCTGATATCGCGCTGGCGATCCCACCCTATACGCCGACGCTGGACCTCTCTGAAGGCTTGAGCGGTATTCGTGAGTTCATCGCGGGTCTTGATTGGGAAAACTACATTTTCCTGACCGAGGATGATCTTTATTGGCGGGCCTATCTCTCAAGCCTGCGGATCGCGCTGATATCGACGGTGCTGGCGCTCTTGGTCGGCTTTCCCATCGCCTATGGCATGGCCAACGCCTCGCCCGAATGGCGCCCGACCCTGATGATGCTGGTGATCCTGCCGTTCTGGACCAGCTTTCTTATCCGCGTCTATGCCTGGATCGGTATCCTCAGCAATGAAGGCTTCCTGAACCAGTTCCTGCTCTGGACCGGCCTCATTTCCGACCCGCTGCAGATCATGAACACATCGACGGCGGTCTATATCGGCATCGTCTATACCTATCTGCCCTTCATGATCCTGCCCATCTACGCAACGCTGGAGCGGCTCGATGGTTCGCTCTTGGAGGCCGCCGAAGATCTGGGATGCAGCCGGGCCTCGGCCTTTTGGCTGGTCACCATCCCACTGTCGAAATCGGGCGTCATCGCCGGGTGTTTTCTGGTCTTTATCCCGGCGCTTGGTGAATTTGTGATCCCCTCGCTTTTGGGCGGATCCTCGACCCTGATGATCGGCAAGGTGCTGTGGGAGGAGTTTTTCAGCAACCGTGACTGGCCAGTGGCCTCGGCGGTGGCGATCATCCTGCTTCTTATTCTGGTGATCCCGATCATCCTCTTTCAGAAGAACCAGGAAAAACAGGCGGAGGCCGAGACATGAGGCGCTTTACCTGGTTCAACGCCACCTCGCTGACGCTTGGCTTTGCCTTTCTCTATATCCCGATGATCATCCTGGTGATCTACAGCTTCAACTCATCGCGGCTGGTCACGGTCTGGGCCGGGTTTTCGACCCGCTGGTATGGTGAGCTTTTGCGCGATGAGGCGTTTCTGGACGCGGCCTGGGTGACGCTGCGGGTGGCGTTTATCTCATCAACCATTGCCACGATCCTGGGCACGATGGCGGCTTATGTGTTGGTGCGCGGCGGCAAATTCATGGGCCGGACGCTTTTTTCGGGCATGATCTATGCGCCGCTGGTGATGCCCGAGGTGATCACCGGCCTGTCGCTCCTGCTGCTTTTCATCTCGATCGGGCTGGATCGTGGCGTCTTTACCATCATCCTGGCTCATACCACGTTTTCGATGTGCTATGTCTCGGTGGTGGTTTCCTCGCGGCTCGTGAGCTTTGACCGCTCGGTCGAGGAGGCGGCGCTTGATCTGGGCTGCACGCCTTTTGATGCGTTCCGCTCGGTCACCCTGCCCATTATCGCGCCCGCTGTGGTATCGGGCTGGCTGCTGGCCTTTACGCTTTCGCTGGATGATCTGGTGATCGCGTCCTTTACCGCCGGGCCCTCGGCCACCACCTTGCCGATCAAGATATTTTCGTCGGTGCGTCTGGGCGTCAGCCCCGAGATCAACGCGCTCTCGACGATCCTGATTGCGCTGGTCACGATCGGCGTGGTTACCGCATCGCTGGTCAGCAAGCAGCGCATCACGCGGGCAAAGCGGGATGAACAAATGGCAGAGCAGGCAGCAGCATGAAACAGGAATACGAGGCCTATTGCGCCCGGTATGGCCGGCCCGAGCGGATCGAGTTGATGCTGTGCGACATCAATGCGGTTCTGCGCGGCAAATGGCTGCCGGGCGATGCGGTGGGCAAGCTGACCTCGGGCTCGGTGCGGCTGCCCTATTCGACCTATGCGCCCGCGATCATGGGCAATGAGGTCGAGGAGACGGGCCTGGGCATTATCGTCGGCGACCCCGATGGCAGCCTGATCCCGGTGCCCGGATCGCTGAGGCCGGTGCCCTGGATGCCCGGCAACGTGGCGCAGATGCAGGTCGAGATGCTGACCCCAGAAGGCGAGGCCAGCCCGATCTCGCCGCGCGGCATTCTGGAGGCGATGCTGGCGCGGTTCACGTCGCATGGCTGGCACCCGGTGGTGGCGACCGAGCTGGAGTTCTACATCCTGCGCCCGCGCGCCAAGGCCTATGACGCGCCCAAGCCGCCAAAACGCACGCCCGCGGCGCAGAACTACGATCTGGAAGTGGTGTCGCGGCAGGAAACCATCCTGACCGAGATTTTGGCCGCCTGCGAGGCGCAGGGGTTGGAGACCGATACGCTTATCGCCGAATACGGGCCCGGCCAGTTCGAGGTCAATTTCCACCATACCGGCGATGTTCTGGCCGCCGCCGACACCGCGCTTTTGTTTCGCAGGCTGGTGCGCGGCATCGTGGCCGGGCACGGGATGGAGGCCACGTTCATGGCCAAGCCCTATGCCGAGGCACCGGGCAACGGCATGCATGTGCATGCCTCGGTTCTGGACAGCAGCGGCGCGAATATCTTTATCCCCGAAGGTGGCGGCCCCTCGCAGATCCTGAAAAACGCGGTGGCGGGTGTGTTGGACACGATGGCGGATCTGCAGGCAGTGTTTGCGCCGCATATGAACTCCTATCGCCGGTTCCAACCCAAAAGCTTTGCACCGTCATCGCCCGATTGGGGGCTCGATAATCGCGCCGCCGGGGTGCGCCTGCCGGAAATCCACGGGCCTGCCGCGCGGCTGGAACACCGGATCAGCGGCGCGGACGTGAACCCCTATCTGGTGCTGACCGCGATCTTGGGGGGCATGTTGCACGGGCTGGAAACCGCCCCGCCGCTTGGCCTGCCCATCGACGACCCCGAGGCAGAGCGCGCGCAGCCGCTTGGCCATGACTGGTTTGACGCGGTGGAACGGTTCGCGGCCTCGGATCTGGCCGGGCAGATTTTCGGAACTGAATTTCGCGATGTCTATGCGGCGGTGAAACGCGATGAGGTTCAGACCCTGACCGGCATGATCACGCCCGTTGAATATCAGTATTACCTTAGCCGCCTGTAAATCCGATGCAGCTCTACGAAGACATGGCCTATGGCCCTGATCCGATTGCCGAGGGGTTTTGGCCCACCACGGTCGGCGCGATGCCGGAACATGGCGCGCTGACAGGCCCCGCGCGGGCCGATGTGGCGGTGATCGGGGCGGGCTATACCGGGCTCAACGCTGCGCTGGCGCTGGCCGAGGCCGGGCGCGATGTGGTTGTGTTGGAGGCCCGTCAGCCGGGATGGGGGGCCTCGGGGCGCAATGGGGGGTTTTGTTGTCTGGGCGGGGCCAAGGCCGGGCCGGACGCGTTTCTGCGCCGCTTTGGCGAGGCCGAGACCCGCGCCTATTACCGCGCCGAACGTGCCGGCGTTGATCATGTCGCGGCACTGTTGGACACGCACGGCATCGACGCCGATACCCATTCGAAAGGTGAGACCCTGTTGGCGCACAGGCCGCGCGATGTGGCGGCCTTGCATGACGTTGCAGAAGAGATGCGGCATTGGCAGGGGGTGGAACCTGCGTTCCTGCCACAAGAGGCTTTGGCCGATCACGGGCTGGCCAGCCCGGAATTTCACGGCGCGCTGACGACGCCGATGGGCTTTGCGCTTAATCCGATGAAATATGTGCTTGGCCTGGCGCGTGCGGCGGCCCATGCGGGTGTGCGGATCTTCGGACGCTCCGCCCTCATCGCCATCAGCCGGGAGGGTGAGTATGTCTTGCGCACCGGGCAGGGAGAGCTGCGCGCCAAACAGGTGATCTTTGCCACCAACGGCTATAGCCGCGATGACCTGCCGGGCTGGTTCGCGGGCCGGTATCTGCCGGTGCAGTCGAATGTGCTGGTGACCCGGGTCTTGAGCGATGATGAACTGGCCGCGCAAGGCTGGAGCAGCGATCAGATGTGCTATGACACGCGGAACCTGCTGCATTATTTCCGCCTGATGCCGGATCGCCGCATGCTTTTTGGCCTGCGCGGCGCGATGCGCACGACGCCCGGCGAACATGAAAAGACCCGGGCCGTGGCGCGGGCCGATTTCGACCGGATCTTTCCGGCCTGGCGCGCGGTTGAAACGCCGCATTTCTGGTCCGGGCTGGCTTGCCTCGCGCGTGACCTGATGCCGTTTGCGGGCCCGGTGCCGGGGATGGAGGGGGCCTATGCGGCGCTGTGCTATCACGGCAATGGCGTCGCGATGGGCAGCTATGCGGGGCACCTGTTGGCGGCGCAGATCACGGGCCACGGCCCCGTGACGCCCGCCCCGATGCGCCGTCCGCTCAGGCGATTTGAACTGGGCCGGTTCCGGCGTCTGGCATTGCCCCTGGCTTACCGGCTATATGGCCTCAAGGATCGAGGATAAATCATGACAAATCCCCCCGTTATCGGCGTGCTGGAAACCGGTCGCCTGCCCGAGGAACTGACCTCTGATCATGGCGATTACCCGGCCATGGTCAGCGCATGGATCGGCGCGGATCAGGCGGACTACAAGGTGTTCGCGGCGCTTGATGGCGTGTTGCCGGATACGCCCGAGGCGGCGGATCTTTGGGTCATCACCGGGTCGCGGTTCGGGGCCTATGAGGATCACCCGTGGATCCCGCCGCTGGAAGATTTCATCCGCGCCTGCCGCGATGCGGGGCGGCCCATGATGGGCATCTGTTTCGGGCATCAGATCATCGCGCAGGCCTTGGGCGGCGTGGTGCGCAAATCGGCCAAGGGATGGGGGCTCGGTATCCATGAATATGCCCCGGTGAACTGGCCCGATGCGCTTGGCCCGGCCCCCGACAGCCTCGCCATTCAGGCCTTTCACCAGGATCAGGTCGAGGAACTGCCCGAGGGTGCCGAGCGGATCGCGCAATCGGCGTTTTGCGAGAATGCCGCGCTCTGGTATCCCGGATTTGCCTTTACGGTGCAGGGCCACCCGGAATTTGCCACCCCCTATGCCCGCGCGCTTCTGGAGACGCGCAAGGGCACTGTGCTGGACCCGGCTGAGGTCGAGGCGGCACAGGCCGGCATGGACCGGGCCGACACGCGCGCCGATCTGGCCCGGCTTATCCGGGACCGGATGCTGCGGTGATCTGCGCCGACAGCCAGGATCTGAGCGCCGCCAGCGGCGGGTAATCGGCCTGCGCCTCGGGCCAGACCAGGTAATAGGCCCCAAAAACATGCGGGCCGTTGCCGGGCAGCGCCACCAGACGCCCCGCCGCCAGATCCTCGGCAATCAGGAAACGCGGCACCAATGCCGCGCCAAGCCCCTGTTTGGCGGCCTCGATCATGGTGGCGAACTGGTCGAACCGGGCCATGACCTGATCAGGCTCCTTATGCCCGCGTGACATGAACCAGCGCCGCCAAGCGCCCTTGCGGCTGGCCAGTTGCAGGCGCGGCAGGGCGGCGATATCCTCAGCCGTTTCGGCATCGCGCCCGGCCAGAAGGGTCGGCGCGATGACGGCCAGGCTTTCCTCCTCCATCAGTTTTAGAAACCCCGCCCCGGGCCAGTTGCGATGGCCGAAATGGATGGCCGCGTGAATGCCTTCGGACCCCATGTCAAAGGGTGCGGTGCGGGTCGTCAGGTTGACCGTCACGCCGGGATGGGCGGCCATGAAATCAGGCAGGCGGGGGGCCAGCCAGAAGGTGCCGAAGGCAGGCAAGATCGCCAGGTTTAACAGGCCACCCTGCGGGTTTGACTGCAGCGACAGGGTGGCATTGCCAATCAGAGACAGAGCCTGCCGGATATCGCTGGCATAGGCGCGCCCCGGCGGGGTCAGCGCCATCCGTTTGTGATCGCGGTGAAACAGGCTCTGGCCCACCCGCGCCTCAAGCTTCTGGATCTGGCGGCTGACGGCCCCTTGCGTGAGGTCCAGCTCAACCGCCGCAGCCGTGACCGAGCCAAGCCGCGCCACCGCCTCGAATGCGGCAAGCCAGGGCAGGGGTGGCAGAAATCGGCGCGATGAAATCATTCCGTTTTGTAATGCAGATCTGCCAGAATGTCGATGGCCGTTCGGGCCCTGCTTGCGATAGAATGCGCACCAACGCCACCAGCCAAGGACATCGCCATGACGCTGAAAGCCAAGGACGCCCCCGATCTCAACACCTTTACCTGGGATGATGCCCTGTTGCTGGAGGGGCAGCTGAGCGAGGATGAACGGATGCTGCGCGATGCGGCCCGCGATTTTGCCCAAAATGAGCTGCAACCGCGCGTCATCGCGGCTTACGCCAATGAGACCGTCGCGCCCGAGCTCTTTCCCCTGATGGGGCAGGCGGGGCTTTTGGGCGCGACATTGCCCGAAGAATATGGCGGGCTTGGCGCGGGCTATGTTACCTATGGCCTGATCGCGCGCGAGATTGAGCGCGTCGATAGCGGCTATCGCTCGATGATGTCGGTGCAATCGAGCCTGGTGATCTATCCGATCTATGCCTACGGAAGCGAGGCGCAGCGCCGGAAATATCTGCCCGGTCTCTGCGATGGATCGCTCATTGGCTGTTTCGGCCTGACTGAGCCCGATGCGGGATCGGACCCCGGCGGCATGAAAACGCGGGCGGAAAAGACGGCCACGGGATACAAGCTGACCGGCTCCAAGATGTGGATCTCGAACGCGCCGATTGCCGATGTTTTCGTGGTCTGGGCCAAATCGGACGCTCATGAGGGCCGCATTCGCGGTTTCGTGCTTGAAAAGGGCATGGCCGGGCTCTCGGCCCCCAAGATCGGCGGCAAGCAGTCGCTGCGCGCCAGCGTCACCGGTGAGATCGTGATGGAGGGCGTCGAGGTCGGCGAAGACGCGCTTTTGCCGGGTGTCGAGGGGCTGAAGGGGCCGTTTGGCTGCCTCAATCGGGCGCGCTATGGCATTGCCTGGGGCGTGATGGGGGCCGCTGAGTTCTGCTGGCACGGGGCGCGGCAATACGGGCTGGATCGCAAACAGTTCCGCAAGCCTTTGGCGCAGACGCAGCTTTATCAGAAGAAGCTCGCCGATATGCAGACCGAGATCACGCTTGGGCTTCAGGCGGCGCTCAGGGTGGGGCGGCTGATGGATGACGCGCGGGCCGCGCCCGAGATGATTAGTCTCATCAAACGCAACAATTGCGGCAAGGCGCTGGATATTGCGCGCATGGCCCGCGACATGCATGGCGGCAATGGGATTTCCGAGGGATTTCAGGTCATTCGCCACATGATGAACCTGGAGACCGTGAACACCTATGAGGGCACGCATGATGTGCATGCGTTGATCCTTGGCCGGGCGCAGACCGGGTTGCAGGCGTTTTTCTAACGCACGCGGCGAGGCCCCGGTCTCCGCGAGGGGCGGGATCGTGGGCCAGATCCCAGAGGCGCGGGGGCTGCGCGCTCGTCTATGTGCCGGATGCGCCGTCGGGCTGTGGTGGGGCCTCGGCGTGATCACCATGCTGGCACCAGACGCAATCGCAATCGATGTGATTGCAGCTCGGGTCGGCCAGCGGTGCGCGATACCAGCGGCGCGCAACCGGCAGCAACAACGATTTGAACGGGGATGGGCTGTAGGCGCGCTGCAACAACGCGCCCGCATCGGCCCCCGCCAGCCGCCCGATGGCCAGCGCCATGCCCGGCTCACCGGCTAGATTGAAGATCAACCGGTTGACCACCCCCGCCCTCAGCAACGGGCCAAGCTCGGCCTGCCAGCGGGCGGTGTAATCGCCGCCATCAAGGAGGCTCTGCGCCGCCAGCACGCCCGAACGGATCGCATAGCGCATGCCGAACCCGGCCAGCGCATCCTGAAATCCGGCCTGTTCACCGATCACCGGATGGCCGCCCTGCATGGCGGTTATCGGCAGGCGCATATTGCCATAGCCGCCAAAGGCGCGCGGGTCGCGCATCTCCAGCCCGGCATTGGCACGAAAGAACGCAACCGCGGCGGCTACGTGTTTGGCCTGATCGCGAAAGCCCGTGAACATGCAGCTGGCCACCGTGCCGCGCCCGCCCTGCACCAGCAGATAGGCATAGCCCCCCGGCGCGATGTCATGGCCAAGCGCCAACCAGGCCCCGTCCGCCATATCGGTCGTAAAGACATGCCCGGCGGCGATCACCCCGGCCTTGCGCGGTCCCGTGGCTAGAACCCCGGCCCCGTCAAATTCGTGCACCCGGTCGTTGAACTGCACCTCTGCCCCCGCCGCCTGCGCCTGTGCCAAAAGGGCCCGATCCAGCGTTCCCTCGGCCGCACCGCGCCGCAGCAAATAGAAAAGCGGGCGCTTGCCGCGCACCTCGTAGCGGCGACCGGCGGGGTCAAACACGGTTCCGGTGACAAAGGCGCGGTGTTCGAAATCGGCGGCGATCCCGGCGCGGGCCAGCTCGTCCAGAACGTCCTCGTCCCGGCTCCAGTTCTCCAGCCCCTGAAAATCGTCGTGAAAGCGGTGCCCGACATCCGATTTCCATTCGCGCACCGTCACCTGCCGCCCCGCCCGCGCCAGAACGATGGCGCAAGATAGCCCCGAAGGCCCGGCCCCGACGATGGTGATGTCACTTTGCGCGGGCATGGCGTGCCCCTTTTGGTCAGCCGTGAAATGGCCCTCTGGGCCGGTGTCGCCATGCGCCTTTCCCGGCGCATCGGTGCGACCTGATGACAGTTAAGACGGGCGGCTGCATCGGGCATTACACAAAGGCGATGACTTCGTCGGCGGCACTTGGCAGGCGACGCTCAGCAAATGCGCGGCAGGGGATCGTCCTCCAATTCGTCCAGCAGCCGCGCGCCGCCGATTTCTGTTTGCAGGATGACCTGGCCCGGCCCCTTGCGCAGGGTTCCGATAGCGCGCGCACCGCTACCGCCAGGCAGGCCGCGCCATTTCGCCAGAATGCCATCGACCGCATCGGGGGCCACGATCGCGACGACCCGCCCCTCGCAGGCCAGATAGTAAGGATCATAACCGAGGATCTCGCAAACCGAGCGCACGCTGTCCTGCACCGGGATGTCGCCTTCGCTCAGATGCACATCCATCGCCGTCGCCAGCGCGATTTCATGGGCGACGGTGGCGAGCCCGCCGCGTGTTGGATCGCGCATGAAGCGCACCGTCGGATCATTGGCCAGGGGCAGCGTCAGCGGGGTGACGGCGGCGCAATCGGATGCGACCGCACCCGACAGCTCGAAATCGCCGCGTGCCAGCATGATGGCAATGCCATGGTCGCCGACCGGCCCGCTGACAAGGATGGCGTCATTTTCGCGGATGGCCTCGATGCCCAAACGACAATCCGGCGCGCGCTGCCCGATGCCGGTGGTGGTCAGGTAGAGCCCGCCGCCCTGACCGCGCGGCACCACCTTGGTATCGCCGGCCACGACCCGAACGCCCGCCGCCCGCGCCGCACGGGCAAGGCTGATGACGATCCGCTCAAGCAGCGCGATTTCCAGCCCCTCTTCGATGACCACGCCAAGGCTCAGATAAAGCGGCTCCGCGCCGCTGACGGCAAGGTCGTTCACCGTGCCGTTCACCGCAAGCGACCCGATATCGCCGCCGGGAAACTCCAGCGGATTGACGGTGAAGCCGTCGGTTGTCATCACCGTCTGCATTCCGTTCGACAGCCCGATCGGAGCCGCGTCCAGCGCGACGTTCAAAGACGGGTTGCCAAGGTGGCGGGCAAAAATATCGTCGATCAGGTCGCGCATGAAGCGCCCGCCATTGCCATGCGCCAGCGAAATATGCCGATCCTTCATCATGGTGCCCCTGCCTCCTGTTCTGCCTCAGCCGCCCGTTGGGCGTGGATATATTCGATGATCTGGCCCGCGGCGAGGCCGCCATCATTGGCTGGAATGTTCCGGTGCTGCAGCACCGGGATGCCGCGCTCTGCCAGCAGGGTCGCGACCCTCTCGGACAGCATCTTGTTCTGAAAAACGCCGCCGGTCAGGCCGACGGCATCGAACCGCACTGTCCGCTGCAATGCGCAGGCCTGTGACACGGCCATCTGCGCCAGGCTTTCGTGAAATATCCCCGATCTGGTGGCGGCGGGCAGGGTCTCATCGGTCAGCATGGCCAGCAAGGGGGCCCAATCGGCGCGCAACACGCCCTTGGCATCCCGCTCAAGCGGCATCTCGACCGGGTCGCAATCCGGCCGTGCGATGCTTTCCAGCATCAAGGGCCCCTGGCCTTCGAAACTGACCGATTTCAGCCCCAGGATCAGGGCGGCGGCGGCGTCGAACAACCGGCCCGCCGATGATGTGGCAAAGGTGCCGACCCGCTTGCCCCAGGCCTGCGCCGCAAGCGCCGCGCCGCGATGCTGCGGCACCCATGACTGGCCGGTTTCCCACATCAATGCCGCCGCCGACCGCCACGGCTCACGCGCGGCGCGATCGCCGCCAAGCAGGTGAAACAGGCGCAGGCTGGCGATCCGCCGCCAGGCACCGGGCCGGCCCGCGAAGGCTTCACCGCCCCAAATGTCGCCGTCCCCGCCAAGCCCCGCGCCGTCCCAGGCAAAGACCAGCCAGCGGGCGATGTCCGGATGCTCGCCCGCCAGCGCCGAGGCATGCGCCTGATGATGCTGGATCGCCGTCACAGGCAGGCCGCTCGCCCGGGCCCATCTGCTGCTGGTATAATCGGGGTTCATATCGCAGAGGACGCGGCGCGCTTCGACCCGGTGAAGGGTCTGCAAATCGGCGATGGTTTGGGCGAAGCCCGCACGGCTCTGCGGGCTGTCGAGATCGCCGATATGCGGCGAGATCACGGCGCGGCGATCCCAGGCCAGCGCGATGGCCCCTTTCAGATGGCCGCCGGTGGCGATCACAGGCTCCGGCACCGCGAGGGCCAGGTTGATCTCCTGCGGTGCAAGCCCCCGGCCCGAACGGATGACGCGCGGCGATCCTGAAATGACGCGAAGGACGGAATCATCGGCCGCCCGGATGATCGGCCGGTCATGGTGCAAAAACGCATCCGCGACCGAAGATAGCCGCTGCTCGGCCTCCGCGTTTTCGGTAATCACCGGCTCGCCGCTGATATTGCCCGATGTCGCGACCAGAGGCCCGCCGAAATCACCAAGCAGCAGGTGATGGAGCGGGCTATAGGGCAAAAAGACGCCCAAGACCGCCAGATCGGGCGCAATGGCGGGGCTCAGATGAGAGGCCGGGTGGCGGCGCAGCAGAACGATGGGCCGGGCGCTGTCGCGGCAGGCCTGCGCCTCGACCGGGTCGAGAATGACATGATCGCGAAGGGCGTCGAACCCATCGGCACCCCGGGTCGGGAACATCACCGCCAAGGGCCTGTGCGGGCGGTGCTTGCGGGTGCGCAACTGGCGCACTGCCGCGTCATTCATCGCGTCACAGATCAGGTGATAGCCGCCGATCCCCTTCACCGCCACGATGCCGCCCGACCGCAGGCAATCGAGCGTCGCCGCCAACGCGGCATCTCCAGCGCAGGCCGTGCCGCCGGGGTCGGCAAAGGTGAGGGTCGGGCCGCAATCCGGGCAGGCCAGCGGTTGGGCATGAAAACGCCGGTCGCAAGGGTCGTCATATTCGGCACGGCAGCGGGCACAAAGCGCGAAACCGGCCATCGAAGTGTTGATCCGGTCATAGGGCAGCGCACGAATGATCGTGTAGCGCGGCCCGCATTGGGTGCAGTTGGTAAAGGGATAGCGGTGGCGGCGATGCGAGGGTGATTGCATCTCCGCGATGCAATCGGGGCAGCAAAACAGATCGGGCGGCAGGTGGATATCGGCGGTGTCGGAGGCATCGCTTTGCCGGATCTCAAAGCCTTGCGCGCCCGATGGGGCGCATTCCCGCGACGAGGCCAGATGCGGGCGCGCCAGCGGCGGGGCCTCGACGATCAGCGCGGCCTCAAAACCGGCAATGGCGTCGGCGGTGCCTTCGACATGGATCACGACCCGGCCCGCGCGGTTGACCACGCTGCCACGCAAGCCAAGGCGATGTGCGATGCGGTAGACAAACGGGCGAAACCCGACGCCCTGCACCCGCCCCGACACGGTGATCTCGCGCGCCACGACCGGGGGCGCTGCGGCGGGGTCAGACAGGTTCCGGGGCATCGGATCTGGCTTGCCGAATGCCGGTTGCCCACCAGATCCGGCAGGCCCCTTCATCAGACACCATGCAGGGCCCGATCGGGTTGCGCGGCGTGCAGGCCTTGCCATATAGCGCGCATTGGTCGGGATAGACCTTGCCCAGAACCACACGGGCGCAATCGCAACCCGGCGGCATTTCACCGGCCCGTTTGCGCGCCTCGTCCAGGTCCAGATCGAACCGGTTGAGCGCATCATGCCCGGCAAGATGGGGTTTCAACGCAAAGCCGGAGGCGGCGATCGTCCCGATGCCGCGCCAGTTCGCATCGACAATATCCAGCACCTCGTCAAGCAGCCGCCGCGCGGTCGGGTTGCCGCCGGGGCGAACCACGCCCGGGTAACAATTCTCCAAACCGGCGCGCCGCTCAAGGCGCTGGGACAGCACCGAATGCAGGGCCTGCAATATGCTTTCGGCCTCGAACCCCGCGACCGCCGCCGGGATTGCGTAGGATGCGGGCACGAAATCCCACTCCTGCGGGCCCATCACGGTGGCCACGTGCCCCGGCGCGATCAGCGCGTCAAACCCGGCCTCTTCGCTGGCCAGCAGCATCGCGACGGCGGGCCATGTCAGGCGGGCCGAGAGCAGGAGCGAGAGGTTTGGTGGCAGGCCTTCGGCGATCATGCCCGCGATGGGCGCGGTGGTGGTCTCGAACCCGGCGGCGAAAAACACCACCTCGCGGTCCGGGTTGGCGATGGCGATGCGCACCGCCTCGGTTGGGGAGGCGACCGGGCGCACATCGCCGCCCGCCGCGCGGGCCTGTTCAAGCGTGCGCGGCTGCCGTTTCGGCGCATTGGCGGGCACGCGCAGCATATCGCCGAACGACACCAGAGTGACCCCGGGGCGCATGGCAAGCTGGATGGAGGCGTGAACATCCTCTTCGGGGCAGACACAGACCGGGCATCCGGGCCCGGGAATAAGCTCGATCTGCGCCGGCAGAACGCCGCGCAACCCCGCCATTGATATGGACCGCTCATGCCCGCCGCAGACATTCATGACACGCACCGGCCCGGGCAGCGGCAGCGCCCGGATGCGATCAAGCCACGCGCGGGCCCGGTCCGGATCTGCGCCAATTGTCATGGTGCGACGGCTGCCGGGGCGCTGGCCGGATGCCGCGCCCGAAGCCCGGCCTCCAACCACTTGATCCAGGGCGTCAGGGTCTCTGGCTGGCGGGCCGAGACCTCGAAGACATCCGCATCATTGGCCAGCGCGCGCACATAACCTTCGGCCCGCGCGGGCGAGAAATCGTCGAACACCGGCAAGAGGTCGGCCTTGCTCAAGAGCACAAGGTCAGAGGCGCGGAACATAACCGGGTATTTCGCCGGTTTGTCGTCACCCTCAGCCACCGACAGAAGCGTGACATTGGCGTGCTGTCCCAGATCGAACCCGGCCGGGCACACCAGATTGCCGACATTTTCGATGAACACGAGATCGAGCGCCGCAAGATCGAGCGCATGCAGCGCGTCATGGACCATATGCGCATCCAGATGGCAGGTCTGCCCGGTGGTGATCTGCACGGCAGGCACGCCCTTGGCCCGGATCCGCAGGGCGTCGTTTTCAGTTTCGAGATCGCCCTCAATCACCGCGATCCGGTAGCGGGGGCCGAGGACCTCGATGGTCGCCTCCAAAAGCTGCGTCTTGCCCGATCCCGGAGATGACATCAGGTTGACGGCAAGAACACCATGGGCGTCGAAATGGTCGCGATTATGCGCCGCCGCGTGATCGTTCTGATGCAGGATGCCTTGCAGGAGCTCGACCGAAATCTCGCCCGAAGGTTTCCGCGAAATCGTGCCCGTCGCATCGCGCAGCTCGACCATGCCGGCCCCGGCCCCGCATCCACAGTCTTTGCACATTATCCGTCTCCCTGATTGTTCACTGTCATCCCGATGCAGTTTACTGTCATCCCGACGCCGTTTGCTGTTGCGGCACTTCGACCAGCGCGACGCGTTTCAGCAGCAGCTCATCGCCGGATCTGACCGTGACCCTCCAGCCACCGCACGCGCCACACACAAGCGTGTTTGCCTCAACCCGGCTTTCAATGCCGCAAGCGTCGCACCAGATCGTGACGGGCATCTGCTCAATCTCCAGAACCGCGCCATCGGCCACGGTTCTCAGGCGCGCAAGATCGAAGGCGCGCGCCAGCAGCGCGGCCTCGACCCCCGATAACGGCCCGACAGATACCGAAACGCGCGTCACAACCGTGGTAGGATGGTCGGCGGCAACCCGCCCGACCTCGGCCAGCAGGCTTTGGCAGATCGCCATCTCATGCATCGGGATCCGCCTCGGCCTCGAACATCTCATCAAAAATATCCCAGGCCCCTTGGGCATCGGCCTGCGTTATCTTCTGGATGGCATAGCCGACATGGACCATCACGTGATCGCCCGCCGCGATATCCTCATGTTGCAGCAGGATCAGGCTGACCGTCCGGCCAATTCCCTTGGCTTCGCATTCGGCCTGAAACCCGTCGCGGGTTTTGACGATCATGGGAACCGCAAGGCACATCGTTTCGCTCCTGATCTGTCACCTGAATATGTCATCTCACACAGCCACACAATGATTTGGCGCACCCCTGGCGAACACGGGGCGCAGCGCGATATGAGGCCGATTACGCATCATCTGCGGGGTCCGCCGCCAGCGTGCTCACCAGTTCGCGGGCCGTGCGTTCGACACGCTCGCTGAGCCCGATACCGGCCCCGAAATCCTGCCCCTCGATGCCATAGACCCAGAGCCGGGCGGGCAGGAGATCAAGCGCGCGGGCCGTTTCCACGGCTTCCGCCAAGCCGAAGCGATGCGTTGAATAATGGAACATATCGGCATGCAGCGGCGCCGATCTTGCATCAATGCTGACCAAGTCGCCCGGTGCCGCGCCGCTTTTTGTGGCATCGATAAGGATGATATCGCCATGCACGGCAAAGAGATCGAGCAGCGCGGTCCCATCACCGGCATGTATATGCACCTGCCGCCCCGCATTTTGCAGCGTCTCGGCCACCCAGGGCCCGACCCCGTCATCGCGCCGGAACCGGTTGCCGATCCCGATGATCAGCGGCAATGATCCAGCCCCGTCAGACACGATCCACCGTCAGTTTCAGAAAATGCGTAGAACAGGAAATGCAGGGATCGTAATTGCGGATGGTCTGTTCGCAGCGCCATTTCAGATCCTTGTCCGACAGATCGAGGCTCTGTGCCACCACGCGGGCAAGATCGGCCTCGATCTGGGGCTGGTTCTGCGATGTTGGCGGCACGATCTGGGCGTGTTCGATGCGGCCCTGCGCATCCACCCGGTAATTGTGGTAACAGATGCCGCGCGGGGCCTCGGTGCAGGCGTGGCCTTCACCCGCGCGGGGTTCTGTTGGCACAAAAGACGGGTCGGGCGGCACATAGGCGCGCGCCAGCCGGGCCGCTTCCTCGCAGGCATATTGCACCTCGATCAGCCGCACCAGGATGGATTTGAACGGGTTGCGCACGATGGGCCCCAGCCCGGCCTCGCGCGCGGTGGCCTGACAGGCGGGCGTCAACCGGTCGAAATTATTGGCATAGCGGGCCAGCGGGCCGACAAGATAGGAGGAGCCATCGCGCATACGGCCCTGAAGCGCCGTGGAATGCGCGACGTGATCCTCGCGGAAATGCGCGTTGAAATCCTCAACCGCGATGTCCAGCCCGCGGTTGGATCCGATCCTGCCCTCGATAATCGGATAGCGATCCGGGTGGATCAGCGAGACGAAGTGATAATCATATTCGTCATCCGGGAAATCGAACCCGGCAAACTGAAGCGCAAGTTCGCGCGCAGCCTCGGCCCCCCAATTCAGTTCCGGGATCAGCGCGTGCACCGCGCCCGGATCTGGCGCGCGGTAAAACCCGCCGACCCGCGTGTTGACCGGGTGGACCGCGCGCCCGCCAATGCATTCCATCACCGAATTGCCGACCTTCTTCAGCCGCAACGCCTTTTTCACCAGCTCAGGGTTGGATTGCGCAATCTGGATGGCATCATCGAGGCCAAGGAAATCCGGCGCATGCAGCATCGCGGCATGCAGCGTGTGGCTCTGGATCCACTCGCCGCAATAGATCAGACGCCGCAGATCGTCGATTTCCGGCGATATCGTGACCGCCATGGCCTGTTCGATGCTCTGGCAGGCGCTCATGATATAGGCGATCGGGCAGATGCCGCAGATGCGCGAGGTGATATCGGGCGTTTCATGGGCGTCACGGCCGCGCAGAAAGGCCTCGAAAAAGCGCGGCGGCTCAAAGATCCGGAACTCGACCTTTTCGACCTCGGGCCCGTTCAGACGCACGTAAAGCGCGCCCTCGCCCTCGACACGCGCCAGCGCATCCACCTGAATGACACGTTCAGTCATGCGATGTGCTTTCCTTTTGAAATTCGGGCGCACCGGCATTGTAGCTGCGGTAAAAGTCGCGCAGCACCCGGTCCGACATCCCCAATGAATGCAATTGCGCCGACAGGGCGGGCGGGTTGGCGGTTTCCTTGGGACCAAAGCAGCCATAGCAGCCGCGCCCGAAGGCCGGGCACAGATTGCCGCATCCGGCCTGTGTTACCGGCCCAAGACAGGGCGTGCCCTGGGCGACCATCACGCAAACCGTTCCGTTCAGCTTGCATTCCACGCATTGCGATACGCGCGGGACATGCGGCTTGCGCCCGGCCAGGGTGGCGGCGATCAGTTCCAGCAATTGATGTTTGGATACCGGGCAGCCGCGCAATTCGAAATCGACCGTGACATGATCGGCAATCGCGGTCGAGGTTGCCAGTGTGTCGATGAAGTCCGGCCGCGCGTAAACAGCGCGGGTAAATTCCTCGACATCGGCGAAATTGCGCAGCGCCTGGATGCCGCCCGAGGTCGCGCAGGCCCCGATCGAGATCAACGTTTGCGACTGCGCCCGAATCTGGCGGATACGCGCGGCATCATCGGCGGTGGTTACCGAGCCCTCGACCAGCGAAATATCAAACGGGCCATCCGAGATCGCGCTGGTGGCTTCAAGGAAATGCGCGATATCGAGCGCGCCCGCGATCTCCAGCAGCTCATCCTCGCAATCCAGCAGCGTCAGCTGACAGCCATCGCAGGAGGCAAATTTCCAAACCGCAAGTTTTGGACGCGCCATAACTCAGATCTCCTTGCCGGCCATCAGCGCCGCAATCCGATCATACCTGAACACCGGGCCATCCCGGCAAACGAAATCCGGCCCGAACTGACAATGGCCGCAAAATCCGATGGCGCATTTCATGTTGCGTTCCAGCGAGACCCAGGTGCTGCTCTGCGCCACGCCACCATCATTGAGGCTTTTTACCGCGAACCGCATCATGATCTCGGGGCCACAGACAAAGGCCGAGACATTGGCCGGATCCAACCCGGCAAGCGCGCGCTCAAGGCAGGTGGTCACCACGCCAACGCGGCCGGTCCAACCGGCGGCGGCGCGATCGACGGTAACCTCGACATCGGTGTCAAAACGCGATTTCCATGCCTTGATTTCATCGGCATAAAGCAGATCATCAGGCGACCGCGCACCATAGACCAGGGTTAGCCCGGCATAATCCGCACGGTTTTCCAGAACGTGGGTGAGCGCGGGGCGCAACGGGGCGAGCCCAAGCCCGCCAGCGACGATCACGATATGGCGCCCGGTTTCTGCGGCAACGGGCCAACCGGTGCCGAACGGTCCGCGAACCCCCACCATGTCGCCGTCTTTCAACCCGGCCAGAGCCGCCGAAACCTTGCCCACCGACCGGATCGTGTGAACCAGCCGCTCGGGCCTGGCCGGATCGCCGGAGATCGAGATCGCCGCCTCGCCGATGCCGAACGCATAGAGCATGTTGAACTGGCCCGGTTGAAACGCAACGGCCGGGCCATCGAGCGGGTCAAGATCGACCGAGGCCACGCCCTCCATCTCATTCCAGGCGCGCCGGACGCGGTAGCGGCGCGGTATCATCGGGTCCGGTGGCACCGCTTTCACCATCACGTGAGGCCTCGCTCCGGCCCATAAAGATCGAGAACCTGCAGGCGCAAGGCCCGCAATCTCAGGGCCATATGCGGCAGCATATGACGAAACAGCTGATACCCCAGTGCCGGGTTGTCATCGCATTTGCGGCGGATGCATTCGGCATCAAGGCTGACGGCGCGGATCTCGGTCAGCGCGCGCGCATCCGACATGTGCCGGTAGGGGGGCACCATCCAGGACCAGCCCAACAGATCACCCGCATGCAATGTCTCGACGATGATCGGGGGGCGCTCGGGGGTGGCGATTTCGACCGCGACATCGCCGTGCCGGATGACAAAGACCTTATCGGCGGGGCCATCCTCGGCAAAGATCCTGTCGCCGGGCCGGAAATGTTCGTTGCGGCCGCACCCGACCAGCAGCGCCAGCGTCTCAGCGTCGAAATTCCGAAACACCGGATGCTCCGACAGAAGCTCTTCGATCCCGTGGGTGCGCATGGTTCTACCCTCCGCTGTCTTCGGGAGGCTCGGCAAAGAGGGCGGCCTCCGCTGTGATGTCGATACCGACCGGGCACCAGGCGATGCAGCGCCCGCATCCAACGCAGCCCGAGGTGCCGAACTGATCGTGCCAGGTCGACAGTTTGTGGGTCAGCCATTGCCGGTATCGCGACGAGGTCGAGCGCCGGACAGGGCCGCCATGGACATAGCTGAAATCGACCGAAAAGCAGCTGTCCCAATTACGCCAGCGTTCGGTGTGATCGCCGGTCAGGTCGTTGATATCGGTGACGTCGGTACAAAAGCAGGTCGGGCAGGCCAGCGTGCAATTGGCGCAGCTCAGGCAACGCTCGGCCACCACCTCCCAATTCGGATGGTCGAGGCTCTCGCGCAGCAGCCCCGGCACATCGGCGGCAATGCTCCGGGTCTGGGTTTTCGCGGCGTTCCGGGTTGCCGCTTCCGCGGCCTTCAGATGCCGCTCTTTCGGCTTTCGCGTTTCGATCCGCTCCAGTATCGCGGCCCCGCGCGCGCTGCCGCATTCGACCAGAAAGGCCCCGTTTTCGGCATCATCCAGCTCGGTCAGCGCAATGTCGAACCCGGTATCGGCGCGCGGGCCGGTATTCATCGAGGCGCAGAAACAGGTGGCCGCCGACCGGGCGCATTGCACCGCGACAATCAGCGTCTGGGCGCGGCGGTGCTGGTAGCCGGGATCGGAAAACTCGCCATTGTCGAACACCCGGTCCTGCACCTCCATGGCCGCAATCTCACAGGCCCGCACACCGAAAAAGGCGGTCTTTGGCCAGGCCTCGGTTGCCGGTTCAATATCGAACCCATCCGCGCCTTTTTGCGCCGACCAAAGCTTCTGCCGGGCCGGAAAAAGCCACTTCTTCCAGCTTTGCGGGCCGACCACGTAATCGAACCAGCGCCCGTCGCGGCCCTGGTGCAGCCGGTAATGGCCGCCTTCCTGTACATCCGTGATGCCGCGCGGAAGATCGCCGGGCGCTGAGATCTCGTCATAGACAATCGCGCCATCGCCCAAGCGCGGGCCGATGACACGCCAGCCATCGTCGAGCAGCGCCCGGATCAGCGCGCCGGGGTCGTCTATCGTGACGCTCGATGCCGCATCCAGAGCCATGGCGGATCTATCCTCCCTCAACCGGATCTCTGCGGGCCCTGAACCCGCCGCCCGGGGTTTCCTAGATGTCCTCGGGCACCATTTCGATGGCCCCGCAGGGGCATTCGGCGGCGCAGATGCCGCAGCCCTTGCAATATTCCAGGTCGATCTCGAACCGGTTACCCGGCCCCAGCTTGATCACCGCGTTATCCGGGCAGACACCATAACAATTGTCGCATTCAAAGCAATTGCCGCAAGACAGGCAGCGGCGCGCCTCAAAGAGGGCGTTTCCTTCGGTCAGGCCCTGTTCGACCTCCTCAAAACCCGATTGGCGCCGCAAGAGCGACAGCTGACCTTGCATCTGTTGCGGCGCGTCGTCGTAATACCAGGGATTGACGTTGTCGAAGGTGGCGATCGCGGCCCGGTCTGGTTTGTCATAGCGGCCACCGCGCAGCCACGCGTCGATATTGCGCGCGGCTTTTTTGCCGTGGCCGATGGCAACCGTCACGGTGCGTTCGGACGGAACCATGTCGCCGCCGGCAAAAAGGCCCGGCCGGCCCGTCATCATCTGCGGGTCGACCGCCACCACCCCGTCGCGCGCGACCGCGACCCCCGGCACCCGGTTCAGGAACCCAGTATCGACATCCTGACCCAAGGCCAGCACCAGCGTATCGGCCTCCAGCGTCTCGAACTCACCGGTCGGCTGCGGGCGGCCATCGGCGTCAACCTGCATTTTTTCCACGGTAAAGGTGGTCTCGTCGATCTGCTTGATGGTTCTGAGCCAGTGGATCAGAACGCCTTCCTCCTCGGCCTCGCGGGCCTCGAACTCATGCGCGGGCATTTCCTTTCGCGTCCGGCGATAGACGATCATCGCCTCCTCGACGCCCAACCGACGGGCGGTGCGCGCGACATCCATCGCCGTGTTGCCGCCGCCATAGACGATCACCCGGCGGCCCAGCTGTGGCGGTTCGGCCCCGGTCTCCATCTCGCGCAAGAGGCTTACCGCATCCAGTATGCGCCCCGCCGCATGGGCCGGGATCTCGGTGCGTTTGGCCAGATGCGCGCCCACGGCGACAAACACCGCGTCAAAGCCCTCGGCCCCGAAGGCCGCGTCGATATCATCGACCTTGGTGTTCAGCTCAAGCGTCACGCCCATGGCGATGATCCGGTCGATCTCGGCGTCCAGAATGTCACGCGGCAGGCGGTATTTCGGAATGCCAAAGCGCATCATGCCACCGGCCATCGGCCCGGCCTCGCGGATCGTCACCGCATGGCCCAGGCGGGTCAGGTGATAGGCGGCGGACAGGCCGCTGGGCCCGGCCCCGATGACCAGAACCCGTTTGCCGCTGGGTGCGGCCTCAATCTCCGGGATCAGCCCGTGTTCGATCGCGTAATCGCCAAGGAACCGTTCGACCGAATGGATGCCGACAGCCTCATCCAGCTGCGCCCGGTTGCAGGCGGTTTCGCAGGTATGATAGCAGACCCGCCCCATCACCGCAGGCATCGGGTTGTCCTGCATCAGGGCCTGCCAGGCGGTGGCGTAATCGCCACCCTCGGCATGATAGAGCCAGTTCTGGATATTCTCGCCCGCCGGGCAGGCATGGTTGCAGGGCGGCAACCGGTCGACATAGACCGGCCGCGACGTGCGCCAGGATCCGGTGTGATTGTGCAGGCTGGTGCCGGGATCGAGCGTGATCGCAAAGGGAAGCGGTTTATCGGTCATATCGTGCCCTCCGGCAGCTCAAGCCCGTAGCGCGCGATATTGGCATCGGCCATGCGCTGTATCGCGGCGATGGTGTCGCGGTCCTCGGCCCCTTTCCTGAAGAGATGCGCGAACCGGCGTTGCAGGCGCAGATACTCATCGACGGGCACCCGGTTCCGGATCTTGCCCGATGCGACCACCTCGCCATGTTCGGCCTCAAAAAGCGGAAAGAGCCCGCTTTCAACCGCCAGTCGGGCGATGCGGATGGTGGCTTCTGAGGCCGAGCCCCAGCCAAGCGGGCAGGGCACGAAAATATGGATATAGCGGGACCCGCGAAATTCCATCGCGCGGGCGACCTTGGCCTCCAGATCATGCAGATGGGCAACGCTGGCGGTCGCGACATAGGGAATGTTATGGGCCATGGCGATCTTGGGCATGAATTTGCCGGTGCCAAACACATTGCCCGGCGCATCGCCCAGGGCGGGCGTGGTGGCGGTGCGCGCCGCCGGTGGCGTGGCCGAGGATCGCTGCACACCGGTGTTCATATAGGCCTCGTTGTCATAGCAGACATAGAGAACATCGTCATTGCGCTCGAACATGCCCGAGAGGCAGCCAAAGCCGATATCGGTGGTGCCGCCATCGCCGCCCTGGGCCACGACGCGCACCTCCGGCTTGCCCCGCATCCGCAGACCGGCCGCGACCCCGGTGGCCACCGCGGGCGCATTGCCAAAGAGCGAATGCAGCCAGGGGATCTGCCAGGAGGTTTCAGGATAGGGCGTGGTGAATACCTCAAGACAGCCGGTCGCGTTGACGGCCATCAGCTTGCCGCCCGCCGCCCGCATCGCGGCATCCAGCGCATAGCGCGCGCCCAAGGCCTCGCCGCAACCCTGACAGGCGCGATGGCCCGAGGTGATGGCGTTTGAGCGGCCCATCGACGCCTGCACGGTGCGGCCATCCTCGTCCATCAGACGGTTGCCGACAGTGTGCGTGCCGGTCTGGTAGAACTTGATCTTTTGCGGCGCGGTATCCTCGGTCATTGTTTTGCGTCCTCATTCGGTGGCACCCGGTGCACCAGCCCCGGATTAAGCGCCCTGAGCAGGTTTTCCGCGATCGGCCCGGATCCGCGCGTCCCGGCAGCCCGCGCGATCTGTGCGCCGACAACCTCACGGTTGAGATCCAGAAAGGTGACATCATCCAGCGCCTCACGTTCGGCGCGGCGAAACACATCCGCCAGTGACGCGCGGGTGATCGGACGCCCGCCAAGCCCGGCAATCACGGTCAGAACAGGCTGTGCCTCGCCGCGCAGCGCCATGCGCACATTCGACGCCAGAATACCGCCCAGACCCGGGGCGAGTGCCTTTTCGACACAGATGATGCGCTTGGCCCCCGCCAGAACGTCATGCAGTTCAGCCAGCGGAAAGGGCCGGAACGCGCCGATGGTCACAGAGCCGATGCGCGCGCCTTCCGCGCGTTCGGCATCGACCACATCCTTGATGGTGCCGTTCACCGAACCCAAGGCCACGACGATGGTTTCGGCATCTTCGCAGCGATAGGGGCGCAGCAACCCGCCCGCGACGCGGCCAAAGCTCGCCTCGAACTCTGCCGCGATGCGCGGGATGACCTCAAGCGCGTCGATCTGTTTCTGATGCGCCAGATAGCGGACCTCGGTAAAGGCCTCGGGCCCGACCATGGCCCCGATCGAATAGGGATTATCAGTGTCAAGCTGTTGCACCGGATCAAACGGCGGCAGGTAGGCGTCAACCTCTGCCTGGGTGGGGATATCGAGCCGCTCATAGGCATGGGTCAGGATAAACCCATCGACGCAGACCATGACCGGGCAGGACAGCTCCTCGGCCAGGCGAAAAGCCTGAATATGCAGGTCGGCCGCTTCCTGGTTGGTCTCGGCATAGAGCTGGATCCATCCGGCATCCTTGAGCGCCATGCTGTCGGAATGATCGTTCCAGATATTGATCGGCGCGCCGATGGCCCGGTTGCCCACCGTCATCACGATGGGCAACCCCAGACCGGCGGCGTTATAAACCGCCTCGGCCATGAAGAGGAGCCCCTGGCTCGCGGTGGCGGTATAGGACCGCGCCCCGACGGCAGAGGCCCCGATGGCCACCGAAAGCGCGGCAAATTCCGATTCGACATTGATGAATTCGCAATTCTCCAGATCGCCGGATTTTACCAACGCGCCCACACCCTCCACGATATGGGTCTGCGGCGTGATCGGATAGGCGCAGACAACCTGCGGCCGGCACAAGGCCACCGCCTCGGCAATCCCCTGTGATCCTTCGATCTGTCTGAGCATGTCTGATGTCCTCAGTTGGCGCGCACGGCGTCATAGGCCTCGCGCGCGGCGGCGGCATTGGCATCCCCGACGGGGCCTGCGAATTTTTCGTGGATGGCATCAAGCACCGCATCGATGGCCAAGGCCCGCGTCAGCGCCACGAAACCGCCAAGCAGAGCGGCGTTCGGCATCGGGCGTCCGGTATGGCGCAGCGCGATCTCGGTGGCCCCGACACAGGCCACATGGCCCGGCGGCAGGCCCCCGGCGACCTCATCGATCCCCAGGCCCGCGATATCGCGCGTTGAGTTGATCAATAGGAACCCGCCCGGCTTGAGCCCGGAAAACACATCGACCGAATGCAACAGCGTCGGATCCTGAATAATCAGCGCATCGGGATCCATGATCGGCTCACGCAGTCTGATTTCGGTATCGGCCATCCGGCAATATGAGGCGACCGGTGCCCCCATGCGTTCGGACCCGAAACTGGGAAAGGCCTGCGCATGCTTGCCCTCGTCAAAGGCGGCCACCGACAGTAATTCGGCAGCGGTCACAACGCCCTGTCCACCTCGTCCATGCAAGCGAATCTCAAACACGCGCGCTACCTCCGTCTGCCGCCCACTGTGGCAGCCACGCGCCGAGTTTCATTGATATGCATCAAGTCGCGATGCGAAGGCGCACAGCGCGGCCCCTGCGCATCGCGCCGAAGGGCGATTATGTGATCCGCATTGCGCGGTGGCCTCCGGTCGCTTGGCACCATGTTCTGGCCAATGATCGCGCGAGACGGAAATCGCCGGGATCTGGACGCTGCCGCCGTCTTCGGCCGGCGGGCCCGATCGCTGCCAGATCCGCAGCGTTGACCGAGATCAAGGCGGTTTGCGGCCATCTGGTGCAGGGTTTGGAGAATCCAGGAACCCCGGGAGGAAGAGATGACCGAACCTAAGCGCAACCTGATCTGGTTTGAGGATGTTTCACGCGGGGATGTGGGCCTTGTGGGCGGCAAAAACGCGTCTCTGGGCGAGATGACCGG
>Ga0316207_10000349_pt1 | contig 82023 bp, 72 predicted proteins | sample 6weekpyrite_MG_FD_204943 | JGI IMG/M metagenome (GOLD analysis project Ga0316207, IMG submission 204943) | Microbial mat bacterial communities from mineral coupon in-situ incubated in ocean water Damariscotta River, Maine, United States -... | ecosystem: Environmental > Aquatic > Marine >...
CAATAATATGGGTCCTGCGGTCGGTGCCAATGCGCTGACGATGGGCGGGGCGATCCTGATTGCGGCGCTGTTCGAAAGCGCCGGGGCGCTTTTGGCAGGCGGCGACGTGGTGTCGACCATTTCCAAAGGTATCATAGATCCCGACAGCGTGGCCGACACGCAGGTGTTCATCTGGGCGATGATGGCGGCGCTGACCTCCTCTGCCCTCTGGGTGAACCTGGCGACCTGGGTCGGGGCACCGGTCTCGACCACCCATGCCGTGGTCGGTGGCGTGATGGGCGCGGGTATTGCTGCGGCGGGCTTTGCCGCCGTCAATTGGCCGACGATGGGCGCGATTGCCGCCTCCTGGGTCATATCGCCGGTGCTGGGCGGGGCCATCGCGGCCCTGTTTCTGGCCTTTATCAAGGCGCAGATCATCTATCAGGATGACAAGATCGCCGCCGCGCGCCGTTGGGTGCCGGTGCTGATCGGTCTTATGGCGGGTGTCTTTGCCACCTATCTGGCGATGAAGGGGCTGAAACGGATCATCTCCATCGATCTGGGTGCCGCGCTTTTGATTGGTCTCGTGATCGGGGTCGTTACCTATGCCATTGCTGCCCCGATGATCCGCCGTCAGTCGGAGGGGATGGAAAACCGCAACCGGTCGCTCAAGAAGCTCTTTGCCGTGCCGCTGGTGTTCTCGGCGGCGCTCTTGTCCTTTGCGCATGGGGCCAATGACGTGGCCAATGCGGTGGGGCCGCTGGCCGCCATCGTGCATACCGATCAGTTCGGCGAATTTGCGGGCCGCGTCTCTATTCCCACCTGGGTGATGATCATCGGGGCCTTTGGCATTTCCTTTGGGCTGGTGCTGTTCGGCCCCAAGCTGATCCGGATGGTCGGCAGCCAGATCACCAAGCTCAACCCGATGCGCGCCTATTGCGTGGCGTTGTCAGCCGCCATCACCGTGATCATCGCCAGCTGGCTGGGCCTGCCGGTTTCCTCGACTCATATCGCCGTGGGGGCCGTGTTCGGCGTCGGCTTTTTCCGCGAGTGGCATGCCGAACGGCGCAGCCAACGGTTGGGCCTGAGTTCCGGCAAGCGCATCGCGGCCGAGGAACGGCGGCGCCGCAAACTGGTGCGCCGGTCGCATTTCCTGACCATCATCGCGGCCTGGGTCATCACCGTGCCCGCCGCCGCCATCATGTCGGCGCTGATTTTCCTGGGGCTATCGGCGTTTTTCATCTGAGACCCGCAGCATCCGCCGCAGGATCTTGCCCGAGGCCGATTTCGGCACCTCGTCGACAAACACCACATCGGCCAGGTGCTTGTAATGGGCCAACTGCCCGGCCAGATGCGCCTTGACGGCATCGGCTGAGATCTCGCTGCCCGGCGCGCGCTGAATATAGGCCACCGGCACTTCGCCGGCCTCGGCATCATCGCGGCCAATGACGCCGGCATCGGCAATCCCGGCATGGGCAAGCAACACGCCCTCAAGCTCGGCCGGGGCCACCTGAAACCCTTTGACCTTGATCAGCTCCTTCAGCCGGTCGCGGATATAGAGGTAATCATCGGCGTCGATACAGCCGATATCGCCAGTGCGCAGCCAGCCATCTTCGACGATATTCTCGGCCGTGGCCTTGGGGTTGTTCAGATAGCCCTTCATCACCTGCGGGCCCTTGACCCAAAGCTCACCCTCTTCATCGACGCCCATATTCCTGCCGGTGGCGGGATCGACGATCCGGCAGGATGTGCCCGCGATGGTGCGCCCGACCGCGCCGGCGCGCCCGCCATCGGCGGCCATCACATGGCTGCCGGGGCTCAGCTCGGTCATGCCATAGGCCTGCGTCACGGCGCATCCTAGCCGCGCCTGCATCGCAGCCCCCAATTCCGGGCCCATCGGTGCGGCGGCGGAATTGACCTGAATGACCGAAGAGAGGTCGAATTCATCAACCATCGGATGTTTGGCCAGCGCAATGGCCACTGGCGGCACGATCCACAGACGTTCGGCCCGGTGCTCCTCGATCAGGCGCAAAAACAGCTCAAGATCAAAACGCGGCAAGGTGGCGATGGCAGCCCCGGCAGAGAGGTAGACATTCACCATCACCTGCAGCCCGTAAATGTGGAAAAACGGCAAAAAGGCGGGTGTCACCTCGCCGGGCTGGATCCCGACCACGCCCAGGAACTGATCGACATTGACGACCAGATTGCGGTGGCTCAACATCACGCCCTTGGGCAGCCCGGTGGTGCCCGAGGAATAGGGCAGCACGGCGATATGATCATCCAGATCGACCGGCACCTGCGCGGCCAGGGGTGCGCCCATCAGACCCTGCAGCGGCGTCGCGCCAGCGGTCTCGCCGATCACCACGATTTCCTCGACCGCGGTTCCGGTCAGGGCGGCCTCTGCCACGTCCATGAAATCGGGGATGGTGATCAACAGATGCGCGCCCGCATCCTGCAACTGATGGCGCACCTCGCCCGCGGTATAGGTCGGGTTGATCGTGGTCACCGTCGCGCCAGCATAAACAATGCCGTGAAAGCAGCTGACAAATTCCGGGATATTGGGAGCCATCAGGCCGATCACCGTGCCCGGCCCGATGCCGCGCGCCGCCAGCCCGCCGGCAAGGCACCGGATCGCAGTGACCAGATCCGTGCCGGTGATCGTGCGCCCGGTGGGGCCGTCGATCAATGCGGTGGCATCAGGGCGCATGGCCAAACCTTCGAACACGCGTTCGGTGATTGTCTGATCGCGCAGGGCAACGTCGCCAAAGGGACTGGTGAATACGGTCATGGGCGTCCTCCTTGCGGCAGACTGCCACAGTGGCCCTGACGGCTCCAGAAAAACCCGCCGCCTTGTCTTGGCCTGGTGCCTCGGCTATGTCGCGCTTGCACGCGAAGGAGACCAGAGGCCCATGGATACGTTCACCACGCTGACCGGCATTGCCGCCCCGATGCCCCAGATCAATGTCGATACCGATATGATCATCCCCAAGCAGTTCCTGAAGACGATCAAACGCTCAGGTCTTGGCGTGAACCTTTTTGACGAGATGCGCTATGACGATGATGGCAACGAGATTGCCGATTTCGTGCTGAACCAACCCGCCTATCGCGCGGCGCAGATCCTGGTGGCGGGCGATAATTTCGGCTGCGGGTCAAGCCGCGAACACGCGCCTTGGGCGCTGTTGGATTTCGGCATCCGCTGTGTCATCGCGCCGTCCTTTGCCGATATTTTTTACAATAACTGCTTCAAGAACGGCATCCTGCCCATCGTGCTGCCGCAGGATGAGGTCGACAAGCTGATGGAAGATGCCGATCGCGGGGCCAATGCGGTTGTGACGGTTGATCTGGAAAGCCAGACCATCACCGGCCCCGATGGCGGATCCATCGCGTTCGAGGTTGACGCCTTTCGCAAGCATTGCCTGCTGAACGGGCTTGATGATATCGGCCTGACGATGGAAAAATCCACAGCCATTGACGCCTTTGAGGCCTCTGCCGCACAGGCCCGCCCCTGGGTCTGATCCGCAAAAAGCACCATATATAGCCCTCCGGACTTGTCGGGGGGCTATTTCTTTTCGGCACTGTGTCCAACCGGCGACAGTTTTGCCGTCAAAAAAGCCCCGCCTGAATCGCCAACGGAACCAGAGGGTTGCGAAACGACGTGAATGTGGGCAAGATCGTGGCAATTGAGGCAATCCGATGGCAAATCGGACAATAACGTGGACCAAGGGCTCGTAAAAAAGAGCCCATCCAGGTTGAGGTTTTGGGCAGTGATCGCACAGCTTGTAAGCGCTGTGGTGCGGGCGATCTTGGTTGTTATCGTCATCTCCACTCCGTCCCTGCTCCTTCCGGGGTCGACCCCGGAATCGGCGCAGGTTGCAGCGCTTGTGGCGCTGTTCGGTGCGGTGTTCACCTTTTCGGAATATGCCTCCTCCTATCCCGGGCTGATCGAATTTCGCGACGCGCCGCCCTTTAATCGGGTGCGCGTTATCTGCATGTTCCTGACGCTTTTTCTGCTCAGCATTGTGATGTCGACGGGCGATGGGGTGCGGACGCTGTCGCTGATTGTGAATGCGACCGGGCTGGTGGTGGCGCATGCCGTTGATTTTCCCTACAGCCCGATCGGATTGCTCGACACGCTGCTGTCGGGCGAGGTATCGGCCAACGATCTGACCCTGCTGCGCACCATGGGTGGGCTCAGCTTTCTGGTGGGGCTGCTGACGCTCAGCATTTTCGCTGTGCTGATGCGGGTGCAGGGGTGGCCCAACCGCAACACGAGCTTCAATGTCTGGGTCAACCTGCCGACATTCGACCCCACAGCAGGCGGCGATGTGGTGGCCCGGTTGACGCGCGACAGCCGCATTAACTTTATTTTAGGCTTCGTTCTTCCATTCTTGATGCCGGTGATGGCGTCATTGGGCGCGCGTCATCTGGGGGTGTCGCTGACGTCCTCACCGCAAACGCTCGTCTGGATGGTGACGTTATGGAGCTTCCTTCCGGTCTCGCTCTTTATGCGCGGCATGGCGATGTCGCGCATCGCTGCGATGATCGTTGCGCGGCGCAAACACGTGGTGCGCCAGTTGGACCCCCAGGCTGGGTTGCTGCCGGTCTGATCTGCGCCTTGTTGACTGCACCTGCCTTGGCCGACCCTGTTCGCATCGCTACCTATAACACCGAATTGTCACACGATGGCCCGGGCCTGCTACTGCGCGATATCCTGCGTGGTGACGATGATCAGATCGCCGCGGTGACCGGCATCATTGCGCGGGTCAGTCCCGATATCGTGGTGTTGCAGGGCATCGACTATGATGCAGACGGCTTTGCGCTTGCCGCTCTGGCCGACCGCTTGGCCGGGCTGGGCGCGGTTTATCCCTACCGCCTGGCGCTGCGTCCCAATACCGGCATGCCGACGGGGCTGGATCTGGATGGCAACGGACGGTTGGGTGAGGCGCGCGATGCCCAGGGCTATAGCCGGTTCAACGGCGCGGGTGGCATGGCGGTGCTGTCGCGATTGCCGATAGATATGGGCGCTGTAGTCGATCATTCCGGTTTTCTCTGGGCCGATCTGCCGGGCGGTCAGGCGCGTGAGGTGCTTGGCCCTGCGGCACTGGCCATTCAGCGGCTGGCCTCGGTCGCCGCCTGGGAGGTGCCGATTGAGGTTGACGGCCAAACCTTGCGCCTTCTGACGATGCACGCCACGCCACCTGTTTTTGATGGGCCCGAGGATCGCAACGGGCGGCGCAATGCCGATGAGTTGCGGTTTTGGCAGTGGCGGATCGAAACCGGCGCGGTGGCCGCACCTTTCGCACTGGCGGGTGTCTTGAACGCCGACCCGGTCGATGGCGATGCACGGCGCGAGACACTGGCCGCCATGTTGGCCCATCCGGCGTTGCAGGATCCGGCCCCGACCAGCGCGGCGGGCGGCACCGATACCGCTGATTGGACCGATCCCGACCCCGGCAATCTGCGGGTCAGCTATATCCTGCCCTCGGCCAATACCCGCGTTCTGGCCAGCGGCGTGTTCTGGCCCGCCGAAGATACCCCCGACTGGCCGCTTCTGGGTGGTTCAGACGGCAATGGTGCCTCGCGCAACCGGCTGGTCTGGGTCGATCTCGAGCTGCAGGGCACGGGCGAGCACTGAGGCCAGCGGCGTCTGCGCGCGGTTTGGCAACAACCGGTCCAACGCGCGGCCATCCAGCTTATGCGGCACATCCCAGAGATAGCGCATCTCCAAAAGATGCCGTGCCTCGGACCAGACCGGGCGGGCAAGATGAACCGGCAGCCAAGACATGCGCCGGGCGATAACCGGCCTGCCCAGGGCCTGCCCGCAGGAAGTGGCCAGCTCGGCCCCTGTCAGGGTGTGACCGGGAAAGGCGAGATCGCTGAATTCGGGCAACGTTTCGCGAATGTCGGCCAGCCCCACCATGGCGCGGGTGAGATCGGGCAACCAGGCCCAGGCATGCGCGATATCGGTGGCCCCGGGATAACTTAGCCTGCCCTTCGCGGCCCGTTTGGCGATGACCTTGTCAAACCAGTTGCCCGACGGCTGATCATCCAGAAAATCACCGGCGCGCAGCACGATGGTGCGGATGCCTGCCTTGCGATAGGCCGCCTCCATCTGGCGACGCACGAGGCCCAGGGGGGTATCGGCGCGATGCGGTGCTTCGGGGCCAATGAGCGCGGGCATATCGGGTCCGAACACATAGACATTGCCCGGAATGATCACGGTGGCCCCGCTGGCCCGGGCCGCGGCGATCACCATGTTTGTCAGGCCCGGCACCTCGGCCTGCCATCTGCTGTAGGGCGGGTTCCAGGCGTTGACGATCACATCGGCCCCGCGCGCGGCCCGGGTCAGATCCTGACCGCGTCGGAACCGGCGGACATTCCAGCCAGCAGCGGAAAAGGCCTGATCGGCATGGCGACCGATGCGGCCTGTTGCGCCAAGGATAAGGGCTGTGTCGGTCATGTCGGTCTCCTTTGATTTCATGTGTCCTCCGATTTCTGCCCTATTCCCATTCGTCGCGACATTGCCAATATCCATACATATGATATTCACAAATGAATGGATGCACCCGCTCATCACCTCGACTGGACCCATATCCGCGCTTTTCTGGCCGTCGCGGAAACCGGCTCGCTTTCGGCCGCGGCGCGCGCGCTTGGCCTCAGCCAGCCCACGATCGGGCGCCATATCCACGCGTTGGAGCATCAGGTGGGCGGGGCGCTTTTCACCCGCAATCCGCGCGGGCTGAGCTTGACGGACCACGGCCAATCCCTGCGTCCTGCGGCATCGGCCATGCGCGATGCGGCCCGCGCCTTGGAGCTGACCGCCGCCGGGCGCGACGATCGCGCCGCGGGCCCGGTGCGCCTGACGGCCAGCATTTATGTCTCGGTCTATATTCTGCCACCGATCCTGGCCGGGCTGCGGCGTGCCCATCCCGAGATCGAGATTGAACTGGTGCCCTCGGATGCTTCTGAAAACCTGCTGTTTCACGAGGCCGATATCGCGCTGCGGATGTATCCCCCCGAACAGCTGGAGATGATCACCCGGCATCTGGGCGACCTGCCGCTGGGCCTTTATGCAACGCCGGATTATCTCGATGCCCGGGGCAGGCCCGAGGATTTTGCCGATCTCATGGCCCATGAAGTGGTCGGCTATGACCGCGATGATCGCATCGTCAAAGGCTTTCGCGATGCGGGTCTTCCGGTTTCACGCGATTGGTTTCCTGTGCGCTGCGACGATCAGGTCGCCTATTGGGAGCTGGTCTGCGCCGGTTGCGGCATCGGCATTGCCCAGACCGTGGTGGGCGAGCCCGACCCGCGCGTGGCCCGGGTGCTGCCCGAGGCGCAGATGCCCGCCCTGCCGGTCTGGATCACCGCGCATGAGGCCACCCGCCACACGCCCCGCGTCGCGGCCGTCTGGGCGGCGCTGGCGAGCGGATTGGCGCGGCTGCTTTCTTGACCCTCCGGCGCGCAGGGGTTACCCGGTGGCAACCTATTTTCTAAAGCACGGAATACCCCATGAGCACCCCTTCGCTTCTTATCCTGCCCGGCGACGGGATCGGCCCCGAAGTTATGGCCGAGGTCCGCAAGATCATCGACTGGTTCGGCGCAAATCGCGACCTGGCCTTTGATGTCAGCGAAGATCTGGTGGGCGGTGCCGCCTATGACGCCCATGGCGCGCCCTTGTCGGATGAAACGATGGAACGCGCGCAGGCGGCCGATGCGGTTTTGCTGGGGGCCGTGGGCGGCCCGAAATATGACGATCTGGATTTCAGCGTGAAGCCCGAGCGCGGCCTGTTGCGCCTGCGCAAGGAGATGGATCTTTTCTCGAACCTGCGCCCGGCACAGTGTTTTGACGCGCTGGCCGATTTCTCGTCGCTGAAAAAGGACATCGTGGCCGGGCTCGATATCATGATCGTGCGCGAACTGACCTCGGGCGTTTATTTCGGCGAGCCGCGCGGCATTTTCGAAGAAGGCAATGAACGCGTCGGCATCAACACGCAGCGCTATACGGAGAGCGAGATCGCCCGCGTCGCCCGTTCGGCCTTTGAACTGGCGCGCCGGCGCTCGGGCAAGGTCTGTTCGATGGAAAAGGCCAATGTGATGGAATCGGGCATCCTGTGGCGCGATGTGGTCTGCGAGGTGCATGCCGCCGAATATTCCGATGTCGAGCTCAGCCACATGTATGCCGATAACGGTGCCATGCAGCTGGTGCGCGCGCCGAAACAGTTCGACGTGATCCTGACCGACAACCTCTTTGGCGATATCCTGTCCGATTGCGCCGCGATGCTGACCGGCTCGCTTGGCATGCTGCCCTCGGCCAGCCTGGGCGCGCCGATGGCCAATGGCCGGCCCAAGGCGCTTTATGAACCGGTGCATGGCTCGGCCCCCGATATCACCGGCCAGGGCAAAGCCAACCCGATCGCCTGCATCCTCAGCTTTGCCATGGCGCTGCGCTACAGCTTTGATCAGGGCGAAGAGGCCGCGCGGCTTGAGGCGGCCGTCGAGGCCGTGTTGGCCGACGGGCTGCGCACCGCCGATCTGTTGGGTGGCGCGGGCGAAACCCCGATCAGCACCACCGAAATGGGCGATGCGATCCTGGCCAAACTGACCGCGAGCCTCTGATACCGAGGGGTCAATCCCGCCTTGATCGGGGTTGCCCTTTTGCCTTTGCCTCGGGGCCGGGCTAGGGTCCGCATCGGACCCGGAATATCGAAGCCAACCATGAGCCTGAGCCCCCAATCCCCCACCCTGCGCGGCGCGCTGTTTGCGCTCTTGGCCTTTGGCCTCTTCTCGACGCATGATCTGGTGGTCAAGTTTCTGGGCCAAAACTATGCCGCGCCGCAGATCATCTTTTTCTCGGTCCTGTTCGGCTTTCCCCTGATCATCTTTATCCTGATCCGCGATGCGGGTGGCGGATCGCTGAGGCCGGTTCATCCCTGGTGGACCGCCGCACGCGGCGCGATGTCTGCGGTCAGCGGCGGTGCCGTTTATTACGCGATCTCGGTTCTGCCATTGACGCAGCTCTACCCGATCCTGTTTTCCACGCCGCTCCTCATTACGCTGATGGCGATCCCGATCCTGGGCGAGCGTGTCGGCGCGCACCGGGCGGTGGCCGTTCTGGTCGGGCTGATCGGCGTGATTGTGGTGCTGCAACCCGGCGCTGCGGCGTTTTCCCTCGGCCATCTCGCGGCGCTGGTGGCGGCGATGGCGTCGGGGTTCAATTCGATCATCATGCGCAAGATCGGGCGCGATGAACGCACCGTCGTGTTGCAGCTTTATCCGCTGATCGTGAACCTGGTGATCATGGGCGCGCTATTGCCCTTTATCTATGTGCCGATGCAGCTGGTCGATATGGGGGCCAGCGCGGTGGTCGCAGTGCTGGCGCTGTCGGCGGTGGCCTGCCTGGTGGCGGCCTATCGCGCGGCCCCGGCCATTATCGTCGCCCCGATGCAATATTCACAGATCATCTGGGCCAGCCTCTTTGGCATCGTGTTTTTTGGCGACAGCATGGACCGGACGACGCTGATCGGCACCGCCATCATCATCGCCTCGGGCATCTATATCGTTTTGCGCGAGGATAAACGCCGCGCCGATGGCTCGTCGCAGCCGGTGCTGCGCTCGCGCTCGCGCGCCGGCACACCCTCGATGCCGCGCGTGGCGTCGTTCCTGACCCGGGAGGAAAAGGATAAATGACCGCGCCCGCGCCCATCCGATTGGCCGTGGTGGCCACGGCAGAGGATAATGTCCAGGCGCTCGCGGCGTTGCGCGCGCTGGCCGGGGGCCGCATCGAACATGTGGTGCATCTGGGCGGGCCGCAGGCCGATTACAAAGCCAATAATTTCTTTCGCATGCGCCCTGTACGCGGCATCCGCGGCGATCTGATGGAAGGGGATCACTTCACCGGGGCCGCCGCCGCGCTGGAAACCGGGCCCGGCATGGCCGCCGCGCAATGGGAGGCGATCGATAACCTGACCCGTGGCTCGGACCAGATGGCCTATAAATACCACGGGCTGAGGGACGTGCAGGATTACCAGCATATCACCCATATCGCGCATGACGTGATGGCCGGAATGCTGGTGCACGAGGCCATCACCCATGTGTTGTTCTTCGATATTCCGCATATGTTTTATGACACCTGTCTGCGCCAGGCGGCCGAGGCGCTGGGGATTGAAGTGCTGATCCTGCGGCAGAGCTTTTTCCCGCGGCAGTTCTTTTCGATGCGCGGCGCGATGGAGCTTGGTCATATGGCACCGCGCGCCTCCGATGCGGCGGCGGGCCCCGTGACCCTCGCCGAAGGCCCCCCCGATCTCTTTTACATGAAAGGCGTCAAGCAGGAGCGCGCGGCACCCGGCGGGTTGAGCTTGCGGGCGGTGGCGCAGATGATCACCCATCACGCGGTCAACGCGCCGCTCAAGCTTTTGAACCCGGTCTACATGACGCGGCTCTTGCGCCGGATGCACCGGCTGGCCGGGCGGTTCCCGAAATGGCGCGACCCGTTTCACCACTTCTTTCACACCGATCACATGGCCTATTTCGACCAGCTGGCCGAGGTGGAGGAATCCGAGCCCGATCTGAACCATCCCTTTGTCTATTTCCCGATGCAATGGCAGCCCGAAATGACCACCAGCAGCCTGGGCGGGCGCTATCGCGATCAGCTATTGGCGCTGGAACGGCTGGCCGAGATGCTGCCCGAGGGGCACCTGATCTATGTGAAGGAAAACCCCAAGCAGAATGGCAAGCTGCGCAGCCCGCTCTTTTTTCACCGGATGAACCGGATCAAACAGGTCCGGCTGATGCCCAGCCATGCCAACAGCCAGACCCTCCTGGCGCGTTCCGTGGCGGTGGCCAATATCTCGGGCACCGTCGGGTGGGAGGGGGTTCTGGCGGGCAAGCCGGTGCTTTGCTTTGGCGCGACATGGTGGGCCGAGGCACCGGGGGTCACGCGCTATCGCCCCGGGCTTGGCTTTGACGACCTGCTGGCCAACAGCGCCAGCCATGCCGATGCCGAACGCTTTGCCGGTCGCTTGCAGGCCCGGTCGCATGCAGGCAATGTGCAGCGGCAATTCATCCGCGCCGATGCGGATCTGCCCGATGCCGAAAATGCCGATCTGGTGGCGCGGGCCATCCTTGACCTGCTGGAGGGCATTGTGCCGCACAGCTTCGATCCGCCGGAGGGCAACGCATGAGCACGGTCGCCATCATCCCCGCGCGCGGCGGGTCGAAACGGATCCCGCATAAGAACATCAAGCCGTTCCTGGGCGTGCCGATGCTGCATTGGCCGATCGCGGCGGCGCGCGCGGCGCAGGTCTTTGACCGCATCGTTGTGTCCACCGATGACGCAGAGATCGCCGATTGCGCCCGCGCGGCCGGGGCCGATGCGCTGATACGCCCCGACGATCTGGCCGATGATTTCACCGGTGTGGTGCCCGTCATCCGACACGCGATCGAGGCTCTGCCCGGCCCGGTTGATGCCGCCTGCCTGATCTACGCCACCGCGCCTTTTCTGCAGCCGGGCGATCTGCGCCGGGGGCTGGAGGCGCTTGCGGGGGCGGGTTTTGCCCTGTCGGTCACGAGCTTTCCCTTTCCGATCCAGCGCGCCGTGGGGGTAACACCCGAAAACCGCTTGCAGATGTTCTACCCCGAACACGGCCAGACACGGTCGCAGGACCTGCCCGAGGCCTTTCACGACGCAGCACTCTTTGCCTGGGGCACCCGCGAAGCATGGGCCTCCGACACCCCGCTTTTCGGGCCCGAGACGGCTCCGGTCCATATTCCCCGCCACCGGGTGCAGGATCTGGACACAGCCGAGGACTGGACCCGCGCCGAATATATGGGCCGGGCGCTGATTGCCGCCGGTGAAATTTCCGCGCCTTGACGGGCGGGCGTGACCAAGGGACAACCGACCCCATGATAGAACCCGTTCAAATCGAACATGTCACGCTGGGCGAGGGGCTCAAGCCGTTCCTGATCGCCGAGCTTTCCGCCAACCATGATCGTGATCTCGATCTGGCGCTCAAGCTGGTCGATATCGCCGCCGATGCCGGGTGGGATTGCGTCAAGTTCCAGACCTATGACGCCGACACGCTGACCGTGCCATCGACGCATCGCTCGATGCAGATCGACCCGGTCTGGGGCACTGACAATCTCTATGATCTTTATAACAGCGCTGGCATGCCGATGGAGTTCCACGCACCTCTTTTCGAACGCGCGCGCGAACGCGGGCTGGTGCCCTTTACCTCGGTCTACGATCCGCGCGACATGGATTTTGTCGAAGGCTTGGGGTGCGCGGTCTACAAGATCGCCAGTTTCGAGATGACGTTCGACGATCTCCTGATCGAGGTCGCGGCCACCGGCAAACCCATCATCATGTCGACCGGCATGGCCAATCTGGGCGAGGTCGATCACGCCATGGAGGTGCTGGATAAACACCGGGCCGGGCCGGTCGTGTTGCTGCATTGCGTCTCCTCCTACCCCGCCCCGGTCGAGGAGGTGAACCTGGCCTCGATGGCCACGCTGCGCGACCGGTTCGCGCGCCATATCGGGTTTTCCGATCACACCATCGGTGCCGATGTCGCGGTGATGGCGGCTGCGATGGGGGCGGTGGCGATTGAAAAGCATTTCACCGATGACATGACCCGCCCGGGCCCCGATCACCGGTTTTCCGCAACCCCCGATATCCTGCGCGACATCGCCCAGCGCGTCGATCTGGTGCAGACCATGCGCGGATCGCCCAGCAAGGACACCGCCGCCGCCGAGGCCACCAACCGCGCCGCGTTTCGCCGCTCGGCCTTTGCGCTGCGCGATCTCAAGGCGGGCGAGGTTCTGACCTATGGCGATTACCGCTTTGTGCGGCCCAATGCCGGCGTGCCGGTCAGCGACAAGCCCGCCCTGATCGACCGCAGGCTGGGCCGTGACATCAAGCGATATGACCCGATCACATATGAGGATCTTGCCCCGAGATGAAGGTACGACTTGCCACTATAGATGACGCACGCATGTTGTTTGACTGGCGCAACGATCCGCAGACGCGAGCGATGTCGAACACCCAAGACGCCGTTGACTGGGAATCGCATGTCACCTGGCTTCAGGCGAGCCTGGAATGTCCCGACCGCGACATCCTGATCGCGGAGGTCAATGGCCCCGTCGGCACAGTGCGACGCGACCGCAATGCCGCCGGTGAAATCGGCGTGTCCATGACGATGGCACCACAGGCCCGCGGGCGCAAACTGTCGGGCCCGATGATGGGTGCGGCGACATCGGATCCGGGGATCTATACCTGCGGCATCCGTGCCGACAACCCTGCCAGTCGACGCGGCGTCGAGCACGCGGGGTTTGTCTTTATCCACCATGAAGACGGAATGGATTACTTCATCAAGGAACGGAAATGGCAGCCTATGACCCCTGAACAGATCGAAGAAAAGCTGAAGCTGATCGACGCCATCGAAGCGGTGCGCACCAAGAACAACGTGAACTGGATGAACCTGTTGCGGGTGGCGCTGCGCGCCGATCCCGAGGGCACGCTGGCGCTGGTGCGTGAGATCAACACCAAGGATAACGAAATATCCGAGCTTTTTGCCAAACTGGGTGAGGCTGTCTGAGCCCCGCTCAGGCCACCGCCTGACAGAGCCCCTTCAGAACCCCGCGAACCCCGTGTTTCCTGATCTGCCCAAGCTGGCGGGCAAAGGCGGTGACAAACCGGCTGTCGCGGGCCAGGTCGCCAAAGACATCCTCCTGCCCCAGGAACGCCGCCGGATCCTCGGGTGCCCGTAGCGCGGCGGCAACCAGGCTCTCGGCGCGTTCATCCTCGACGAGGATCGCCGCGCCCTTGTCTGCGGATGCCGCCAGATAGGCGCACCAGAACGCAACCTCCAGCGCCAGAAGATCCACCGACCCGCCAGCAGCCAGAGCATCGGCAACCGAGGGCAGAACGAATTTCGGCTGCCGGTTAGATCCATCGAGGCAGAGCCGGGCGATGGTGTCACCGATCGCCGGATTGGCGAACCGCGTCACGCAAGTTTCGAGGTAGGCCGCGTAATCGACCCCCTCGATCGGCGGCAGCACCGGGATCACCTCGGCGCGTATCAGATGCGTCAGCCAGGTCGCGATATCGGGATCGGCCATCGCGTCATGCACATAGTCATGGCCCAGCAGAGCGGCCGGGTAGGCGATGGCAGCGTGGCCCGCATTCAGGATGCGCAGCTTCATGGTCTCGTAAGGCGCGACATCGGCGACGAATTCCACCCCGACATGTTCGAGCGCGGGGCGCCCTTGCGGAAAATTATCCTCCATCACCCATTGCCGGAACGGCTCGCACGCGACGGGGGCCGCATCGGTGATGCCAAAGCGGTCGGTCACCATCTGACGCTCGCGCGCCGATGTGGCGGGCGTGATGCAATCGACCATGCTGCTGGGAAAGGCGACGTTTTCGGCCACCCAATCATGCAGCTCGGTCGAGATCAGCCCGGCCAGCCCCAGCACCGCCGCCCGCGCGACATGGCCGTTTTCGGGCAGGTTGTCGCAAGACAGGATGGTGAAAGGTGGAATGCCCAATGCGCGACGCCGCTCAAGCCCCGCCAGTATCAGGCCAAACACGGTTTCGGGGCGTTCGTTGCCCTGCGCGTCATGCAGAATCTCAGGATGGGTCGCGTTGAACCCGCCGGTGGTGGCATCAACGTAATAGCCGCCCTCGGTGATCGTCAGCGAAACGATGCGGATGGCGGGATCGGCAAGTTGGGCGATCAGCGCCGCCGCCTCGACCTCGCAGAACCCGATCATCGCCCCGGTGACGCGGGCCGAATAGCCCGAGGGGTCCATCTCGACCACTGTTGTCAGCCAATCCTGCCCGATCAGGGCGGCGCGTTTTTCGGCATCGAAGGATTTCACACCGGCCCCGATAATGGCCCAGTCGTGATCGCGGCCCTGGTTGAACAGCTGATCGAGATAGACCGCCTGATGCGCCCGGTGAAAATTTCCGACCCCGATATGGACAATGCCGGGGCTCAGAGCTTCGCGCCGGTAAAGCGGCGTGGCCACGGTGGCGGGCAGATCTGTCAGGGTTGCAAGCGAAAGGGTGCGTGTCATGTCAGCTCATCCAGTTTCCGCCATCGACATTGTATGTCTGGGCCACGATGTAGCGGGCCTCGTCCGTGGCCAGAAACACCGCCATTCCGGTCAAATCCTCTGCCCGCCCCATGCGCCCGAACGGGACAGCATCGCCCACTTCACGCTTTTTCTGCCCCGGGGCTTTGCCCTCGTGTTTGGCAAAGAAGGCGTCCACGCCATCCCAATGCTCGCCATCGACGACGCCGGGCGCGATGGCATTCACGTTGATGCCATGCTCGATCAGGTTCAGGCCCGCCGATTGGGTCAGGCTGATCACCGCCGCTTTCGAGGCGCAGTAGACAGCGACCAGCGCCTCGCCGCGTCGGCCCGCCTGGGATGCCATGTTGATGATCTTGCCGCCCTGACCACGCGCAATCATGTGTTTGGCGACGGCTTGCATGGTAAAAAGCGTGCCTGCCACGTTGATCGCCATCACGGCGTCAAAATCGGCGCGGGTGATTTCGGTCAGGGGGGCGGCAGTAAATATCGCGGCATTGTTGATCAGGATGTCGATATGGCCCAGCTGGCCGATGGCTGCTGCAACGCCCGCCTCGATACTGGCCGCATCCGTCACATCCATGCGCACGGCAATCGCCGCATCGCCCAGATCGCGGGCAGTTTCCTCTGCCCGCGCCACGTCAATATCGGCAATCGCCACGCGCGCGCCTTCGTGGATATAGGCCTGTGCAAAGGCCCTGCCGATGCCGCGCGCGGCCCCGGTGATCAGGGCGGTTTTGCCGGTCAGACGGGTCATGCGATGCGCAATCCCGCTGCGTCGAACTTGTGGATGTTGTCCGCGCCCGGGGTCAGGTAGATGGTATCGCCGTGGCTGGCGGAAAACTCGCCGCCAACGCGCACCGTGATCGTCTCGGACGCGCCCGCCTCGGGGTGGATATGCATGAACGTGTCCGAGCCGAGATGCTCGGCCACGCCGACCGTGCCTTTCCAGGTGCCTTCGCTCAGGGATACCGACAGATGCTCGGGCCGGATACCAATGGTGTGGGCCCCGTGTTTCGCGGCCTCTTCACCTTGAAAGAAGTTCATCCGGGGCGAGCCGATGAAGCCCGCAACAAAGATGTTGCGCGGCGCGCGGTAAAGCTCCAGCGGGCTGCCGACCTGTTCGATCACCCCGGCCTGCAGCACCACGATCTTGTCGGCCATGGTCATGGCCTCGACCTGATCATGCGTCACATAGACCATGGTGGTATCCAGCCGCTTGTGCAGCTCAGAAATTTCCAGCCGCATGCCGTGGCGCAGGGCCGCGTCGAGATTTGACAGCGGCTCATCAAACAGGAAGGCCGCAGGTTCGCGCACGATGGCCCGTCCGATTGCCACGCGCTGGCGTTGACCGCCCGACAGCTGGCCGGGGCGACGGTCGAGGTAATCGGTGAGGTTCAGCGCGGCGGCGGCGGCCTCGATCCGGCGGTCCTGTTCGGCCTTATCCATGCCCGCCATGCGCATCGGAAAGGCGATGTTCTTTCTGACCGACATATGCGGATAAAGCGCGTAGCTCTGGAACACCATCGCCAGCCCGCGTTTGGCGGGGGCCACCAGCGTGGCGTCCTCGCCGTCAATGCGGATCTGCCCGCCGGTGACATCCTCAAGCCCCGCGATCAGCCGCAGAAGCGTGGATTTCCCGCAGCCCGACGGCCCGACAAAGACAACGAATTCGCCATCATCAATGGTCAGATCCAGCGGCGGAATGACTTCGACATCGCCAAACGACTTGCTAACCTTATCAAGTGTAATGCGTCCCATGATCCATGTTTCCTTATTTGACGGCACCGAAGGTGAGGCCACGCACAAGTTGTTTCTGGCTGAACCAGCCCATGACCAGGATAGGCGCGATGGCCATGGTCGAGGCGGCGGAGAGCTTGGCGTAGAACAGGCCTTCCGGGCTTGAATAGCTGGCGATAAAGGCTGTCAGGGGGGCCGCGTCCACGGTGGTCAGCGTCAGCGTCCAGAAGGCTTCGTTCCAGGCCAGGATGATATTGAGCAGGATGGTCGAGGCGATACCCGGCACAGCCATCGGCGTCAGCACATAGAGGATCTCGGAGCGCAGCGTCGCGCCATCCATCCGCGCGGCTTCCAGGATCTCGCCGGGAATCTCGCGAAAATAGGTGTAGAGCATCCAGACAATGATCGGCAGGTTGATCAACGTCAGGATAAAGATCAGCGCCGCCTTGGTATCCAGCAGGCCCGTCTGGATCAGGATCAGCCGGATCGGATAGAGCACACCGACAGCGGGCAACATCTTGGTCGACAGCATCCACAGCAGGATATCCTTGGTGCGTTTGCCGGGCACAAAGGCCATCGACCAGGCGGCAGGCACCGCGATCAGGATGCCAAGCGCGGTGGAGCCGACGGCGATGAGGACCGAATTCCACAAAAAGCGCATGTAGTTCGAACGCTCCTGCACGATGAAGTAGTTTTCCAGCGTCCATTCAAAGCCCAGGAACATGGGCGGGTCGGCAATGGCGTCGGCTTCGGTCTTGAAGCTGGTCAGGATCGTCCACAGGATCGGGAAGAAGATCAGCAGTGCGATAATCCAGGCCGTCGTTGAAAAGGCCAGTTTGCGTTGGGTGGTGATTGCGCGTGCCATCAGATCGCTCCCCTTCAGTTATCGAGGTTCTTGCCGACGACGCGCATCAGCACGAGGGCAATGATATTTGCCAGGATCACGGCGATGATGCCGCCGGCCGATCCAAGCCCGACATTCTGGCTTTCGATAACGCGCTGATAGACAAGGTATGTCAGCGTCCGGGTGCCAAAGGCCCCGCCGGTGGTCACGAAAATCTCGGCGAAGATCGACAGCAGGAAAATCGTCTGGATCAGGATCACAACGGTGATCGCGCGGCTCATATGCGGCAGGATGATATAGAAAAAGCGGCTGACAACCCCGGCCCCATCCATTTCGGAGGCCTCCAGCTGTTCGCTGCTTAACGATTGCACCGAGGTCAGCAAAATGAGCGTCGCAAAGGGCAGCCACATCCAGCTGACGATCAGGATGATCGAAAAGAGCGGTAATTGTGACAGCCAGTCTATCGGCTCCAGCCCCATGAATTGCCACAGATGTGCCAGCAATCCGTTGACCGGGTTCATGAACATGTTCTTCCAGACCAGTGCGGCCACCGTGGGCATCACGAAAAAGGGCGCGATTACCAGGATGCGCACCGGGCCCTGGCCCCAGATGGGTTGATCCAGCAAGAGCGCCAGCAGGATGCCACCGACGACCGTGATCAACAGGATGCCGCCGACCATAACGAGCGTGGTCAGAACGCTGTCCTGGAAGGCGCTGGATGAAAAGAACCGGGCGTAGTTGCCAAAACCCTCGCCCCATTCGAACGTGCCGCGCAGCGGGCGGTAATCCATGAAGGAAAACCAAAGCGTCAGCGTCAGGGGCACCAGCATCCAGACCAGAAGAAGGAACACGGCAGGGGCCATCATCAGACGGGCTGCGGATCTTGAGTGCTGCGTTGCCATGACGGTTCCTTTCGTGTCTGCCCAGTGCGCGCATGATGCGTGCATTTGGACAAAGGGGGATCGGCTGCGGCCAGCGTAGCAGGCCGAGGCGGACATCGTGAATTCAGTAAATATAGAAGAGGGTAGGGGTGGAGGGCGGTAGCTATCCGCCCTCCGGGGAGAAGATCAGCCGATCAGTAACCGGCTGCCTCCATTTCTTCGACGGCAAGCTCCTGGGCCTGCATCAGCGCGTCTTCGGCGCTTATCTGTCCGGCAAGGGCTGCCGAAAAGATCTGCCCGACCTGCGTGGCAAGGCCCGCAAATTCAGGGATCGCGACAAACTGCACGCCGGTATAGGGCACCGGGTCGACGGTCGGGTTGGTGGGATCGGCCGACAGGATGGATTGCAGGGTCATCTCTGCGAAAGGCGCTGCATCCAGATAGGCCTGGTTCTCATAAAGCGAGGTCCGCGTGCCCGGGGGAACATTGGCCCAGCCTTCATTGGCGGCCACCAGTTCGACATAGTCGGGGCCGGTTGCCCAGTTGATGAAGTCCATCGCCGCCTCGGGCGCATCCGACGAGGCCGGGATCGCCAGCGACCAGGCCCAGAGCCAGTTGCCGCGCGGGCCAAGCCCGTTATCGGGTGCCAGGGCAAAGCCGACCTGATCGGCGACGGTGCTGTCATCGGGGTTGGTCACGAAGGATGCCGCAACGGTGGCGTCGATCCACATGCCGCAACGGCCGGTCTGGAACAGGGCCAGGTTCTCGTTGAAGCCGTTATTGGCCGCGCCCGGAGGGCCTGCTTCGTTCATCAGGTCGAGATAGAAGTTCAGCGCGCTGGCCCATTCTTCGCTGTCGAATTGCGGGTTCCAGTCCTCGTCGAACCAGCGTGCGCCGAACGAGTTCGAGGTCGCCGTCAGGAACGCCATGTTCTCGCCCCAGCCGGGCTTGCCGCGCAGGCAGACACCGTAGATGTCATTTTCGCGGTCGGTCATGGCGATGGCGGCTTCGCGGATAAATTCCCAGGACGGTGCGTCGGGCATTTCCAGGCCTGCCGCTTGCATCAGGTCGGTGCGATACATCACCATCGAGCTTTCGCCGTAGAAGGGCGAGGCATAGAGATTGCCATCAACGCTCAGGCCGCCGCGCATGGCGGGCAGCAGATCGTCGATATCATAGCTTTCCGGCAGATCGTTCAGCGAGGTCAGCCAGCCAAGCTCGGCCCAGATCGGAACTTCGTAGGTGCCGATGGTGATGACGTCATACTGACCGCCACCCGTGGCGATGTCGGTCGTCACGTTCTGGCGCAGTACGTTTTCCTCCAGCGTCACCCATTCCAGGGTGATGTCCGGATAGGCCTCATTGAATGCATCGGTCAGGCCCTGCATGCGGATCATGTCGCCATTGTTTACCGTGGCGATGGTCACGGTCGAACCGTGGCTGTCGGCCAGGGCGACCGTTGCCAGCATCGATAAAGAAGTGGCACCCAGAAGGGCGCGGCGCAAAGTTGTCATTATTTCCTCCCAAAGCCCGATTGTGGGCAAATGCTAATAGCGTGGGCAAATACTCACTTAAAGTTAGGCGAAAGTCAAGCCTGCGGTCGGGCAGGGGGGCATGCGGCATCAGATCCTTGAGATTGCAGCGGTTTTCTAAGGTCAACTCGCCAAGAGCTGCTCGGCCATCGATTCGGAGGTGATCAGCCCGTTGACCAACTGCCCCCGCAGCGCGGCACGCGTGGCGCCCAGCTTTGCGGGCCCGGTCGAGACGGCGATCACCAGCTTGTCATCCGCCGGAGCCAGCGGCGCGGAATTGACCCGGCGGCTGAAGGCGCAGTCGATCAGATGCCCGTCGCTGTCATAGACCCAGGATGTAATTTCACCCACGGCTCCTGCGCGGGTCAGCTCCTGCAGTTCATCGCCGGGCATGAAGCCATCGACCAAGAGCGGCGCGGTGGCATCCATCTGCCCGACCCCGACCAGTGTCATGTCGGCATTACCGCAAAGCGCCATCGTGTTGCGCACCGATTCCTGACGTTGCAGGACCGCGCGTTCCTCGGGGTCTTGCGACAGCACCGGCAACGGAAACGGGTAGTGCCGCGCGCCGACCCGTTCGGCCAACCGGATGGTGGCGTTATAGGGCGTCGCCGCGCCATCGGCCATCATGTTGCCCAGCCGTGACACCAGCCGGTGCTGCGGGCATTCCATCCGGGGCACCTGTTCCACCGTCGCCTTCAAGGCCCGTCCGGTGCCCAGTGCGATAACCTTGGCCTCATCCGATTTCAGCATCTCCTCGACCTCGGTCGCCGCCGCCGCCGCGACGCCCGCCAAGAGATCGGGTGCATCGGGGTCGGTGGGCACCACTTCGCACAGGCGCAATCCGAACCGGTCGGTCAATGCGGCGGACAGGCGAATGCAGTTGGCAATCGGGTGATCGAGGCGAAACTTGATCAACCGTTCCGACACCGCCAGCGACACCAGCCGCTGCGCCGATTGCCGCGACACACCCAGTTTGCGGGCGATCTCATCTTGCGTATTGCCGGCCACATAATAGAGCCAGCCCGCGCGCGCCGCGTCATCCAGACGTGTGCCGTCCCCTGCCGATCGGGCCATTGCGGCCTATCCTTTCCGTTTCAGTTGGGGGGCCATTTGATAGAAATCTGTCCAGTTGTCAAAGACCGGCACATCGGCGGGCGTTGCCAGATCGGCAGTGGAAAAGCCCTGCATATGCGATCCGCCGGTATAGCGCCAAACCGCCATCCCCGCCGCCCGCGCGGCCAGAATGCCGGCCATGCTGTCTTCGATGACCAGGCAATTTTCCGGCGGAACCGCGAGTTGCGACGCCGCGTGCAGAAACAGGTCGGGGGCCGGTTTGCCATGCGCCACCTCTGAGGCGGTAAACACATCCGCGCCGAAATGATGATCCAGCCCGGTGATCCGCAAGGTCCGCGCCACGCGCGGCGGGCTGGAGCTGGTGGCGACGCATTTGCGGCACTCCAGATGGTCCAGAACATCGCCCACGCCCGGCGTGGCCGACAGGCCATCGGCAAACGCATCGACCAGCCGGGCGCGATAGGCGGCCTCGAACTCGGGCGGCAGATCCAGCTGAAACCCGGATCGGATCTTATCGGCGACCTTGGGGAAGCTTTGGCCGACGAAATTGCGAAAGATATAGTCCTGATCCATGGTCAGCCCATAGGGCCGCAATTCAGCCGCCAGAACCCGGGCGCTGATCACCTCGCTATCGGCCAAAACGCCGTCGCAATCGAAAATAACCAACTGAACCGCGCGCATCGTTTTCCCATCTGTCGCACCATTTGCGTGCCGCAAGCTGTCAGATTAATCCGCGCCGGGCAACGGGCCGATGTCGAACGCGCCGCGCCGCTACGCGTCTGAGCCGACGACCAGATCGGCGGCCCCAGAATGGGCCCGCACCAGATCGACATTTTGCATGTCGTTTTCCGCACAGCGGCGCGTTGCATCCGCCCGGCTCAGGCCGTGGTCCAGCCAGCGGTTGACAAGGCGCTGCTGCAACTCGGCGCGCGTCTCCTGCAAGCACACCGCAAAGGTCCAATGCGCCCGCAGCGCGCGCCACGGGGCCATATCCAGCAGCAGGTAATTGCCTTCGAAAATCACAAATTCAGTATCCGCGGCCAGCGCGCCCGCGCCCGCAATGGCCAGATCCAGCGACCGGTCAAAGACCGGATAGATCACGCGTTGCCCCGCCGCGATGCGCCGGACCAGCGCCAGGAACCCTTGCGCATCAAAACTTTCGGGGCATCCCTTGCGTGCCAGCAGGCCGCGCGCCTCAAGGATGCGATTGTCCAGATGGAACCCGTCCATCGGCACCACTTGCGCCAATTTCCCTGCGCGCGCCAGCGCCGCTGACAGCGCATCGGCCAGGGTCGATTTGCCCGATCCCGGCGGCCCGGCAACGGCGATCAGCTTGCGATCCGCGTCCAACGCCATGATGGCGGGCAGGGCGCGGGCCACGATGGTTTCGGGCGATATCGGCAATGCGCCTCCTCCCCGGGGGTGACAGTGTTGTCGTATGTGTCACCGAAACCGCGCCGGGGATCAACACGCAGCATCGGCCAGCGGGGCGTTGCCTGCGGCGCAAGACGTCACTGCCGCGCCGGGCCCCTCATGCCTTTCGATCCGCAAGGATCAGGTCCGACGCTTTTTCGCCGATCATGATGGCGGGTGCGTTGGTATTGCCCGAAACGATCTCGGGCATGATCGAGCAATCGGCGATCCGCAGGCCGCGGAGCCCATGGACCCTGAGCCGGGCATCGACCACCGCGTCCGCGCCCGACCCCATTTTGCAGGTGCCGGTGGGGTGATAGATCGTCTGGCTGATATCGCGCGCGACCTGCAGAATATCCTCATCGCTGACCGGGGCCGATGCGGGCACATGTTCGCGCAGGATATAGGGGCTCAGCGCGGCGGTTTCGGTCATCGCGCGGGCAAATTTTATCGCCCGGATGGCGCAAAGCTGATCGGCATGGGCCGACAGGTAATTCGGCACGATGCGCGGGTGATCAGCGGCATGCGGGCTGCGGATATGGATATGGCCGCGGCTTTCGGGGCGCAATTGGCAGACCGAGGATGTGATGCCCGAAAACGGATGCATCTCGATGCCCGGTTTCTCCGCCGAAAGCGGCTGGAAATGAAACTGGATATCGGGCGTTTCCAGCCCCTGCATCGATTTCGCAAAAATAGCCACCTGGCTGGCCCCCAGGCTCATCGGGCCGGTCCGGGTCAGGAAATATTGCAGCCCGATCCCCATACGCGGGATAAACCCGTTGATGGCGTCATTCAGGGTCGCGACATTGACCTCATAGACCAGCCGGATCTGCAAATGATCCTGCAGGTTCTCGCCCACGCCGGGCACCTCATGGCGCGGCGTGACGCCCGCCTGTTGCAAAACCTCGCCCGCGCCGATGCCCGACATCTCCAGCACTTGCGGCGATCCGATCGACCCGGCCGCCAGGATAACCTCGCCGCCCGCACGCAGCCGCACCTCTTGTGGGCTGCCCTTGCGGTCATAGCGCACGCCGATGATCCGCTTGGGGTCGTCGGGGTCGAAAATCAGCCCCTGGGCATGGGCATGGGTGAAAATTTCCAGGTTGGGGCGCGCCTTGACCTGCCGGTTCAGAAATGCGCGCGCCGAGGAACAGCGGAAGCCGCCTATGGCCGTCTGATGGAAATACCCGGCCCCCTCCTGTTCGGGGCCGTTGTAATCATTGGTGCGGGGCACGCCCATTTCCACCGCCGCGTCGATGAAGGCTTCGGCAATTTCGCTCTTGGCGCGGATCAGCGAGACCGCCAGACCGCCCGCGCCGCCATGCAGATCGCTTTCGCCGTTCTCATGGCTTTCCGAGCGCTTGAAGAGCGGTAGAACATCGTCCCAGCTCCAGCCCGGATTGCCCATCTGCGCCCAGCGGTCATAATCCTCGCGCTGGCCGCGCACATAGAGCAGCCCGTTGATCGAGGAGGATCCGCCAAGCGTCTTGCCGCGTGGCCAATCCAGCGACCGGTTGCACAGCCCGGGGTCGGGCTCGGTCTTGTAGCACCAATCGGTATTGGGGTTGTGCAGCGTCTTGAAATATCCGACCGGGATGTGGATCCACGGGTTCCAGTCGCGCCCGCCGGCCTCCAGCAGGACAACTTTGATCGACGGATCGGCCGACAGGCGATTCGCCAGAACGCACCCGGCCGAGCCTGCACCGACAATCACGTAATCTGCTGAAAACCCCGACATTTCATTGCCCTCATACACGGAAACTTGAAAGATTATAAGTTTTCCCTTGCCAGATTGACGATATGACGTGCAATATTGAGACTTCAAGTATCATTTTTCAAAATGTTGGGAGGACAGGAAAATGAAAGTCGCAAAGACCCTAAGCCAGTTGTCGCGCAGGGATCTGCTGAAACTGACCAGCACATACGGCATGTCTTCGGTCGCCATGGGAGCCGCGGCTTTCACCGGCGCGGTGACTATGCCGTCCCTGGCGCGGGCGGTGGAATCGGCCTATGAGCACCGCTTTGCCAACGAGCCGCGCCACACGCTGACGCTGGGGGCGGCCGGGTTCAACCCGCGCAACCTGCTGATCGAACGCGCCGGTGTGCTGGAATTTGCCCGCGATCTTGAGGCGCGCACCGATGGCGAGATCCGCATCGAATTTATCGGCGATAACCAGATCTGCGGTCAGCTGAACTGCGCCGAAAAGGCCCAGTTGGGTGTGGTCGATATGTATTCGGCATCGACCCAGAACTCGGCCGGGGCGGCACCTTATCTGAACGTGCTGGATTACGCCTATATGTTCCGCAGCCGGGCCGATCAGTTTCATTTCCTCTACAGCCCCGAATCAGAGCGCCTGCTGCGCGAACCGCTGGAACGCCGGCATGGCCTGAAATTCCTCTTCAGCCATGCCGAACTGCGCGGTATCCAGCTGGGTCAATCCTTTGCCGACCGTCCGACCGTGACCTCGTTGGAGGAGCTTTTCGGCACCCGCAACCGTGTCACCGGCACGCAGCTGGGCCGTATCGCGATGGAGCTTTTGAACCTCAACCCGACACCGATCGCCTGGGAGGAGACCCTCGATGGCCTGCGCCAGGGTCTGATCGACGGGGCCGAAACCTGGGCCTCGGCCGTGGCCTATGCCAACATGTCGCCGGTGGTCAGCCAATCGGTCGATCTGCGGTTCTTCTGCGGTACCGAACATACCGGCATGAACGCCGAGCTCTTCGACAGCATGGGTGGCGATTTGCAGGATGCGATCATGGAATCGGCCTATCTGGCCCAGGTCCATGTTCAGGCCGCCAACGAGGCCGCGTTGGTCAATACCGTTGGCTTCTCTGATCCGGTTCTGCCCGGCACAATCTTTGCCGAAAACGATGTGCGTCCGGCCTTCCTGCCCGACGATCAGATCCGCATGGCCGAGGAAATGTGCTCGCCCGAGTTCAACCCCGAGCCCTGGGCGCAATGGCGTGAGCGGCTGAACAACTGGCAGGGCGGGGCCGACACTTATCAGGAAATCTATGATGTCGCGCGGCAGATCCCCGCTGATACGCGTCCTGAAAATGTCGAGCCGCGGCGCTGGTGGCGCTCTGCCTGATCGGGCGGCCCGCACGCGCAAAAAAAGGTCGGAGAGCGGTGTGATACGCTCTCCGGCTATGGGCTTCGCGTCGGCTGATCTCAATCAGCCGCGCGATCGCGCATCGATACCAACATCAGGGAGGGGTGGCACATGATGGAATGGTTTGCCGGAAGCGGCGACATATTGCAGTCCTTGTTTTCCAATGACGCATGGACAATCCGTCAGGCGCTGCGACAACCCGGGGCCTGGCCGATGGGCTTGCTGGCCACTCTTTTGGGCGGGCTGGTCTTCTATCTGCTCTACCGGATCATCCCGTGGCTGGACCGGCGCATTGAATCGACGCTGATGGTGACCTCGTACCTGATGATCGGCGCGATCATCTTTGTCGAGGTGATCCGCCGGTTTACCATCGGCGAACAGGCCCCCTGGTCGACCACGATCCCGCCTTTTCTGTTTCTCATCATGACCTGGGTCGGCTGCAGCTATAACGTCAAGCTGCGCACCCATCTGGCCTTTGCCGAATTTCGCACTGCGATGCCGCGCGCCGGTCAGATGGCCTGCCTGACCCTGGATGCAGCCCTCTGGATCGGGTTTGCCTGGGTCGTCGTCGTTACGTCATCGCGGCTGGTTGCCAATTCCGCGGCCAATTTCCAGATCATGCTGGGCACCGACAACGTGCTGCAATGGTGGTTTCTGATTTCGGTCCCGATCAGTTTCCTGATGCTCGCGGGCCGGGTAATCGAAAACTACGTGATTGATTGGCAGAATTTCCGGTCAGGCGAGGCCCTGATTACCCAAGCCGTGATCGGAGCCGATTGAGATGAGCGACGCAACCATCATCACAACCATTTCGCTGGCGGTTACCGTCCTTTTCATGCTGGGCACGCCGGTCTTTCTGGTGATCGGCTATTGGGTCATCGGCATGTCTTTTGTGCTTGGCCTCACGCTCGATAATATCGGCGCGGCCCTGTCGGATGTCTTTACCGACGGTTTCGCGCTTCTGGCGATGCCGCTTTTCATCCTGACCGGCGATCTGATCAACCGCTCGGGCATTGCCCGGCGCCTATCGGATTTTGCCTATGCCTGCCTGGGCTGGCTGCGCGGCGGGCTTGCCATGGCCTCGCTTGGGGCCTGCGGTCTTTTCGCCGCCATCTCGGGCTCGAACTCTGCCACCACCGCCACCATCGGGTCGATGCTGCATCCTGAGATGGTCAAGGGCGGCTATGATGAACGGTTTTCGGCGGCCACGGCGGCGGCTGGCGGCACGGTGGGCATCATCATCCCGCCTTCGATCATCTTTATCGTTTACGGGTTCCTTCTGAACCTGCCGATCTCGGATCTTTTCGTGGCCGGGATCATCCCCGGATCGCTGATGGTACTGGCGATGATGTTTGCCTGCTGGATCATCTGCAAGATCAACGGCTGGGGGTATCTGATCCCGCTCAACCCGCTGCGTGTATTCAAGGCCGGCCTCGGGGCCTGGCTTGGCTTTTTCGCCATCGGGCTGGTGCTGTGGGGCATTTACACGGGCAAGTTTTCCCCGACCGAGGCCGCCGGTGTCACCGTCGGGTTCGTTGTGCTGGTCGGGTTCATCTGCCTGGCCATCAACAAACTGACCCGGCACGAGGAAGGTGCCGATATCGGCGACCGGTCGATTGCCGAAATGCTGATCGTGCGCGGCTTTGGCCCGCTGGAGTTGCCGTCGATCACCATGCGATCCTCGCAGATCACCGGCATCCTGGCCCCGCTTATCGCGGTATCGGTCGTGATGCAGCAGATCCTGTCGGTTCTGGGTGCGCAGCAGGTGATCGGCGATTTCGTAACCTCGATGGGCGGCTATTACGCGGTTCTCTTTACCGCGATGGCGATCGTGTTCGTTTCGGGCATGGTGCTTGAGAGCCTGCCGGTGACCATCATCCTGGCCCCGATCCTGGCCCCGATTGCGCATTCTGTGGGGGTCGAGCCGGTGCAGTTCGCCGTTGTTTTCCTGGTCGGCGCCTCGATCGGGTTTATTACGCCACCCTATGGGTTGAACCTTTATGTCGCCTCCGGTGTCACCGGTGTCCCCTATTTCCGGCTCTTGCGCTATACATGGCCATATCTTATCGCATTGATAACGGTATGGATCATCGTCGCGCTGGTGCCTGATTTGTCGACCATGCTCCTGCCTGATGGCTGACGAGGGTGATGATGGACGGGGACCGATCCAGCGACACGATACCGACCAATCTGCGGCTTCTTCTGGTTCTGGAGGAAGTCGCGAAATCCGGTGTTCCCGTCACCCCCACCGATGTCAACGCATCGCTCGGCCTGCCCAAGCCTACGATTCACCGGCTCTTTGCCACGCTTGAGGATGAAGGGTTTTTGCAGCGCGACATGGATGGGCGCACCTATTCGCCCGGTCCCCGGATGCGCACCCTGGCCGGCGGTATCCTGTCCTCGCTGCGCATCCGCACCGCACGGCTGGCGATCCTGCGCAAGCTCAGCCGTGAGATCGGCGAGACCTGCAATATCACGCTGCCCGACCGCAATGACATGATCTATCTGGAGCGGGTCGAAACCGAATGGCCGCTCAGGATCCAGTTGCCGCCCGGCACCCATGTGCCCTTTCACTGCACCGCCAGCGGCAAGATGTATCTCAGCTCGCTGGCCCCTTCGCATCTCGATATCTATCTTCAAGCCGCAGATCTCAGGCAACATACCCCCAACACAATCACCGACCGCGCCGCCCTGCGCGCCGAGATCGGTCATATAAAGCAGCGCGGTTATTCCCGGGATCGTGAGGAATTCATGCTCGATATGGTTGCGCTGGCCGTTCCGATCATGGACCCGCATGACCGCCTGATGGCGACCCTGTCCTTTCATGCGCCGACGCAACGGTTTTCGGCTGACAGCGTGCTCGAATGCCTCGAAGCGCTCAATTCCGCTTCGGCGGCGCTATCGATGCTGGTGGATCAGTCGGATCTGGGGTGATCGGCGGGCTGGCGGCGAGGGCCACAGGCAGAATCGCTGGCCGGTGAAACCGCGACGTCAGCCCACCTTGCTGGCGGTCGCGCCAAATTCGGCCAGAATATCCTTCAGGCCCTTTTCATCAACCATGTCAATGGCATCACCCACTGATGCCCATGTCGGATCGCGGGCCTCGGATTCGGGGAATTCGGGTTGCGTTTCATGCACTGCGACCGCGTAGACATGCGTTTCGCAGGGCATTTCGGTGCCGCTGTCCAACCGCTTAACCGTGTCGAAAAATCCAAGCGCGCGTTTGGCCGGTTTGCCACCGCTGACGCCGCCTTCCTCCCAAGCCTCCCGCATCGCGGTCTGGGCTCCGTTCAGCCCGTCGATGGGCCAGCCCTTGGGCAGAATCCAGCGTCCGCGCGACGAGCGCACCAGCAAAACCTCCAGCCCGCCGGGGCCGGGGCGATGGCACAGTGCCGCCAGCTGGACAACCGAGGGACGGCGGAAAAGGGGCGAAATCAGCTCGCGCCAGGCCGAGCGTGCAAGTGAGGTCATTCAGGATACCTGCCAGATACTGCTTATTATTGTGTGAATGTTCTAGCAGAAGAGAATCGGTTTCGCAAATGCACTCGGTTCACGCATCCGCGAGCGTGGGCACGATAACCAATTGATCGCGCCCGCTTTCTGCTATTATCTGTAACCAGTTTGTACACAATTCGGAGCCGGTATCTATGCCTTTCCTCATTTTTGCTGCCGGTGCTGTTCTGGCGATCTATTTCTTCATTATCCGGGCCCGCAACGCGGCTGATGTCGCCACCGGGCTTGTTGAAATGGCTTCGGATGTGCGGCTTGCCGCGCGCCGGTTTGGATTTATTCGCAAAAGCAACCAGCACGCGGTCGACGGGATCGAAGATGCGCGCCTGGCAATGGCGGGGCTGGCCGTTTCATTTCTGGAGATGGACGATTTTCCGACACAGGAACAACGCGACGCGCTGCTGCTCGCGCTGCAAACTGAGTTTGGGATTCCCAAAGATGAAGCGACCGAGATGATGGTGCTTGGCCGTTGGTTGATGAACGAATGCGGCGGCGTGTCGCCTGCGGTGTCGCGCCTGTCGCGCAAGCTCTACAAAATGGACGGTGCCGCGGCGATCACACCGGTTATGGCGTTGGTGAAGGCTGGCGTGGGGGGGGGCGGATTGGGCAAAGCGCGACTGGACGCGCTGGAGGATGTCAAACGGGCGTTTCGGATTAACTGAGGGGCGGCTCGCGGCCACGTAAGGTGGCCCGCAAACTTTCGCGGGCCATTTACTCTAGTATTGTTGGGGCCAACCGCAAGGCTGCCTTCACATCACCTCACGGATATCCGTCAGATGCCCGGTGATCGCTGCTGCGGCCGCCATTGCGGGTGACAGCAGATGGGTGCGCCCGCCACGGCCCTGGCGGCCCTCGAAATTGCGGTTTGACGTCGCCGCACAGCGTTCGCCGGGGGCCAGCTGATCGGGGTTCATCGCCAGGCACATGGAGCAGCCTGCAAGCCGCCATTCAAAACCCGCTTCGATGAAAATATCGGCCAGGCCCTCTTCTTCGGCCTGCGCCCGCACCAGCCCCGAGCCCGGAACCACCATGGCGCGCAGCCCATCCTTGATCTTTTTGCCCTTCAGCACGGCAGCGGCGGCGCGCAGGTCCTCGATCCGGCCATTGGTGCAGGAGCCGATAAAGACCGTGTCGATGGCAACTTCATTCAGCGGCGTCCCCGGTTCCAGCCCCATGTAGTCCAGCGACCGCTGCACGGCGTCGACCTTGCCGCCTTCGAAATCGGACGGGTCCGGCACGACGCTGGTGATCGGCAGGACATCCTCGGGCGAGGTGCCCCAGGTGACCACGGGCGCGATATCCTCGCCCTTCAGCGTCAGGACCAGATCCCAGTCTGCATCATCGTCGGAATATAGCGTTTTCCACCAGTTGAGCGCCGCCTCCCATTGCGCGCCCTTGGGCGCATGCGGCCGGCCCTGCACATAATCATAGGTGGTTTGATCGGGCGCAATCAGCCCCGCCCGCGCGCCGCCCTCGATGGCCATGTTGCACACGGTCATGCGGCCTTCCATCGACAGGCCGCGAATGGCCTCGCCGCAATATTCGATCACATAGCCGGTGCCGCCTGCCGTGCCGGTGGCCCCGATCACGCTGAGCGTGATGTCCTTGGCGGTCACGCCGGGGCTGAGCTTGCCGGTGATCTCGACCTTCATGTTCTTCGATTTCTTCTGGATCAGCGTCTGGGTGGCCAGAACATGCTCCACCTCGGATGTGCCGATGCCATGGGCCAGCGCGCCAAACGCGCCATGCGTGGCGGTGTGGCTGTCGCCGCAGACCACGGTCATGCCCGGCAGGGTCCAGCCCTGTTCGGGGCCGACAATATGAACGATGCCCTGGCGCACATCGCTGACCGGGTAATAATGGATGCCGAAATCGCGCGCGTTCTTGTCCAGCGCTTCGACCTGGATGCGGCTTTCGGGATTGGTGATGCCGTTCACACGGTCCAGCGTGGTGGGCACGTTATGATCAGGCACCGCGATGGTCTTGTCGGGTGCGCGCACGGTGCGCCCGCTCATGCGCAGCCCTTCAAAGGCCTGTGGGCTGGTCACCTCATGGACCAGGTGGCGGTCGATATAGAGCAGGCTGGTGCCGTCTTCGGCCTCATGCGCCAGATGCGCGTCCCAGATCTTGTCGTAAAGTGTCTTGCCGGTCATGCGTGGGGTCTTTCATTCGGGTGTTGGAAGATGGGGCTGCGATTGAGGGGCAGGCAGCCGGGGCCGCCGATCCATCCCGCCGCGCATCTGCCGAAAAACCGCCAGGGCAGGCGGGTCCGGTCATCCATGTCGAAAATCCGTTTCATCGCCCCGGCAGATACACCCAAGCCCGGCCCGCTTCAAGCGCACCCGATGGCGATCGCGCCATTTGCCCCCGACGCCACGCTTGCGAGGCTGGAGGCAAGCCGCCACTATGGGGGGGCATACAGGCGGCAGAGGGCGATGGAAGAAGAAACCACAGTCGAGGAACTGGCCGCTCAGGCCGACGCCGCCGAGGCCGACGCCGCGCCCGAGGTCGGGCTGCAGCTGGAGGAGGCCGTCGATATCGGCAGCCGGCTGCTGGCGCAGGGGCGGGATCTGGTGGAAAACCTGCTGCGGCCCTGGAACCTCTATCAGCTCAGCATTGCTGTCGGCCTGTTGCTGGCGGCCCATCTGCTGCGGCGTCTCTTTGGCCCGCGGATCCGGGCCTGGATGGCCTCGCGCGAGGGCTGGCCGACATGGCGGATGCGGATCCTCGTGGTCATCCACCGCCGGCTGCGCGGCATCTTTTTCGTGGCCCTGATCTGGCCCACCGTGATGATCATGCGCGAGGTGACCTGGCCCAGCCGGTCCTACCTGTTGGGTATCTTCGCCGAGCTGGCCACCGCGCTTCTGATCGTGACCTTCATCACCCGGCTGGTGCATTCGCCGGTGATGCGCACGCTGCTCAGATATGGTGCCTGGGCCTATGTGACGCTGACCATCCTCAACATAGAGGACGATGCCGCCACCATCCTGCACAGCATCGGGTTCAACCTGGGCGATGTGCGCATATCGCTTCTGCTGGTGGTGCAGGGTTTCGTGCTGGTCACGGCGCTGATGGTCGGCGCGAGGTTCCTGTCGCGCACCACGACCGCGCGGATCCAGAAAAACGAGGATATCTCGCCCTCGATGCGGGTGCTGGTGATCAAGGCGCTGCAAGTCGGGCTCTATGGGGCCGCGCTTTATATCGGGCTGAAGGCCGTGGGCGTCGATCTGACCGGGCTTGCCTTTCTGTCGGGTGCCATCGGTGTTGGCCTCGGTTTCGGCCTGCAAAAGGTCGTCTCGAACCTTGTCTCGGGCATCATCATCCTTCTGGATAAATCCATCAAACCGGGCGATGTGATCTCGCTTGGTGACACGTTCGGCTGGATCAAGACGCTTGGCGCGCGCTATGCCAGCGTGGTCACCCGCGACGGCCGTGAATACCTGATCCCGAACGAGGATCTGATTACCAATCAGGTGGTCAACTGGTCCCATTCCGATGATTTTGTCCGGCTCGACATCTTTTTCGGTACCGCCTATGGCGACGATCCGCACCGGGTGCGCGCCCTGGCGATCGAGGCCGCCAAATCGGTTGATCGCGTGCTGAACACCAAGGCCCCGGTCTGCCATATCGTGGGCTTTGGCGACAGCAGCGTCGATTACATCCTGCGCTTCTGGATCAGCGATCCAACCGGCGGGCTGACCAATATTCGCGGCAATGTCTACCTGGCGCTGTGGGACACGTTCCAGGAAAACGACATCTCCATTCCCTTCCCGCAACGCGAAGTGCGGATGCTGGACGAGTGAGGCGCGTCGCACAGGCCCCTGTGCGCGCTTACGGATATACCCGCCGCCCCGTTCGCGGTATCTGGCCTGACGTCAATTCGGAGCGGAAGCGGGAGGCAGCATGGGCACGGGGAACATTCTGGGGATATCGGGTTCGCTGCGCGCAAGCTCGCTCAATACCAAGCTGATGCTTGAGGCGGCGCGGCTTTTTGATCCTGCCCACCTGACCCGCGCCGATCTGCGCCTGCCGCTTTATGATGGCGATCTTGAGGCGCAGGGCATGCCCGGGGCCGTTACCCGCCTGGCCGACCAGATCGCGGCCGCCGATGCGGTGATCATCTCGGGCCCGGAATACAATAAATCCATCTCGGGCGTGTTGCAAAACGCGCTCGATTGGGTCAGCCGCACCAAGCCCAATCCCTGGCGCGACAAGCCCGTGGCGCTGATGTCGGCCACAGCCGGGCGCGCCGGTGGGGAACGGGCGCAATGGATCATGCGGCTGGCGCTGAACCCGTTTCGCCCGCGCCTGCTGATCGGGCCAGAGCTTCTGGTCAGTTCGGCCGCGGCGCAGTTCGATGCCGATGGGCGGCTCAGCAATGACCGCTATCTCGCCACCCTGACCGAGCTGATGGGTGCCCTGCGGATCGAGGCCGGGTTATAGGGCTAGAGCGTGCCGCGCTAGATCGACTTCAGCTTTCTGTCTGAACGCGTTCACTGACGTAAACGCTGCCTCAGCCAGAAGGCTGAATGCGTGATACCGGTTAAACGCGACACGCACTAACCGCGCGGTTTCGGAAGCGATGCCGCCACGCGAAAGCTCTCGGGGATCGTGTCGCGCCCGTCCAGCACCAGGTCGGCCATCATCTCGGCGATCACCGGAGCCATGCCAAAGCCGATCTTGAACCCGCCATTGGCGATGAAATGCCCGGGCCTGTCAGGATAAGCCCCCAGCATCGGCGCACGCGACCGCGCGCGTGGCCGCAGGCCGGCCCATCGTTCCAACACGGTGACGTCCTTCAGCACCGGCACGAGCCGCACGATCCGGCCAAGGATATCGTCCAGCCCCCCGTCTGGGCGGCCCGGGGCGTCGAATTCGCGCTCGGTGGTTGATCCGATGGCGGTGGTTCCATCGCCATGCGGCACGACATGCAACCCGTCGACAAAGATCTGCGGGCAGTCGCGCGCATCATAGGCCAAAAGCGCCGCCTGCCCCTTGATCGCGGCCCCCACCGGCGCGCCGATCTCGTGTGACAAAGCCTTCAGCCCGGCATGGCCGGTGGCATGGATCACCGCGCCGTGTTCCGACCCATCGGGGGCAATCTCAACGCCCCGCGCCTGCAATGCCGCCGCCAGAGCGCGGGTGGCGCGGCGCGGATGCACCCGTGCGCTCAACGTGTCGTGGATCACCAAGCCCGAGGTGGTCAGCGGCGCGAATGGCGCAAACTCCTCCGCCGGGGCCACGCGCCAATCATAGCGCCCCTGCCACAGATCGCGGGCATTGCGGGCGCGTTCGGTGGCCAGATCCAACGCGCCAACCGGCTGAATGCGCCCGGTGCGGGCATATCCGGGGTCCTGCCCGCTAGCCTCGGCCACCTCGACCCACAGGCTTTCGGCGCGTTCCAGGCTGGCAAATTGCAGTGCCTTCTTGTCGTTCCAGCGTTCCGGCGTATGCGGGGCCAGCGCGCCCATCAACCCGCCCGAGGCCCCCGCCGCCACGCCACCCGGGTCGATCACGCGCACGCGCGCACCGCGCCCCACGCAGGCCCAAGCCACCGACAGGCCGAATATCCCCGCGCCCCTGATCGTTACATCCACCCTGTCGCCCCACTTGCCGCACGCGTTCAAACCCTTCATAGGGCAGAGGATGCAGCACGACCAGACAGACCGGGTGATATGGCGGGGCGGCGATATGCCGGTCTCGGAACGTTTTGACGATCCCTATTATTCGCTGGAAAACGGGCTGATGGAATCGGCGCATGTGTTTCTGGCGGGCAACGGCCTGCCGGATCGGTTTGCCCCTGGATTTCATATCGCCGAACTGGGCTTTGGCACCGGGCTCAACCTGATTGCCGCCTGGTCGGCGTGGCGCGCGGCGGGCATCGCGGGCCCCCTGCGGTTCACCAGTTTCGAGGCCTTTCCGATGCCGCCCGCTGATGCAACCCGCGCGCTTTCGGCCTTTGCCGAAACCGCGCCCTTTGCGGATACAATTGCCGCCGCGCTGAGCGATCCGGCCCGCCCGCTTGTCCGCCCCGATCTGGAGCTGCGCCTCGTGATCGGCGATGCGCGCGACACGCTGCCAAGCTGGGCGGGACGCGCCGATGCCTGGTTTCTCGACGGGTTTTCACCGGTCCGCAACCCCGAGCTGTGGCAGCCCGACCTGATGGCCGAGGTGGCCCGTCACACCGCGCCCGGCGGCACCTTCGCCACCTATACGGCAGCGGGCCATGTGCGCCGCGCGCTGGTCGCTGCCGGGTTCGACGTGGACCGGCAGCCGGGTTATGGACGCAAGCGGCATATGAGCGTGGGGCGATTGCGCGATGGGCAATAACACCAGCCTGGGCATCGTTTTAATGATCGCCACCACGGCGGTCTTTGCCTCGCAGGACGTGATCTCGCGCTATCTGGCGGCGGAATATAACGTCTATATGGTGGTGATGATCCGCTACTGGTTCTTTGCCGCCTTCGTGATCGCGCTGGTGGCGCGCAAACCCGGCGGGTTGCGCCGCGCCATGGCCAGCCAGCAATGGGTTTTGCAATCTTTCCGCGCGGTTCTCCTGGTGTTGGAGATCATGGTCACGGTCGTGGCTTTTGTCATTCTGGGCCTGGTTGAAACCCATGCCGTTTTCGCCAGTTTCCCGCTGATCATCGCGGCGCTGTCGGGGCCGGTTCTGGGGGAACGGGTGGGCTGGCGGCGATGGGTGGCGATCGGGGTTGGGCTGATCGGTATCCTGATCATCCTGCGCCCCGGGCTGGGGGTCTTTACGCCTGCCGCTCTGATCCCGCTTCTGGCCGCTGCGATGTTCGCGCTTTACGGGCTCCTGACGCGCTATGCCGCCCGCAAGGATTCTGCGCTAACCAGCTTTTTCTGGACCGGCACCGTCGGGGCCATCGCCGCCACTGCCATCGGCATCTGGTTCTGGCAGCCGATGACCGCGTCCGATTGGGGCTGGATGGCGGCTCTTTGTGTCACCGGTGTTTCGGGCCATTACCTGCTGATCCGCACCTATGAGGTGGCCGAGGCCAGCGCGGTGCAGCCCTTTGCCTATTTCCAGCTGATCTTTGTCTCGATCCTGGCGGTCACCATCTTTGGCGAGGTGATCGAAACACCGGTCCTGATCGGGGCCGCGATCATCGTGGCGGCGGGGGTTTTCACCTTCTGGCGCGAACGCGCGGCTACCTCTGGCCCAACATCTGGCTGAGGCTCTGGCGCGGCAGCTCGCCGCGCAGATTGGCGTCATAGATCCGCATCGCCTCGGTCACCCGCATCACGTAATTGCGGGTCTCGCGGAACGGGATCGCCTCGATCCAGTCGATGATATCGACGCCGGGATCCCCGGGGATGCCATTGGCCTCGGACCAGCGCCGCGCCCGCGACGGTCCGGCATTATAGGCGGCGGCAATCAGCACCGGGTTGGGGCCGAACTCCTCGATCAGATAGGCCAGATACCCGGCCCCGAGCGTGGCGTTATAGCCCGCATCGCTCAACATCCGCCCCTCGTCAAATTGCAGCCCCAACCGGCCCGCCATTTCGCGCCCCGTGCGCGGCATCACCTGCATCAGGCCGAGGGCCCCCGCGCCGCTGATCACCTCCGGGTTGAATTCAGATTCGCGCCTTGCGATGGAGAGCGCCAGCCGATCCGAGACCGGCAGATCAGCGGCCACCAGATCGGGATAGATCGGGTAATAGGCGCGCATGATCACATGGCCCGCCTGCGCCGCCGCCTTGGCAACGCTGAGCGCGATGCGCGGGCTGTCCAGCTCCAGCGCCAGATCGCCCAGACGCCCGGCATCCTGACGCGACAACCCGCCCACCAGCGACGCCATGAACCGCGCCGCCAGATCCATCTCGCCGGCCTCGATCAGACGCAGCCCGGCGCGGAACACCTCGCTGCTGACAAAAGCCCCGTCTTGCCAGCGCCCGAAATCCTCCTGCGCGGTAAACTCCGGATCGGTCGGCAATCCGCCCCGTTCGGCGGCAAGCTGACCATAAAAACTGCTCTGATATTCCGCCCCCATTGCATAGGCCTCGGATGCGGCCGCGGCATTGCCCAACGCCTCTTGTGCGCGGCCGATCCAGTACCCGGCCCGGCCCAGGGAAATCGGCGAATAGACTGCCGCGCGGAAATCGTTGAAATGATGCAAAGCGGTGTCGTACTGGCCCATGCGAAATGCCGTATAGCCCGCGATCCATTCCAGATCGGCATAGCTTGAGGCATTGTCGGCGGCGGTGATCTGATGGTTTGCCGCCACCTGATACGCCGCCGAAAAATCGCCCGCGCGCATCAGTGAACGCGCCAGTTGCCGCCGCCGGTTGGTCCATTCCAAAGGCCGCCCAAGCATGGCCGCGCTTTCCGATGACGCCTCGATCAATTCGCGCGCCGATGGGTCGAGCCCCTCGCGCATGCGCCAGACAAACCGCTCATAATTGAGGCCGGGGTCAGAGCGCAAATTCGCCGGTACCGCCGAGATCAGGGCATTGACGCCATTGCGCCGCGCTCGCAGCGCCAGCCGCGCCTCGGCCAGACGTTCCCAGCCATCATCGACCAGCGGATACATGGCGCGGGCCTGGGTGGCCTCATTCTCCCATAAGAGGTAATCAAGCCGCGCCTCATGTACGCTGCGCAGCGTGCGGGGCCAGTCGATCATGAACTGGTCAAATTCCTCTTCGCTCAGCGACATGGTGGTCCAGGCCCGGCGCGCCTCGGCCATCGCCGCATCGCGTTGATCGGTGTCCCAAAGCGCCGCCGCCAGCCGCAGCGCGCCGGTACCTGTGCGCGGTCTGCCGCCCTCGAAATAGGCCAATACCCGCGCCGGGGCGGCATCCTCGGGGATGGACTGCTCGCCCTCGCGGCGCAACAGGATCAGGCCCGGCCAATTGGGGTGATCGGCCAGAAAACTCATATATTCGGCCATTTCGCCCTGGCCCTGGCGCAGCCGCATCCAGGTGACGACATTGGCCGCGGCGCTGTCTGTTATGCGGGCCTGCGCGGCGGCAGCGGTTTCATAATCCTCAGCCTCCAGCGCCGCGATGGCTTCGGCCAGCGCCTCGGGCGTGGCCGAGGCCGCCATGGGCAATAACCCAAGTATCAATCCGAAAAGAAAACGCTTCATGCCCCGTGTCCACCTTGCCATCACCGTATAAGGATAGTGTCTGGGGACTTGCCTGCAACACACGAACTTGGCAATAGCAGCCCTGCGGACAAAATTCCGCCGATTTCCGCCGATCCCGGCCCAACCCTGAAATAAGGAAGCGTGTTATGTTCAAAGGCTCGATGCCCGCATTGGTCACGCCGTTCAAAGACGGCGCAGTGGATTTTGACACGCTCAAGAAACTGGTCGAGTGGCATATCGCCGAAGGCTCGAACGGGTTGGTTCCTGTCGGCACCACGGGCGAAAGCCCGACCCTGACCCATGCCGAACATGAAGCGGTGATCAAGGCCGTCGTGCAGGCAGCCGCAGGCCGGGTGCCGGTGATGGCGGGCGCAGGCTCCAACAACACCGCCGAGGCCATTCGCTTTGTCGAGTTTGCCAAATCGGTGGGGGCCGACGCGGCGCTGGTGGTCACGCCCTATTACAACAAGCCGACGCAACGCGGCCTGATCGCGCATTTCACCGCGCTCGATGCGGTCGGGCTGCCGATCTACATCTACAACATCCCGCCGCGTTCGGTGATCGACATGAGCCCTGAGACCATGGGCGAACTGGCGAAGCTGCCCAATATCGTGGGCGTCAAGGATGCCACCGCCGATATCGTGCGGGTCAGCAAGCAGCGCCAGAGCTGCGGGGCCGATTTCATCCAGCTTTCGGGCGAGGATGCGAGCGCGCTCGGCTTCAACGCGCATGGCGGCGTGGGCTGTATCAGTGTCACCGCCAATGTCGCGCCGCGCCTTTGCGCGCAGTTCCAGGCGGCGATGGCGGCGGGCGATTGGGCCCTGGCGCTGGAGTATCAGGACAAGCTGATGCCGCTGCACGAGGCCATCTTCATGGAGCCGGGCGTCTCGGGGGCCAAGGCCGCAATGGCGATGCTGGGCCTTTGTGCCGAGGATGTCCGCCTGCCGCTGGTGCCGGTCGAGGATGCCACCAAACGCGCCATCCAGGCCGCGTTGCGCCATGCCAGCCTGATCCACTGATCCCGCCATCGATGACGGGTGTGTCGTTTGCCGCGACACATCCGCCATTTTCCCCGAACAGGGGTGCTGGCACCTGCGCGTGCCGCATTTCGGTATCGCGGCAGCCGCCGCAACTGGACAGCGCCGGACCCGCCCACTACATGGGGCAGGCTATGGCCAAGAAACCCTCAGACCCCAATTACAAGGTGATCGCCGAAAACCGGCGCGCGCGCTATGATTATGCCATCGAGGATGATCTGGAATGCGGTGTCATTCTGGAAGGTTCCGAGGTCAAATCCTTGCGTCAGGGCGGTGCCAATATCGCCGAAAGCTATGCCGCCGTGGAAGAGGGTGAGCTGTGGCTGGTGAACTCCTATGTCGCGCCCTATGCGCAGGCCAAGACCTGGGGCCACGAGGAACGCCGCCGCCGCAAGCTGCTGGTCAGCAAGAAAGAGCTGTCGAAACTGTGGAACGCGACGCAGCGCCAGGGCATGACGCTGGTCCCGCTGGTCATGTATTTCAACCACAAAGGATTTGTGAAGCTCAAGATCGGCATCGCCAAGGGTAAGAAAAATCAGGATAAACGCGCCGATGCGGCCAAGCGTGACTGGCAGCGTCAAAAATCGCGGCTGATGCGCGACAAGGGCTGATGGCCCCGCGACGCCCCGGCCCCTTGCCAGTGCCAAGCCTTATGCCGTAGGGCTAAACGCGACCAAAAGCAGTATGTGAGGGAGGCCGCCAATGCCCGCTGATGATCCGAAAACCCTCGTCTCCACCCAGTGGCTGGCCGATCACCTGAAAGACCCCGATCTCAGGGTGCTGGATGCCTCCTGGTATCTGCCCGATATGGGCCGCGACGCACGTGCCGAATATGATGCCGGCCACATCCCCGGGGCCCGGTATTTCGATATCGACGATGTTGCGGACACGGCCAGCACGCTGCCGCATATGGCCCCGCCGATCGAGAAATTCATGAGCCGGATGCGCGCCATGGGCGTGGGCGACGGGCATCAGGTGGTGGTCTATGACGGCATCGGCATGTTTTCAGCCGCCCGCGTCTGGTGGCTCTTTCGCCTGATGGGCAAGACCGATATCGCCGTTCTGGATGGCGGATTTCCGAAATGGCAGGCCGAGGGCCGCGAGATCGAGGATATGCCCCCGATCGTGCGCGACCGCCACATGACCGCGCAGCGCCAGGCGCATCTGGTCAAGGATGTCACCCAGGTGGCCGCCGCCGCCAAACTGGGCGATTGGCAGATTGTCGATGCGCGCGGGCCCGACCGGTTCCGCGGCGATGCGCCCGAACCGCGCGAAGGGCTGCGCGCGGGCCATATTCCGGGCTCGTTCAACGTGCATTACGCCGCGCTTTTGAATGCCGATGGCACCATGAAACGCGGCGATGCCCTGCGCGCCGCCTTTACCGATGCCAGCGTCGATCTGAAAAAGCGCATCATCACCACCTGCGGATCGGGCGTGACGGCGGCAATCCTGTCACTGGGGCTTGAGATCCTCGGCCACCGCGATGTGGCCTTGTACGATGGATCCTGGTCCGAATGGGGCCAGTTCGAGCAATTGAAGGTCGAAACCGGATGAGCGTCATTCCGGCGGGCACCAGGGTTCCCTACACGGTCACCCATCTGGCGATGGAGACGCGGCCCGAAACGCCTGCGCCGGTCCTGCCCGCCGATGTCAGGCTGGAGGTGGCAACAGAGCCGCCGGTGTGGTTTTTCCTGGCGCTCTATGGTGCGGTGGGGCGCGACTATGAATGGGTCGACAAGTTCGACGATGATCCCGACGATCTGCGCGCCTATTTGCAGCATCCCGATATGGAGCTGACCACCGCCTATCGCCACGGCTGGCCGCAGGGGTTTTTCCTGCTCGACTGGCGGTTGCCGGGCATCTGCGATCTGGCCTATTTCGGGCTGGTGCCCGAGGCGGTCGGCACCGGCATCGGGGCGAAATTGCTGGCGGCGGCGATCCGGGCGGGGTGGGCGAAGGCGGGCATCAGCCGGATGACGCTGAACACCTGCACGCTGGATCACCCGCGCGCCTTGCAGATCTATCAAAAGGCCGGGTTCCGCCCGGTTCGCCACGAAGATCACGCCCGCGTTCTGACCCGAGATCGCGACCCGGCCCGTTTTCCCGCCTAAGGAGGCTGCCCCCATGTTCGAGACCCTGACGCCGCCCGAACCCGACAAGATCATCCGCCTGATTTCCATGCTGCGTGACGATCCGCGCCCCGACAAGGTGGATCTGGGGATCGGGGTTTACAAAACCCATGATGGCCGCACCCCGGTGATGGCCGCGATCAAAGCGGCTGAGGAACGGATCTGGCGTGATCAAGACAGCAAGCGCTATGTCGCCCCTGCCGGGGATCCGGGGTTTCTGAGTGCCATGCACGGGTTGGTTCTGGGCGATGCCGTGCCCGCCGATCGGGTCGGGTCCGTTGCGACGCCCGGCGGCACCGGTGCAGTGCGCCAGGTGCTGGAGATGGTCCGGCGGCTGACGCCCGAGGCCACGATCTGGCTTTCCGCGCCGACCTGGCCCAACCATACCGAGATCGCCAAATATCTGGGGCTGAACCTGCGCGAATACCGCTATTATGACGCCGCGACAGGCGGTCTGGATCGCGACGGCATGATGGCCGATCTGGCGGGCGCAAAGGCCGGTGACGTGATCTTGCTGCATGCCTGCTGTCACAATCCCACCGGGGTCGATCTGCAATCCGATGATTGGCGCGCGGTGGGCAAGATCTGTCAATATACTGGCGCGATCCCGTTCGTGGACGCGGCCTATCTGGGCTTTGGCCAGGGCTTGGAGGAGGACGCGGCAGGCACCCGGATGCTGGCCGGGATGGTGCCCGAGATGCTGCTGGCCGCGTCATGTTCCAAAAACTTCGGTGTCTATCGGGATCGCGTGGGCATTGCGATGGCGGTGACGCGGGATCCCAAGAGGGCCGAGGCGGCGGGCGGGCTGCTGGCCTGGCTCAATCGTCAGAACTATACCTTTCCCCCCGATCATGGCGCGCGCGCGGTGCAGACCGTGTTGGGCGATGCCGGGTTGCGCGATATGTGGCGCAGCGAATTGCGCGAGATGCGCGAAAGCCTGCGGGCCAACCGCAAGGACTTTGCCGATGAATTGCGCCGCGTCACGGGTTCGGACCGGTTCGGGTTCCTCACATCGCATCAGGGCATGTTCACGCTTCTGGGGGCGGCACCCGATCAGGTCGACCGGCTGCGCGATGAGTTCGGCATCTACCTGGTTGGCGACGGCCGGATCAACGTCGCGGGCCTGACGCCCGAGAGCGTCCCCGTCGTTGCCCGTGCCATCGCCGAAGTGATGCGCTGAGGGTCGGAAAAATCATTCTTCAAGATTTTTCGGGCCTAAGAATTCTGAAGGAAAATTCTTCCCCGCGCTTGCCAAATGGTGGCGCGGCGGGCTAAAGCGCGCGTCTCTGCCGCTGTGGCAGGGCCAAGTCTCCGCTACCTTGTAAAAACGGACCAGATACATGACCCGCATTCACTTGCCCGGCATTCTTGCCATGGCGACCGTTGTTGTTGCCTCCAATATCCTTGTTCAGTTCCTCTTTGGCCAATGGCTGACCTGGGGGGCGTTTACCTACCCGGTGGCGTTTCTGGTCACCGATGTGATGAACCGCGTCTATGGGGCCGCTGCCGCGCGCCGCGTCGTGTTCGTGGGCTTTGTCATCGGTGTGATTTCCTCGCTGATCGGCACCCAGATCATCGGTGACTTCGGGCCGCTGGTGACGCTCAGGATCGCCATCGGATCGGGGCTGGCCTTTTTGACTGCCCAAATGCTCGATGTCGCCATCTTTGACCGTCTGCGCGCCGGGGCGTGGTGGCGGGCCCCGCTGGCCTCGACACTGGTGGGATCATCGGTCGATACCGCGATCTTTTTCAGCGTTGCCTTTTCGGCAAGCCTGACATGGCTGGAGCCCGGTAATGACGTGGCCTGGGCGGGTGAGATCCTGCCGCTTTTGGGCATCGGGGGCGCGGCCCCGCTTTGGGTGTCGCTGGCGCTGGCCGATTGGCTGGTCAAGCTGAGCATCGCGCTGATTGCCCTGGTGCCGTTTCGCATGATCACGGCGCGCCTGACGGCACAAATTGCATAAAATGTTTTGACAAACACAAAATCTATGGCAACCTTCTTCTAACAGCAACGAAATGGAAGGAGGTGATCCAGTGTCAAGAGAGGTATTGGAGAATGGCGTCGGGACAATCTGGGGAGGTCGCCTCTAGGCAATCCTAGCGGTGGAAACCGCCCCAGGTGGGACTTCGGTCTAACCCGCCCCACCTCCTTAAATTCTCGTGAAGGGTCGCCAACATGGCGGCCCTTTTCGTTTGCTGATCAGCCTTACAACGTTGTGAACGGGTGCATTGCCGACGGTCTTTTCATACCGGCCTGATCGGGGTCTATTGAGTGCATCGGAAACAAGGAAACCACATGGCCCGCGTTCTTCTATATTATGCCCATCCCGGGCATCGGCATAGCCACGTCAATCAGGCGATGTATGACGCCGCGACCGCCGTCGAGGGCATTACCCGCGTCGATCTTTATGCCAGCTACCCACGTCAGGACATCAATATCGACCGCGAACAGGCGCTGCTTCAGGACCATGACGTGATCGTGTTCCAGCATCCGCTCTTTTGGTATTCCACGCCGTCGCTGATCAAGGAATGGATCGACCTGGTTCTGGAGCATGGCTTTGCCTATGGCGCGGGCGGCGACAGGCTCAAGGGCAAGATCCTGATGCAGGCGATCACAATGGCAGGCTCGGCCGAGGCCTATACCGCCGAAGGATACCAGCATTTCCCGTTGCGCACGTTCCTGACCCCGATGGAACAGACCGCGCGGCTGTGCAAGATGCGCTATGGCGCGCCTTATGTTCTGCATTCGGCGCTGAAGGCCCCCGAGGCGGGGGCGGTCGCCCCGCATGTCGCAGGCTATGTCGATCTGTTGCAGGCGCTGCGCGACGACACCTATGATTTTGACGCCGCCGACGCGTTGGGCCAGGTCGAGGCCGACACGCTGCCAATCAAGACGGAGGCCTGAGCCATGGGCAGTTTTCTTCTTCTTTCCTTCCTGCTCCTGATCGCCGGGGTCATCGCGGTGCCACTTGCCAGCAAGCTGGGGCTGGGTTCGGTCCTGGGCTATCTGATTGCCGGTATCGTTCTGGGGCCGGTCCTTCTGGCGCTGAATGTTGATGTCATCAGCCTGCAGCATTTCGCCGAATTCGGCGTTGTGATGATGCTGTTTCTGGTCGGGCTGGAGCTGGAACCAAAACGTCTGTGGGAGATGCGGGCCCGGCTTTTGGGATTGGGCGGGTTGCAGGTGGGCCTGACCGCCGCGTTGGCTGCGGGGGCGGCATTTGTCTTTGGCATGCCGTGGAGCTTTGCGGTGGCGATCGGGCTTATTCTGGCGCTCTCTTCGACGGCCATCGTGCTGCAGACTTTCAATGAAAAAAGCCTGATGCAGAGCGAGGGCGGCCAGGCGGGGTTTTCGGTGCTGCTGTTTCAGGACATCGCCGTGATCCCGATGCTGGCGCTGATCCCTTTGCTGGCGATGCCCGAAATTGTGGATGGCTGGAGCTATGTGGAGACCAGCCACATAGCCGAGATCGCCGCACCATTGGAGGGGGCCAGCAGCAGCCATGACACCGGCGAGGCCGCGGGCGGCAGCAATCATGATGTGGAAGGCAGCCTCGATCTGAACCTGGTCGATGAATTGCCGGGATGGGCGCAGGCGCTGATCACGTTTGGGGCCATCGGCGCGGTGATTGCGGGCGGCTCTTATCTGACGCGGCCCCTGTTTCGGTTCATCGAATTGGCGCACCTGCGCGAGCTATTTGTGGCCGCGGCCCTGATGATGGTGATCGGCATCGCGCTTTTGATGACGCTGGTGGGGCTATCGCCCGCTTTGGGCACGTTTTTGGCTGGCGTGGTGCTGGCCAACAGCGAATACCGGCACGAATTGGAGAGCGATATCGACCCGTTTCGCGGGCTGTTGCTGGGCCTTTTCTTCATGACCGTTGGCGCTGGGATCAATTTTGGCCTGCTCTTTGGCAATCTGGGCCTTGTGGTTGGCCTGACGCTTGGCCTGATGGCGCTGAAGGGGGCGGTGCTTTATCTGTTGGCGACGGTCTTTGGCGTGCGCGGGGCCGACCGTTGGCTGGTGACGCTCAGCCTGGCGCAGGCCGGTGAGTTCGGTTTTGTCCTGTTGTCTTTCGTCGTGGCCAATCAGGTGCTGCCGCAGGCGATTGCCGATCAGCTGTTTCTGGTGGTGGCGCTTTCCATGCTGCTGACGCCGGTCCTGTTCATCCTATTTGACCGCGTCATCGTGCCGAAATATGTCGAGGATCAGGCCCGCGAGGCCGATGAGATCGACGAGGCGGGCACGGTCATCATTGCCGGGCATGGCCGGTTCGGCGGCATCGTCAACCGCATGCTGCGGCAGGCGGGGTTTTCTACGATTGTTCTGGACCACAGCTCGCAACAGCTTGAAATGCTGCGGGCTTTCGGGCTGAAGGTGTTTTATGGCGATGCCACGCGGCCCGATCTGTTGCATGCGGCGGGCATTGCCGAGGCGAAACTGCTGGTGATTGCCATAGACGACAAGGAAGGGGCGACCGAGCTGACGCGCTATGTCACGCAAAATCACCCCGATGTGCATATCGTCGCCCGCGCGCAGGATCGCAACCATGTCTATGATCTCTATGCGGCGGGCTGCCGGGATATCATCCGCGACACGTTCGACAGCGCGCTGCGGTCGGGGCGGTCGGCGTTGGAGGCGCTGGGGGTGCATCCCTTTGATGCCGAACTGAAAGCCCGCGATTTCCAGGATCGGGACCGGCGCGCTATCCGTGAGTTGGCCGCTGTTTATGACCCGGACATCGAACTGCACCGCAATGCCGCCTATGTCGCGCGCACCCGCGAATTGATGGCCGAGCAGGAGGCGATGCTGCTGGGCAAACCGGGGGCCTTTGCGATGCGCGCCGACAGGGGCTGGTCACCGCCCACGGCGCGCGATGTGGCGGCCGAAGAGAGCGGCTGAAATCAGGTGTCACACCCTGTACACTCGCTGTACACACCCTGTGCATACCGGGGGCGCAGATATGTTGCGGATCAATGACCAGATCGAGATTGCCGATTGGGAGCTGACCGAGAGCTTTGCCCGGTCCTCGGGTCCCGGCGGGCAGAATGTGAACAAGGTGTCGACGGCGGTTGAGCTGCGGTTCGAGGCAGAGCGATCCCCGAACCTGCCCGACCCGGTGAAACGCCGGCTGCGGCGGCTCGTCGGGCAACGCTGGAGCAAGGACGGCGCGGTGGTGATCTTCGTGCAGGAAACACGGAGCCAGGCAAGGAACAGAGAGATTGCGCGCGAGCGGCTGGCGGAACTGGTGTTGCGCGCGACGGTGGTGCCGAAGAAGCGGAGACCGACGCGGCCGACGAAAGGCTCGGTCGAGCGGCGGTTGAAGGCGAAGAAGGTGCGGGGGGCGGTGAAGAGTCTGCGTGGCGGGGTCGATCCGGAGTGAGGGTTGATATCTATGGTCACAGACTATGGAAAAAATCCAGATTCCGAGTTAACATGGTAGATACATAAAACTAGCGCCGAGAAAAACTTGAAACTTATCAGCCAAATAGAAGTCAATTATCTTCGTTCGCTATATCGTCTTGAGATCAAGAGTGCAGGTGACCTCAATGTCGTATTTGGCCGGAACGACAGTGGCAAATCAAATCTATTAAGAGCACTCAACCTATTTTTTAATGGTCATACAGATCCGGAAAGAATATTCGACTTCGATCTCGATATGTCAGATATTCGAAAGAAAGAAGCACGAGATGTGAAGGGAAGACAATTCATCTGGATCAAGATAACTTTTAATACTCCAGAGAACTATGTTAAATCGCTTGGATCTGAAATACAAGTAAAGAAACAGTGGAATCGCGATGGTGAAATATCCCAAACTGTATGGCCGAAAGAGCTACGTGAGGGTGCAGTCTCTCGACGTTTTACCCGGTTTATGAATGATATAAATTTTACATACATACCAGCGATAAAAGACATTTCATTGTATTCGGACCTTGTCGAGCGCTTATATGGCGCTGCTTCCCAAAGCCAGACCGTAGCGAAAGCAACAAAGGCATTTGTTACCGAAGTTGGACACGCTAATAGTAATCTAACAAAGAGTCTGCAGAAGCTATTTGATTCGAAATCATCGTTTTCGGCTCCGACCGAGCTAAGTCAACTCTTTCGAAGTCTGGACTTCTCATATGGAGATGAGGGGCATTCTCTGCTTCGCCAAAAAGGCGACGGCATTAAGGCGCGGCACATCCCAGAGATTCTAAGAGCAATAAATGACGGGGAGCAGAGATCAAAATTTTACTTGTGGGGATTCGAAGAGCCGGAAAATAGCCTCGACCTGTCTGCCGCCGGCAGTGAGGCCGTGAGGTTCGCAGAAATTTCTTCACGAAATGACACACAGATCTTTTTGACTAGTCATTCCCCCGCATTCTACCTGTCTGAGGCCGATAACTGTATGGTGAAAAGGCTCTTCATTTCAAAGCAAACTAAAACTGAGGATGGAATTCGTCCTGAAAATGCTGTTCAGGTGGTAGAGTCCCTAGATGATGCTGAGGTGGTCATGGAGTCGGCGGGCCTTTTCCATTTACCCTATGTGATTCGTAGTTTGAAGAGCATTCCTGACAAGCTAAACCTTCTGGAGGCAGATAAGCAAGCGCTCGAGAATCGTCTAAAGAAGCTGGAAAAACCAACGATTTTTTTTGAAGGTAAGCATGATTTGGACCTAGTTAGCCATAGGTTTGAGGGAGATACTTCGTTTTGTCTTCGGGAGGTTGGCGGAACGCCGAATACGATTCCTTCACTTCTCAACTCTATCGAACAAGACGGCCAGTTGAATCTTGGCAGTCGTGCTTTGATGGTCTTTGACAATGACCCGTCCGGGCGCTCCGCTATGAAGAAAATTATCGGACGTGATCCAAACGAATATACAATTCCCTATTCTGTTGCTGGGCAACTGTCTATAATGTGTCTCCCACACAACCATTGCGAGCACTTCAATGCGTTCAAATCCTATGTTGGGTTGAATGAAAGTGACATTATTTTTGAGGGCGAATTCCTTCTTGATCCGACTCTTGTTGCCACAGAACTAGCAAAGTTGAGTTTCAATAGGGATGCTCTACATGAAGACTACTTCAAAAAACCGCAGTCAATCTACTTAAAGATGCGTGAGTACGAAGAGGGCTCACCAGGTTGGCTTTTTGCACGGACGGTGCCAGATAACCTGAAAAGCGGGATCATTCGGGCAGTCACGGGGAATGGGAATACACCTTCACTTGATCAGCTTGAGAGTGTGATACGCGAATTCATGGCCTAAACCACAACCTCCACCCGTTCCTGCTCCCCAACCCCGAACACCCGCTTATACCGCAAGATCTCCGCTTCCGGTCCCATCGCCTTTTCGGGGTTGTCGCTCAGTTTCACCGTCGGCCGCCCGTTCGCCGCCACGGCCTTGCAGACCAGCGAGAACGGCGCGAGGGCTTCATCCGGCACCAGCCCGCGGAAATCGTTGGTCAGGAGCGTGCCCCAGCCGAACGAGACCCGCACGCGCCCCGCGAACTGCGCTTGCAGTGCGGCGATGGTCTCCACGTCCAGACCGTCCGAGAAAATCACCAGCTTCTCCGCCGGATCCTCACCACGGGATTTCCACCAGTTGATGGCGATCTCGGCCCCTGTCGCGGGGTCGCCTGAATCGATGCGGATCCCGGTCCAGCCGGCCAGCCAGTCGGGCGCGTTTTTCAGGAAGCCTTCGGTGCCGTAGGTGTCGGGCAGGATGATGCGCAGGTTGCCGGAATGCTCCTCGTGCCAGTCGCTGAGAACGTCATAAGGGGCCTGCGCCAGCGCGGCGTCATCCTCGGCCAAAGCGGCATAGACCATGGGCAATTCATGGGCGTTGGTGCCGATCGCCTCGATCTCGCGGCGCATGGCGATGTGGCAATTGGAGGTGCCGGTGAACTTGTCGCCCAAGCCCTCCATCATCGCCTGCACGCACCAATCCTGCCAGAGGTAGCTGTGCCGCCGCCTGGTGCCGAAATCGGCGATGCGCAGATCGGGGACATCGCGCAGGCGTTCGACCTTTTGCCAGAGCTTGGTCATGGCGCGGGCATAGAGCACCTGCAGCTCGAACCGGCCCATATTGGCCAAGACCTTGCGCCCGCGCAGCTCCATCAGGATGGCAAGCGCCGGAATTTCCCAGAGCATGACCTCGGGCCAGGAGCCCTCGAATGTCAGCTCATACTGCCCCGCGCGTTTTTCGAGGTGATAGGCGGGCAGGGACAGGTTTTCGAACCAATCCATGAATTCGGGGGTGAACATCTGGCGCTTGCCATAGAACAGGTTGCCGCGCATCCATGTGCTTTCGCCACGCGACAGCCGGAGCGAGCGGATATGGTCGAGCTGTTCGCGCAATTCGCCCTCGTCGATCAGATGGGCAAGCTTGATCCGGTGGGTGCGGTTGATGAGGGAAAAGGCAACCTGCGTGTCGGGTTTGTTGCGAAACACCGATTGGCACATCAGGAGCTTGTAGAAATCGGTGTCAATCAGCGACCGGACGATCGGGTCGATCTTCCATTTGTGATTATAGACGCGGGCGGCGATATCGACCATGCGGGCGGACTTTCGAAAAGAGGGGCCGTGGCGTGGCCGTCGGGAACGGTTAGAGCAAGCCGGGCGGGCCATGGCAAGCGCGGGGATGGCCCGAGGCGCGCTGGCATTGCTCTTTTGCCCGGCATCCGCGAAGAGGGGGCGGGTGGCAAGTGGAGGCTGAGGGCCATGAACGATCCTCTGGACATATTTCTTGCGGCGGCCCCGGGGCTGGAGGAGGCGCTGGCAACCGAGGTGCGGGCCAAGGGGTTTGCAGATCCGCACGCGGTGCCCGGCGGCGTGGAAATCTCGGGCGGCTGGCCGGATATCTGGCGCGCCAATCTGGAACTGCGCGGCGCGGGACGGGTGTTGGTTAGGCTGGGCAGTTTCCGGGCGATGCATCTGGCGCAGCTGGACAAACGGGCGCGGAAATTTCCCTGGGGCGATAGCCTGCGCGCCGACATCCCGGTGCGGGTCGAGGTCACCTGCCGCAAATCGCGGATCTATCATGCCCGTGCCGCGGCCGAGCGGGTGGAGCGGGCCCTGGTTGAAGGGCTGGGCGTGACGCTGTCGGCTGAGGCCAGCCTGGTGGTGAAGGTGCGGATCGAGGACGATCTGTGCACCATTAGCGTCGATAGCTCAGGCGACGCGCTGCACAAGCGCGGGCACAAGGAATTTATCGGCAAGGCCCCGATGCGAGAGAATCTGGCGGCGCTTTTTTTGGCGGAATGCGGGTTTGACGGGGCGGAACCGGTGGTTGATCCGATGTGCGGCTCGGGCACCTTCGTGATCGAGGCCGCCGAGATCGCGGCAGGGCTGCAACCGGGGCGGTCGCGCCGCTTTGCCTTTGAGGATCTGGCCAGTTTCGACGCCGCCGCATGGGCCGCGATGAAACGGGATGTAACGCCTGCCGGGCCGGTGCAATTTTACGGGTGTGACCGCGATGATGGCGCGATACGCGGGGCCCTGGCCAATGCGGACCGGGCGGGCGTGGCGGGAGTGACCGAATTCCGGCGGCAGGCGATCAGCGATCTGACCCCGCCCGAGGGCCCGCCCGGTCTGGTCATCGTCAACCCGCCCTATGGCGCGCGGATCGGCAACCGCAAGCTTCTGTTTTCGCTCTATGGTGCGCTGGGCAAAACGCTGATCGACCGGTTCAAGGGTTGGCGCGTCGGGCTGGTGACCAGCGATGGCGGGTTGGCAAAGGCCACCGGGCTGCCTTGGGGCACGCCCGGAAAACCGGTCAGTTTCGGCGGGCTGAAGGTCACGCTCTGGCGGACCGGGGCGCTTTAATCCGGCGCGTTGGGGTTGATCGCCTGTTGCCAGGTTTCAACCGCCTCGACCGGATAGATCAGCATCAGGGTCGTGAGCGTCAGGCTGTCGCGCGCGATAAGGGCGGCCGATAATTCGAAGAGGGCCATGAGGGCAAGCGCCCAGACCGTGCGCAGGGCGTGGGCGGTGAAGAAACCGGCCAGCATCCAGACATAATCGGCCACCGCGTTCAAAACGGAATCGCCGACATAGCCCTGATTGATCGTGGTGGCGCGGAAGAGGCCCAGCACCCATTCGGTATGTTCGACAATCTCCCAGCCGACGCCGATGACGATGGCAATGGCAAAGAGGATCGCAAACGCGACCTGCGCAAAAAAGAGCCTGCCAATAACGATGATGAGAACGCCAGACAGGATATGGCTGAGCGTATACCAATCCGCGATATGCTGGGAATTGCCGCTGGAAAAGACCGACCCGACCCAGAACCGAACTTCGCCACAGGTGCAAATCAGCGGCTGACCCCAGGCGTAAAGCGTGACGGCGATCAGAAGCGCGCCGAACGCCGCAATCAGGGTCATCTGGAGGCGGGTAAATGTCATGAATATCCGTTGGTCAAATCAGCGGCGGTTTAATCGGGTCCGCATTGGTGCAATCGCAATGAACTCGTGCCTTTTTAAGGCAGTGGCGTGTTTGAAAATTGGGCACCAGCCGCGACATCGCCCGTGCGCTATGGGTGAATGGTGCGCGGGCATTGCGACTGGAAATAGATCTGCAACCAGTCGAACCCGGATGCGATGTCATGGTCGTTCAGATAAGCCTCCTGAAGCTGATAGGCCTCCCATTCGGGGGCCTGCACACACTCGTAACCGCGATTGTTAAGCTGCACGTGGTGGATCAGCTCGTGCAGCAGCACCGACCGGTCGCGGATCTCGTCAGGGTCCCAGGGGCGCACCAGAATGATCCGGCGGTTGAGCAGGTCATAGGCCCCGCTGAGCGTGTCATTGACCAGAACATGGTCGGTTTCATAGGGAATGATATCGCCGGTCGAGCAAAAGGTGATGGCGGGCGGGTTGATCCGCGCATCACCGAGGTCGTAATCGGTGGCCTCGGCGATCCAGTCCAGCAGTTCATTGATCACATTTTGCGGCACAAAGGCAGGCTCCAGCGTGGCGGCAACGGGGATCCTGCAATCGTCAACCGGGTTTTGCTGCGCCAGGATATATGCGTTTGCAGGCAGGGTCGCCATCATGGCCCAGAGGAATAATCCGACACCGATCGGACCAAGTTTATTCATCCCCATGCTCCTTTCCCCGCAGAAATTATTCGATTCGGACGCCCGCGCCTTTCATGCCCTGAACCGCCGCCGCCAGTGAGCCATCGAGATCAATCGCGCGGCAAAGATCGGTTCTCACGGTGACGGAAAACCCCAAATTGGCGGCATCGACGGCAGAGAAATTGACACAGAAATCGGTGGCCAGCCCGACCATGGTCAGATCGGTGATGCCGCGGCTGCGCAGGTAGCCTTCCAGCCCCGTGGGCGTGGCATGATCATTCTCGAAAAACGCCGAATAGCTGTCGATGCCGGGGCGAAATCCCTTGCGGATGATCAGATCGGCGGCATTGGTGTTCAGGCCGGGGTGGAAATCGGCACCGGGGCTGCTCTGGATACAGTGATCGGGCCACAGGACCTGCGGGCCATAGGGGAAATCGACCACCGAAAACGGCGCGGCACCGGGGTGCTGGCTGGCGAAACTGGAATGGCCGAACGGGTGCCAGTCTTGCGTCAGGACGATGGCGGAAAAATCCTCCATCAGCGCGTTGATGCCGGGCAGGATGGTATCGCCCCCGGCGACCGCCAGCGCACCGCCGGGGCAGAAATCATTTTGCACGTCGATGACAATGAGGGCGTGGGTGTCGGGCTGCATGGGCGTATCCTTGGGCGGCGCAAACTGGCGTGCCCCACCCTACGCCCTGACGCCGCATTCGCAACCGGGGCAGGCCATGATGCTTGATATTGAACGCCAAAGCATCAATCCTGTTCGTGACAGGAGCGTGCCCAGAGATGCAGTATCATTTCGCCGATTGTGTATTGGATACCGAGAGCTTCCGGCTGTTGCGTGGTGGGGCGCAGCAACAGGTGGAACCGCAGGTCTTTGATCTGTTGCGCGTGCTGGCCGAAAACGCGGGCCGTCTGGTCAGCCGCGATCAGCTGATCGAAACGGTCTGGCAGGGCCGGATCGTATCGGAGGCCACGATCAGCGCCCGGATCAATGCCGCGCGCAGCGCCGTGGGCGACACCGGCAAGCGCCAGGCGGTGATCCGAACCGTGCCGCGCCGGGGCATTGAATTGGCGGTGCCGGTGACGAACGGAAAGACGGACCCGCCCGCCGAAGCCCCCGCGCCCAAGGCCCCGGCCAGCCAGACCATTCGCTACACCACTTCGACGGATGGCACACAGCTGGCCTATGCCGTTTCCGGTGATGGCCCGCCCCTGCTGCGCGCCGCCCATCAGGTGACGCATCTGGAGCTGGACTGGCAGAGCCCGCTTTGGCGGCCCACATTCGATGCGCTGGGCGGCAGGTATCAATTGGTGCGCTATGACATGCGCGCCACCGGCCTGTCGGAAAGCGATGTGGCGGTGGCCGATCTGGGTGCCCATGTCGCGGATCTGGCGGCGGTCGCGGATGCGGCGGGGTTGCAGCGGTTCCCGATCCTGGCCAGCCTCAATGGTGCTGCGGCGGCGATCCGATATGCCGCCGAAAACCCCGACCGGGTTAGCCGATTGGTGATACAGGAAGGCTATGCCCGAGGGCGGGCGATGCGAGGGGCCAGCCCCGGGCCCGCGCAGGGCGATCCGTTCATGTCGCTGATGCAGGCGGGCGGCTGGGGCGATCCGGCCAACGGCCATATGCGGGCCTGGATGTCGATGGGGGCCCCGGGGCTGAGCTATGATGATGCCAGCGCGCTGATTGCGCATATCGGCGCGGCCTGCACGCCAGAGGGGGCGTTGATCAGCCGCGAGAGCATCGACCGGTTCGACGCGCGGCCCTGGCTGGCGGGGGTCAAGGCCCCGACGCTGGTGATCCATGCGCGCAGTGACATCTTGCACCCGCTGGCCGAGGGCCGCCTGATCGCCGCCGGGATCGAGGGGGCCGAATTCATGGTGGTCGAGAGCGTCAACACGCTCTGCCTGACGCCCGATCCGACATGGGATGAGCAGATGCAGGCGATCCTTGATTTTCTGGCGCAGGATTAATGGATCCTGACCCTAAGCGCCGCGGGCGGGGGCTTGAGGATCGGCGGGCGCAGGCGTAACACCGGGGCCATGTATACCATTGCCGCGCTCTATCATTTCACCCGCTTCGATGACCCCGCCGCTTTGCAGGCTCCGTTACAGGATCTATGCACCGAGAACGCGGTGCGCGGGTCGCTCTTGCTGGCGACCGAAGGCATCAACGGCACCATCGCGGGCTCCCGTGCGGGGCTGGATGCGGTGTTGGACCATATCCGGGGCCTGCCCGGTTGCGGCGATCTGGAATGGAAGGAAAGCACCGCCGAGCATCCGCCCTTTGGCCGCCTGAAAGTGCGCCTGAAAAAAGAGATCGTGACGCTGGGTGTGCCGGGCGTCGATCCGAAGGCGGCGGTTGGCCATTACGTGCGGGCCGCCGATTGGAATGATCTGATCTCCAGCGCGGATGTGGCGGTGATCGACACCCGCAACGATTACGAGGTGGCCATCGGCACGTTTCAGGGCGCGGTGGACCCTCAAACCGACACTTTCCGCGATTTCCCGGCCTGGTGGGAGGCCAATCGCGAGCGGTTCCATAACAAGCGGATCGCGATGTTCTGCACCGGTGGCATCCGCTGCGAGAAATCGACCAACTACCTGATGTCGCAAGGCGTTGAGGATGTCTATCACCTCAAGGGCGGCATCCTGCAATACCTGGAAGACGTGCCCGCCGAGGACAGCCTGTGGCAGGGCGAATGCTTTGTGTTCGATGAACGGGTTTCGGTTGGCCACGGGCTGGAGGAAGGGCCGCACAAGCTCTGCCGGGCCTGTCGCCGGCCGCTCTTGCCCGAGGACATGGCGCGGCCGGAATACGAAGCGGGCGTGCAATGCCACCATTGCGCCGACGAGCATTCCGATGCCGACAGGGCCCGGTTTCGCGAGCGCCAGAAACAGATCGCGCTGTCAAAGGCGCGCGGCGAAAGCCATCTGGCGGGCAGCTGAGCCATGGCCGCGTTGGGCGACCTTTTGGGCGGGGCATCCTGGCGCAGGGTTCTGCTGGCGCTGGGTTTGGGGCTAGGGTCTGGCTACGCGGCTTTTGCGATCGGGATGCCGCTGCCTTGGATGTTGGGCGCGATGCTGGGCAATACGGTCGCGGCGCTGGCGCGGGTGCCGGTGGCGGGGCCGGGCGGGTTGCGCCTTCTGGTGGTGCCGATCATCGGGGTCATGTTGGGATCTGCTGTCAGCGCCGAGACCTTTCAGGCGCTGGGCGACTGGACCGTCAGCTTTCTGGTGCTGGGGCCGTTTCTGGCGACGGCGGCGGGCGGCAGTTACCTGGTCTATCGCCGTTTGGGCGGGTTCGACCCGGTGACCGCGTTTTTCAGCGCCATGCCCGGCGGCCTGAACGAAATGCTGATCATCGGCGGCGCGGCGGGCGGCAATGAGCGGCGTATCGCATTGGCCCATGCCTCGCGGATCTTGCTGACGATTTCCTTCGTGGCGCTTTTTTTCGGGCTGGCGCTTGGGGTCCAATCGGGCAGCCAGAACCCGGCCAGTTGGACCGCGCTGGATGCGCTGGGCTTGCGCGATTACCTGATCCTGGGCGTCGCGGCCGTGTTGGGTGTGCCTCTGGGCCGGATCCTGCGGCTGCCCGCCGCCCCGATGCTGGGGCCGTTGATCCTGAGTGCGGCGGCGCATGTCACGGGGGTCGTCGGGCTGCCGCCGCCGACGATATTGGTGATCGCGTCGCAGGTGGTTCTGGGCACGATCATCGGCTGTCGGTTCATCGGGGCGGCGCTGTGTGAGGTCGGGCGCGATCTGTTCCTGTCGGTGTTTTCCACCGCCGGAATGCTGGTCACCGGCCTGGGCTTTGCCTGGGTCGTGGCCAGCCTGACCGATACCAGCCTGGCGCAGGCGTTTTTGGCCTATTCGCCCGGTGGCCTGACCGAGATGAGCCTCTTGGCCTTCGCCATGGGCGGCGATATCGCCTATGTCTCGGTCACCCATATCGTGCGGATCGTGATGGTGATTTTCGCGGCCCCGCTGTTTTTTCGCCGCGTTAACCGGGACTGAGATCAGCCATGCGGTGGCCCGGCACATGGGTGCCCAGAAGCTGGATAAGCTTGCGATGCGAGGACCGGTGCCGGTTGCGCAGATGGATCGCGGAATAGACCGCCTGTGGTATCACGGGGGCTTTTTTGACATAAGTGAAACGCCCGGCCGCGACCATCGCCTCGGCGGTATCCTCAAGCACGTAAGCAGTGCCGCCAAGCGCTGTCAGCATGGCCGAGACCAGCGAGTTTTGCCCGCAGCTGATGGCCGCAGTGCTGAGCGCCGGGTGCAGCGATTTGTGGACCCGGTCGAAGGCATGGCAGACGGCGGCCAGAATATAGCTGTCGCGCGGCACCATGGGCAGAGTTTCCGCCACATCCGAGATCATCCGAAAGCGGACTTCGCTGAGGGTTTCGAAATAGAGATCGGGATGCGGTTTGGGCGTGTAGATGACGGCGACGTCCAATGCACCCTGCATCAGATCGCTGCACATCTGGGCCGAGAAATCAGCCTCGATATAGAGCGAGGTATCAGGCAGGAAGGCGCGAAATTCGCGCACCCATTCGCCGATATGGGGGCTGGTCAGGTCGCGCTGCAGCCCGACGCGGATCGTGGTGGCGGTAGGGCCGGTGTCGCGCGTGGCGCGCAGGGCCTCGGACCAATTCAGGCGCAGGGCGCGGGCGTGTGGCTCGAACCTTATGCCTTCGAGCGTCAGCGATGTGCCCGAGCGGCTGCGCAGGAAAAGCCTGCGTCCGAGGGTCTTTTCCAGCGCTTTGACGCGGCCCGAGACGGTCGATTGCGTGATGCCAAGCCGTTCGGCGGTGCGGTTGAAGCTGTGGGTTTCGCACAGGTCGAGGAAGGTTTCGACAAGCTCGATCTGCATCGGCTGGGGCCTTTCGGGTCGGGATTTGAGTATTTTTGCAAAGAAGAAGCTGAAGGGGCGGGCGCGTTAAGGTTAATGCGGGGTAAGAGATTACTAATCGGAGTTGGCGATTAATAATACCGATTACGGGCGATTGATAGGGCAAAGCGATTGGTTCTAGTCTGCGCGGAACGAAAATCGGAGGGTTTCATGGCTGAGTTTCCAAGCACCGCGCGCGTTGTCATCATTGGGGGCGGGGTGGTCGGCACCTCGACGCTGTATCATCTGGCCAAGGCGGGCTGGAGCGATTGCGTGCTCTTGGAAAAGAACGAGCTGACGGCGGGGTCGACCTGGCACGCGGCGGGCAATGTGCCGAATTTCGCGGGCTCCTGGGCGGTAATGAACATGCAGCGCTATTCGGCGGCGATGTACCGGACGCTGGGCCAGGATGTTGATTATCCGATGAATTACCACGTCACCGGGTCGATCCGGCTGGCGCATTCCAAGGAACGGATGCAGGAATTTGAGCGCGTGGCCGGGATGGGCCGCTACCAGGGTCTGGAAATGACGCTGTGTTCTCCCGAGGAATTGCGGGACTATCACCCGTTCCTGGAAACCCATGATCTGGAAGGCGGCATGTGGGATCCGCTGGATGGCGATATCGATCCGGCGCAGCTGACGCAGGCCCTGGCCAAGGGCGCGCGCGATGCGGGCGGGCGGATCGAGCGGTTTTGCCCGGTGGAAGGGCTGGACCGCGACGGCGACGATTGGATCGTGAAGACCGAAAAGGGCGAGATCCGCTGTGAATATGTCGTCAATTGCGCGGGTTACTACGCGCAGCGCGTCGGCGAGATGTTCCGCCCCTTTGGCGGGCGCAGGGTGCCGATGGTGGTGATGAGCCATCAGTATTTCCTGACCGAGGAGATCCCGGAGCTGGCGGCATGGACCAAGGAAACCGGACGCAAGGTGCCGCTTTTGCGCGATGTCGATACCTCCTATTACCTGCGCCAGGACAAGAACGGGCTGAACCTCGGGCCCTATGAGCGCAACTGCAAGGCGCATTGGGTGACGCCCGAGGATCCGATGCCGCAGGATTTCTCGTTCCAGCTTTATCCTGACGATCTGGAGCGGCTGGAATGGTATATCGAGGATGCCATGGCGCGGGTGCCTGTGCTGGGCACCGCGGGCGTCGGGCGCAATATCAACGGGCCGATTCCTTACGCCCCCGATGGCCTTCCGATGGTCGGGCCGATGCCGGGTGTGAAGAACGCCTTTGAGGGGCACAGCTTTACCTTTGGCATCGCCCAGGGCGGCGGCGCGGGCAAGGTTCTGTCGGAATGGATCATGCATGGCGAGACCGAGGATGACATGTGGGCGGTCGATCCGCGCCGCTATACCGATTATGCCGATCACGATTATTGCCTGGCCAAGGCGCTGGAGACCTATGGCCATGAATACGCGATGCATTTCCCGCATCACGAATGGCCCGCCGGGCGCGACAAGAAACTGTCGCCGGTCGATGCCAAGGTGCGTGCAATGGGCGGCCAGATGGGCAGCTATAATGGCTGGGAGCGGGCCAACTGGTTTGCCGCCGAGGGCGACGATACCAGCGAGGAGGCGACCCAGACCTGGGACCGCAACGGCCCCTGGCAGGCACGTATCAAGGGTGAGGTAGAAGCCGTGCGCGACGCGGTTGGCGTGCTGGATCTGGCGGGCTTCAGCCGGTTCAACCTGAGCGGGCCGGGTGCTGCCGAATACCTGCGCGGCAAGATCTCGGGCGCATTGCCCAAGCCGGGGCGGATGACCCTGGGCTATTTCCCCGACAGCCGGGGCCGCATCCTGACCGAGATGTCGATCATGCGCCACGATGAGGATCATTTTACGTTGATCACCGCCGCGACCGCCGAATGGCATGATTTCGACGTGTTGAACAAGGATCTGCCCGGGGGGCTGAGCCTGACCAACCACACCACTGAGTTTTCGACGCTGATCGTCACCGGACCAAAATCGCGCGATCTGTTTCAGGGACTCGATACGCAGGCGGATCTGGCGGCATCGTGGCTTTCGATCCAGACGGCCACCGTTGCGGGCATTGGCTGTTTCCTGGCGCGGGTGTCCTTCGCCGGTGAGTTGGGTTGGGAAATCCATGCCGCGAATGCCGATATCCCGGCGCTTTTTGACGCGGTTCTTGGCGCGGGCGCGAAGCCCTTTGGCATGTATGCGCTGAACTCCATGCGGCTGGAAAAGGGATACCGGGCGTGGAAGGGCGACCTGTCCACCGATTATTCGATGCTGGAAGGCGGGCTGGAACGGTTCGTGAAGCTGGACAAGCCGCAGGATTTCCCCGGCAAGGCGGCGCTGCAGAACGAAAAGCAGCAAGGCGTCAAGAAACGTTTCGTGACGCTTCTGGTCGAGGCCGGCGACGCCGATGCGCCCTATATGTCCTGCCTGTGGCATGGCGATGCGGTGGTGGGCGAAACCACCTCGGGCGGCTGGGGGCACCGGATCAATGCCTCGATCGCGCTGGGAATGGTGCGGGCCGATCTGGCGGCACCCGGCACCGAGCTGGAGGTCGAGATCTATGGCCAGCGCTGCAAGGCCGTGGTGCAGGAGGATCAGCCGCTTTGGGATCCTGCCAATGAACGGCTGAGGGCATGAGCCGGATCACGCTGCTGGATGGCTCGATCGGGCAGGAGCTGGTGAAACGGGCAGGTGATCGCCCGACGCCCCTGTGGTCGACCACCGTGATGATGGAAAAGCCCGGTCTGGTGGCCGATCTGCACCGCGATTATTTCGCCGCCGGGGCCAGCGTGGCCACGACCAACAGCTATGCGGTTCTGCGCGACCGGCTGGTGCGGGCGGGCATCGAGGAGCGGTTCGAGGATTTGCTGGACGCTGCCGTGGAAGGCGCGGTCGCCGCGCGCGACGCGCATGGCGCGGGCCGGGTGGCCGGGTCGCTCGGGCCGTTGCAGGCATCCTACCGGCCCGATCTTTGCCCCGAACCCGAGGCGGCCGCGCGCGAATATGCTGAGATTGCGCAGGCGATGGGCGACCGGGTGGATCTCTTGCTGATTGAAACCGCGGTGTCGCTGAAACATGTGCAAGGCGCGCTCCTGGGTGTGAAGGATGCGGGCAAGCCTGTCTGGCTGGCGGTATCGACCGAGGATCATGATGGCACAAAGCTGCGCTCAGGCGAGGCGTTGGCCGATCTGGGCGTGGCGTTGGGGCCGCATATGCCGGATGCGGTTCTGGTCAATTGCACACGGCCCGAAGTGGTGGGTGCGGCGCTGGAGATCGTCAAAGGGTTCGGCCTGCCCTTCGGGGCCTATGCCAATGGCTTTACCCGGATCAGCGACGGGTTCCTGAAGGATGCGCCGACCGTGGACGCGTTGCAGGAGCGCGCCGATATGGGCCCGGCGGACTATGCCGATTTCGTCATGGGCTGGGTCGGGCAGGGGGCCACGATCGTGGGTGGCTGCTGCGAGATCGGACCCGCCCATATCGCCGAGATTGCCGGGCGGCTCGATGCTGCCGGTCATCAGATAGTCTGAGGGATTGAATGAAATGAAACAGATACCCACACATGCGCGGGCCGTGATCATTGGCGGCGGCGTCTCGGGCTGTTCGGTGGCCTACCACCTGGCGAAACTGGGCTGGAAAGACATCGTCCTGCTGGAGCGCAAACAGCTGACCTGTGGCACCACTTGGCATGCGGCGGGCCTGATCGGGCAGCTGCGCAACAGCCAAAACGCCACCCGGCTGGCGAAATATTCGGCCGATCTTTACGTCAAGCTGGAGGCAGAGACCGGCGTGGCCACCGGCATGCGGCAGAACGGGTCGATCACCGTGGCACTAAGCGAGCATCGCCACGAAGAGATCCTGCGCCAGGCGACTTTGGCGCGGGCCTTTGATGTCGATGTGGCCGAAATCTCGGCCGCGGATGTCAAGGCGATGTATCCGCATCTGAATGTCGAGGATGTGGTGGGCGCGGTGCATCTGCCGCGCGATGGGCAATGCGATCCGGCCAATATCGCCATGGCGCTGGCCAAGGGCGCGCGGATGGGCGGCGCGGCGATCATCGAAGGCGTCAAGGTCACCGCCGTGACTGATGATGGCGCAAAGGTGACCGGCGTCGATTGGAACCGGAACGGCGAGGCGGGCCATATCGCCGCCGATGTGGTGATCAATTGCGGCGGCATGTGGGGCCGCGAACTGGCCGGGCAATCGGGCGTTACCCTGCCGCTGCATGCCTGCGAACATTTCTACCTGCTGACCGAGGCGGTCGAGAACATGACCCGGCTGCCGGTGCTGCGGGTGCCCGATGAATGCGCCTATTACAAGGAAGATGCCGGCAAGATGATGCTGGGCGCGTTCGAGCCCAAGGCCAAACCCTGGGGCATGGCCGGTATCTCGGAGGATTTCGAGTTTGACAGCCTGCCCGAGGATTTCGACCATTTCGAGCCGATCCTTGAAATGGCGATGAACCGGATGCCTCTGTTTGAAACCGCGGGCATCCACACGTTTTTCAACGGGCCCGAAAGCTTTACCCCCGATGACCGCTATTACCTGGGCGAAGCGCCCGAGCTGCGCGGGTATTGGGTGGCGGCGGGGTATAACTCGATCGGGATCGTGTCTTCGGGCGGCGCGGGCATGGCGTTGGCGCAATGGATCGAGGATGGCGAACCACCCTTTGATCTGTGGGAATCCGATATTCGCCGGGCGCAGCCGTTTCAGAAGAACCGGAAATATCTGCAGGAGCGCGTCAGCGAGACCCTGGGCCTGCTTTATGCCGATCACTACCCCTACCGGCAGTTCGAAACCTCGCGCGGCATTCGCCGGTCGCCCTTGCATGAGCATCTGAAAGCGCGCGGGGCCGTCTTTGGCGAGATGGCCGGGTGGGAACGCGCCAACTGGTTCGCATTCGAGGGCCAGGAACGCGAATACCGCTACGACTGGAAAGGGCAAAACTGGTTTGCCAATCACGCCGCCGAACATCTGGCGATCCGCGAGGGGGTGGGTCTTTTCGACATGACCAGTTTCGGCAAGATCCGGGTCGAGGGGCCGGGTGCGCTGAACTTCCTGCAACGGGTTTGCGCCAACCAGATGGATGTCACGCCGGGCAGGCTGGTCTATACCCAGATGCTGAACAATCGCGGCGGCATCGAATGCGATTTGACCGTGACGCGGCTGAGCGAGACAGCGTTTTACCTGGTGGTCCCGGGCGCGACCCTGCAACGCGATCTGAATTGGTTGCACCGGCATCTGGCCGATGATCTGGCGGTGATCACCGATGTAACGGCCGCCGAGGCGGTGCTTTGTGTCATGGGGCCAAAAGCGCGCGATCTGATGCAGGCTGTCAGCCCAAATGATTTCTCGAATGACGCGCATTCCTTTGGCACCGCGCGCGAGATCGAGATCGGCATGGGGCTGGCACGCGCCCACCGTGTGACTTACGTCGGCGAATTGGGCTGGGAGATCTATGTCTCCTCCGATCAGGCGGCGCATGTGTTCGAAGCGCTGGAAGAGGCGGGGGCCGGTCTTGGCCTCAAGCTTTGCGGGCTGCACACGCTGGACAGTTGCCGGATCGAAAAGGGGTTCCGCCATTTCGGCCATGACATCACCGATGAGGATCACGTGTTGGAGGCAGGGCTTGGCTTTGCCGTCAAGACCGACAAAGGCGATTTCATCGGGCGCGACGCGGTGCTGGCCAAGCGCGAGGAAGGCCTGGCCCGGCGTCTGGTCCAGTTTCGGCTGGAGGCACCCGAGCCGATGCTGTTTCACAACGAGGCCTTGATCCGCGATGGCAAGATGGTGGGCTATCTCACCTCGGGCAATTACGGGCATTTCCTGGGCGCGGCGATCGGGCTTGGCTATGTGCCCTGCGCCGGCGAAAGCGCGGTCGATGTGCTGGCCTCGGACTATGAGATCGAAATCGCGGGCAAGCGCCACAAGGCCGTGGCGAGCCTCAAACCCATGTATGACCCGAAATCCGAAAGGATAAAGATGTGAGCGATCCTGCCGAAACCCCCGCCCGCAGCGCCCGCCGGTCCGGTGGCCGCGCCGCCCGCAAAGCGTTGCGCGCCGCGCCTCTGGCCGAAAACATGCGGCCCGTCCGCCCCGGCCTGCAGGGTGGCAAATACAAACCCCTGACCGATGCAGAGGTTTTGCGCATCCACGAGGCCGCGTTGCAGGCGTTGGAGGAGATCGGGTTGAGCCAGGCCCCGCCTTCGGGCGTCGAGGCGATGGTGGCCGCGGGGGCCATTCAGGGCGATGACGGGCGGCTCAGATTTCCGCGCGCTTTGGTCGAGGATATGCTGGCCAAGGCGGCGCGCGGCATTACCCTGATGGGGCGCGATCCGAAACACGATCTGGAGCTCAGCGGCACACGGGTACATTTCGGAACGGCGGGGGCGGCGGTCCATGTGGTCGATCTGGAAAATGACGATTACCGCGAAAGCACCACCGCCGATCTCTATGCTGCGGCGCGCATCGTGCAGCATCTGGACAATGTGCATTTCTTTCAAAGGCCCATGGTCTGCCGCGATATCGTTGATAATTTCGATATGGATATCAACACGTTGTTTGCATCCTGTGCGGGCACGACCAAACATATCGGCACCTCGTTTTCGGACCCCAGCCATGTCGCGGGCTGCTTTGACCTGTTGCACATGATCGCGGGCAGCGAAGAGGCATGGCGGGCGCGGCCCTTCGTGTCAAACTCAAATTGCTTTGTCGTCCCGCCGATGAAATTCGCCGAAGAAAGCTGTGAGGTGATGGAGGATTGCATCCGGCGCGGCATGCCGGTGCTGCTGTTGTCGGCCGGGCAGGCCGGGGCCACGGCACCCGCGCCCGTGGCCGCCGCGATTGTGCAGGCGGTGGCCGAATGCCTGGCCGGTGTGGTCTATGTCAATTCGATCAAACCGGGGCACCCGGCGGTGTTTGGCACCTGGCCCTTTGTCAGCGATCTGCGCACTGGCGCGATGTCGGGCGGGTCGGCCGAGCAGGCGCTGCTGACGGCGGGCTGCGCCCAGATGCATCATTTCTATGGGCTGCCGGGCGGCGCGGCGGCGGGCATTTCCGACAGCAAGATGCCCGATATGCAGGCCGGATGGGAGCAGGGCATCACAAATGTGATGGCCGGGCTGGCGGGTCTCAACATGGTTTACGAATCCGTCGGCATGCATGCCTCGCTCTTGGGTTATTGCCTGGAAAGCCTGGTGATGGGGGATGATATTCTGGGTCAGGTTCTGCGCTGTGTGCGCGGTATCGATGTGACCGAGGACAGCGTCTCGATCGAGGTGATGCGGTCTGTCTGTCTGGAAGGGCCGGGGCATTATCTTGGTTCGGATCAGACGCTTGCCCTGATGCAGACGGAATATATCTACCCTGAGGTCGGCAACAGGATGAGCCCAAAGGAATGGGGCGAGGCGGGCAAGCCCAAGCTCTTGGACGCCGCCATCGCCCGCAAGAACGCGATCCTGGAGAAGGCGGGCAACACGCTGGACCCGGCGCTGGATCGGGCGCTGCGCGAGAGATTCAATATCGTGATCTGACGGGGCGGCACGGCTTCGGGCGGGGAAAGGCGTTTGCTAACGCCTTTCCAAAAGCGGCTTCAAAGCCGCCTGCCCGCTTCCGGATCAACAGGTGCGCTCAGAAATCCAGGTTTTCGACGCTCAGCGCGTTTTGTTGGATAAACTCGCGCCGTGGCTCAACCACATCGCCCATCAGCTTGGTAAAGAGATCATCGGCCTCGGCGATATCATCGACCGTGACCTGCAACAGCGTCCGCGCCTCGGGGTCCAGCGTGGTTTCCCAGAGCTGGCCGGGGTTCATCTCACCCAGACCCTTGTAGCGCTGCAGGCTGAGGCCCTTGGCCCCCTCTTCGAGGACCGCGGCCAGCAATTCAGTGGGCCCGTGGATCAGCTGTTCGCGGTCCTTGCGGGTCAGGCGCGAGGGATCACGATAGACGCTGCGGCTGTCTGCGCTCACCTGCGACAGCTTGCGCGCCTCGCCTGAGCGCAGCACCGCGCCATCGAGCGTGCGGATCTCTTCCACCCCGCGCAAAACGCGGCTGAGACGGATGCCGTGATCCTGGGTGATGCGCCCTTGCCAGCCGCGTTCATATTCCACCGCCACCAGATCCAGCCGCTTGGCGACATCATCGGCGACACGCTGCAGATCGGCATCGGCGCGGCCTGCGTCAAAGGCCCCGGCAATCGCGGCCTGTTCCAGAATGTGGCGCGGGTAATGCGTGGGGAAGGCATCAAGGATGCGTTTGAAGGCGCGCGCGGCATCGACCACGCGGGCCAGATCGGGGCCGGCAATCTCTTCGCCCGATTGCAGGCGCAGGATGGCCCCTTCGATGCCCATCTGCACCAGGTAATCCTCAAGCGCCGCCTGATCCTTGAGATAGACCTCGGATTTGCCGCGCGCGACTTTGTAAAGCGGCGGCTGCGCGATGTAGAGATAGCCGCCTTCGATGATCTCGGGCATCTGCCGGAAAAAGAAGGTCAACAGCAGCGTGCGGATATGGGCCCCGTCGACATCGGCATCGGTCATGATGACGATCTTGTGGTAGCGCAGTTTCGAGATGTCGAACTCATCCCGCCCGATGCCGGTGCCAAGGGCCGTGATCAGGGTGCCGATCTCCTGACTGCCGAGCATCCGGTCAAAGCGGGCGCGTTCGACGTTGAGGATCTTGCCGCGCAGCGGCAGCACCGCCTGATCGTGGCGCGACCGGCCCTGTTTGGCCGAGCCGCCGGCGCTGTCGCCCTCGACGATGAAGATCTCGGATTTGGCCGGGTCTTTCTCCTGACAATCGGCCAGCTTGCCGGGCAGGGATGCCACATCCATCGCGGTCTTGCGCCGGGTCAGTTCGCGCGCCTTGCGGGCGGCTTCGCGGGCCAGCGCCGCTTCGATGATCTTGCCAACCACCAGCTTGGCCTGGGCCGGGTTTTCCTCGAACCATTCCGAAAGCTTCTCGTTCATCAGCCCCTCGACGGCGGGGCGCACTTCGGATGAGACCAGTTTATCCTTGGTCTGGCTGGAAAACTTCGGATCCGGCACCTTGACCGACAAGACGCAGGTCAGGCCTTCGCGGGCATCGTCGCCGGTGAAATTCACTTTTTCCTTTTTCGCCAGACCGCTGGAATTCGCGTAAAGGTTGATGGTCCGTGTCAGCGCGCCGCGAAAGCCCGCCAGATGGGTGCCGCCATCGCGCTGCGGGATGTTGTTGGTAAAGGGCAGCACGGTTTCATGGTAGCTGTCATTCCACCACATCGCGGCCTCGATCTCGATGCCGTCGCGGGTGCCGGTGATATAGATCGGTTCTTCCATCATGCCGGTTTTTGACCGGTCGAGATATTTGACGAACTCCTTGACGCCGCCCTCATAGATCAGCTCGGATTTCAGCGGATCCGCGGGGCGCAGGTCCTCCAGGATGATGCGCACGCCCGAATTGAGAAAAGCCAGCTCACGCAGGCGGTTTTCCAGCGTCTTGAACACGTAATCGAGGTTGGAAAACGTCCCCGTTGAGGCCAGAAACCGGACCTCGGTGCCCTTGCGGCCATTCGCGTCGCCGACAACCTCCAGGTGCTTGGTGGTAAAGCCGCCCTCGAACCGCGCATAATGTTCCTTGCCGTCGCGCCAGATGCGCAGATCCAGCCAGTCACTGAGCGCATTGACCACGCTGACGCCAACGCCGTGCAACCCGCCCGAGACCTTGTAGGAATTATCGTCGAATTTGCCGCCGGCATGCAGCTGGGTCATGATGACCTCGGCCGCCGATACGCCTTCCTCTTCGTGGATGCCCACCGGAATGCCGCGGCCATTATCGCTGACCGAGACGGAATTATCGGCATGCAGCGTGACGGTGACGGCATCGGCATGACCGGCCAGAGCCTCGTCAATTCCGTTATCGACAACCTCATAGACCATGTGATGCAGGCCGCTGCCATCATCGGTGTCGCCGATATACATGCCGGGGCGTTTGCGGACCGCCTCCAAACCTTTGAGAACCTTGATGGAATCCGCCCCGTATTCGGCGGGTGCCTGCGCGTGTTCGGTCATGGATGACCCCTGTTATTCTTGCTGCTGTTTTATAGGGGTTCGGGGCGGGATTGTCACCCTTGTGGCACAAGAATTAAGGGGTTTTGGCGGGCCGCCAACGGGCCCTCAGAAAACCGCAATCACCAGGGCCACGCAGATCAGCAGCGCGCCCGCCACCAGGTTGATGCGCCGCAACGCGGCGGTTGATGTCAGGCGCAGCCGGGCCCGGTCGATGATCATGGCAAAGCCCATATTGCCCACCAGCGGCACGGCCATCGAGATACCGGCAATGACGACAATATCGGGCAGGCTCAGCCCGGTCAGGTCAAAAAACCCCGGCAGCATCCCCATGTAGAAAAGGATCGCCTTGGGGTTGGCCAGGATCGCCGCCAGGCCCGCGACAAAGCCCGCCCAGGCCCCGGGCCGGTTCAGGCGCGTGTCGGCGTCGATCGGTTTGCCCGCGTGGCGGATCAGAATGAGGCCCATGGCGGCAAATACCGCGACTGCCAGCCATTTCAGCGCCACCATGATGCCGCCGTAGCTGGCCACCACCCAACTGAGCCCCAAAATCGCCAGGAGCGACCACAGGAAATCGCCCACCGCAACGCCCAGTATCAAAGGGAAGGCCGCCCCCGCCCCATGCGCCAACGTGCGCGCGGCCGTGGCCAGCCAGACCGGGCCGGGTGTCAGGAAGAGAACAAAGAGCGCGCCCGCATAGAGCGCCATATCCAGGGCGGTTATGGTCATTCAGGCGTCCCTAGAAGGCCGGGCCGAGCAGGTCGATCAAAGCCTCATCATCCCATACCGTGTCTTTCAGCGGATAGACCTTCAACGCGGTCGCGCCCTCTTGGAGGATCTCGGTGCTGTGGTCATTCTCGATCCCCATATGGCGTACAATATTCTGCTTGGGGGCGAACCCGGCACCCTCATAAAGCGGGCGCACCCCGAACAGCACAAGAAAATCCGCGAGGGTGGCGCGCGCGCGCTCCTTTGTGGCCGTCATCAAGGCCGTGGCGACACCTTTGCCCTGATGGTCGGGGTCGGTGGCAACTTCGCCAAGGCCGATGATTTGCACCCGTTGGGCACCCATCCGCATCGCGCGGAACCCAAGCGCGTAATGGCCAACCAGTTTCCCGTCCAATCGCGCCAGCAGCCGCAGATGGTGACGCTGGTTGAAAAAGGACATGCCGCCATACCCGGCATCCCCGCCAAATGCGCGGGTGATCAACGCGGCAATTTCGGCGTCCTGTTCCGGCGTCAGGTCGATCTCGTGAACGGCCTCAATCTGCATCATCGGCCTCCGGCAGGGTCAGCGATCCATCATCGTTCAGCGGCCAAAACGGGTTCATTGCCAATTCCCAGACATGGCCATCGGGATCCGCGAAATAGCCGGAATAGCCGCCCCAGAACACTTTCTCGGGCGCTTTCATGGGCTTGGCCCCGGCCTCCAAAGCCAGGGCATAGGCGGCGTCAACCTCGGCCTCGGTGGAAAAGTTTTGCGCCAATGCGCTGGCCCCGGTGCCAAGCGTTGCATCCGGGCGGCCCTGATCGGCGGCCAGCGGGCCCAGACCAAAGAGACCAAAGACAAACCCGTTGGCCTGATAAAACGTCACTTCATCTTGGCTTTGCGGGTGCATCTGCCAGCCAAGCGCCGCGTAAAAGGCGCGCGAGCGGGCCATATCGGATACGCCCAGGGTCACAAGTGTGATGCGTTGCGGTGTCATGTTGGATCCTCCTGAATGAAAGATGTGCCATCCTGATCGGTGATTTCAAACCGCTGCGCGCGGTCTCCAAGATCGGCAAAGAGCTCGGCCCCCGTGCCGGTCATCCAGGCCTGTCCGCCCAGGGCGCAGATCTCATCAAAAAGTGCCGCGCGGCGGGTGGCATCGAGATGCGCAGCGACCTCATCGAGCAAAACCAGCGGCGCGGTGCCTGTATCATCCTTCAACGCCCGCGCATTGGCCAGGATCAGCGAGATCAGGAGCGCCTTCTGCTCGCCGGTCGAACACGATCGTGCGCCCGCGCCCTTGGCCACATAGACGGCCCCCAGATCGCTGCGATGCGGGCCGGTCAGGCTGCGCCCGGCCATCATGTCGCGCGGGCGCGACGCAGCATGGGCGCTGGCGAAATCATCGGCGTTGGTCAAACCTTCGCTGCCCTCGGCCTCGATCAGGGTAAGCGCTGCTGCGGGAAAGGCGGTTTCCGCGCCGTCCTGTGCCAGGGCCAGACGATCCAGCGCCCGGGCCCGATGCGCCACGATACGCGCGGCAGCCTCTGACATCTGCGCCTCGATCGCCTCATACCACATGGCATCGCGGATCTGATCCCTGAGCATGCGGTTGCGTTCGCGCATGGCTTTTTCATGGGCCAGCACCGCCTCTCCATGATCGGGAAAAAAGCTCATGGTGATACGATCGAGAAACCGCCGCCGCCCTTCGGCCCCCTCGATCCAGAGCCGGTCCTGTGCCGGGACAAGCCAGACAATGCGCGCCAACCCCGCCAGCGACATCTGCGGTGCCGGTTTGCCATCAATGCGAAGGCTGCGGGCCTGCGTAGGTTCGGCCCCGGTTTCAATCTCTCGATCACGGGGACCAGTGGCCAGCCCTGCGGTAATTTTCCAGCCAATCACCTCGGGCCGGCGCGCCATTTCATCAGCCGCGGCCCGGCGCAACCCGCGCCCCGGTGACAGAAGCGATACCGCCTCAAGAATATTGGTTTTGCCCGCGCCGTTGGGGCCGAAAATGGCCACCGGTCGGCCATCAAGATCCATCTGCCCACGCCGATGCGACCTGAAATGCGACAGGGTGAGGTGCCGGACAAATGTTCCAGCCATCCCGTTCCCTTTCATCTTGGCAAAAATACCTCCGCCGGAGGCCTCCGGGAGAGGACGGTCCGCTCAGACCCGCATCGGCATCACGACATAGACGGCAGAAGTATCATTGCCTTCGCGCATCAAGGTCGGATCGCCCGACGAATTGAACATGAACACGGCATTTTCACGATCCACCTGGCTGGCAATCTCCAGCAGGTATTTCGCGTTGAATCCGATCTCGAGCCGCTCATCGGCATAGGCTACGGCCAGCTCTTCTTCGGCCGCACCGCTGTCGGGCGCATTGACCGAGAGGATCAGCCGATCCTCATCCAGGGCCAGTTTCACCGCGCGCGAGCGTTCCGACGAGACTGTGGCCACCCGATCGACGGCCTTGGCAAACTCGGCGGCATCGACCTCCAGCCGGCGGGTGTTGCCGGTGGGGATAACGCGGGTGTAATCGGGGAAGGTGCCGTCGATCACCTTGGAGGTCAGCGTGATGTCGGGGGTGGCAAAGCGCACTTTTGTCTCGGAGACGGAAACCGCGATGGCCATGTCATCCTCGTCCAGCAGCTTGCGCATCTCGCCCACGGTTTTGCGCGGCACAATCACGCCGGGCATGTTTTCGGCACCTTGCGGAAGCGCTGCGTCGACGCGCGCAAGACGGTGACCATCGGTGGCCACGCAGCGCAAAACCCTGCCGTCTTCGCCATCGGCAACATGCATGTAGACGCCGTTGAGGTAATAGCGTGTCTCTTCTGTGGAGATGGCGAATTTCGACTTATCAAAGAGGCGCCGCAGAACGGCAGCAGGGGCCGAGAAATTGGCGCTGTATTCCGTCGTTGTCATCACCGGGAAATCCTCGCGAGGCAAAGTGGCCAGCGAGAAAGATGACCGCCCGGCATTGACCTCCAGGCGCCCTGAGGTTCCGTCATCGGCCAGTTGCACCAGCGCACCATCGGGCAGCTTGCGCACAATCTCGTGCAGGGTGACGGCAGAAACCGTAGTGGCCCCGGCGCGTTCGACCTGGGCCGCGGTTTTGTCCACCACCTCAATGTCCAGATCGGTGGCGCGGAAACTGGCGCTGTCGCCCTCGGCCTCGATCAGCACATTGGCCAGGATCGGAATGGTGTTGCGCCGTTCGACGACCGATTGCGCCTGCGATACGGCCTTGAGAAGGGCCGCGCGTTCAATACTGAGTTTCATATCCTGGCTCCGGCGGGTGACGGGGCGGCGAGACTACCCGAGCGGCAGTCACGCACAAGTGTTTTGTTGGAGTTTCGCGAAAGCGGCGGCGGCGTCAATGGGCAAGAGGCGAGAATTCGGGCCGCGCAAATGATTGCGTGGCTGAATTGCAGATGATTGAGCGCCCTTCGCCGGTGGACCGCCCCAAAAGACAGGACGGCTTGGCATCTCACGGTCGGGTTTTGAGTATTTCCGCAAAGAAGAAGCGGCAAGCTGCGCCTTTTTTCGGGTTATGCCTCCAGCATCCGGCGCAACAATTCCGCATCTTCGGCAATCTGGCTGTCGAGCGAGATCAGTTCTTCGATCTTGCGTACCCCATGCAGAATGGTGGTGTGGTCGCGACCGCCGAATTTGCGCCCGATTTCGGGTAAGGACCGGGTGGTCAGCTTTTTGCACAGATACATCGCCATCTGGCGCGGCCGGGCGATGCTGCGGGCGCGGCTCGGGCTCATCAGATCGGTCTGGCGCAGGTGGTAATGCTCGCAGGTTTTCTTGATGATCTCATCCATCGTAACCTTGCGATCGGTGGCGCGCAAAATATCGCTGAGGCATTCCTGCGCCAGATCCATTGTGATTTCGCAGCCGATCAGGTCGGCAAAGGCAAAAAGCCGGGTCAGCGCGCCTTCGAGTACGCGGATATTGGTGGAAACGCGATGCGCGACAAATTCCAGAACACCGGGCGCGATCTTCAGATCCGGGTGGCGGTTGCGCTCGGCCTCGACCTTTTGCTGCAGCACGCCCAGGCGCAATTCGTAATCGGTGGGGTGCAGATCGACCACCAACCCGCATTGCAGCCGCGAGGCGATGCGGCTGTCGAGCTCATCCATATCCACCGGCGCGCGATCGCCCGATATGATGATCTGTTTGCCCAACTCGACCAGCGCGTTGAAGGTGTGGAAAAATTCCTCTTGGGTTGAATTTTTTCCAGCGATGAATTGCACGTCGTCAACCATCAGCACGTCGATCGAGCGGAACGTTTCCTTGAAGCTGATGGTATCCTGGTCGCGCAGGGCGCGGATGAAGCGATACATGAACTGTTCGGCCGACAGATAGATCACCTTGAGCTCTGGCCGGCTCTGCCGCAATTCCCAGGCGATGGCGTGCATCAGATGCGTCTTACCCAGGCCGACCCCCCCATAAAGAAAGAGAGGGTTAAACGATACGGTGCCGCCTTCAGCCACACGGCGCGCGGCGGCATGGGCCAGCTCATTTGGCTTGCCGACGACGAAATTGGCAAACGTAAGATTGGCGTTCAGCGGCGATTCCGGCATGCCGGTGGCCGCGGCCTGAGGTGGGGCTGCCGGGCGCGTGGCGGGTGCGGACATCGCGCCCGGTGGCGGGGTATGGATGTCGACCGAAGCCTGCGCGGTAGCGCCCGCGCCGACCGCGAATTTCAGGCGATCGACCGACAGGCCGGCGGCGATCAGATGGCGCAAAATCACGTCGGAGAAATGCTGTGTAACCCAGGTGCCGATGAAATTGGTGGGAACATGGAAATGCGCCGTGCGATCCTTGATGGCGTCAAAGGTGATCGGTTCAATCCACGCCGAGAAGTTATTCTTGCCGACCGATTTCAGCAATTCGCCCCGGACGTGACCCCATGTATCTTGTGTCATTCTGTACCCGTCTTCTTTTCAATTAACGCAGGCCCTGCACTTCACAGGGGGGCCTTGCGCGGGCGATGCGTGCGCCGCCCTGGTTGTCCCTTCGTCGTCACAGCATTTCAGACGGTCGTCAGATCTGCCCCTGGCTCTTGTGCCGTTTTCGGCACGATTATTGCCCCGCCAGGTGCAAACCCCGGGTCGGACCGTCCAAAAATGGGACGATCTGAAAAACAATCGCCTTCGATACGTCAATGCCGACCCCGAAACCCGTGGGCTTCAAGGTGATTCGGCACGACGCCCCGTAAGGCAATGGTCTTTGGACATTCGGAACGTGACCGAAGCTGGCACTCTGCCAGCCTGCGAACAGACCTATGTGACGCAGCGGGACGCTTCTCTGTCCCCGTCACATGGGTTTCCGACTGTGCATGATTTGATGGGTTCCCACCGAAATGCCTGTCCCGTATTTGCGGCATGGCAGCGCCTGCGGGACCGGTAAATTTAATCATGTCACAGCATAATGTCCCCCCAGACTATGTGAATCGCTGAGACCCAAGCTAGCGGGAGTCTGGCGCGTCTCGCAATCAATCATTGCGCTTGACTCTGGACTGAGCTGAAACGAATCCCGGAGGGCCCGGATAAACCTGCCGAAGGACAGGGATTTTTTGGAAAAGAAAAAAGGCGCCCCGTTTGGGACGCCTTGAAAACAAGGGGTTTGGTCACCCGATCAGGATGCCAGCGCCTTTACCCGCGACGACAGGCGCGACATTTTCCTTGCAACGGTGTTCTTGTGCAACACCCCTTTGGTGACGCCGCGCATCAGTTCGGGCTGAACCTCACGCAGGGCCGCCTGGGCTGCCGTCTGATCACCGGATTCGATGGCTTCTTCGACCTTGCGCAGATAGGTGCGGATGCGCGAGCGGCGCGCCTTGTTGACGGCATGGCGCGCTTCGTTCTGGCGGGCGCGTTTCTTGGCTTGGGGTGAATTGGCCATGGTCTGTGGGTCCCTTTGTGGGGTTCAAGTAAATGTCAGACGCGCGCGCGTTGCCCCACACCGGGTTTTGGAACCGGCCGAATCTGGTCAAAGCGGACCGCACACGCATGTATCGGGCGCGTCTAAGCTAATTGGCGGTGAATGAAAACCCGAAAACTGCCGGGGCGCGTTACTTGTCGCGAAACTGTGCCTCGCGCTTTTCCAGAAACGCGGCCATGCCTTCCTTCTGGTCCTCGGTGGCAAAAAGCGAATGGAACACGCGCCGCTCGTAGAGCAGGCCTTCGGACAGGGTCGTCTCGTAGCTGCGATTGACCACTTCCTTGGCGGCCATCGCCGAGACCATGGATTTTTCGGTAATCCGGGTTGCGGCTCCCATCGCCTCATCCAGCATCTTCTTGGCCGGAACCACGCGGCTGACCAGCCCGCTGCGCTCGGCCTCTTCGGCATCCATGAACCGGCCCGTCAGGTTCATGTCCATGGATTTCGATTTGCCGACAAACCGGGTCAGGCGCTGGCTGCCGCCCATGCCGGCGATGACGCCCAGGTTGATCTCGGGCTGGCCGAATTTCGCATTATCGGCGGCGATGATGAAATCGCAGGCCATTGCCAGTTCGCAGCCGCCACCAAGCGCATAGCCCGCGACGGCGGCAATGATCGGCTTGCGGATACCCATCAGCCGTTCGCTGGAGTCGGCAAAGAGATTTTCGGCAAAGACATCGACAAAGCTCTTGCCCGACATTTCCTTGATATCGGCCCCGGCGGCAAAGGCCTTTTCCGAGCCGGTGATGACGATGCAGCGCACCTTGTCATTGGCATCGGCGATCTCCAGCGCGGTGCAGAGCTCGCCCAAGAGCTGCGTGTTCAGCGCGTTCAACGCGTCGGGGCGATTGAGCTTGATCAGGCAGATATGGTCTTTGCTGTCGACGATCAGGGTCTCGTAGGCCATCTGGGTCTGTCCCGGTGCTGTTATCCTCAGACCGGAAGGGTTAGCAGCCCCACCGGTCGGTTCAAGCTATCTTTGACAGGTCGGGCAGTAAAAACTCGATCGGCCCGCCTGCACGATCCGGCGAATTTGATCGTCGCAACCCGGTGTCAGACAGGGCGCGCCCTCGCGGCCATATACCTGAAAACTATGCTGGAAATAGCCCAGTTCCCCGTCGGTTTGCCGATAGTCGCGCAAGCTGGAACCGCCTGCGTCAATGGCGTCATTCAAAACGTCGCGAATTACGGGAACCAGAGCGCTCGCGCGGGCGCGCGCGATGCGACCGGCCAATCGTTTGGGCGAAATGCGGGCCCGGTAGAGCACTTCGCAGACATAGATATTGCCCAATCCGGCAACGATTCGCTGATCCAGCAGGGCGGATTTGATCGGCGTCTTGCGCCCGGCCAGCGCGGCGGCCAGATAGGGGCCGTCAAAGGCGTTGCCCAATGGTTCGGGGCCAAGGCTGGCCAAAAGCGGATGCGCGTCGGCCTCTGCGGTGGCCATCAGGTCCATCGCGCCAAAGCGGCGGGTGTCGTTGAAGGTGACGCGCGCGCCGCCTTCGATATCCAGCACCACATGGTCATGTTTGGCAGGCGCGGGCAGGGCGTGGAAAAACGCCGCCATGGGCTGATCCGTGTCCTTGGTGGCGATCAGCATCCGGCCCGACATGCCCAGATGGATCAGCAGGGTTTCACCGCGATCCAGATCGGCCAGGATGTATTTCGACCGGCGTCGGAGGCGGGTCACCCGCGCGCCGGTCAGGCGCGCGGCCATGTCTTCGGGAAACGGCCAGCGCAGATCGGGGCGGCGGATATCGGCGGCCAGGATGCGCGCGCCCTCCATCACCGGGGCAAGGCCACGGCGGACGGTTTCGACTTCGGGCAGTTCGGGCATTGATACGTCTCTTCATTGGCAGCACCCCTGAGGCTGCCCCGGATCGCCACCGCCAACAAGCGATATCGCCGCGCTGCTGCGGCAATTCATGGTTTGCCCCTGTGGGCGCAAAGGTATACCCCCGATCTCGACCAAATCAGGGCAGCCACGCGATGACCGGCGACAGAGATAAGACGACGCATTTCGGGTTTCAGACCGTGGGCGAGGAAGAAAAGGCCGGCATGGTGCATGGCGTCTTTTCCAATGTCGCCTCGAACTACGATGTGATGAATGACGCCATGTCGATGGGCATCCACCGGGTCTGGAAAGATGCGATGATGGATTGGCTGGCCCCGCGCAATGGCCAGCGGCTCCTGGATGTGGCGGGTGGCACCGGCGATATCTCGTTCCGGTTTCTGCGCCGCGCGTCCGGGGCCCGCGCCACCGTTTTGGATATGACCGAATCGATGCTGATCGAGGGGCAGAAACGGGCCGAGGCCGAAAGCTTTGCCGATCGGCTTGACTGGATCGTGGGCGACGCCATGGCGCTGCCCTTTGAAGCCAACAGCTTTGACGTCTACACAATCAGCTTTGGCATCCGCAACGTCACCCGGATCGCCGATGCGCTGGCCGAGGCGTTTCGTGTGCTGAAACCCGGGGGCCGCCTGATGGTGCTGGAGTTCAGCCAACTGCCCAATGCGGGGCTGCAAAAGCTCTATGATCTCTATTCCTTCAACGTGATCCCGCGCATGGGACAGGCGATTGCCGGGGATCGCGACAGTTACCAGTATCTGGTCGAAAGCATCCGCAAATTCCCCGATCAGGAGATTTTTGCCGGCATGATCCGCGAGGCCGGGTTCGCCCAGGTGAAATACCGCAATCTCAGCATGGGCATCGCCGCGCTGCATTCCGGTTGGAAGATCTGAGGCATGAGAGGCCCGCATAATATCTGGCGGCTGGTCCGCACCGGGGCCACGTTCGAGCGCACCGGCGCGATGAAAGTGGCGCTTGAGGCGATGAACGCGCCGCCCGCCGTGCGTGTGGGTGCGCGCATCCTGGGATGGCCGTTCAAATGGCTGGGGCTGCGCGGCGATGTGAACCTGCCGCCAGTGACCCGTGCGTTGACGGCACTTGGCCCCGCCTACATCAAGTTTGGGCAGATCCTGTCGACGCGCCCCGATGTGGTGGGCGATGAGCAGGCCCAACAGCTGCGCGTCTTGCAGGACAAGCTGCCGCCTTTTGATACCAATATTGCCAGGCGCATGGTCGCCGCCGAGCTGGAAACACCGGTCGAGGCGCTGTTCTCGGAATTTTCCGAGCCGGTCGCCGCGGCCTCGATCGCGCAGGTGCACCGGGCGCGTCTGCGTGAGGGCGGTCAGGATGTGGCCGTCAAGGTGCTGCGGCCCAATATCGAACGCGCCTTTCGCCGTGATATCGACGCGTTCTACCTTATTGCCTGGGCGGTTGAGACGCTGTCGCCCTCGTCACGCCGGTTGCGCCCGCATGACGTGATCGAACATTTCGAAGGCGTGGTGATGAAGGAGCTGGACCTGCGCATCGAAACCTCGGCGGCGGGTGAATTTGCCTCAAATACCGAAGGCGACGAGGGGTTCACCGTGCCCGCCGTCAACTGGTATCTGTCCTCGCGCCGGGTGATGACGCTGGCCTGGGCCGAGGGCGCGCCCTTGGGCGATGTCGAGGCCATTGATGCGGCCGGGCATGACCGCTCGGCGCTTGCCGAGCGGGTCCTGCAAATGTTCCTGAGCCACGCGCTGCGCGACGGGTATTTCCATGCCGACATGCATCAGGGCAATCTCAAGGTGAATGCGGGCGGCGATATCGTGGCGCTGGATTTCGGCATCATGGGGCGGTTGGATGAATATACCCGCCGTGTTTACGCCGAGATCCTGATGGGCTTTATCCGGCGCGATTACCGGCGCGTGGCCGAGGTGCATTTCGAGGCCGGATATGTGCCCGCCGACCGCGATGTCGGCGAGTTCGCGCAGGCCCTGCGATCGGTGGGTGAGCCCATTTTCGGCATGGATGCGAGCCATATCTCGATGGCGCGGCTTTTGAGCTATCTCTTTGATGTCACCGAACAGTTTGGCATGGAAACGCGCACCGAGCTGATCTTGCTGCAACGCACGATGGTGGTGGTCGAAGGCGTGGCCCGTTCGCTCGATCCCACAATCAATATCTGGAAATCAGCGCGCCCGGTGGTTGAAAAATACATCACGGAAAACCTGGGGCCCAAGGCCGTGTTCCGCGATCTTGCTCGCACCGCGCAGATACTTGCCCGTCTAGGCCCGCGTCTGCCGCAATTGGCCGATGCTCTGCTGGTGGGGCAGGCCAAACCCTTGCCCGCGCATCCCAGGTCGCGCTGGCGGGACCGTATCCCCGCCTTTTTGATTGGCGTGGCTCTGGCCGCCGCTGCAATGGCGGTCTGGCAGATCATGATTTGAACCGCCCCGGGGGGAATGCGCATCATGACCGACGCCAAAGCCGACCTGCGGGACGAATTGACCGGGATCTTTCTGGCAGGTGTCGCCGCCGCCGACCCCGAAGCCGCCGTTGACCGGGCGCTGAAGGCGGTGCCGCTGCCGGTCCCGACGCCGGGCGGGCGGCTGATCCTGCTGGCCGTCGGCAAGGCCGCGCATGGTATGTTGCGGGCGGCCCGCGCGCATGTGGCCCCTGGGGTTGATCCGGTCTGTCTGGCGGTCACCAATTACGAGAACCATGCCGAAATTCCGGGCGTGCGATGCTTTGCGGCGGGCCATCCGGTGCCCGATGAAAACGGGCTGCGCGCCGGCGCTGCCGTGGCCCGGATCGTGGCGGATGCGGGCGAGGGCGACCATATTGTGGCTCTGATTTCTGGCGGGGGATCTGCCTTGCTTCCTGCCCCGGTTGAGGGGGTCACGCTGGCCGATAAGGCGGCGGTGAACCGGCTGCTGTTGGCCTCCGGGGCCGATATCGAGGACACCAATATCGTGCGCCAAGCGCTGTCAACGCTCAAGGGCGGCCGGCTCTTGCGAATGGCCGCCCCCGCCCGCCTGCGCAGTCTGATCCTGTCGGATGTGGTGGGTGATGATCTGCGGGTGATCGCCAGCGGGCCGACGATTTCGCCGATCAGCGACCGGGCGGGGGCGCGGGCGGTTCTTGAGCGGCTCGGCGTGTGGGATCAGATGCCGCAAGCGGCCAAAACCGTGCTGATGCAGGATCTGCCGCGTCCCCCGCTGCCCAAAGCCGATGCGGCCCTGATCGGATCGAACGCCATCAGCGTCGCCGCGATGGCCCAAGCCGCCAAGCGCGATGCGGTGCAGGTCGTCGCACCGCTGACCGGAATGGTGGGTGACGCCGCCCGAAGCGTGCTGGATGTCGCGCGCATCGCTCGTCCCGGTACTGCGATGCTGTTTGGTGGTGAAACCACCGTGATCGTGACCGGCAATGGGCGCGGCGGGCGCAATCAGGAGCTGGCCCTGCGGGTGGCGCTGCTGGCCGAGGAACAGGGGTTCGACGGCGATTGGATGTTTCTCAGCGGCGGCACCGACGGGCGTGATGGGCCGACCGATGCGGCGGGCGCGATCGTCGATCAGAATACGTTGACCCGGATGCGCGCGGCTGGGGCCGACCCGATTGCGCTCTTGGCAAACAGCGACAGCTACGCGGCCCTCGCGGCATCCGGCGACCTGCTGATGACGGGTGCCACGGGCACGAATGTGGCCGATCTTCAGATCTTTCTGAAACTCTGAAATCGGATGATCCCGCGCAGGCGCGAAGAAATGAGTCGGCTGGGGCCGGTTTTGGAGGCATAATGCCCGCAATAAATTTTGCATTAAGGCACTTGTCGAAAACCTGAGGCATGCTGCATCGTATAGCGCGTTGAAATCTTTGATTTCGGGCAGCGTTGGTCGATACAGGTTTTCGAAGGTGCATTAGGGAGATTTCGCGTGCCTCTGCCGCATGGCTTCAGGGCTGTTTTGATATCCGTCATTCTGCAGGTTCTGGCGGGTGCCGCCTTTGCCGAGAACGACGAGGCCGCGCGGGTGGCGCTGGTCATTGGCAATTCCGGTTATGCCGCGAACCCGCTGATCAACCCGGTCAACGATGCCGAAGATATGGCCACCCGGCTGCAGGAGATCGGATATGATCTCTATGACGATGGCCCAATGCTGGAGCAGGATCTGCGCGGTATGCAGGTGGCGATCCGTGATTTCACCCGCAGCCTGAACCCCGGTGACCTGGCGGTGGTGTATTATTCCGGGCATGGCTTTGAATATAAAGGCACAAATTACCTGATCCCGATTGATAACGAAGAGATCCAGTTCGCCGATGACGTTCCGGATTGGTCCTACGCCGCGCCGCGCCTGTTGGAACGCATTGCAGCCAGCGGGGCGACTGGGGTGATTATTCTGGATGCCTGCCGCAACAACCCGCTGCCCGAACGCGGCGGGGTGCGGGATGCGGGGGTCGGGTTGGCAAGAATGGAAACGCCTGCCGGGGCCTCGGCCTTCATCATGTATTCGGCGGGGCCCGGCCAGACGGCGTCGGACGGGGAGGGGCGCAATGGCCTCTTTACCGCGGCCCTGCTTGAGGCGTTGGAGGATCCGCACCGGCGCATCGACGATATCATGTATGAGGTGTCCTATTCGGTGCGCAACGCGACGCAGGGCCGTCAGGTGCCGTGGCTGGAATTGGCCTTTGCCGGTGAGATCCCGCCGCACCTGCAGGCGGGCGATGATCTGATTGAGCATAACGAAGTACCGGAAGCGACCGCCGGCGACGGCAGCGGCAAACCCGGGCGCGGCATCCTGTCCGCCGGGGTGCCGCTTTATGGGACCATCGCGCTGGATGGTCCGCCGGAGCCTGAGGGCTTGCGCGTTGATCTGTTGGCGGGCGGATATGAGAATGCGGCGCAACTGGGCGGCGATTGCCAGGGCTTTGTCGCCAGCAACCCCGATTTTCAGATGACCTGGACCGAACAGAACGGCCCGATCACGCTGCGCAGCGAGAGCGACGCGCCAACCGTGATGGTGATGTATGGCCCCGATCAAGAATGGATCTGTGCAGCGGGCGGGCCCGGTGGCAGAGCGCCCTTGCTGGAACTGAACGGGGCCACCGAGGGGTCGTATAGGATCTGGATTGGCACGGTGCTGGAGACCGACACCGCCCCCGATTCCGTGCTGGTGATCGAACCGCTTGATATGTCGGCAAGGCCGATCGCGATGTCACCCGACGACCGTGGCCCGGGCGGGGAACCTGGTGAGGGCGGGGCCAATGAGGATTTGAACTGACGGGGCCGCAGGTGGTCAGCGCGCCACGCGCCCCAATATTGGGAGGCAGGATTATGCCATTGAAACGACTGTTGGCGATTGCGGGAATTCTGGCCGCGATCTGGACCCTGTCCCCGGCCCGTGCCGAAGCGCAGGAGTTCTGTTCGGGCGATCGGGTGATGGGCGGCTGTTCCGTCTCGATCAGCGATTTCCCCTGGATGGTGTCGCTGAACCGGGCCAATTCACGCAGCCGGTTCGACGGTCATTTCTGCGGCGCTTCGGTGATTGCCGACCGGTGGGTTCTGACGGCGGCGCATTGTGTCGATTCGATGCCGCCCAACAACCCGGTGGGCCTTGAGGTCTATGCCAATTCCGCCAGCCTGCAGGGTGGCGGTGCGGCATTTGACGTGGAGCGGATCTATGTTCATGCCGGGTATCAGGGGGTGGGGATCAACGATATCGCCCTGCTGGAAGTCTCGCGACCGATGGGCATCACGCCGGTGCGTCTGTCGCGCGGTGCGATGGCCGCGACCGTCGAGGCCGAGGGCGGCCAGGCGGTGATCATCGGCTGGGGCCTGACGCCGCCTGCCTATGTTGCGCGCGGGCGCGGCAATCTGACGGCGGCAGAGCGGGCCACATCGGCGGCCCCTACCATGTGGGATACCAGCCAGGTTCTGCTTGGCGCGGCGGTGCCGATCGTTGCCAATAATCTGTGTGATCCCGCTGCAGGGGGATCTGTCCTGTGCGCCGGGTTCCTCGAGGCGATCGCAGATGCCTGTCGCGGCGATAGCGGCGGACCGCTGCATGCCCG
>Ga0316207_10000350_pt1 | contig 81870 bp, 77 predicted proteins | sample 6weekpyrite_MG_FD_204943 | JGI IMG/M metagenome (GOLD analysis project Ga0316207, IMG submission 204943) | Microbial mat bacterial communities from mineral coupon in-situ incubated in ocean water Damariscotta River, Maine, United States -... | ecosystem: Environmental > Aquatic > Marine >...
GGCTGAAGTTGGCGCCGATGGTGTTCAGCTTAGCAGTGGCAAGTTGCAGTCTTTAACTCAGCGTCCTTTGGGCAAAGAGTTGTTGGTGGCGGCTTCATGTCACACGGTAGAGGAGTTGCAGCAGGCGTTGAAACTGGATGTCGATTTCGCCCTGCTGTCACCGATCAAGTGGACCAAGAGTCATCCGGACACTGAGCCTTTGGGGTGGGATGAGATGCGCAAACTGGTGGATGAAATGCCGATTCCCGTGTATGCCCTGGGTGGTGTTAGTCGTGATGACTTGGTGGATTCGTTTGCTGCAGGTGGTCAGGGCATAGCGGCAATTCGCAGTCTTTGGCCGGGGATTTAAGCCCATCACCACTTGATGGGCTTAAAGAGCTTAGTTTTTTTCAGAGAAGTCGTCGTTAGGTTCCATTGGACTAGGCAGTTCATAGCCGGGGATACGGTGCGATTCGTTGGCCCATTCTCCCAGGTCAATCAGCTTGCAGCGCTCGCTGCAAAAGGGTCGCCATTTCGATTCATTATTCCAAATTACATCTTTGCTGCAGGTGGGGCAGCTTACGGTGGTGATTTGGCTCATAACATGCAACAGGTGAGTTTAAAGGGGATATTTTGATTTACCTGGGTTGCTCGTTCGTTAAAGGCGGTCTGCAGGAAACGAATGCTGAAGCGGTGTTTGCCACCACTGATCTCGGCAAAACATGGGATATCGCCAGCCACTGTCACCCGAATCATCTGGCAGACACTGTTCTGATCAAAAGATTTTTGGAAAAAGCCCGCTTCAGCAGTTTCATTGGTGGTCTGGGCGCTATCACGAATCAGGCGCAGGATCAGGTTGACTGACTGTTTTATCGGCTCAAATGGCGCCATCCAGCCTTGCATATCCGAGATGCGCCTTTCTTCCGGTTGCGATAGCCAGAAATGATAAGCGGGCAGGTCAAAGTCGCAGGTGCCCCCTGCAACATGAATGCGCTGCCTGATGCTGCTAAGGAATTCGTTATTGCGGATATCCATGTCTTGAGACTTGAGGTCGTGCAGGCGGTCGATCAGGACATCCATCTCATCCAGTACACTTTCTAGCCTCTTGGCGTCGACCTGAGGATTTTGAGCCAGTTTTTCCAGAAACACGGCCTGACGTTCCAGTTCTTTCATGACTTCGGTTTTGAGGTCAGCGCGGCTAAAGGTGCTGATGATGTCGAACAGGCTGTTAATGGCTGCACGGTTATCCCAATTGCCTTGGCGATAGGTGTGAGCGCTGGCCTGTGCGAACAGGAACTCGAGCCGCAGTAGGGTGCGGATGCGCTCGTTCAGAGGTTGTTCGTAGGTTATTTGCTTAGACACAGTTTGTTGATGTCCATAATATTCCACAGGTTGAGTTTGAAATTTATGCTGCATGGCTGTGGCTGGACTTCTTCACATATTTCGGTGGACGAGGCTAAGTGGTAGTTTACCCGATCATTACGGCCTGTAAACCGCTGGATGCCGAAAATGTGATGAAGTTGGTTGTTTTCCTCAATATTTTTCCTGTTTAGCCATTTTTGTATATCGGTGATTTAAATCAATAACTTGAGTGCGTAGTTGATCCAGGTCCGAATCATTGATGATGATGTCATCGGCGTGATCGAGGCGTGTTTGACGAGATAACTGGGCGGCAAAGATTTCATTGATTTGTTGGTCTTGCAATTGATCGCGTTGTTTGATGCGCTGGCGACGTAGTTCGTCGGGGGCATCAATCACTAGAATTCGGTCGACGAGATCGGTTTGATTGGCCTCAATTAGCAGTGGAATGGCAAATATGCAGTAGGCAGTGTCAAGCAGGCTGGCCTGGTGCAGCATTTCATTTTTAATGATGGGGTGGAGGATGGCCTCCAGGTGTTTGCGTTTGGCTGGTGTCGCAAAAACTATGTTTTTTAATTTGGTGCGATCCAATTCGCCGGAGGCCGAGAGTATCTCGTCGCCAAATGCCTGACAGATTTGTTGTAGTGCTGGTTGGCCGGGCTCCACTACCTGGCGTGAGATAAGGTCGGTGTCGATAACGGGGACGCCGAGTTCGGAAAACAGTTTGCTGACAGCCGATTTGCCGCTGCCAATGCCGCCTGTGAGACCAATGATTAACATGCAGAGAGTGTGGCCTGAAGAGGGCGACGGGTGCAAGTGGGTGTTGTCTGGTTAGCTTAGTCCGCTGATGCGCATATAGGCATTGGTCAGGTCTGTACCCCAGTAAAAAGCAATCAGGCCGGCGATGGCCAGGTAAGGTCCAAAGGGAATGGGAATACTGCGGTCGCGGCCACGAATGACAATCATGCCAATGCCAATCACGGCCCCCACCAGCGATGATAGCAGGATGATCACTGGTAATGCCTGCCAGCCCATCCAGGCGCCAAGCATGGCTAACAGTTTGAAATCGCCATAGCCCATGCCTTCCTTACCGGTTAGCAGCTTAAAGCCCCAGTAGACCGACCAAAGTGACAGGTAACCGGCCATGGCGCCAATCACGGCTGAGCTGAGATCGGTGTAAACGCCGAACAGGTTGAGGGCCAAGCCGATCCATAAGAAGGGTAGGGTGATGCTGTCTGGCAAGAGCTGATGGTCGAAGTCGATCATGGTCAGTGAGACCAGACTCCAGGTTAGCAGTAGTGCTCCGGCCGTCTCCCAACTCAGGCCGAACTGCCAGGCAGCTAAGGCTGATAGAGCTGCTGTGATAGCTTCAATGATTGGATAACGAATGGATATGTTTGCATCACATCCAGAACAGCACCCCTTTAAAAACAGATAGCTAATGATGGGGATGTTTTCCCAGGCACGGATCATGTGGCCACAGTGGGGGCAACGTGAATCAGGTTTGGCCAGGTTAAATGTTTCTGCTGGCTGGCTGGGTTCACCTGGATTATTGAGTTCGGAGCACTGTTGCTGCCACTGCCGTTGCATCATGATGGGCAGGCGATGGATGACGACATTCAGAAAACTACCCACTGCCGCGCCAAACAGGGCGACAGCGGTGATGAAGAAGGCCGGGCTGGCTTCGATATAGTTAATAATGGTCATTCAAAGGTTCTTTAAAATGCTTGTTAAACCACTTGACCCATTTTAAAGATAGGCAGATACATCGCCACAACCAGACCACCGATGATGACACCGAGAAAGGCCATGATTAGAGGTTCCATCAGGCTGCTGAGTGCATCGACGGCATTGTCTACCTCTTCTTCATAGAAGTCAGCAACCTTGGCTAGCATGGCGTCGATGGAGCCCGCCTCTTCACCGATGGCGACTAATTGCACCACCATGTTGGGAAACAGGCCGGTTTGGCGCATGGCCTGTTGCAGTGAAATACCGGTGGCAATTTCATCACGCATACGCAAGATGGCGTTTGAATAGACGACATTGCCAGCTGCACCGGCAACGGTCGTCATTGCTTCAACCAAAGGTACGCCGGCGGCAAACATGGTGGACAGGGTGCGAGCAAAACGGGCGATGGTGGCCTTGTGTATCAATGAACCAAATATTGGCGCCTTAAGTGTGGCTCGGTCGAGAAAATCACGAAAGGCTTGGGACTTTCTTTTGGCCTGTTTGAACGAATATACTGCTGCAATAACAGCACCAATTACCATATACCAATATTCGACCATAAAGTCTGACATGGCGACAACCATGAGAGTCATGGCTGGCAGGTCGGCTCCAAAGCCCTCAAACAAATCAGCAAATTGGGGGACAACAAATGTTAGTAGTATCCCGGTTACAACGAAAGCAGCGATTACTACGGCGGCAGGGTAGAACATGGCTTTTTTAATCTTACCCTTGATGGCCTCCATTTTTTCTTTGTAAAGGGCAACCTTGTGTAGCATAGTTTCAAGAATACCGGCCTGCTCACCAGCATTAACCAGATTGCAGTAGAGACCATCAAATTGATCAGGATATTTTGACAGGGCTTCAGCAAATGAGTTGCCGCCTTCTATATCGTTTTTGATCTTAAGCAGCATTTCCTGCATGGAAGGATTTTCGTGGCCGCGGCCAACAATTTCAAAGGCTTGAACCAGAGGTACACCTGAACTCATCATGGTGGCCATTTGACGGCTGAAAATAGCAATATCTTTTGGGGTGATTGGTTTCTTTGTGGCGCCACCACCAAACAGAGGTTTGGCCTTCTTTTTGACTTTGAGCGGGTTGATGCCCTGACGACGCAGATCAGCTTTAGCCAGGGTAGGCGAGGCAGCCATTACCTCACCTTTGGTGCGGTTGCCGCGTTTATCGGTGCCTTCCCAGAGAAAAGTGTCGTGTTTGCTTGCTGCTTTTTCAGCCATTTGTTACTCCGTGATTACCCGATTGATCTCTTCCAGGCTGGTAACACCCTGGCGCACCTTTTCCAGTGCAGAGTCATGAAGATCCGGGATGCCTTCCTTTTTGGCTTGATCGGCAATATCTATGGCATTGCCGCCAGACATGATGATTCTACCCATTTCTTCTGAGATTGGCATTACTTGATAAATGCCAACACGGCCCTTGTAGCCTTCAGTGCATTGGTCACAGCCAACGGCTTTATATAGTTTTAGAGAGTCGGTCTCGTTTTCACTAAAGCCTTCGTCAATCAAGGCCTCTTTAGGTATCTCAGCAGGTTCTTTGCAATGAGAACAGAGGCGACGGCCAAGACGTTGGGCAATAATTAGAGTAACCGCTGAGGCAATATTAAAAGGAGCGATACCCATATTCATTAGACGCGTCAGGGTCTGAGGTGCGTCATTGGTGTGTAGAGTCGAAAGCACCATGTGACCAGTTTGAGCTGCCTTGATGGCAATTTCACCTGTTTCGAGGTCACGAATCTCCCCCACCATAATGATGTCAGGGTCCTGGCGTAGGAATGATTTTAGTGCAGCTGAAAAGGTTAAACCAACTTTAGGATTAACATTCACCTGATTGATGCCGGGAAGGTTGATTTCAGCCGGATCCTCTGCGGTGGAAATGTTTCGTTCTGGTGTATTGAGTATATTCAGGCCGGTATAGAGTGAAACGGTTTTACCACTGCCTGTCGGGCCTGTCACCAGAATCATGCCGTAAGGTTTTTGCAGGGCTTCCATATACAGATCTTTTTGTAATGGATCATATCCCAAGGCATCGATACCCAATTGCGCGCTGGTGGGGTCGAGAATACGCATTACGATCTTCTCGCCAAACAGGGTTGGGCAGGTGCTGACACGAAAATCGATGGCCCGGGTCTTGGATAGCTTCATTTTCATGCGGCCATCTTGTGGAACGCGTTTCTCGGAGATATCTAGACGCGACATGACTTTAACGCGAGCGGCAATCTTGCCTGCAAGATTGATAGGTGGTGCAGCGACCTCCTGTAACATACCGTCCACACGGTAGCGAACCCTATAGGCCTTTTCATAGGGTTCGAAATGGAGGTCAGATGCGCCTTTGTTAATGGCGTCGAGGAGTATCTTGTTCACAAAACGGACAATAGGTGCTTCTTCAGTCTCTTGTTCACTGACATCATCACCGGCCGCGTCTTCATCACCACCTGATATATCGAGATCATCCAGGTCCGCATCATCGAGGCCTTCCATGGTGGTATCCATGGCCTCGAGTGTCTTTTCGATAAGTTTGGCAAGTTTATCGTCTTCGACAATTACCGCCTCGGTGTTGATACCAGTGGCGAATTTGATTTCGTCCAACGCTTCAATGTTGGTGGGGTCTGATAATGCAATATAAAGCCGACTGCCACGTTTGGTCAGGGGCAGAGCGTTGTGTTTGCGAATTAGTTTTTCATCAATCAGCGAAGTTGACGCCATTTCCATGTCCATCACGTCAAGATCAAAGACTGGTGCGCCGAACTCGTTGGCAGCTGAAATGGCTATGTCGCGGGCGCTAATGGTTTTATTTTCAACCAGGTGTCGAACGAGAGGTGTTTTGGCTTCAAAAGCCTCTTGAAAGGCCTTTTCAGCATCATCCTGGTTTATAAGCTCGTCTTGTACAAGTCGTAGTGCTAGCCCGCTTAACATAATGTCCTTCAGCGTGAATGTGAAAAATTGAATTAAGTTTAGTAATAGTCGTGCTGTAAATATTTTCGACCTATTAGTGGGTTTTCTTTAGGATTTTGGGGGTTTTTCTGTTATGAGAAGTTATACGTCAAATTTATAGAGGCTTTAGCTTTGAATATATTTGTATTTTTTTAGTGCTGGTTTGTTGAGATGCTGAGTGTAAATAATGGGTTGCTAAGGTACTGTTTGGAAGTTTGTCGTTGTGGTTATTTGGCTGGCGTTAATAATGCGTGATTATTGGTGTGTAGACTGGAGACATAATAATTACTTTCAAAATCAGAGGATAAAATGAAGAAACTCTTGCGATTCTGTTTATCTGGCAACCATATATTGCGAGTTTAATGATTAACGAATTTTGTCGCTATAGCTAGGTCAGGGCGAGAAAAAGGATATAGGGTCGAGTATTAGTGATGTTTGAAGGTGTAAATGTTTTTATGTCCTTATGTGTGATATAGACCTGCTGAAGCGTTTGAACATAGACTTAGATGCATAAGTTACTTGGTTGAAATCGATTTGTGTGTTGTGCAAAGGAGCTGTGAATGAAAGCTGTGATACTGGCTGGGGGACTTGGGACAAGAGTAAGTGAAGAAACAGATGTGAAACCAAAGCCTATGATACAAATTGGCGGAAAGCCAATTTTGTGGCATATCATGAAGCTCTATTCAGCCTATGGAATTAATGATTTTATTATTTGCTGTGGGTACAAAGGGTATGTAATTAAAGAATATTTTGCCAACTATTTTCTTCATATGTCTGATGTGACGTTCGATATGAAGAACAACGACATGCATGTTCATAATAAGAGGGCTGAAGACTGGAAGGTAACCCTTGTCGATACTGGTGATAGTACGATGACTGGTGGACGATTGAAAAGAGTTAAAGATTATCTCGGCAATGAAGACTTTTGTTTTACATATGGCGATGGAGTATCAGACCTAGATATTAAGTGTGTTGTAGATTTTCATAAAAAACATGGCAAGTTTGCGACATTAACTGCAATTTATCCATCAGGTCGATTTGGCGTATTAGATATATCTAGTTCACAGGTTACCTCGTTTAAAGAAAAACCACATGCTGAAAGCTCGAGAGTCAATGGTGGTTTTTTTGTTTTATCTCCAGAAGTGCTTGATTATATTGATGGCGATGACACTATTTGGGAGCAAGCCCCTTTAAATCGATTAGTAAAGGAGCAGCAATTGATGGCATTTGAACACGATGGCTTTTGGCAGCCAATGGATACTTTAAGAGATAAGCGATATTTAGAGTCATTATGGGCTGAAAATTCGGCACCATGGAAGAAATGGGAATGATTTATTTATGAAAAAAGGGTTTTGGGATGGCAAACGTGTGTTTCTTACAGGGCATACAGGGTTTAAAGGGACTTGGCTTGCCTTATGGTTGCATAAACTGGGAGCGAAGCTGTGCGGTTATTCGCTTGAAGCTCCAACAGTTCCAAATATGTTTTCGGAGGTTAATTGTCCGGTCGAGAACACTATGTGTCGAGATATAAGAGACCTTGAAGCAATAGAAAGAGCGATGTCAGAATTTAAGCCAGAAATTGTTTTTCATTTAGCTGCGCAGCCGTTAGTCCGTGAGTCATACCACGATCCTGTAGGCACATACTCAACCAATGTTATGGGTGTAGTGAATCTTTTTGAAGCTATACGAAAAGTTGGTGGGGTTAGAGCTGTCCTCAATGTGACATCTGACAAGTGTTACGAGAACAAAGAGTGGGTATGGGGATATAGAGAGAATGAAAGTATGGGTGGCTGGGATCCCTATAGTAGTAGCAAGGGTTGCTCAGAGCTGGTTACAGCATCATATCGACGTTCATTTTTTAATGAAGAAAACTATGATAGTCATGGGTGTGCAATTGCTACGGCTCGGGCGGGAAATGTCGTAGGAGGAGGTGATTGGGCGGTGGACAGATTGGTTCCGGATATTTTGAAATCATTGCATGAAAATCACCAATTTAATATTCGTTCACCTTCGGCCATTAGACCGTGGCAGTATGTGTTGGAGCCGTTACAAGGTTATCTGATACTGGCAGAGAAACTTTTTAATGAGGGGGCTAAGTTTAATGGAGCGTGGAACTTTGGGCCAACTCAATATGAAGCGAAGTCGGTTAAATGGGTTGCGAAAAAGATAAGTGAGCTATGGGGTGAAGGGGGCGAGTGGGTGTCTGATTCTGGTCCTACATTGCATGAAGCGAACTATTTGAAGCTGGATTCGTCTAAATCTAATGGTTTGCTGGGATGGTATCCAAAACTGTCAACTGAGCAGGCGCTTGAATGTGTTGTGGAATGGTATAAAGCTTGGCTTTTGAAAGAAGACATGCACGAATACAGTCTTTCCGAAATAGAACGCTATGAAGGTAGATAGAATGGAGCTAACTGGTATTAAGGATGAAATTCTCCGTTTGGTGAGTGTCTATGCAGATAAGTTAAATGATGGTGATGACTTTATAGCTGGTGAAAGTGTAGTACCACCTTCAGGAAAAGTTATTGGCGACGTTGAGTATAAATATATGGTAGAGGCTGTCCTGGATGGATGGTTGACATCAGGACGTTTTAATGAGGCGTTTGAAAAGGAATTGTCTGAGTTTTTAGGGGCAAGCTTTGCGTTGACGACGACATCTGGTTCATCTGCAAATTTATTAGCATTAACAGCACTTACATCACCCCGTTTAAAGGATAGAAGATTAATAAAGGGGGATGAGGTGATAACAGTAGCAGCGGGTTTTCCGACTACAGTTAATCCAATCATCCAGAATGGCTTGATCCCAGTTTTTGTTGATGTGGAGCTGGGTACATACAATATAGATGTTGCGCAGGTTGAAGTTGCTATTTCACCCAAAACAAAGGCGATTATGATCGCGCATACTTTAGGAAATCCGTTTAACCTTAAAGAAATAAAAGGCCTGGTTGAAAAGTATGGTTTGTGGTTGATTGAAGACTGTTGTGATGCGCTGGGTTCTCGCTACGACGGAACTATGGTCGGTACACATGGTGATTTGGCAACGTTCAGCTTTTATCCTGCACATCATATAACAATGGGTGAAGGCGGGGCTGTCATAGCGAAAACATCATTACTGCGTTCAATAGTCGAATCGTTTAGAGACTGGGGGCGCGATTGTTTTTGTCCGCCAGGAAAAGACAATACATGTAAAAAAAGGTTTGATAAAAAATATGCTGGCCTTCCGGTAGGATACGATCATAAGTATGTTTATTCTCATATTGGTTACAATTTGAAGATTACAGATATGCAGGCCGCATGTGGGTTGGCCCAGTTAAAGCGTTTGCCTGAATTTATCAAAACAAGAAAAAATAATTTTCAATACTTAAACGAAAAGTTGAAAGACTTTGAAAAATACCTAATCCTTCCTCAAGAAACAAAAGCATCAGAACCTTCGTGGTTTGGTTTCCCAATTACGCTTCGTGATGAGTGTCAGTTTTCTAGGCTTGAATTAGTTGGGTTTCTCAATAGTGTTAATGTTGGCACGAGACTACTCTTTGCTGGGAACTTAATTCACCAGCCATATTTTCAAGATGTTAAATATCGTGTCAGTGGTAGTCTTGTTTCAACAGATAAGGTAATGAACGATACTTTTTGGGTAGGAATTTATCCAGGCTTAACGTATCAACATTTGGACTATGCGGTTTCAAAATTTAGAGAGTTTTTTGGAAGGAATGGATAGTCGAGAGCTTGCCAAAGAGGTAAGGATGGATTGCCTTCGTATGGTTCATGCGGGAGGAAGTTCTCATATTGGATCAGCACTTTCCTGTGTTGATATATTAGCGGTGTTGTATGGTGATGTAATGAACTACAGGTCAAACCATCCAGGCTGGGAAGGTAGAGATAGGTTTGTTTTGAGTAAAGGGCATGCAGGTGTGGCCGTTTATGCGGTTTTAGCCGAAGTGGGTTTTTTTCCTAAAAAAGAGCTGTTGAGTCACTATAAAGATGGCTCTATTTTTAGTGGGCATGTTTCTCATAAAGGCATACCTGGGGTTGAATTGTCTACCGGTTCTCTTGGGCATGGTCTTCCAGTAGCAGTAGGGATGGCATTAGCAGCAAAACTGGATCAACGAGAAAATAGGGTTTTTGTCTTGATTGGTGATGGGGAGTTGATGGAGGGTTCGAATTGGGAGGCAGCGCTTCTTTCAGCGCATCAAAAATTAGATAACCTTGTTTTAGTTATAGATCGTAATAATTTGCAGAGTATTGATACAACTGAGGCCACGGTGGCCTTAGAGTCAATTGAGCGTAAGTTTAGAGCTTTTAATTGGGATGTTGTAGAGGTTGATGGGCACTGTCATGAATCTTTAGCTAGAATATTTAATGCAAGTAATAATGAAGCACCGTTGCTGGTGATAGCTAACACTATTAAAGGGAAGGGGGTTTCGTTTATGGAAAATAACGTGGCCTGGCACTATAAATGTCCTGATGATGACCTGTTGAAGCAAGCATTGGCAGAGCTAGGTTGTAGATAATGAGAGATGCACTCGTATCGGCATTGATAGAGCGTGCCGAGCAAGATCCAAATATTATTTTGCTTACCGGAGACCTTGGGTTTGGCGTGTTTGAAGAGTATGCAGAAAGACATCCGAAGCAGTTTTTTAATGTTGGGATAGGTGAGCAGAATATGGTAGGGGTTGCCGCCGGCCTGGCGCTGAGTGGGAAAAAAATAGTTGTTTACTCAATAGGAAACTTTCCTACTTTGCGCTGTCTTGAGCAGATTAGAAATGATGTTTGTTATCACGATCTCGATGTCATTTTGGTTTGTCAGGGTGGGGGGTTTAATTATGGTGGCTTGGGAATGAGTCATCATGCAACAGAAGACCTTTCCATAATGAGGGCCATGCCTGGAATAAAGGTGGTTGCCCCTTCTTCAAGGTCGAGTGCAAAAGATGCGATAAATGATTTGTTAAGTGAGGGTGGTCCTGGCTATCTCAGGCTTGAAAAAACTAATGCAGATAAATGGTTAGAAAACCACTATTGCTTGGGTAAAGCCAATGTTCTTGTTGATGGCGATGATGTCGCAATATTTGCAGTAGGAGGTATTGTTTCTGAAGCGGTTGAGGCACGGAAAATTCTTTTTGAAAAGCATGGCGTCTCTTGCAGGGTGATTGATGTGTTTACCCTGAAACCATTTGATGCAAATCAGGTTTTGCAGGCAGCAAAAGAAGTGAAAGGCATTATTACCATCGAAGAAAATAATTTGTTAGGTGGTTTGTATGGAGCAGTAGCTGAAATTCTTTGTGCAAATAATTCGTGTGTTCCAGTTGTAGGTATAGGAATGAAAGACGCATACACCAGTATCGTTGGTAGTCAAGATTACCTGCGCTCTTACTATGGTATTGATAAAGTTTCGATATGTAATGCCGCGCTAGGTTTGTTGGCGAAGGTTTAGTATGCAGCATCCCAATCCAATTATCGAAGAAGATATTAAGTGTATTCTTGAAAATGCAATATTGAGCAGAGTTGAGAAAAGCAGTTGTTATTTAGTTTCAGGCGCTTCTGGATTTGTGGCTTCTTATTTAATTGAGTCATTACTTAGAATCAATGAAGTGTCGGATAAGACATGTAGAGTGATTGCTTTGGCAAGAAATGAAGAACGTTTCTGGAAGCGATTTGACCACCATAAAAACAACCCAAACTTGGATTTCTTCTGTAGAGATGTAGTTGATGATCTATCTGATTTGAAAGGGCTGGGGGTTTCACATGTTGTACATGCTGCGAGTAAGGCGAGCCCAAAATTCTATGGGATTGATCCCGTGGGTACTTTAAAGGCTAATACATTGGGGACTTTAAATTTATTGGAGTTGGCGACCCTAAATAAAGCATGCCAGTTTGTTTTTGTAAGTAGTGCTGAGGTTTATGGGCAGACTAATGAAATTCCAACGAGTGAGAAGGGTTTTGGCTACTTGGATCCTGCTGAAGTTAGATCGTGTTATGCGGAAAGTAAACGTATGGGGGAGAATATTTGTATGTCATGGATGAGACAATATGGCTTGTCTGTCAAAGTTGTACGGCCTTTTCATACATATGGTCCTGGAATGGATTTGGATGATGGTAGAGTTTATGCGGATTTTGTAAAAAACATTTTAAATTGTGAGCCGATTAAGTTGAGTAGCGATGGAAGTGCAATGCGCGCTTTTTGTTATTTACGTGATGCGATTAAAGCGATCTACAGAGTAATTTATTTTGGCTGTTCAGGTGAAGTATATAATTTTGGAAATAGTGAACAGGAATTTAGTATTAAGCAATTGGCATGCTTGCTTCAAAAAAAATATAAAGAAAGGGTTGCTGAGGTAATATTTCATAAGGAAGGGATTACGAATGGCTACCTGCCTAGTCAGGTAGATAGGATCTGCCCAGATATTTCTAAAATTAGAGAGCTTGGTTGGAAGCCTGAGACGTCGGTGCGTGCTGGTTTTGATAGGACAGTAACGAGTTATATGTATGAGCTTGGATAAAACGAGAGACGACTTTGTAAAAGGAAAGCTTGCAAAGCCGGATTACATTGAAAAGATGTATTGTGATAATCATGCGCATCTATTCGATTATGCAAAATATATTCATAAGACAGATATCAATAAAATTGAAATATCGTCGGAAGGTGTGGTTTTTTATACGAAAATGTTTGGTATAAAAATGCTTTGTCTTGAGGATGATTTCCGGTTGGCTCCAATAGAAATATTGAATTTTTTAAAGTATGAGCCGGATGAGACCGCGATGATGCTTCGTTTGATGCCAGAGGCTGCAACGATTTTTGATGTTGGTGCTAACGCAGGTTGGTATTCGGTACTGTTTGCGAAGAATGATTCTGGGGCCAATGTTTATTCGTATGAACCGATCCCGAAAACATATGACCTTCTGAAGAAAAATGTTGTTCTTAATAGTCTTCAGAATATCGAGATATTTAATTGTGGCTTGTCTGATAATGAGGGTGAGTTAGTGTTCTATTATCATCCGGAGGGGTCTGGCAATGCATCCTCGGTAAATGTGGCTGAAAGGAGTGATATTAGAACAGTTTCTGCTGCGGTGAAGACTCTGGATGCGGTTCGTAATGAAAGAGGTCTATCTGTAGATTTTATTAAGTGTGATGTGGAAGGGGCAGAGTTAATGGTATATCAAGGGGGCAAGGAAACAATAGCTAATGATAAACCTATCATTTTCTCGGAAATGCTTAGAAAGTGGGCTTCCAAATTTGGTTATCATCCAAATCAAATAATTGATTATCTATCTGGGTTTGGTTACATCTGTTGTGTTGTTGATGGAGATAGACTGAGTGTTTTTCAGAGCATGGACGATTCAACTGCTGAAACCAATTTTTTCTTCCTGCATGAAACAAAGCATAAAGATGAATTGGATAAGTTGCTTGTTTAATTTCGAATTAGGTAATTAGAAGAGTAGGAATGTGCTTTTATCTATATTGATTCCAACCTATAACAGAAGTCATTTTCTACGTAACAATATTGAAGCGTTGAGAAAAATGATTTTAGATAATGGTTTGCTAAATAGCGTTAATATAATCATCTCCAATAATTGTTCTACTGATGAAACAAAATTGGTGTTGGGTGAGTTTCAGTCCCGAGCAGGAATTAATATCTCTGTGTTTAATCAAGAGGAAAATATTGGTTCTGTAAGAAACGTCCTGTTTTTATTTTCTAAAGCAGAGAGTGATTATGTGATGTTTCTTGGTGATGATGACTATATTGACGAAAAATATCTTGTTGGTGTTTGCAAGTTCATTACAAAACCATGTGCGCCATCTGTAATTATTCCAAGCAATCTCGCAATTTCAGAGGCTGGTGAGGAGCTTGGCTATTCACGGGATGTGGGGCTTCCAAGTAAAGAATACCCGCCAGGGTTTAATGCGTGTCTGAATACTTCGTGGCGTGGTCATCAGATGAGTGGGTTGGTTTTTTTACGTAGCCCTCTACTAGAAAATATGCATGAAAAGAATATTTGCAATATGTATTTGTTTATATATTTTGTTGCTTATCTCTCCTTGAGAGGGCCTGTTTTGCATTTAACTGAATACCCAGTAAAAGTCTCGCGGCCATCTCAGAAAGCTAAAGGATGGAGTTATGGTGATGATGGCTTAATTTCCGAGGTTTTTGATAATTATTCTTGTCTTGATGGAGTTAATTTAGTTCAGAGGTCCTTATTGGAAATAAAGTTTCTTGATGAGCAATATTGGCGCTATTTTATGTATATCAAACTTGGGCTCAAAAGATTTCTTCGAGCTATCTGGCTCATAATTACAGACGCAAATACCTCTGTGCCAACTAAGCTTTTATTTCCATTGGCTGTTTTTATCATTCTAGTTAAGAGGGTGATCCTTCTTGCTGTTCGGCGTGAGCTGGGAAAAACACTGCGCCGCTCAGTCGATATTTAGATGAAAAATGACTCTAGATCGTAAGTTACTTCAGATGGTTGTGAAGTTAACAGGCTGGGGGGTAACGCTGGTCTGTTTTTATCTTATCTATCAAATATTTTCTGAAAATCTTGGTAATTATGTTTTTCCTGATCTCGATGATTATGGGGTTCTGGTAATTATTGTTGGCCTGTTTTTTTGTATGCTTGGTCACTGGATATTGGTGCTTAGTTGGTTTTATCAGGTGAAAAAAAAGACTGATGATTTTAGCAAAGTTGACTCATTTACAGTGATTGGATTGTCCCAGTTCGTCAAGTATTTGCCAGGAAACTTTGCGCATATTATTGGCCGTGGTTATTTAGCAAGAAAGTTACTTTCCCAAAAAGATATTTATCTTACTCTTCTAGTTGAGACTTTTTTGATTGCGATAGTCGCTATGTTGCTTGGTGTGTCATGGTTTTTTGGTTCGCTGGGTGAACTAATGATGGTGGTGGATTTAAATTGGGTTGTGATCATAGTGATGGGAGGGTTTGCTGTTGTTGGATTGTTTTTGCTAAAACGCCTAGTTAGCTATCGCCTTGATATGCGTCTAACATTCCTGCTTTCAGGACTGTATTTTATTTCTTATATTTTTCATGGGCTAGTAATTTTCCTTGTGTTTAAATACGTGCTGCTAGCTGACGGGATTGTATTGTGGGAATGTGTGGCTGGCTTTGCATTAGCTTTTGTGTTTGGGTATTTACTGCCTGGTGCGCCTGGTGGGATTGGTGTGCGTGAGTATGTGTTTGTTATGTTGTTTAGCGCTGCTGTTGGTGAAGTAGTGGCAATACAAGCAATTTTAATTCATCGTTTGCTTACAGTGGCTAGTGATATATTGTTTTTTATACTGGCAAATTATTCACGTAGATTTAGCCAGTTAGGCTGAGCCAACCTGTCAATCTCGTTTTGTTTTCCTTTGTGTATCTTCAATGCTTTTGTAGTGAAGTGAGGAAATCTGCTCGGATATGATTCCAATAAGAAACGTTAGTATGGATGAGATGAATAACAGGGCACTCATGTTAGTAAATCTGCCAAAATTTATATAGGTGTAGCCGTAGTAAGTAATCCCTATAGCAAACAATGAGGCGCTTATTGGCAAGAAAAAGCGCATGGGTGAAAAAAGTGCGCCAATCTTCAATATGATAATAAAAAACTTTGCCCCATCATGTAGTAAGCGTATATGGCTTTTACCTTCTCTTTGTGCTGCGCGAATTGGGATATAGCCAACTGGTAGTCCTGAGCGAAAAAATGCCATGGTGCTGGTGGTGGGGTACGAGAACCCATTTGGTAGCAGATATAAAAATCTACGAAAATGCCTGGCGCGTACCGCCCGGAACCCCGATGTAAGGTCATCAATCTTATGGCCGGTCATCAATGATGCAAGCTTGTTGTAACCAATGTTTGCATAGCGTCTGAATATTGAAGCGTGAGTGTTGAGTTGGCGAGCTCCGACCACCATGTCGTAGCCTTCAGAAATCTTCCTTAGTAGCCTTGGGATGTCCTCGGGACGGTGTTGGCCGTCAGCATCCATGAAAATTAGAACTTCACCGTTAGCATTTCTTGCACCAGTCTTGATTGCAGCTCCATTGCCCATGCTATAAGGATGGGTGATGACCCTGGCACCTGCTGCTTCACTTATGGCAGGGGTGTCATCTGAAGAGCCATCATTGACAATGATGATTTCTGCATCAGGGTATAGCATTGAGATTTCGGGCAGTAATTTTTCAAGACCTTCAGACTCATTTTTGGCGGGCAGAATTATTGACAAGCTGTTTGATGAAGTCGGCATGATCTTTAAGAGTTGATTCTTCGGTTGAGGGATGTGGATCAATTTATATCATATTTGGTATGTGATTTTGCGAGTATATTTCATTGTGAGTTATTAGTTTCTACTTGGGTTGGTTAGGCTGAGGTTCTTTGTTATCCGTTCTAATATTGTTTCGTAGCGTTTGTAGATATACTTTAGAATTATTGAGATCTCGTTTAAAGTTTTCAGGTATGTCATCCTTTTTATCAAGTTTACTGATGAGGTTTTGTGCATTATTTAAATTTCCAACAGTTAAGTGCAGATTGATTTCATAAATAACAATCGAAAAGTCATCAGGAAGGACGGTTGATGATTTATCGAGATAAAAAAAGGCTGAACTTATATCGCCTGTATAAGCCTTTAGTTTTGCAAGATGAAAATACGTCGCGGCCAGGCTTTTGGGTGAGTGACGGGCATTGTTTGTTAGTATAGTTAGCCAATTTATCGCATTCGCTGTTAAAGGGGTGCAGTGTGGATTGTCATTCTCAATGCAGTTGCTGAGCCCTTTAAATGCCATAGCGGCTCGGTGGGTTGCTATTTCGCCTTGTAATCGGCGGCTGATTTCGTGGTCAATTAATTTCTCGAGCTCAATGATGTAATCACTGTTGATGATTAGTGGTGCATCGTAGCTGATAGGCTTTTTTGTGCTTTCAACGTAGTCGGCCGAGTAATTGTCGATATTCTTTTCTATTGTTTTAATGGATCTGTATAAGAGAATGATCGGGCCTAGTTCGGATGTGGTTAATCTTGCGGCAATTCTTGTGTGTTCATAAACCTGTGACAGTGGTTGTCCGGTTAGAAATAAAAATTCAGCGTATGACATCTGGCTTCGTACTGAATCTGGGTGGTTCTTTATGTCGAATTGAGCGATGGTGTCTTCGCGGGACCAAATGGATGCGAGGGTGAAAGTGGTAATTAGTGTGCTGGTGAGGGCAACGATTGCAAGAATAGTTTTAAGTTGGTCGTTGTTTGTTATATGTTTTAGAAGTAAGTATGAAAGAAGTATAGCCCCAAAAATAATACTGTATGAGGGAAGGTAGTTGCGGTGTTCGTAGGCAATTTCTAGTCCAAAAATTGTTGATTCCATGGCATGTCCGACCAAGAACCAGATAACCATAAAGCTAATAATAATGTGTTTTTTTCTGAGAAACAGTGCGGCGACTAGTAGAAAAACTATTCCAAGTAATGCAAAAATTGTTGTTGCGGGGGTTAATAAGTCTTGGCTTATTAATATGTCGTCGTGGTGAAGTGAAAGTTCGCCCAGATTTGGATAGATTATCAATCCTATGTAATAGAATAGCACTCTTGGCTCGGTTAATAGACGCTCAAGAACTGTGAAGTCTCTGAACTTATAACCGCCTAAAATAAGATCTGGATGGCTGGCAAGATAAATGATTCCAATTACAGCAGGTATGATCGTAATGGAGAGGTGGAAAAGTTTTAACTTCTTTTTAGTTGAATGTTTGTTGTTGCTGCGATAGTAGAGTGTTAGTTCAATGGCCATGGCATAGAAAGGCAGGAGTAAGGCGATTTCTTTGCAGAGTGCCCCCAATGCTGTGCCCAATATTATTCCGCTATACATTAAAGTTTGGGCATGCGGTCGATCATCTTCAATCCTGTTGCGCCCCCAAATATATGTGATTAAGCCGGCAAGCATAAAAAATGTGGCCATGCTGGTCATACGTTGGACTGAATAAAGTACGGCTGTTAGCTGAATGGGATGTAACGCCCATAGCAATGTTATCAATAGTGTTAATGTTAGGGTTTTGTCTGAGGGAAGCCAATTGACGCGTTTGCTTATGACAGTTAGAAGGCTAAGTGTCAGTATGTATATTAGTATGCTGTTTGCTACATGGATGCCGATATTGGTTGCTTTGAAATGACTGGCAATGAGTTTTTGGTCTGAGAAATAATAATTCAGTGCAAAACTTAAGCTGGCTAACGGGCGTTTAAGTGGGCCGCTGTCGTTGGCTGTGGCGGCAGTTAACAAGCTGTTGCTATCAAGTGATTCAATTTTTATTCCATTATTGTTAACGATGTTGGTGATGTCGTCAGCGAGCCAGAAGTCACTTAGCCCTGGAGTATAAACAATGCTTGTCAGTATGATGACGAGTAATATACTGAAAACGTGCCTGGCATTATTTGATTTTAATATCACTTACATTTCCTACATTGTGCCATTTGGGTGAAAAAAAACGCCACCCGAAGGTGGCGTTGCATTCCGTAGGGGTATATTTGACTAACCCATCCTGACGATTACCCGATTAGTTTTTCACAAAACCGTCGTCTAAGCACTTGCCAGAATAGGCCCATGTTAAGCGATCGCCATCCACTGTGGGTGTTAACACACAAGTTTGTGTCGCTACAATGCTCTTGTAGGCGTTAGGTGTGGCAGTTATAACACCATTAGCAACGACTAGGCTATTGAATGCTTTTGATGTGCTTGTTGCTGGTGTCTTTGGTAGATTAGTTGCTGTGCCAGCGTTGGTGGCGGCATCCATAGATGTAAGTGGTATGCCGAGTTGATAGCCTTCTTCGACAGCTAGTTTATAAGGTGACATGGCGCCAGTAACCTCGGTGTAGGCTGCCTTTTTGATATAATCCTGATAAGCAGGAATCGCTACTGCTGCCAAAATACCGATGATCGCAACTACGATCATCAACTCAATCAGTGTAAAACCTTGTTGTACTTTTTTCATGATGTTTCTCCTCGTGCCTAAGCAGTTAGTTTGTCAGTTAAGAACCCGGTCAAAATGTTCTTCGCTATTCATATCGGTCTGTTGTTTTCAGACTTTAATGTCTTGAGAAGTTTTTTGTCTCGGTAGTGATATTGCACGTCCCGTGCCAAAAGCCAGAAGAGGAGGGTGTTTAAGTGTTTTTGCCCGTCCATCCTTGGTGGAGTGTGGATTATGTCACATTTTTTGAGCCTGAAAAAAGACTTTGCGAGGTGATTGCCAGGATTCGAGGTTGAGGTTGTTACTGCTGTATGGGCTGGTTTTACGTTAGAGGCTGACACTTTTTGTCACTTTGTGACGTTGGTGGGTATTGTTTAGTCAATGCCAAGCTTTTTCAGGCGATAGCGTAGTTGCCGGAATGATATGCCGAGTAGTTTGGCGGCGGCGGTCTTGTTGTATTTGCTTTGTTCCAAGGCTTGTTGAATGGCTTCTTTTTCCTGGTCTCCCAAGTAGGAATCAAGGGGTTGGTCGGTATTGCTTGGGTTTGAATTGTTGCTAGTGGCAGCGGGTAGTTGCAGGTCTTCCTCTTCTATTGTGTCATCTTCACAGAGTGTGAAGGCGCGTTCAAGGATGTTTTCCAGTTCGCGGACATTGCCGGGGAAGCTGTAATTGCATAGTGCTGCTAGGGCTTGTTTGGATAATTTGGGTTTATCCAGCTCTGCCTGGGCGGCGATGTTGCCAAGAAAATGTTCGGCCAGTTGCGGAATGTCATCACGGCGTTGGCTGAGGCTGGGTACTTTCAGCTCGATTACGTTGATGCGATAGAAAAGATCCTGACGAAACTCACCTTCATCTACCAGTTTGCTCAGATCTTTATGGGTGGCGCTTAATATGCGGACATCGACAGGCACTTCCACCTGGGCGCCAATGGCGCGGACGGATTTTTCCTGGATCGAGCGCAGCAGCTTGACCTGCATGTGCAACGGTAGGTCGGCGACTTCATCGAGAAACAGGGTGCCGCCGTCGGCAGCCTGGAACAGTCCGGCCTTGTCGGTGTTGGCGCCGGTGAAACTGCCTTTTTTGTGGCCGAAGAATTCGCTTTCCATCAGGGTTTCAGGGATGGCGCCACAGTTGACCGGGATGAAGGCGGCATCTGCGCGTGGTCCTTTTTCGTGGATCAGGCGGGCCACCAGTTCTTTGCCGCTGCCTGAGGCGCCACTTATATATATAGGTGCCTGGCTGCGTGATAGTTTGACGATTTTGCTGCGAATCTTGCGCATCTGTTCTGAATCGCCGAGCAGGGTGTCACGGCTGCGCCGTTCAACCGGGTCGTCCACACTATGTTTCAGTTTGAGTGCTGTTGTGACCAGGCTGCGCAGCACCTGCAGGTCAACAGGTTTCGATACGAAATCATAGGCGCCGGATTTGAGGGCGGTGATGGCGGCCTCCATGTTGCCATGGGCGGTAATCATGGCAATAGGGGTGTTGCCGTAGTGCTGCTGTATATGTTTGATTAGTTCCAGGCCATTGCCATCGGGCAGGCGCATATCGGTGAGGCACAGGTCGTATTCATTGCAGGCCAGTTTTTTTTTGGCCGCCTCGATGCTTGTGGCGGTGTGGACGATGATGTTCATGCGCTCGAGTGTCATCTCGATTAGTTCGAGGATATCGGGCTCATCATCGACTGCCAGGGCAATGGCTTTTGCTGTGGATTGCGCGGGCACTAGTTGGTTCTCCGTCGTCTTGGGTCGGCAAAGGTGATGCGAAAACAGCTGCCACCGTTATCGGCTGGAAAATAACTTAGGTGAGCATGATTGCATTCACATAATTCTTTCGCAATGTAGAGGCCGAGGCCGGTGCCGGTCTTCTCGGTGGTGAAGAAGGGTTCAAACAAGTGTTCAGCTGTGTCTTCGGTAATGCCGGGGCCGTAGTCGATAATGTCGAGAAATGGGGTCGGGTTGTCCTGTTTGTGTCCAGCCTTGAGAAAAATCCTGGCGCTGCCAGTATGTGACTGACTATAGCGGCTGCCATTCTGAGCCAGATTCCAGAGTATCTGTTGTAGTTGGCTGGTATCGAATTCGGTGCTTAGCTCTGTGGGTTCGACTTCCAGCTGAACGAGTTCAGAATTAATGTCTTGACTACGACAAAATTCATCGATGAATTCTTCCAGCCAGGGTTTTAGCTGGATTTCTTCTATTATGGTTTGATCACGTCGTCCCATCTGCAAGATGTTTTCAATGATGTTGTTCATGCGTTGGCTGTTGGTCTGGATGATTTCAGTCAGGCGGACGTCGTGCTTGTCTAAATTTTCTGATTCGCTCAGGAGTTGGTTGGCGTGACTAATTGCACCGAGTGGATTGCGGATTTCATGGGCGATGCTGCCAGCCAGGCGGCCGAGTGATGCCAGTTTGAGCTGTTGTGCCTGTTGCCGCATGGTGGCGGTGTCTTCGAGAAAAATTAAGGTGTCACCATCCTTGCCCAGTTCGGCAAAGTTAGGCAGCAGCTCGGTATCGCTGTTGGCTGGTTTGAATCGGTGACTGGGGGATGCAGGTTCCTTCTGCCATCGCCGCTGTTGAAACGCCAGTTCAGGGCATATTTTGGTGAGGGGGGTTTTCTGTGTTGGTGGGGCAATATTAAGCAGTTGTCGCGCTGATTCGTTGATTTGCCATAGTCGGGCATTGCTGTCGATGACGGCTACACCGGTTTGCATCTGCTGGATGATGTAGTGCGTGAGTTGCTCCATGTTGGCCAGGTCAATGCCGCGTTTGGTCGCTAGCTTTTCGCTTTCCTTGATTCGCTTTGCCAAGACATGGGCAAGTAAGGCGGTGGCAAAGAAGGCGGCACCGAGCAGGCCTGTTTGGGGATAGGCGCTATCGGCAAGTGGGTTGCTGATCTGCATGTATGAGTGTTCAGTCAGTACTAGCAGGGTGGCAAGGGCAGCAAAGACCATGGCGGCTCGGCCAGCTAGCAAGATACTGCCGCTGGCGACGGCGACAATGATGAGCATACCCAGGCCACTTTGCACCCCGCCGCTGGCATGCATGAATAGTGTGATGGCGATGATGTCGAGGATGACCTGGATGTGGATTTGGGAGGCGAAGCTGGGTTTGCGCAATTGAATAGTGAATGCATTTACCAGGCATATTATTAAATATATGGCAGTTAACCATTTGAATAGCGCTGGGCTGTATTCGCCAAATGATTTGATACTGATATCTGAAAAGGCGTAGACGGCAAACAGGCCGGCGATCACCAGACGATAGAGGTTAAACAGGCGTAGTGGTCGCCAGGTCTGGCGAGAAGGTGGGGTGTTTCTGTCAGTTGCTTGGCTATGCATCAACACTACCGGATTAAGATAAAAGGTTTATGGGACTGTCTATCTTGTATCGGTAGCTCTATTAAGAGTTGTAGCTGGGGGCTGTTTATTTTTCTGCGTGTTCCTCACTGCAGAAAAAAGCGCCATTTTTCTCGATGGCCTCGGGTTTGGGTAAGCGTAAGCCGCACTGTTTACAGCTGACTGTTTCTTCATACTGGTTGATTTGCGGGGGCTTGTTTTTTTTGAGTTGGCGTAGACGCCTTATTAGAAAAAATGCCAGGGCGATTAAAGCTATTGCGATGAGTAGACGAAATATCATGTGTGCTTTGAGCTTGTGTGGTGGTTCTGGCCGGGGGGTTAAATCCTGAGACTCAGGTCTGTAATTCTACTTTGAGTATATCCCATATGGATTTTTTCTCGCAATCAAGTGTTTTTGTTTGTTATTTATAAATTATGTCGTTCTCTTAGAGGAATCTAAGACAAACGTCTGTTGTTTTATATGGTGAGTTTCATATTTTATGCTAACAGGGTAATAATGGTTTGCTAAGGTTTGTAAGGTATAACAGTTGTATGAGGGAGGTGGCTTCCTATAGCCGTTATTTTCTTGCGTCAGGGTTAATATGTCTGGTGTTGATGTTTGCCCTGCCGGGGTATGCAGCCACCACCTTTGAGGCTAGCCCAAAGACCTTAACTGTAGGGGTGGTGCCTCAATTTGATATTCCTCGCATCCAGGCCATCTGGCGCCCGATTCTCGATGAAATGGAAAAACGTAGCGGCAACAAGTTTGTGTTGAGTGGGGCGGCGACCATTCCTGAATTTGAGCGTGATTTGATCCAGGGTGAGTACGATCTTGCCTATATTAACCCCTATCAAGTAGTAAAGGTTGGTGAACGTCAGGGATACCAACCGCTGGTTCGCGATGTTAGTCAAAATCTCCACGGTATTGTGGTGGTGCCAAGCAATAGTCCGATCCAGTCGGTTGAACAATTAAAAAACCGGGTGGTTGCCTTTCCGGCCCCCAATGCATTGGGAGCGACTTTGTTGGTACGAGCAGGGTTGTATGATCGTTATGGCTTTGAGGTGGTGCCACGCTATGTGCTTTCACATAGTTCGGTCTATCTGAATGTGGCGTTGGAGGAGGTCATCGCCGGTGGTGGCGTGCAAAAAACACTGAGTCAGCAACCAGAGGAGTTACAGGATAGGTTGAGGGTGCTGTATAAAACTGATTCGGTCCCATCACATCCTGTTGTGGTGCATCGTCGTGTGCCTGTTCAAATACGGCAACAACTATTGAGTGTAATGCTGGCGTTGGGGCAGGATGCTGTTGGACGCGATCTTTTATCAGCGGTGCCGATTGTGGAGATTGGTGTGGCTAAGGTCAAAGATTACCAACCGTTGACTGAAATGGGCTTGGAACGCTTTCAATAACAAGTGATTTATGGGTATACGTTCAAAATTATTATGGCCTATTGTACTTGCCTTTACTGTTTTGATGGCAGTGATTCATTTCTATATCGTGCCGCAATTGCTTGCAGGTGAGAAAGAAGTGGGGATAGGGCGAGAGCACCAAATACTGGGTGCGATGGAGTCGGGGGTGGCGCGGGTGTTGTTGCGCGGTGACCTGGCGGCGATGTACGCCATTCTCGATCGCCAGATAGAGGCACGACAAGGCGTCTGGGTGTGGCTTGAACTACGCAACCCAGACGGTAAACGGCTTTATCCTTTATCTGACCATCCGCAGCTAAAGGGTGAGTTTCTTGTCAAGTTGAACCAGCCGCTGGTATGGGGGGGGGCAAAAATTGCTGATATCAGCCTAGTAGTGGATCTCGAAGCTGAGTATTTGAATGCCTTGGCTCAGATGCACAATATCGAATTATTATTGCTGTTGGTTCTGATGGCTTTGTTGGTGGCAGGTTTGCTGTTGCAAGAGCGTCAGATTCGACGACCATTGCTGCGGCTTGAGCATGCCGCAAGCCATATGGCTGGGGGGGATTTTGATGTCCAGCTGCCCGAGTTGTCTCATGATGAGATTGGACGTTTAACTCGCGTCTTTGATGATATGCGGCGAGATCTACAAACTGTGCACAAGGGGCTTGTCGAGACGCGTGAGGAGGCGGAAAAGGCCAGTCGGGCCAAATCCGAGTTCCTCTCCAGTATGAGTCATGAGTTACGCACGCCGATGAATGCGATCCTTGGCTTTTCGCAGTTGCTTGAAATGGAACTAACTGACCCGGAAAACAAACAGCATGTCGCCGAGATCATGCGTGCAGGTGATCACCTGCTTGAGTTGATTAATGAGGTGCTGGACCTGGCCAAGATAGAGTCCGGTAAGGTTGATCTGATGCTGGAGGATATAAGTTGCCGCCAAATTTGTACTGAAAGTCTTGCTTTGGTGAGAACGCTGGCAAAGAGCCATAGAGTTGATGTCAGTGAGCAGGTTTGCGAAAACATGGAGGCAATGGTTTATGTCGACTTTACCCGTTTCAAACAGGTGTTGGTAAATTTGCTGTCTAATGCGATTAAATATAATCAGTCAGGTGGTAAGGTGAGCTTGAGCTGTGAAATGCAAGCTTCGGAGCGGTTGCGTTTTTCTGTGATCGACACGGGGATTGGATTGAGTGAGGCACAACAGCAGCGCATGTTTAACCCCTTTGATCGCCTAGGTGCGGAACAGGGTGGCGTGGAAGGTACCGGCATTGGCTTGGTGATCGCTAAGCGCCTGGTTGAAGCTATGGGTGGCGAGCTGGGGTGTCAGAGTCGCCTGGGCGAAGGTAGCACCTTTTGGGTAGAAGTCGAAGTTAGTCAGTCAAACTGTATGGGTGATTTCGGAGTGGCTGAGGAGGGGGGTGATAAGGCTGAGTCGGCAGGTGTGTCTGAATTTCGTAAGGTAACCGTGCTTTATGTTGAGGATAATCCGGCAAATCTTCGCCTGGTGGAAAAGGTTATTGGCCTTTATACGCCCTATGCACTGATGTCGGCTCATGATGCAACTCTGGGGATTGAGTTAGCGCGTCTGCATTGTCCCGATGTGATCTTAATGGATATTAACCTGCCGGGTATGGATGGTTTTACGGCCTTTTCCAGGTTGCAGAATTTTGATGAAACCAGAGCTATTCCCGTGATTGCGGTCAGTGCAAACGCCATGAGGCAGGATATTGATCGGGGTAAAAAGATAGGTTTTGCGGATTACATCACTAAACCAATCGACATGAATGCGCTGGTAACAGCGATAGAAAAGGTTGTTGCTAGGGACTGATGCCAAGATTAGGTAAGTATTACGAAATCTAGCCGATGGTCGGGGTGAGAGGGTTTGCGCTATGTCCATGAGTAAACCTCCCTCTTCTCCTCCCGAAGGTAGTGCTCTGTCGGACTGGGCTGCTCTTTGAAGTTAATGTGTTCTGTTAACCGAAAAGTTTGCTAATGCTAATAATGCATCTTTATATTGGCCGGGATTGATATCCGCAAGGGCATCGATGGCCAAATTCGCTTCATGACGAGCCATTTCAGCGGTATAGATGATGGCGCCGGTTGTGTTGACGGCCTCGATGACAGCGTCAATCTGTTCGCGGCCACCATTTTCGATGGCGCTACGGATGATTTGCGCCTGCTCGGCTGAGCCGGTGCGCATGGCGTGAATCAGTGGTAGGGTAGGTTTGCCCTCGGCCAGGTCGTCACCGATGTTCTTGCCTATTTCATCCGCGCTGGAACTGTAGTCGAGTACGTCATCAACGAGCTGGAAGGCAGTGCCTAGATGCATGCCGTAAGCGGCCATGGCCTTTTCTTCTGCTTCGGGTCTGTTGCTAATGACGGCCCCTAGTTGGGTGGCAGCCTCGAATAATTTGGCGGTCTTGGAGTGAATTACCTCCAGGTAGCGTGCTTCGGAGGTGTCAGCGTCATGACAATTGAGTAGCTGTAACACCTCACCCTCGGCGATGGTGTTAGTGGCATGGGCCAGTATTTCCATGATGCGCATGTTTTTGATGTCGACCATCATCTCGAAGGCGCGTGAGTAGAGAAAGTCTCCCACCAGCACGCTGGCCTCATTGCCCCAGATGTTGTTGGCGGTGTCCTGGCCGCGGCGCATTTCCGAGCCGTCGACAACATCGTCATGAAGCAGAGTGGCGGTGTGAATAAATTCGATTATCGCCGCAATTTCAACGTGCTGACTGCCCTGGTAATCAAAGGCCTTGGCTGTCAGTAATACCAATAAAGGACGTAGGCGCTTGCCGCCGCTATTGATAATGTAGTGGCCTAACTGGTTGATCAGTGCGACTTCTGAGTGCAAGCGAGTCTGGATTACGCCATTGACCGCATCCATATCACCCTTGGTCAGGTCGATGATGGTTTGCATGTCAAAGTCGCTCGGAGAGATTGCCATGGAGGCTTTATTTTGAGTGTTCTGCATAGGTAGACCATTTTAGTGGTGAATAATGTGGCCTTACAAGCGCTTATTTAGTTAATCTGTGTTTGACGTCGAGCGAATCAGGCGTTAAAATTCGCCCTCTTTTGGATTTATCTGTCTTCGCGTCTCTCGCGGGGGCTTAAACTAAGGTTTGGAGAAAACGGCATGTATGCTGTCATAGTAACCGGTGGCAAACAGTATCGCGTAGCAGAAGGCGACGTGGTTCGTGTTGAGAAATTGCCCGTGGAAGAAGGTGGTGCAGTTGAGATCGATAAGGTCTTGATGGTCACTAATGGCGATGACGTTAAGGTCGGCGCACCTTATGTTGATGGTGGCAAGGTCACTGCAACTGTTGCGGCACACGGTCGTGGCGATAAAATTAAGATTATTAAGTTCCGTCGTCGTAAGCATTCGCGTAAGCAAATGGGGCATCGTCAAGATTATACTGAGCTGAAGATTACCGGTATTGCCGGTTAAGCAGCGCGTTAAAGAGGTATTTAGAAATGGCACATAAGAAAGCTGGTGGTAGTAGTCGTAACGGTCGCGATTCAGAAAGTAAACGCCTTGGTGTGAAAGCCTATGGTGGTCAAGTGATTAGCGCCGGTAGCATCATTGTGCGTCAGCGCGGTACGCGCTTCCACGCTGGAGTAAACGTTGGTTGTGGGCATGACCACACATTGTTTTCGAAGGTTGATGGTGAAGTGGTCTTCGAAGTTAAAGGCCCTAAGAACCGCAAGACAGTTCGCGTAGTTCCTGCTGCTTAAACGCATTACAGGTTACGTTGACAAGGCCCCGTCTATGACGGGGCTTTTTGTTTATAGGGCGGATGATATTAGATTATGAAATTCATTGATGAAGCCAGGATTCGGGTACAGGCAGGCGACGGCGGTAACGGCTGTGTCAGCTTTCGTCGTGAAAAATTCATTCCTTTTGGCGGGCCGAACGGCGGTGATGGCGGTGATGGCGGTTGTGTCTATCTGGTCGCCGATGAGAATATCAATACCTTGGTGGATTTCCGCTTCAAACGTGATTATCGTGCTACCCGTGGTCAAAATGGCATGGGTAGTGATTGTACCGGTAAGGGCGGTGATGATCTGGTTATCCGTGTTCCGATTGGTACCATGATCATTGATGATGATACTGGTGAGCAAATGGGTGACCTGGTTGAGCATGACCAAAAGGTTCTGGTTGCGCAGGGTGGTTTTCATGGTCTGGGTAATGCCCGTTTCAAGAGCAGTACCAATCGCACGCCGCGTCAGGCGACCTCGGGTACAGAGGGTGATGTGCGCTGGTTGCGCTTGGAGCTGAAACTGTTGGCTGATGTGGGGTTGCTAGGGCTGCCTAATGCCGGCAAGTCTACGTTCATTCGCTCAGTTTCTTCGGCTAAACCTAAAGTAGGGGATTACCCCTTTACCACTCTTAACCCTAATCTAGGTGTTGTCAGAGTCGATTATGAGCGCAGTTTTGTTGTTGCCGATATTCCAGGAGTGATAGAAGGGGCTGCTGAAGGTGCTGGTTTGGGTGTTCAGTTTCTCAAGCATCTTACTCGTACCCGTTTGCTGATGCATTTGGTTGATGTGGCTCCTTTTGATGAGTCTGATCCCGTTGATAATGTTCGTCTGATTGCTGGAGAATTGGAAAAATACAGTGCCGACCTGGCTAGTCGGCCGCGTTGGTTGGTGCTGAATAAGATCGACCTGTTGCCTGAGGAGGAGCGTGAACAACGCTGTCAGGAAATTATTGATGGTCTGGATTGGCAGGGGCCGGTTTTCAAGATCGCAGCTATCAATAAAACCAATACCCAGCCGCTGGTCTATCAGATCATGGAATATCTTGAAGGACACCCGCTGACAAGCGAGGGTTGAAGCGCGACAATATGGTTGGTTTTCTTTTGTTTCTATATAGAGTTTTATGACGTTACGCCAACAATTGGGTCAATCAAAGCGCTGGGTGGTCAAGGTCGGTAGTTCGCTGGTGACCAATGACGGCCAGGGATTGAATTATGAATTGATTGCCGCCTGGGTTGATCAGATCGCTGCTCTGCGCAAGCAGGGTATTCAATTGGTTTTGGTGTCATCAGGCGCTGTGGCTGAGGGCATGAAGCGGCTAGGCTGGAGTAAGCGTCCTCATGCTATTTACCAGCTGCAAGCAGCGGCTGCCACTGGCCAAATGGGCCTGGTACAGGCCTATGAATCACGCTTTCAGCGATATGGTATCCACACTGCTCAGGTGTTGTTGACTCATGATGACCTGGTTGATCGACGTCGTTATCTTAATGCTCGCAGCAGCCTGCGTACCCTGCTTGATTTAGGAGTGGTGCCAGTCGTGAATGAAAATGACACTGTTGTCGTGGATGAGCTCTGTTTTGGTGATAACGATACCCTGGCGGCGTTAGTCGGCAACTTGGTTGAAGCTGAATTGGTGGTGTTGTTGACTGATCAGCCGGGTATGTATGAATCTGATCCACGCCAGAACCCAAATGCTTCCATGATTTTTCAACGCCAAGCAGGTGATCCCGAGCTGGAAAAGATGGCCTCCGGTGGTGGTGCCGGTTCGTTGGGCCGTGGTGGTATGTTGACCAAAGTACGAGCTGCCAAGCGTGCTGCCCGTTCCGGTGCGGCGACCTTGATCGGGCCTGGTTGTGAGCCTGGTGTATTGCACAAAATTGCTGCCGGTGAAGAGATAGGTACTTTGATTACGCCAAGTGAGCAACCGTTGGCTGCTCGTAAGCAGTGGTTGGCTGGGCACATGCAGTTGCGTGGCAAGTTGGTGCTTGATGAGGGAGCGGTAAAGGTGTTGCGTGATTCTGGCCGTAGCCTGTTGCCTGTCGGAGTGACAGCGGTTGAGGGTGGTTTTGGTCGTGGTGAAGTGGTTGCCTGTGTTGGTCCTGATGATAGGGAGGTTGCCCGTGGCTTGGTGAATTACGATGCTGCTGATGCGCGAAAAATCATGGGTCAGGCCAGTGATCGGATTGAATCAATATTGGGTTATGTTGATGAATCAGAGCTGATTCACAGGGATAATTTAGTTCTGGTTTAAGGCTGCTCGCCTGGTTTGTAAAAAAACTTAATTGTTAGGTATAAAAAAACCGGCTAGAAGCCGGTTTTTTATTTTTTTCTTTAACGCTTAGGCCATCGCTTTGATGTGACCATTCAAGCGGCTTTTGTGACGAGCAGCTTTGTTGGCGTGGATGATGCCTTTGCCGGCCATGTTGTCGATAACTGGAACGGCAGCAGTGTAGGCAGCTTGTGCAGCTTCTTTATCGCCAGCTTCAATTGCTTTGACAGTATTCTTGATGTTGGTGCGCAGCTTGGAACGCAGACCTGCGTTGTGCTGACGGCTGACTTCAGCCTGGCGGGCGCGTTTTTTAGCTTGAGCAGAGTTAGCCAATGTAGGGCTCCTAAATTCTAAAATAGTCAATCCGACCCACAAAAACTGTGAGGCCTCAGAGGCGCGTAAATATGCCTGAATGGCGTTAACTTGTCAACTATAGAGTTGGTGGCTGTATAGAGCCTGTTATTTGAAGCGGCAGGGCAGCAGCCTGTGTGTTTTAGCGGTAGAACGAGTAGAATCCAGAAAAGACATAGAAAATAATAAAAACAGGGGCTTATGAGCAAAAAGTTGGTTAAGTCGACGGCGACGGTAAGTGGTATGACCCTGCTGTCGAGGATTCTGGGTTTTATCCGTGACATGGTGGTGGCACGCATCTTTGGTGCTGGGCTGGGTACGGACGCATTTTTTGTCGCCTTCAAGATTCCGAACTTTATGCGCCGCCTGTTTGCTGAGGGTGCTTTTTCTCAGTCTTTTGTGCCGGTGTTGTCAGAATACAAGACCCAGTGCGAACATGATGAAGTCAAACGTCTGGCAGATGATGTGGCCGGCACCTTTGGTGCGATCTTGCTGCTTATCACCATTATCGGGGTGCTGGCAGCGCCGCTGCTGATCGCCGTCTTTGCGCCAGGTTTTCTTGATGAGCCGGGCAAGTATGATCTGGCTACCGAGATGCTCAGGTTTACCTTTCCTTATATCTTTTTTATCTCGTTGACTGCTTTTGCCGGTGGCATTCTCAATACCTATGGCCGTTTTGGGGTGCCGGCCTTTACGCCAGTATTACTTAACTTGGTATTAATCAGTTGTGCCCTGTGGCTGGCGCCGCAGATGGATGAACCGATTATGGCCCTGGCCTGGGGGGTGTTTTTTGCTGGCATGGCCCAGCTGTTGTTTCAATTTCCGTTTTTGGCGAAACTTAAATTGTTGCCGCGGCCACGTTTTAATCGAAAAAGTGAGGGCGTACAAAAGATTAAAACATTGATGATCCCGGCGATCTTTGGCTCGTCAGTGGCGCAGATCAACCTGTTGCTGGATACCCTGATCGCCTCTTTTCTGGTCACCGGCAGTGTCACCTGGCTCTATTTTTCCGACCGCCTGGTGGAGTTTCCATTGGGGGTGTTTGGCATTGCCCTGGCGACGGTGATTCTGCCCAATCTGTCAAAGCAACATGCAGCGTCTTCGACAGAGGCGTTTTCCAGAACCCTGGACTGGGCACTACGCTGGGTGTTAATCGTTGGCACGCCAGCAATGGTGGGCTTGTTTCTGTTGGCTGGGCCGATGCTGGCGACGCTGTTCCAGTACGGCGCCTTTAGTCAACATGATGTTGAAATGGCAAGCCGTAGTCTGATGGCCTATTCTTTTGGCTTGATGGGTTTTATCCTGGTTAAGGTGTTGTCACCAGGTTTCTTTGCCCGTCAGGATACCAAGACGCCTGTGAAGATTGGCATCATCGCCATGGTCGCCAATATGGTGATGAATCTGATTCTGGTTTTCCCCCTGGCTCATGCTGGTCTCGCTCTGGCGACCTCTTTGTCGGCATTTCTAAATGCCTTTTTGTTGTTTCGCGTATTGCGCCGCGAAGGTGTTTATAAGCCCGAGTCAGGCTGGCTAAAATTGATGTTGCAGGTGTTGTTGGCCAATCTCGCCATGGCGACTTTGCTGTGGTGGGGGGCTAGTGATCTGCAGGCATGGTTTGCATGGAGTGGTTGGCAACGTAGTATGCAATTGTTGTTGTGGATTGCTGCCGGTGCAGTGCTCTATTTTGCAGTGCTGTTGCTGAGTGGGGTTAAATTTCGTCAACTTTGGCAACAAAAGGGTGCTTGATGTCGCATAATGCGGTGCATTCTTTATAAGGTGTCTTATAATAACGCCCTTTGCACTTTGAAAGTCTGGTACCGGATCTGAGATGGAATTAATTCGCGGTTTTCACAACCTGCGACCACATCATCGTGGTTGTGTTGCCACTATCGGCAATTTTGATGGTGTTCATCTTGGTCATCAGGCGGTTTTGGGACAATTGGCCGAGGCGGCGGGACGATTGAACCTGCCGACAGTGGTGATTACTTTTGAACCACAGCCGCAGGAGTTCTTTGGTGCAGCAGTAGACGCGCCGCGGTTGACCCGGTTGCGTGAGAAACTGCAGGCTTTGCGACGTTACTCGGTTGACCGAGTGTTGTGTCTGTCGTTCAGAGACCACCTGGCCCAGCTGTCGGCAGATGACTTTATTCGCCAGTTGTTGGTTGAGGGGCTGGATGTGCGCTATCTGGTGGTCGGGGATGATTTTCGATTTGGTCATCAACGCCAGGGTGATTTTGCCATGCTCAAGGCCGCCGGAGAAAAATACGGTTTTCAGGTGGTGAGCATGCACAGCTTTCAGGTGGATGGCGAACGCGTTAGCAGCACTCGGGTGCGTGAGGCTCTGGCTCAGGGAGCGGTAAGCAGTGCTGAGAAACTGCTAGGCCGCAGTTATCGAATGAGCGGTCGGGTGGCGCATGGTGACAAGCGTGGTCGTGATTTAGGCTTTCCGACAGCCAATATTCATCTGCATCGACAGGCGACACCGGTGCGTGGGGTGTTTGCGGTGGAGATGTTTGGCATTGCCGGTGAGCCGGTGGCAGGCGTCGCCAATGTTGGTGTGCGACCGACGGTGGATGGCAGCCGCAGCCTGCTGGAAGTGCACTTGTTTGATTTTGATGACGACATCTATGGTCGCTATGTGGAAGTGGTTTTTTTGCACAAGCTGCGCGATGAAGTGCGCTTTGCTTCGCTCGATGCCTTGAAGCAACAGATCGGCCTGGATGGTGAGGCGGCGCGTGATTTTTTCGGGCAATGTTAGATGTAGGGTGGGTTTACCCAAAGGGCACAAAAGCGCAGCGTAACCCACCGGTTTGTCGCCACTAGCGGCACATCTGATTATGATTTGTATCGCCAGAGGCGATGCTTGCTGGGTTACGCTGCGCTAACCCAGCCTACATTTATTTTGAGATTAAAGAGTACGAAATGGCTGATTACAAACACACTTTGAACCTGCCCAAAACGGCCTTTCCGATGAAGGCCAACCTGGCCAATCGTGAGCCCAACATGGTCAAACAGTGGCTGGATATGGACCTGTACGGCAAGTTGCGGGCGCAAGGTGAAGGTCGCGACAAGTTCATTCTTCATGATGGCCCGCCCTATGCCAATGGTCAGATTCACATCGGTCATGCGGTCAACAAGGTGTTGAAGGATATCATCGTCAAGTCCAAGACCATGGGCGGTCTTGACGCCCCCTATGTGCCGGGTTGGGACTGCCATGGTCTGCCAATCGAATTGCAGGTGGAAAAGAAAGTCGGCAAGGCCGGTCACAAGGTCGATGCCGCTACTTTTCGTAAAAAATGCCGCGAATATGCCAGCAAGCAAGTTGATCAACAACGTGAAGATTTCAAACGCCTGGGTGTGATCAGTGACTGGGACAATCCCTATTTGACTATGGACTTTCAGTTCGAGGCTGACATTGTTCGCAGTCTTGGACGAATTGTTAACAATGGTCATTTGCATAAGGGCAGTAAGCCAGTGCACTGGTGTGTCGATTGTGGTTCTGCCTTGGCAGAAGCTGAGGTTGAATACGAAGACAAGACCTCACCGGCTATCGATGTACGTTTTACCGTGCTGGATGACGAGGCCTTTATGCAACGTTGCCATCATGTTGAAGATCACGAAGGCGAGGGGCCTATCTCGGCAGTGATCTGGACAACCACGCCCTGGACCTTGCCGGCCAACCAGGCGGTGTGTTTAAACCCCGAGCTGGATTACGCCCTGATTCAATGCGAAGCCGAACATGGCGTCGAGCGTCTGCTAATTGGCGAGGCCATGGTTAAAGACACCATGGGCCGTTACGAGATTGACGACTATCGTGTAGTTGCTTATTGCAAGGGTTCTGCGTTGGAAGGCCTGGAGCTGGCGCATCCTTTTTATGATCGTGAAGTGCCAGTTATTCTCGGTGATCACGTCACCACCGAAGCCGGTACCGGTGCAGTGCATACCGCCCCTGGTCATGGTCAGGACGATTACGTGGTGGGTACCCGTTATAACCTGAAGATTGATAATCCTGTTGGCGGTGATGGCAAGTTCCTGCCTAATACAGAACTGTTCGCTGGCGAGCATGTCTTCAAGGCCAACGACTCTGTGCTTGAGGTATTGAAGAGCAAAGGCAAACTGGTACGTGCGATGGCCTTGCGTCACAGTTATCCGCATTGCTGGCGCCACAAGACGCCGATCATCTTTCGTGCCACACCACAGTGGTTTATCAGCATGGACCAGAATGGTCTGCGTGACCAGGCCATGACGGAGATTAAATCTACGCAGTGGTTGCCTGACTGGGGTCAGGCGCGCATTGAAGGCATGGTTGAAAAACGTCCTGACTGGTGTGTCTCACGGCAACGTACCTGGGGTGTGCCCATCGCTCTGTTTGTGCATAAAGAAACAGGTGAATTGCATCCGCGGACTCAGGAATTGATCGAAGAGGCAGCGCAGCGCATCGAGAAAGTAGGTGTTGATGGCTGGTTTGAAATGGATGCGGCAGAGCTGCTGGGTGATGAAGCAGCTCAGTACGACAAGGTAAACGACACGCTGGATGTCTGGTTTGATTCTGGTACCACTCATGCTGCGGTATTGGAGCGTCGTGATGAACTGGCTTTGCCGGCTGATTTGTACCTGGAAGGTTCGGATCAGCATCGAGGTTGGTTTCAGTCATCATTGCTCGCTGCGGTAGCGATGCGTGGTGAAGCGCCTTATAAGTCAGTGTTGACCCATGGTTTCACGGTTGATGCCAAGGGCCAGAAGATGTCCAAGTCCAAGGGCAATATCGTCGTACCGCAAAAGGTGGCTAACTCTTTGGGTGCTGACATTCTGCGTCTGTGGGTAGCGGCGACTGATTACCGTGCCGAGATGACCGTTTCGGATGAGATTCTGAAACGTGCTGCTGACGCTTATAGAAGAATGCGTAACACGGCTCGTTTTCTGCTGGCCAATATCAATGGTTTTGATCCAGCCACCGATGCCTTGCAGCCGAGCGAAATGCTGGCGCTGGATCGTTGGGTGATTGAGCGTGCTCGTGCCTTACAGGAAGAGGTTAAAGAGGCCTATGACACTTACGAGTTTCATCATATCTATCAAAAGGTGCACAATTTTTGTGCCCTAGATCTAGGCGGTTTCTATCTCGATATTGTCAAAGATCGGCAGTACACCGCCCAGGAAAACAGTGTTGCCCGCCGTTCCTGTCAAACAGCTATGTATCACATCATCGAGGCGATGACGCGCTGGTTGGCGCCTATTCTGTCATTCACCAGCGAAGAGTTGTGGGGCAATATTCCGGGTGAGCGTGGTGAATCAGTCTTCCTGACTACCTGGTATGAATTGCCACAGGTTAGCGATGAAGAACTGGGTGCTGATTTTTGGCAGCAAGTATTGCAGGTGCGTCAGGTGGTCAAAAAGCAGCTGGAAGAACTGCGTGTTGCTGGTGAAATTGGTGGCTCACTCGATGCTGAGGTGGAGCTTTATTGTGGCAGTGAGATCAAAGCCCAGTTGGAAAAGCTGGGTGACGAACTGCGCTTTGTCCTGATCACATCGGCTGCACGTGTACATGGCACCACGGTTGTGCCGGAACAGGCATCACATCACACGCTGGAATCCAATGATGAACTGTGGATTGCTGTGGCGGCATCAGAGCATAGCAAGTGTGTACGTTGCTGGCATCATCGCGAAGATGTCGGTGCCAATGCTGAACACCCTGAATTGTGTGGCCGCTGTGTTGACAACGTCTCAGGTGATGGCGAAGCACGTCAGTTTGCCTAAGCAAGGACTCGTTTATGTTGCGTTGGTTGTGGTTAGCTTTATTGGTAGTCGTGCTCGATCAAGCGAGTAAGTTGTGGGCCAATGGTGCTTTACATCTGTATCAGCCGGTTGAGTTATTTACCGGACTGAATTTCACCCTGTCGTATAACACTGGTGCGGCGTTTAGTTTTCTCGCCAGTGCTGGTGGTTGGCAGCGTTGGTTTTTTATCGGCCTGGCTGTGTTGGTGTCGGGCTACATCATTCATTGGTTGAAAAAGCTGAATCGCTCAGAAGTTAGCCTGGCGATTGCCTTGTCTTTGATTCTGGGTGGGGCGATTGGCAACGTGATTGACCGGATCTATCTCGGTTATGTGGTCGATTTTATCGATGTTTTTTATCTGGCTAATGATTGCCTGCCATTTTTTGGGAAGTTGCTTGGTGGTGGCGCCGTGTCATGCCATTGGCCAGCATTCAATATTGCCGACTCGGCGATTTTCCTCGGCGCGGTAATGTTGCTGGTTGATAGTTTCAGAGGACGTAAGTCCGAAAGTTAAGGAAGAATTCTATGTCTGTTCTGCTCGCCAATCCACGTGGTTTTTGTGCCGGGGTCGATCGTGCTATCGGTATTGTTGAGCGTGCCCTGGAGTTGTTTGGTGCACCGATCTATGTACGTCATGAAGTGGTGCATAATAAATTCGTCGTTGATGGTCTGCGTGAACGTGGTGCGGTGTTTGTTGAAGAGCTGGACCAGGTGCCTGATGCTGCCACGGTTATCTTTAGTGCTCACGGTGTGTCGCAGGCAGTCTGGAATGAAGCCAAACGCCGTGGTTTAAAAGTGTTCGATGCCACCTGCCCGTTGGTGACCAAGGTGCATCTGCAGGTGGCGCGTTTTGCCCGTGATGGTTTTGAGGTGGTCCTGATTGGTCATGCCGGTCATCCAGAAGTTGAAGGCACCCTGGGGCAATACGATGGTGAGCCAGGCGGCATTCATCTGGTCGAGACACCTGCTGATGTTGATTCCCTTGAAGTTAAAAATGCTGACAAACTTGGTTTTGTCACCCAGACCACACTTTCTGTCGATGACACCCGTTCGGTGATTGATGCGTTAAAGCTGCGTTTTCCCGAGATTGTCGGGCCACGCAACGATGATATTTGTTACGCCACTCAAAATCGTCAGGATGCAGTCAAAGACCTGGCCAGGCAGAGTGATTTGATTCTGGTGGTGGGTTCGCCTAATAGCTCCAACTCAAACCGCTTGCGTGAAATTGCCGAGAAGTCGGGCAGCAAGGCCTACCTGATTGATAACGCAGCTGAGATTCAGCAGGCGTGGTTGCAAGGCATCACCAGTGTTGGTGTCACTGCAGGGGCTTCAGCGCCTGAAGTGTTGGTCAACGAAGTGGTAAGCCAGCTTGAAGCGTGGGGCGCTGGCAAGGTCGAACAATTGAGTGGTAAGGAAGAGAATATCGTCTTCTCTATGCCTAAAGAATTGAAATAAAAAAGCGGCCATCAAGGCCGCTTTGTCGTTATGTATTTAATTGCAATGGGTTAGTCTTATCGCAATTCACGCCAGGAGAGGCGATTGCGCCTATTTCCACCAATGTTGGTAGAAAGGGCTTTTACCCCTTCACTGGTGTTAAACAGGGCGGTACCATTGCCATCGTTGTCGCCCATGTCCAGGCTTGGGCTGCCCAACGTGCCTTCAATCTTTAGTCCGGAAGGGGCAGTGGCATCTTCCTCATTATTGTTTTGCAGGTTAACCTTGTCGTCCTTATCCACCAGTGAATCGCCATTAATGCTGATAACTGGCTCATCCGGGTAAGCACCATTGACGGCATTGAGAAACATAAACCAGCTCTCGCCACCTGTGCCACAGGGGTCAATATTAGGGATGTAGGTGGTGAAAAAGACCACGTCGTTGATGACAACCGCGTTGCTGACCACTCGTTCGCCGGTTGATGCATTGTCTTTATCCAGGTCGATATACCAGCCGAATCGTTGACTGTTGTCTTCATCGCCATAAGGCACGGTTTTGTTTGTGGTGACGCGTGCGCTAATGCCGTTATCTTGACCAGAAGTAATGGTTTGCTCAATCAGGTTGCTTCGGCTTAGCGCTTCATTGCCTTTGTCCCAGACAGCATAAAAACTCTGGGTCTGAGTGTTGTCCAGATCATCCATGCTGACATATTGGCCGGTGCCAAATAGCACCATCAGATTGGGTGATGAGTTTTTGTCCAGGTCATCGTTGGTAATGGTTGGATATTGGGGGTGACGAATGACGCTTGGTTTCATGGTGATTGCTTGAACATCCCCCGCTTTATTATTTGCCTGGAATAGTGGTTGGGGCGTTGAATTGCTCTCGTAGGTAACACCCCAATTGCTGGTGTTATTTCCTTTAAGACTAAAGGCCCACATATTGCCTTTCAGGTCACCGGCATAGACGCGGTCAACATAACCATCACCATTGCTGTCAACCACTGTCGGTGTCGACAGGCCATTTTTATCCTCATCAGTGCCGACTTCGGTGCTGATCTTTAGATAGTCTGTGCCCTCGGTCCAGCCATTAGAGGCATCAGCATCGAGGTAGATAATGAATAGCGTAGCGACACCGTTGGCAGAGTCATAACCATTGCCGACAACAACCGCCCACTTATTATTTTCCATCAAGGCGATAGTGGGTTTGCTGAAGCTATAACCCATGTCTGCATCGTCGTTTGAGTTGAATTCCCACAACACGTTATCGGCGGCCATGGAGGTGATGAAGTGGTTTGGGTCAGTGATATCCAGGGCAAACAGGCCCTGACCACCGGCGCCAAGCGTACCGACTAAAACCGTATGCCAGTCGCTAGCGTAAAAGGCATCGCCGACAGTGGGTGTGGCATCAACAAAGAAGCGGTGAATGTATTCCGGGTCAGTCAGCTCATGCAGGTTTGCCGCAATTGTTGCCGGTACATAGGCTATTTCTTCTTCACCTGTTTTGGCATTAAAGCCATGCAGCATGCCGTCGTTAGCGCCGACGTAGAGCATTTTCTTACGCTCTTTGTTGGCATCCCAGAAATCGAAGTAACGTTTGCCATCAATGCCAAACGGGTTTTTGTCGGGATAGGGGCTGGATGGCGCGCCAACATACACCGGGCTGGAATTGATTATGTCGCCAAGTATGGATTTGCGTTTTCTGAACTTGGTATTAGCTAGGTTTTCGTCAGCATTGGTTGCGCCGCGTAAAAAATCTAATCGTGCTTTACCGACATTGTTGCCATCACTTTGCTTTAATGCTGTTTTCATTTCGGCGCTGATGTTGTCCCACTCAAACGTTACGCCACCGTTGTTGTAGGTATAGATGGTACGATCAGCGATGTTTTTATCCGCCAGTTCTTCTCCTGCTTCCCATTCAAAGCTGAGGCTGAGTTTGTTGTCATTGCCTTCATCAAAGTCGAGCTTATTTGCTTCCAGCTCACCGCTCCAGTCACCGGGGGTAAAACGGCTGAAAAAGATAAGTGAGTCGTCTTTAAGCTGAAAGGCAGACATGGCCACAGAGGTTGCGCTTTGGGTGGTGTCTGTAATGCCGTTTACGGTTGAGACCAGTGCCTTAACTAGTTCGTCCGGATCGGCAGCGCTGATGTAATTGCCACGGCCGTTGACAGCGGCGTGGAACAGGTCGTCGATACGCGCGGCGCTACTTTCTAAGGGTTCTTTCCAGCTAAAGCCGTCAGCATTGATATCGACCGTTTTAGGGTCAATGTCACCATGCAGGCCAAATGCCACTGTGTGGGTGTTCATGTGTTGATGAAGTGCGGTGTCAACAACGCTAGGGGTGTAGTCTTTTTCACTGACAAGCTTGGCATCGTCCAGGTCATCAATGCCTGTCGCCAGGTCAGTCTCATAATAATACATGGCCACATCGGCGAGGGTATCCGAAAAACCATCGGCATAAGGTTTGCCATTGTCTGCATCAGCATTGCCAACATTGGTTGATTGACTATCGTAAAATCCGTCCGTCATCAGGATAGTGTTGTTGGACTGGCAGGCACCACCCTTGTCTTTGGGGAGAACGGGAGTGACACTGGGATTATTAGCGCTGGCGGAAAATGTTCCCGGCTCGCCGGGAGTGACTGATGGAGTAAAATATTTTAATTCGCCGGTTTTAAAATAATCGCCAGCGGCCTTTAAGTTGCCTTTAAGAGGCGTTCCATCAGTGGAAGAGCTGTTAAACAGTTTTGAAAGCACATCCTGCTTATGAGTGCTTGTGTCGGCGTCTCCGCTAGTCGCGTTGGGGGCGTCGATGCGAATACTGTTGTCGTGATTGATAGCGGCGTAGCCGATACGTGCCCGCGTGGCCTCGCTGATGGCGACGCTGAGGGCGTATTTGGCAGAAAACTCCCGGCTGCGGTGATAACTGAACCAGTTGGCAAAATTTTTCTGGTTATTTACCGGTGGGTTGTTACCTGTGCCAGGGTGAAGGTTTTTGACCCAGTGAACATCAAGCTCGCCATCATCAATGACGCCGTTCTCATTAGTATCGTCCCAGGTGTAATAGCGCCAGCCTTTACAGTTGCCATTACACCAGGATTTCCAGGCATCGCTCGAGTAATAGCTGCGTTCGCCATCCACCAGCACGGCAGAGTCCTTGGTCAGGTCGATGGTGCCACTGTTGGGGTCATTTGGGTTGATTTGTGCCTGCTTGATCGTTGCCTGTTTGAACGGCTCGCCATTGGCATTATTGCCAACCCAGGGCAGATAGACTCGGTTGGGGTTGTAATAAACAGTGTTGTATTCGTAAAGGCGGGCGCGCCACTCTTCTTCGGCAACGATATTACAAGTGTTAACATCATCTTCTGTTTGCAGGATGCGGCTATATACTCTTAAGGGCGTAGTGCCCTTTTTACCTACTTGGCCACCACCATTATTGCTGCTGTCAGTCGGGCAACCGACAGTGTTTACGAATGGGGGTAATATAGTCTCACCTGGGAAGATAAGGCTGTCGCTTTTAACGGTTAGATTTCCAACTTTGCTGTAATCCTGGGTCATCAACTCACCCTTCATACTGCCTGAGTTGTCGGTCAGGAAGAAGATGTTGGGTGGCACCGAGGTCTGCAGGAACAGAGGCTGTTGTGCTATGGGACCGGGGGCTGCATGCGCGCTTGATACGCTGCCGACAAGAATTGTCAGTGCATATGCCAGGCTGCTGTTGAATATGGATAGTTTCATGACGATGTATGCCTACAATTAATTGTTATTTTTCAATCAGTGCTATTTTTTTAATAGTGCTTTGCAGTGTGGCCGTGGTGACTTGGTTGGCGTCGGTGCTGCGGGCTGTGATATTTAATTTTGCATACGGTGTATTCGAGTCGTCAGCCTGGCTGTAACCGCCATCGAACGGACTAACACGCTTTGAGCTTTCATCCCCAAGTCCAGAGCCATCATCAATCAGCTGATAGACATAGCAGTTGTTTGTTGAGGTCACTTTACAGCTGCCGGCAGCCCAGGTGCCATTGTCGTAGTAGGCGACAGTTTCAGCGTTGTTGTAGTAAGGGTCATTGCTGGAACCTATGTCCTTGGTGTTTCTGTAGATGACGTCTTGCCAGTTTTCCTTAATTACCTCGTCTTCTGATTTCGACAGGGCCGTCTCTGCATTCTGAAAGGCAACCTTTTGATTGCGGTCATTGGCCGCCATCTTTTCTTCCAGGGTTGAGGTGCTCATGCTGGTGATGCCGAGCAGGGTCATGACCAGTAGCATCAGCAGGCTGATAATCAGCGCCGAACCATTTTGCTTGTTCATGAATTTGTTCCTTGGTTGCGGAGTTTGATGGTGGTGGTAAAACTGCGGAACAGGCGTTTATCGCCATTGGCGGCGGTGTCGAAACTACCGTTGAACCAGTAGCTCTGTGGTTCGCTGGCCAGGCTGTCTTCCAGGGTGGCAAGTAATAAATGGATGCGGACGCTGGTCACTTTTTCCATATCTGCAGTGTCTGCATCAACATAGCGGATTGTGTTGCCATCACCGTTGATGTCTTCACCATAGAGAATCTGCATGTCTTCAACACCTTCCAATAGTGGTGTCGAGTCTATGCCAGCATTACCACCATTATTGTTGACGAAAGAGCGATACAGGTTGCGTTGGTTGTTGTTTTCGCGAATATAGTAGGCGCTGTAATTCAGGGGGGTCAGTTGTGAATAGTCTCTATAGGATTTGTTGAAGTTGGCAGCAATGTTGTTGTCGTCAGTGACGTTGGCTATAAGGATATCTGCAGTTACACAATCACTGATGAGTAATGGTTCGCCTGATTCTATTCCAGCAAAAGCGCCGTCATTCATGGCGGTGATGTTTGCGGCTACTTGATTTACCGGAATGCTATTGGTTGCCGCTGCCATGACGACAATGGTGTCAGTGTCGGCAATGATATTGGCGCTGCTTGGGTTACTGGCATTATTGTTGATCAGCACTGCGGGCAGGTCGGTATGTTCATAGCCAAAGATACCATTACCAAAAGGTCTTAACTGGCCTGTGTTATCTGTCGGCTTAATGCTGCTATCACAGCTAAGTTGTCCGGCCATGCGAATATCATGAGCCAGCAGGTCGAGGGCGAAGCGGGCGTTTTCTTGTAGCCGGGCCAGGGAGTCCTGGACGCGACTGGTCTGTTTGCTGGAGCTGAAGATCTGGATCACGCCCAAGGTCAATATCATGCTCAGGCCGATGGCAATCATCAGCTCGATGAGCGACAAACCGTTTTGATTAGACTTTAGGTTGATCATGGTTGAAAACTCATCTGAAAGCAGGCCATATCATCGGCGAGATCTTCTTCGCAGTCGTTGAAAATCATGCCGTCGTAGGCAATTTCTCGCCAGAGGATGGTGACTATGAATTGATCACCGTTTTGGGTGACGTGGCCTCGGCCGGCTGGAAGTACGGGTTTGGTCTCGGTCTTGAGCGGTTGGCTCCATTCGAATTTGTCATGAGTGGCCAGTTCGGCTGGGGTGCAACCAGAGGTAATGCAGTTTGGTGAGGTTGCTGGAGCGTTGTTGGAGTCAAAACCGGCATAGCTTGCCTGGCCTTTTGGATTGGCGCGAATCCGTTCGGCCATGTCCATAGCCAGGTTGGTGGCCTGAGTTTTGGTGTAGGCAGCGTGGTTGTTGCGCAGGCCGCTGGCCTGCATGCCGGCAATGCCGAGCAAGCCAATTGATAACACCACCAGGGTGACCAGTATCTCGATCAGACTGAAACCTGCCTGGCGGCAGTGTGTTGTATCCCCGTGCATATGCGTAGCCATTTGTTGATTTTGGCCAAGGCTAGCACAAGCAAGTGTCTTTACTGAGGTGTGGTCAGGGTGAATCTGGCCGAGTGGTAGTTGATAGCCGACGAGTGGTTGTTAATGGTTTTCTTATGTAAATTAAAGGGTGATCTACCTGCAGGTAGATCACCCTGATGTAATTTCAGAAACCTAAATGTTTATGCGCTTGGGATCGGTTTACCAGTTGCCGGTTTTGGCGTTGGTGCTATCCAGAGTCAGGTCGCCATCGGCTGCCTGGCTAGGTTGGGCGGTGGCGGTGAGTTTCACGCATTGAGCAATGCCACCACCACATGCCGCGCCATCGATCTTGTAATGCCCCTCATCAGAGTCTACCGGGTCGGCAGCGTAACCCAGAGCGGTCATATCATCGGTGTAGGTGTTGTTTTCAGAGAAATAACGTTCCTGCCGGGCCATGGCATCCATGATCTTTGAGTGGCCATCTGAGCGCTTGGCCTTGCGCACCTGATCTTGATAGCTCGGGTAGGCAATAGCGGCGATGATGCCGATGATGGCGACTACGATCATCAGCTCAATTAATGTGAAGCCAGCGCTTTTTTTTATCTCCATGACCTTGAATCCTTAAACTTAAATCGGGTTGTAGTTGATTATATAATCGTCTGCTGAGTATGTGTCTGAATCTGTTATACCTTAGCGTTAATCATCAAAATAATTTGCAGGTAATATCCATATATCAGAAATGGTTTGCATGCCAGCTTCCTCAGCCAGGCTAAAGCCAATGTTCATGCCTCGGCTTAAACTCCCTTTGCTAGCATGGCGTGATGCCAGGCTGCTTATCTTAATCGATGCGGAAAGCTGTAGCGGCTGGTCTCGCACAGTAATCGCGCCAGTGGCTATATTAATGTTTTGAATCGTGCCAACGTGACTGAAATCATTTGGGTAATAGCTCGGTAGTTGAGATGCCATGATAGTGAATGGCAGGCCAAACAAAAACAATAGCGCGGTTAATTTTAGTTTGAGTGTCTTCATCTTTAAATCCTGTTTGTCAGTTTTTTTAACTGCATCCACTACTCGTTGTAGAGTTCCTGCCATGAGAGTCGGCCAGAGGCTTCGCTAATACCGGCATCGACTTTTTTGGCATCAACGTCACCTTCGTCATCCGGGGTATACATGACTTCGCCAAGAAAGTTTGAACCTGCTGGTATGTTCTCCATTTTGAGGCCGGCAGTTTGGACGTCATCGGCATCAATATCACCGTCACCATCAACATCAAAGATTGCGGTGTCTGACATGGCGCCGTCAGTTTGTTTGATAGCCATTAACCAGCCAAAGCCTTCTGGTTTGCATGGATCAGTGCCTGGGATAAGGGTGTTGTAGAAGACGAACTTGCCACGTATTTTGGGATTAACCACAACACGTTCGCCACTGGTGGGCAGGTTGTGATACCAACCTTTGTTGGCATTATTGCCGCCATCGTAGACGACAGCAGTGGCTGGATCGTTAGTGGTTCGTATGCTGCCGCTCTCATTGATTGGCTGTTGGGTTAGGTCAGAGATAGTGAGTTCTTTGTTCCCTTCATCCCAAATACCGTAAAAGCTTTGTGTGTCCGTGGTGTTAATGTCGCCATTGACAATGAATTGGCCAGTGCCAAAAAACACCATCAGGTTTGGACTGCCTGCGGTGCCTGTAACTTCAGCCGCCTGTAAGGCGACGATAGGTTTGGAGGTGATTGCCTGGTTGGTCTGGGCGGTAAACATGGGTTTAGGGGTGCTGCCCTGTTTATAGGCTACCTTCCATTGGCTTGCATTGGTGGCGCTGAGGTCAAAAGCCCACAGATTACCAAAAAGATCACCGGCATAGACGCGGTCTGCCTGACCATTGCCGTCAGTGTCGACTACTGCTGGGGTAGATAGACCATTTTTGGTCCCGCTGGTGCCGACACCGGTTTTGATTTCTTCATAGTCAGTTGCGGACCAAGTGCCATCCAGGCCTTGATCGATATAGAGGATAAACAGGGATGCTTCACCGTCGTCGCTGTTATAGCCGTTACCGAAGATAACGGCCCATTTGTCATTTTCCATCATGGCAATGGTGGGCTTGGAAAAGGTGTAACCCAGGTTGGAGTTGTCACTGCTGTCAAATTCCCACAATACCTTGCTGGCGGCATTGGCGTCGGTGTATGTATTTGTTGCTGTAGGGCCTGTGCGGTATGTGACGTCAAGGGCAAAAATGCCGCGACCACCAGCACGCAGTCCACCTACCAATACGGTTTTCCATGCACTGGAGTTCAGGAAGACATCGGCTACCGTTGGGCTTAGATCAACATAATAGTTATGTGAATAGCTTGGGTCGGTCAGGTAGTGCAGTCCCTTACCTGAGGCGTTTGAAAAGACAGTATTCGGCACGTAGGCCATGACTTCTTCACCAGTGGCTTCAGCGAAGCCGTGCAGCATGCCATCGTTGGCACCGACGTAGATAATGCCGTCGCGGTTTTCATAAGCTGTTTCAAAAGTTGAATGGCGGGCAAGTGCGGTGCCGAATGGGGCGACATTCGGATGATTAGACTGGGGTTTGCCAACATAAACAGGGTTTGAATGAACAATATCACCCAGTACATTGGTACGGTTACGGAAGAACAGACCCTGTGATTCATTGGCATTGCTGCCACGCAAATAGTCTATGCGCGCCTGACCTTGACCATCAGCGCCCGATGGCCCCATGTCGAGGTCAGCCTTTTGTGTCGCTGAAAGGTCAGCATATGTCTTGAATGCCACACCTGTTGAAGTATCTTTTCTGTAGGTCCAGATAACACGTGATGAGCTGTCGCTAGGTGTTAATTCATCACCTGCATTCCAGGTGGGTGTGTCAGCAATCACGCCATCACCATCCAGCTCAGTCGAAGTGAGTTCACCCTTCCAATCTTCAGTGGGGTTAAACAAGGCTTGAAATACTACTGAACCAGTATCCAGTGTGGTGGTGTTAAAGGCTACCGCTGCTGCCGAACTGGTGCCCTTGGAGGCACTGGCCAGTGCGGATTCAATTGCAGCACTAAGCGCTTGAGGATCCTGGGCGCTGAAGAAATCACCGCGACCGTTATAGGCGGCATGCCAGAGGTCATCAATTTTTGTGGCGTTGCTGGTACTAGGATTTGTCCAGCCAGCAAAGGCGGCGTCTGATGGGTCGACATTTATATCCAATGTACCAAGTACACCAAAGGCAACCGTATAGGTGGTCATGTGTTGATGGTCTGCATTGTCCGGGTTTAAGAGTGGTGTTGTGGAGGGCGGAACGTCGTTGCTCAGGCCAGTATCAAGGTCGGTTTTGTAATAATACATGGCGACATCGGCCAGCGTGTCAACGTAGGCGTCGGCGTAGTCACCACCGTCATAGGCATTGGCAGTGTTGGCATCAGCATTGTTAACCGCTGCGTTAAATGAAGCGTCGTTGTAATAACCATCGGTCATCAGAATGTTGAAGTTCTTTTGGCAGGCACCGCCTTCGGCTGAGGATACGATAGGATTGGTGTAGCTGCCAGTGTCGCCGAAAAAGCTGCCATTTACGTAGTCGAAATATTTACCAACTTTCTCGAAGTTCTGTTTTATTGGTGTGGAGTTATCAGAGTTGGTCGCAAACAGCTTGTTGAGCATGGCGCGTTTGTTACCCACGGCTGGGTCCAGGTTCATCGAGGCGATTTCGATGTTGTTGCTGTTATTGTTGTTGATGCTGCCATAACCAATCCTGACGCCAGTCATACCATCTATTGAAGTACTGAAGGCATATTTAGCAACATATTCACGTTTACGATGATAGCTGAACCAGTTGGCGAAGTTCTGCTTGACCTCGGAGGCAGTTTTGCCCCAAGCCGCTGCTTGCCCATCGGTTACTTTACCGATCTGGTATTCGGTTTCTTCTCCATTCTCGAAAATGTCGTTACCATCATCGGTCCAGGTATAAAAGCGGAAGCCATCGAGTTGGCCATCGCCATCGCGATCAAAACCACCATTACGAGCGGCATTATTTGTGGTTAGGTTTATCCACTCGGTAGGATTATAGGGGTCATTGGGCGCGTTGGTGATATCCGCATCAGGATAGCCCACACCACTGTTATCGACCCCGCCCCAGGGTTTGTAGTCTTTGGTAGGGTCGAAATATATAGGGTTAAAGTCGCTGTTGCGGGCGCGCCAGGCTTCATCATCGGCAACGTTACAAAGGTCGCCGTTTAGGTCATTGGTTGAGAAATTAACAATGTACATATAGCCAGGATTACGGTCACCACTGGCAAAAGTACAGTTGGCAGTGCCATCATTATCCGTGTCGTGATGTTTAACACTGCCGGCAGCGGCAACATGGCTACCATCGGGCTGGTTGTCGGTAAAGCGACTATCATTAGCGACGTCCAGAGTCATGGTATCCCAGTCCATGCTGCGCGAATCATCTGACAAAATGAAAATGTTTGGATCAACCGCGGTGCCGACATACAGGGGCGCGTTTGACAGTGTGCCAGGGGCGCCAAAGGCCTGAGCCTGGAAGAAGGTCAGGGCTACCGCGGCGGCAGTCGCTGACAGGTCATGTTTGATGCTGTTGTTGCTGTATTTCATGGTTCTTCTCCAGGCCTGTAATTAAGCTCAGTATTATTAGAAGCCTTTGGCATAATAGGTTTGCAGCATGGTGACTGTTTCATTCGAGCCACCTGTGCCTCTGGTTGTTATGCGGAAACTGTTAACGTTGGCTATGCCAGATGATTCGCCATAACCGCTGATGTTGACGTCGGTAGTTGCATCACCGATTTCACCAAACAGCTCAATGATATATTTTGGCCGGGTGGTGACGTTGGCGATGTCGCCTGTTTGATAGGTTCTGGCCGTTTCCCAGGTCGCATCAGCTTTAACATCGACGTTGGTGCCGTCCGGATAGAGCCATGCAGTGCTGCCATCAAAGGCGGCGGCTGGCGAGACGATGGTTTCAATGTAGTCTTCGGCTTCACGCATTGCCGCCTCTGCGGCCTGAAGCGAAACTGAAACGTCCTGGCTATTGCCTGACATCTTTTCTTCGAGGATGTTGGTCTGCATGGCGGTAACGCCAAGTAGGGTCATGACCAACAAAATCAACAGGCTGACGATCAGTGTCGCACCAGCTTGTTTTGTTTGTAGAGGAATGGTGTGTCTGTTCATATGCCTGGTCATCCGGTTTAACTCACACGATTACGGATTGTGATGGTTGTTGAAAAGTCACGAGTAATTTGGCCACCGCTGATGGAAACATTGTCCTCAAGGGTGATGGCAGTCAGGATGAGGCGGATGCTGACAACATCTTCCATGTCGACTACAGCGCCTGAATCGAGATATATATCGGCTGTGCCATCGCCATTGGTATCTTCGCCATATTTGATTTGCATATTTTGGATGCCTTCGACAAGCTCTTGATCGGTGCCATTGATGTTGCGGAACAGGGCAGGTTGACCACTGGCACCGGCCTGAATGGAATAGGAATATTTATAAACTTTGTATATGTCACCTTCTTCATAGGTCAGGCCGGGTTTGGTCGCATTGCCTGGCCCTTCTGCTGTTGCGCCGGTATTGCCGACGGCTGTGGCTGTCGAACCTGAGTTGGCGTTGGTGATTTCAAAAATATCGGCTTTTTTGCAGTCGGTTGACATGACGATGTCAAAGTCTTCCAAGCCATGATCGACCTTGTTTAGTTTGAATGAAGCGGCATTTGGATTGTGGCTGAGGATGGACACACCTGAACCGTAGGCGCCTTGCAAAACAATGGTGTCTGAGCCATTGAGGCCGGTGTTGTCTGTGCCAGCAACTCCACCATCGTTGGGGTTGGGCAAGTCTGTGTTGGCATTCAGGTGATCAACAACACTTGTGACAGAGCCAACACAGCCCCAGAAATCAGCCATGCGGATGTCCCGGGTTAGAAACTGGATGCCAAAGCGACCATTTTCCTGCAGGCGTGAAACGGCTTCCTGTACCCGGTAGGTCTGCTTGTTGTTGACAAAGAGCTGAATGGTGCCAGCCATGAGTAATGAACTGACGACAATCGCCACCATCAGTTCGATAAGAGACAGGCCCTGTTGTTTGTTTATTAACCTGTTCATAGCTGTAGCTCTACTTGAAAGCATTTGAGATTCTCGTCCGCTGCGCCAGCGCAGTCAGTGCCAGTGCCTAGCTGGTCGTCATCCCACATCACCGTGATGGTGAAGATGCCAGCGGCAACGCTAACTGAGCCTTCGCCTTTTGGCAGGTTGCTGGCTAGTGCAGCATCCCATTTGGCATAGTCATAGGTAGCCATGTTGGCGGGTGTGCAGGCCCCGGTTTCGCAGTCTGGTGCGTTTGAACTCGGGTCACCTGAGAGGCTGTTGTAGTTGCCAGCCTCAACCCCGGCCATATTCGAGCGCATGCGGTCACTCATGTCATAGGCTTGTAGTGTGGCTTGGCTGCGGATGTAGGCGAGGTGATTACTCTTCAGGCCGTTGGCCTGCATACCGGCTAGACCGAGCAGGCCGATGGAGAGGATTATCATGGTGATTAACACCTCTAGCATGGTGAATCCGGCATTGTGTTGTTTGAGTTGCATGCCTGGTGGCCTCCTAAGAACAGACGACGTCGCTGACGCTGGGACGACCCGTCAGCGAGATCGTAATAGTGCGGCCAGTTTCACCGGTGCGGTCATCACAGAGGGTGTATGTGATTGCAGCAGCGGCGTTTATAAAGCCTGTGCCCCTGTAGGTGACTGTGGCGGCCGATCCGACCAGACTGCTGCCGCTATCAAAGGCTTCGTGGTTGCGAATGGTGGTGTCGTTGTTGTCGGCAATAACCCAGCCGGTGTGCCAGTTGACTGATGCGCTGGTGAGACTGACACTGGTGCCGCGGCGTATTGCCTCGCTGCGGGCATAGTTGATGCTGGATATTAGTTCGTTGGCCTGGGTGGTGAGGCGGTTATTTTTAATGGTCGTTGTAAAGCTTGGTACGGCCATTGACAGTAAAATGGAGGCAATAGCCAGGGTAATTATTAGTTCAACAAGGGTGAACCCCTTTTCGTTGCTTGCTTCTAACGTATTGTTTTTACAATAATTCATCTGGATGCCTAACCTTAACAACTGCCTAAATCATTTCTCACGTAATTGTTATCGGTCAGCTCAGAGACAGAGTTGAGTCAATAATGGGTTAGCGGTAGGGCTTGGCCGATAAATGGTTAGGCCGCCCTAACTGTTTGGAATGAGTGATCTGTGTGATAATTGCGCCATGCTGGATTATCTGATTATTGGCGGTGGCCTGACCGGCCTGTTAGCCGCACGTGAGTTGCGTTTGAATGGGGCTGAAGTGACGCTGGTTGAGCGTGGTGAGCTTGCGCGTGAGTCCTCCTGGGCGGGCGGCGGTATTCTCTCTCCTTTATATCCTTGGCGCTATCCTGAAGCGGTAACGGCCCTGGCGGACTGGAGTCAGCGTCATTATGTTGGTCTGGTGGCTGACATTCAGGTTGAGTCTGGACTGGATTCAGAGTTTATTCAGAATGGCTTGCTGGTTCAGGGTACTGATGAGGGCGACCATGCTTTGAAGTGGGCAGAACAGCATGACGTTGAGATGCACCGGGTTACTGCGCGTGAGGCTGCTGAGATTGAACCTCGCCTGGGTCAGGCGGTTGATGGTCTGTGGATGCCGCAGATCGGTCAGGTGCGCAATCCGCGCATGCTGCAGGCGCTGATTAAGGCGTGTCGTCAGTTGGGTGTGCAGTTTAGGGAAAACTGCGCCGTTGAAGAGTTGATATGCCAGGATGACAAGGTTACTGGTGTGAAAACCGCTCAAGGAGAGCTGTCCGCCAAAAATGTTGTGGTGGCGGGTGGTGCCTGGAGCGAGCAAATCCTGGCCGAACTGGATGACGGGCTGGGGGTTGAGCCGGTCAAAGGGCAGATGCTGTTGTATAAGGCCGAACCCGGCCTGGTACGGCGAATTGTCCTTTCTGGCGGGCACTACATAATTCCACGCCGTGATGGTCATATTTTGGCAGGTAGCACCCTGGAATATATGGGGTTTGATAAGACTTTGACCGAGCAGGGGCGCCATCAATTACAGTCTGCCGCTGAGGCGATTGTGCCAGCACTGGCTGAGGTGCCGATTGTGAACCACTGGGCCGGACTCAGGCCAGGTTCACCTGATGGTATCCCCCATATAGGTCAGCATGCCCGGGTTGAGGGTTTGTATATCAGTGTTGGTCATTTCCGCAATGGCGTGGCCATGGCGCCTGCATCGGCGCGTTTGCTGGTGGATTTGATGTTGGGGCGTGCCCCCATTGTTGATCCGGCTCCTTATGCCTGGAATGTCTAGCCATATTTTTTTTAAGTCTATTGACACTTCCGAGTGTTTTAGTAAGATATTAAAGTGTTAGTTTATTAGTTAGACCGAGTTGAAAAGACGATTATGAATGAAAAGTTCCCGCTTACACGAGCAGAAGTTATTGATTTAATGAGAACTAAAGGGGTTAACCCAACCCAGCAGCGTGTCGAAATTGCTCAGGTCATGTTTGCTGAGCCGCAACACGTTTCAGCTGATCAGGTGCTAACCATGGTCAATAAACAGCGTGCTCTTGTTTCTAAAGCTACGGTATATAACACATTGGGTCTGTTTGCGCGTAAAGGCTTGGTGCGTGAGGTGATTGTCGATTCGAGTAAGGCTTTTTATGATCCAACTATGTCACCGCATCATCACTTTTATAATGTTGATACGGGTGAGCTGATGGATGTGAATCATGGGGAATTGTCACTGGGTGAATTGCCTATATTGCCTGAAGGAACCGTGGCTGAGACCGTTGATGTGGTGATTCGGGTAAGGAACGCTGTTGTCGCACACTAATAAATTTTCAATCTATTATTAATGTTAAGGGCCCGCATATATGCGGGCCCTTTGTTTTCAGGTAAAAAAGCTGTTTTTTTGTTGTTGTTGTCCCCTAATATTAATTTAGACTGAGTCGATATTTATTAAGTAAATATATTGGTAAGCAAATATATGGGGGTTACTATGGCAGATCATTTTTATTCCTCTCGTGTTGAAGTGATTGATTTAATGCGTCAAAAAGGGATTAGTCCAACTCGGCAGCGGGTTGAGATTGCTCAGGCGATGTTTTTGAAACCGCAACATGTCTGCGCAGATCAGGTGTTGTCATTGGTTAACAAGCTGCGTCATAGTGTTTCTAAGGCCACGGTTTATAACACGCTGGGTCTGTTTGCGCGTAAGGGGCTGGTGCGCGAGGTGATTGTTGATCCCAGTAAAGTGTTTTATGACACGACCACAACGCCGCATCATCATTTTTATAATGTGGATACCGGAGAGTTGCTGGATGTGAACGCAGATGCCATGTTGTTGGGTGAGTTGCCAATATTGCCGGAGGGCACTGTTGCGGAATCTGTTGATGTTGTGATCAAAATTCGAAATTCAGCTGTAATCAACTAAGGTTATTAAAACAACTCTAAGTAAAAGGCCCGCGTCATGCGGGCCTTTTACGTTTTTGGGCGCCTATATTTCTGGTTTTATTTTGTTGTTATTTGCTATAAATTTAGGGGTTATTTTCAGGTAGACTAGAACTTCCTTAATTAAAGCATATAGTTAATGACACTATTGATTGACAGTGGTTGGTTGAGTACGGCGCGACGGGTTGAGTCGCCCAACTATGACGAGCGTCCGCAGAGTGCAGAGATAGACTTGCTGGTGGTGCATGGCATCAGCTTGCCACCACGGCAGTATGGCGGTTCTCAGATTGAAGCGTTTTTTTGCAATTGTTTGGCGCCAGATGAAGACCCTTATTTTGCCGGGATTGCCGATGTGCAGGTGTCGGCGCACTTCTTGATTCGCCGCGATGGTCAGCTGGTGCAGTTTGTTGCCCTTGGCAACCGTGCCTGGCATGCAGGCAAATCCTGCTTTGAGGGTCGTGAGCGCTGTAATGATTTTTCCATAGGTGTTGAGCTGGAGGGTTGCGATGATGAGGCCTATGAAGTTGCTCAGTATGAGCGACTTGCTGAGCTCTGTTATACCTTGATGGATAGCTATCCTGGAATTAGCCCAGAGCGTATTGTTGGCCATTGTGATATTGCGCCGGGTCGTAAAACTGATCCCGGCCAGGCATTTGATTGGAGCTACTTTCGACGATTATTAGCGGGAGAGAAACGATGACTATGCGGATTGGGATTGATTTGGGCGGCACCAAAACCGAGGTGATTGCCTTGGCCAGTGACGGCGAGGAGCTGTTTCGTCACCGTGTTTTAACCCCGCGTGAAAATTATGAGGCGACGATCGAACTGATTACTTCGCTGGTTCAAGAAGCAGAGCAACATACCGGGATGAGCGGTACTGTTGGAATAGGTACGCCGGGTGCTGTTTCACCTGCCAATGGTTTAATCAAGAATGCCAATTCGGTTTGGTTGAATGGTAAACCGCTGGAGCAGGATATTATTGCGGCCCTGGGTCGACCAGTCAGGCTGGCCAATGATGCCGATTGTTTTACCCTGTCCGAGGCAACTGACGGTGCTGCCCAGGGGGCGGCTAATGTGTTTGGTGTGATTATCGGTACGGGCACGGGTGGTGGTCTGGTCATTAATGGCCAGTTGGTCAAGGGGCCTAACGCCATTGCCGGAGAGTGGGGCCATAACCCACTGCCATGGGCGCGTTGGGATGAGCGCCGAGGTGCGCCCTGTTATTGCGGTAAGCGTGGATGTATCGAGACTTATCTCAGCGGTGCCGGTTTGAGCCGGGATCATTATGACCTTACCCGTCAGCGCCTAACGGCGACAGAGTTGGCGCAGCGTTGTGGCAAGGGTGATCATCTGGCTGAGCAGACCATGGCCCGTTATGAAGACAGGCTGGCCAGGGCGCTGGCGGCAGTGATAAACATTGTTGACCCGCATGTGATCGTACTCGGTGGTGGCGTTTCAAATATTGGCAGTCTTTATCAGCGAGTGCCTAAACTGTGGGGGCAGTATGTGTTTTCCGATACGGTAGCGACGCATCTGCTGCCGGCCAAGTTTGGTGATTCCAGTGGTGTACGTGGTGCCGCCTGGTTGTGGCCTGCTGAATAGTCAGGTTGTTGGTTTGATGCCCGGTTTTAGTTCTTCACGATGTGATTTGAGTTGTTTTTCATTGTGGTGGTTGAGCGGCATGGCACTAGTCATGTTGGTTTTCTATCTTTCATTAACGCCTGTTTCTATCGAAGTTGAAGGCTTTGAGTACAGTGACAAGGTGGGGCACTTTTTTTCCTATTTCATATTGATGAGTTGGTTTGCCCAGCTCTATCAGCGCTCGCGTCATTTGTTGTTACTGGTTTTGTTTGTAGCGATGGGGGTGTTGATAGAGTTGTTACAGGGCCAAACCTCGTATCGCCTGTTTGAGTATGCCGATATTGTAGCCAATAGTCTGGGCGCCGTATTTGCCTGTCTGCTTGCCCGGACGGCCTACGCCAGACTGTTGCTCAGGCTGGAGCAACAAGTCTTAAACCTAAAAAAAACAGTTGACCGTGGCGCATAGCACAAGCTATTGATTCCACAGCAGTTCCAAAAAATACCCGTTTAACCTACGGGTGAAGCTAAGATTTTTTGAAAGCACTGTGAAACCAATATCTTGCACTCTACATCCACGTTCAACAGAATTTTCTAGGTTAAAGCTGGTTGGTTAGCAAGTTCATTTTTTGTTTTTGTGTCTGGCAGCGGTAGGCATAAAGGCCGATGATCAGCACTAGCCCGAGACAGAACCAGAGCGGATAGAGCACGGCATAGACCAGCGGCGCCAGGGCGATACGTGTCAGCAATGCCAGGTTTTCATTATTAGATATGTATTTCGCCAGAGCTGGCGAGTACTGGTAATAGAGATCAACAAACATTCTGCCCGCAGCATTGCTGAGTAGATATTCATCACGAAAGTCACGCAGGCTGCTTACATGTGGATGTAGGAATGAACCATAGGCAGCGGTGGCGATAAAGCAGCGGTCAATGGTGGTGGTTTGATCTGTGCCAGCGGTGTTGTTGCTGAAATTAGGGTCACGTTCATCGGCTTTGGCGCGAGCAATGTTGCGCAGCTTGATCTCAGCCTGCTGGGGTTCCATTGAGATGGTGACATTGACCTGCTCGCCGTTCTTTATATCGCCGATTAAGCAACGGATAATTGGAGGGCCGGATTTTGACTGGAAGCAGCCCCCCTGGCTGGTGGAGACATGGCGGAAAAGGGCGTTGGGCGGTAGCCAGTCGGTTAGCTGAACGTTGCTTGCTGAATTAGGTCCGTGGTTGATGACGCTGAGTTCGTAGGTCATGGGGATATCTTTTTTTAATGTTTCCGGCGTGGTGCGCATTGTCACTTCAAGTTCTGCCTGGGGGAGGGATTTTTCAAACAAAATTGGAGTCAGCAGATAGCCATGGGGCTCGAGTTGGCCGTCGACATTTTTATAGCCCCAGCCGACAATGTGGCCCATGTTGTCGACATCCGTGGCGTCGCGCAGGTCCCACTCTGGGTCATTAAGGATGTCGTTGATGGCCAGCATCTTGTTGACTTGTGAGGTCAGGCCTTCGCTCATGAGTGACCATTGATTGCCTGCTGCCACATCGTGGATTTTATAGACCCCATCGATTTCTGTACCGGCAAAGTAGTGGCTAATGGGGGCGGTTGGAACAGTCCGGTCATAGCCGATGGCAACGGCAAAGACGCTGGTGTTTTCCAATGAGGATTTGTCCAGGTTGCCGTCGATGGCGTTGATGGCTGTCCAGTCCCAACAGGTAGCTGGTACGGGGCCAGGGTTACAGAAGGCATTTGTGATTTTGTGGACGCCAGCCTTGGTGCCAACGATAAAGGTGCCAGGGTTTTCTGGGTCATGGGCAATATCAAAGATGTGCTCGTTACCCAGGTTGGTGCTGGTGCCCGCATTGAGTTTATCCCAGGTCTGGCCCTGGTCACTGCTGCGCCATAGCCCCGTTGAGGTACTGGCGGCGATAATCATTCTTTCATTATCAGGATTGATAAACAGTTTGACGATGTCGGTGCTCTCATTGTTTGCATTTACGAGACCGACATTGATGGGTACCCAGTTGCGGCCCTGGTCACTGCTGCGATAGACGCCATCGGCGGTGCCGGCATAGAGGATTTTGGGGGTGGTTTTAGTGTCCAGCGCCAGGCTGTAAATAGAAAGATTGGCCAGACCATTGTTTGATATCTGCCAGCTGGTGGCCGCGTCGATGCTGCGATAGACACCGCCTAGCGTAGCAGCATAGAGGGTTGCAGGTGTGACAGTGGTATCCGCTTCGAGCGCTAGAATGTTGCGATGGCTCATGCCGTTGTTTTTTGCTGTCCAGTTTGAACCATTGTCATCCGAGGCAAAGACGCCCTGGTCAAACGAACCCGCCCAAATCTGTGTCGGTGAGCTTGTGTTGTCGTAGGCCATGGACACAATTTTCGGGCCACTGTGTGCCGCGTTCCAGATGGAGTCGGTGACGGCTGTGTTTGTGGTGATTGAAAACACGCCTCTTGAGCCCCCCGCATAAACTTTGCTTTCCTTGGGATTGCCGTGTGGGATGACGGTGAGGTCATAGATATCACTTGAGGCAACGCCAGGGGTAATGGATGTCCAGCTGCTTCCCAGTGTTGAGATGTCGCTGTTAGAGCGTTCTATTTCACCATCGAAACTTGATGCATAAAGTGTGCTGCTATCATTAGTCAATGAGAGTGACAGAACGCCACGACCGGCAAAGTTGTCGATTTTTTCCCAGAATTCTCCAGGAAAGGTGGTGCGGGTATAGAGCGTGTCGTTGGCACCGACATAAAGTCTGGCGGGATCAATGGTGTCGTCGATGACCAAGCTGTTTACAACTCGTGTGTCCATGCCGTCGTTTATGCGTTCCCACTCAATTGATTCGGTGATGTTTCGGCCAATGTATATGCCGCTACCATTGCTGCCTGCATAAATGACTGATGGATCATTGTGGTCGAACTTTACGGTGGTGATGTGTTGGCTAAATAGACGGGTTTCGCCCTGGCCATTGAGTTGTCCCCAGCTGACGCCGTTGTCAGTCGAGCGGTAGACACCACTTGAGGTGGCGACAAAGACATAGCTTTTACCTGCCCCAGGGTCAGGCTGCGCCGCAAATACAAAACTGCCGAAGCCACTTGAATCATCGCCCAGGGCCCAGGTCGTACCTGCATCGTGGCTATAAAAAATACCAACGGCACTGCCGACATAGATGTGGTCAAGGTTGTTTTCATCAAAGTAAACAGCATAGGTGGCAAACTCTGTGGGGAAGCCTTCTTCCAGGTCTGAAATGGTGCTGGTGATATCCAGATAGCTCCATTCTTCACCACCATTTTTGGTGACGTAAACGCCGTTATTGGTGGGGGCATAAATAGTTTGTGTATTTACAGGATGGATGGCGAGGTCATTGATAGGGACTTCAGGCAGGCCATTGTTGATTCTACCCCAGCCCAAGCCCTGGTTCGTGCTCTTGGCAACGCCTCTACCACTAGTGCTGGCGGTATAGACAATCTGGGATGCTCTGGGGTCAGCAAAGATGTAGAGCCTGTCTATGCCGGCTGTATCATAGAGAAAGGCGCGCTTATCGCCATTGAGTCGAACTGATTGGCCAATAATAATGCCATCGTTATTGATTGCCTTGGCACTGCTGTCAATGTCGTGGTTGATGGTGCCGAGGTTCACCAGCCCCTGAAATTCGCCGGCAAAAAAAGCACGTTTACCGGTGTGACTTTCACTGCTATTGAAGGCCATGCCGACGACGGCATTTTTTTCATTAATGTCTAAGCCTTCGCTATGTTGGTAGCCATCAAGTCTGCCGAGATTGTTCATTGTGCTGCCGTCGAAGCGAAACGCAATGATGTTGCCTTGTTGGTCTTCTGCAGCGCCGGTAATATTGCTGCGATCATTGATCTGATTGCCCCAGGCATTGGCGCCGCCCAGTGTGCTGAGTGTGGTTAGGTTGCCGGTGAAAATGTCATAGCTGAAAACGCGTTGATTGTTGTCTTCGGTTTGGCGTATGCCGACGATTTCACTAAAGCTGTTGATGCTATGGGCCTCTAACAGGCCGCTGAATTGTTCCAGTTCAATAGATATCTGTTGGTTGTCCCACAGCAGGGGGTGGTGTGGGCTGCTAACTTCGTAGCCGACTGTGAGCCCACTTTCATTAGAGTCGAGGGCGTAGCTTTGACTGTTTAATGGTGTCAGGGTGTCGTCACGATAAACTGCGGCGGTTGGGCTGGTGTCACTGGCTTCGCAGGCATCAGTGCTGGTGCTGATGCAGCCGGTAATGACACCACTTTCATTGATGCTTAGGGGGTAGAAGTTGGCACCAAGGTCCTTGATTGTATAGTCATCAGCAGTGCCGACACTACTGTAGAACAGCATTGCGAGCAGTGTCAGCAGTTGTAGCCCGGCTAGTTTGAGTTTGCCTGGGTGATGTCCTAATTTGTTGTTTGTCATGAGCTTAATTTATCTAACGCCACGCTGACATTGGACATTCTAAAGTGTAAGAGATTCACGACTTGCCTTTGTCTATAGTTGATCGGCAGCGATTTTTTTGAGGCTGGCAACATCGAGTCCAGCTTGATTGGCCTGTTGCAGTGCGCGTTGCAAGCGTGCCGGGGCCGAGCGGCCCATGCATTTGTGTTCCGGGTCGCCCTTAAAGGCCTCTAACATACCTTCGATCAGGCGTTCACGAGGCAGCTTCTCGTTGACCAGTGTTTCCTGGATATCCAGCACATCGCTGGCGACGGCACGGGCCAACTCTTCATGGTCAGACCATAGTTCGGAGACTGTACCGCCTGCTTTGAGACCGGCGATATTGGTGGTGACGATGTAGATATTTTTGCGCACCAGTTCGTATTGCATCTTTGCGGCTGAATCGACTGCGCGGCAGGGGATGTCGATGCTGGCCAAACCCTGCTTGAGAGTGTCGGCGTGCGGGCCAAAAGCAGGGGAGGCCAGCAGTACTTTGGCATCCTGGCCCTTTTTCTTTTCAAACCAGACCGAAATGATGGTCAGGTTGGTGAATGGGTAGTCCTGCCAGTCTCTGGGCAGTAGCTCGTTTTGCAGCAGTGCCAGTTTGTCATGCCACTGGCTGGGGATTTGTTGCAGCGTTGCCTGCAGGTCTGCTTCACCTACGGCAACCAGTACAAATTCAGGCTCAGGGATGGCATTTGCCTCTGCCTGCAGGTCCATATCACGGGTGATGGGATAAACCGGGTGCCCAGTCCGTAGAAAGCCGCGGGCAAATACGCCGGCCATTTCTCCAATGCCAACAACAACGATGGGTTTGTGCATGAGACAACCTTATTCTTCAAATTAATGGTCTGAACTGTCCGCTTAGTATACCCGGGTCATGAATTCAATTCATTGTGGTTTGTCGATGCTCCTGGCGACGTCTGGCTGTCAAAATGGAAAACTCACTGTGTATCTGTCCTAGAAAATTGGCCTAGATCGAGGTGGTGATGTGCTGTCTGCAGTGGGTAGATCATTGTCGTGTTGCAATAAATAACCGCAAAAGCCAATACATTAGAATATTAGAGTATTACAATCTTGATTGTAAGTAATATATAGTTACGATTATTGTGGATTTGGCCGTTATTAAAGGGAGGAATAGGGCTGGGTTCAGCATCGATAAAGCGATTTTAATGAAATATTGGGAATATCGGGAGTAGACAGGTTATGAGTGACGACATTCGCGAGTCTCAGGTGGCATCGCATACCCCTGAAGGAAACAGTGCGTCTCCAGTAGAGAATAATGGCGCTGATTTGTCACGGCGTAGGTTTTCTAAAACAGGGCTGTTGGCTGCCCCCGCTATTTATACTCTTGCCAGCAAACCGGCTTTTGGCAATCATTGTTCGATATCTGGTCATCTTTCAGGCAATTTATCTCAGCCGAATGATCATGTCTGTGGCGGATGCACACCAGGTTATTGGGGGCAACATCCTGAAAATTGGCCAAATATGTCAATTGATGCTTATCATCCTGGCTCGTGTGGACCCGTTACGACAGGCCACAAGACTCGGCCTGGTAGGATGGTGGGAAACCATTGCCAGGATAATTCTTACAATAATGATGGCACAATGTTTCATGATGCCAACTATGGTTTCGGCGGCAGTCTTTATCAAGGTGAGTCTATGATGCGTGTCATCCATATGGCGGGAAATGAAGATAGCTATCAGCTGGGTGCGCACGCTGTGGCGGCATTGCTGAATTCTATCCGTTTGGGTGAAGAGGTCTACGGCATGACTCCAATGCAAGTGGTGCAGCTGTTTAATGAACACTGCTTAATTGACCCTGAAGGCTTGAAAAACACTTTTCAAATGATGAATGAACGTAACTGTCCTTTATAGTTTTTTGTTTGATTATTTGCTTTGTCTAAATGAATAGCATGTAAAAATATTGAGCCGTATGTTTGTTTGTGTATAGTTAATAGCCTTTAATTTGAGCAAGTACGGTGTCGTTAGATCATCCAAACAAATGTTGGCGTACCACAGCGGGGTTCTCACCCGAGTGGCGTGAGTGGGAAGGCGAGGTGGTTGTTTTTGACAGCTACTCTGGCGATACCCATGCCTTTGATGCAATAACAGCTTTTGTGCTCGAAACTCTTTCGGCGCAATCACAAGACACGCAAACCTTGATGGAACAGGTTGCCGACCAGTTTGCTCTTCCGCCTGACTCTGAGTTGCTAGCCTATCTGGACAAGGCGCTGAATCAGCTGTCGAGTCTTCGTCTTATAATTTCTGCCTAATAGTGAATATATCGTCTCTTTCCACGACAACACTTGAACGGCGTTTAAAGAACGGCGGGCTTTTGTTTCGTACAGGCCCAATTACGATTCGACTTCAATCATCTATTGCAACAATTGCTGAGGGGGTGCGCTTGCTTTATGGCGAGTACCCTTTGGTTGATGAAACTGAGTTTATCGATTTTGATATTCGTTTTGAGCCGCCAAGGGGGCTAAGGCGCTGGTATCGTCCTCAGGTTGAGTTTGAGTTTGATGGCCATCGGCCATTTAAGCCTTTGCCATACAGTCAGGCTTTTCCCATGTTTGAGTGGGCGCTAAATTGGTGTGTTGCTAATCATTATCATCACTATCTGATTATTCATGCAGCCGTGGTGGAGAAAGATGGGCTTGGCCTTATCATGCCGGCACCGCCTGGCTCGGGTAAAAGCACTTTGTGCGCTGCCCTGGTAAATAAGGGCTGGCGTTTGTTCTCTGATGAATTGGCGTTGATTTCTTTGCAAGATGGCATGTTGGTGCCAATGCCACGGCCAGTGGGGTTGAAGAATGCATCTATTGATGTCATCGCTGATTTTGCGCCACAGGCTGTGATTGGCCGCAAGGCAACAGATACAGCTAAAGGAACGGTGGCTCACATGAAGGCGCCTACCAACAGCATCCAGCGTGCAGCAGAATTGGCGCGGCCTGCCTGGCTGATCTTCCCTAAATACGAAAAAAATATTGATATGAGTCTTGTGCCACACTCCAAGGCCCATGCTTGTGTCTATTTGGCCGAGAATTCCTTTAATTACAATGTGCTTGGGGTAGATGGTTTTCGTGCTGTGAGTGCGGCTATAGATCAGTGTGCTTGTTACGATTTTACTTATAGCTGTCTGGATGAAGCCATTGATCTATTTGCTAGCCTGGAGCAGCCAGGATGAGTGACTCTGAAAAGCTGCTGCTCAACGCGCTAGTCAAACCAAACACTGTTTTGGCGCTTTCAGCAGTGGACTGGAGTTTGTTGATTCGTTTGGCAAGAAAAGCAAACTTGCTAGCTTCTGTGGCTCGCCGGCTTGAAGCCGAAGGACTGTTGGCTCAGATTCCAGCAGCGCCACTGGCACATTTGGATGCGGCTAAGCGGTTGGCTGAAAAGCAGCTGCGAGGTGTTTATTTCGAAGCCGACCGCATTCAGGAGGCATTGGCAAAGCTGGATATTCCTGTGGTGGTGCTAAAAGGGGCTGCCTATGTGATTGCTGATTTACCACCTGCCCGGGGTCGTCTGTTTTCTGATATTGATATTTTGGTGCCGAAAAACAAGTTGGATGATGTGGAACGTAGCATGATGTTACATGGTTGGGTGTCAGGGCAGCATGATGCCTATGATCAGCATTATTACCGAACATGGATGCATGAATTGCCGCCATTGAAACATGTAACTCGGCAGACGGTGATTGATATCCATCACGCTATATTGCCGGAGACAGCACGACTGCATCCTGATTCGAAAAAACTATTGGCTGATGCCGTGCCTGTTGAGGGAAGAGAGGCTGTATTCGTTTTAGCGCCAGTGGATATGGTGCTTCACAGCGCGACCCACTTGTTTCATGAAGGTGAGTTTGAGAATGGTCTGCGTGATCTGGTGGATCTGGATGCATTGCTGCGCCACTTTAGCAAGACTGAGGGTTTTTGGGATGCATTGATCGAACGTGCGGCCGAGATGGACCTGACGCGTCCGCTCTATTACGCCTTGCGTTATAGCCAACAGATGCTTCAGACCCCGGTGCCGGATGTGACCATGAAGGCAGCAATTGCCACTGGCAAACCATCGTCTCCTGTTGCCAGGATAATGGACGCCTTGTTTGCTCGTGCCTTAGTGCCAAACCATCCCCGTTGTGATGATGCCTTCACGCCACTGGCACGATGGATGCTGTACATTCGCTCTCACTATTTACGCATGCCGTTCCATTTGTTGCTACCCCATTTGCTACACAAGGCGATAAAAAAACGGTTTAGTCCTGCCCAGGCAGAAGTGCCGAAACTGGATAATAACTAACAGAGTTGAAGCAATCTTATGACGCAACCTACCACTATTATTGATCTGATTCGCCACGGTGAACCTGTGGGTGGCAGTGGCCGCTATCGTGGCCAGATTGATGACCCCCTGAGTGAAAAGGGTTGGTCTCAAATGCGAGAGGCCGTAGCAGATCATTGTCCCTGGCAGGCTGTTGTCAGCTCGCCGTTGAGTCGATGTGCAGCGTTTGCAACTGAGCTGGGGCAGCGCCATAGTTTGTCAGTATCGTTTGATGAACGCTTGATGGAAATTGGTTTTGGCGAATGGGAGGGGAAAACCAAAGACGAAATTTCAGCGCAAAATCCGCAGGCATTACAAAACTTTTACAAAGACCCCATTGGCTATTGTCCGCCTGGGGCTGAAGCCCTGGTAGATTTCGAAAAACGTATCGCTGCCGCCTGGCAGGTTTTGTTACAGGATTATGCTGACAAACATGTGTTGGTAGTTGTTCATGCAGGGGTGATCCGCATGCTGGTACGCCATGTATTGGCGGCACCGCTCGAAAGCATGTTTCGCATTGGTGTGCCCAATGCCGGAATCAGCCGTTTTCGTATCGACGGTGTTGGTGATCATGCATTAACCAGTTTAATGTTTCACAACGGTCAGCTCTAACTTTAAATATCACTCTGTGCAAGATTTAATATCTTCCCCCCTGTTTGTTGACCTATTGGCAATGAATAACCGCTTGAATTAGGAGCGGACTTTTATTTGTTTAAGCCGTTTCTGGCTGTAATTTTCAGATTGATAATTTGACTCAAGAAGATCGTCCAGCATGACGATATATGGGCTATTGATAAGCCTCATTTAAGGGCACCTCTAAAAATGCACTTTTTAAGCGATAGCGGCGTCAGCTCCGTGCTCGAATCCTCATGTGTTGCGGTTCTGCGCGCGGTGCTTTCTTGCTCTCACGTAAAAATTACTATTTTTAGAGATGCCCTTAAGTGATGTGTTTTGTCTGAATTTGAATTGTGAAACGGTAAGCGGAGTCATGGATGTCAAACGGTAAAGGCGAGCAAGAGAAGTGGAAATACAAGTATCTTGAAGCGCTGGAAGATCTGGAAGAAAAAGAACGTGCCTGGAACCTAACCGATGAGAGTATGCGTCGAGGGTTGAGTCGTTTGGCATTGCTTTCTACTGGCATTGATGAAGGGCTGGATGTACAGCTGACCAAGCTACGTCGCGCCCTGCAGGATCAGGCCAAAAGTGCTTACGTGGATGACATCATTGCCAGAATTTCTGACTACATTAAAAAAATGGATGAAAAAAGCAGCGATAAATCTGTCGCCGACTCATCATCGTCAGGTCTTGATTTACTGGTCGGGCTTGTTGAATCAATCGATTTCCCCCGGTCCTGCCAGTCATCGGTAAAAAAATTACGCAAGGCATTAAAGGGTAAAGCTGCTGAAGATCAGCTTGATCAGCTGACCAAACAATTTACTTCGCTGGTGGTCTCTGCTTTTTATCAGGAGAACACAGGGACTGCCTCAAGCGCAGTGGAAGCAGGCCAAAAACCGGCTGATGGCTGGCTGAAAAGGATATTTTCTGGTGACAAGGAAGCGCCTGCTAAAATCGCTGATGATGAGACATTAACTGATACAGCTAAGCCGGTTGAAAAGAAACAAGCGATTAGCTCTATTACGCCTGTAGTTGAAAATAACTCAAGCCCGGCAGTAGACGAAAGAATGTTGGAGACGACATTGCTTGGTTTTCTTGAACGGTTGTCATTTCCAGAACAGTTTAGCGATCGGGTTTCAGCCCTGAGAGATAAATTGGTTGCCGGGCTTAAGGCAGACGGTGTGCCTGCCATCATTAAAGCGATGGTGGCATTGGTGACAGATGCCAGGAAACAAATCGAACAAGAGAAAGAAGAGCTTGAACTGTTTCTCAAGCAGTTGGGCGAGCGCCTGCAAGAGATTGATGCCATGGTTGATGGTGCAGAGACTCATCGTCTGGCCTCATTGGTAAGCGGCCGTGAACTGGATGCAATGGTTAAGGCGCAAGTCAGTGATATTGAAAAAACGGTTCAGAATGGCACTGATGTTGTACAGATGAAGGGGGCGATCCAGGGCAGTATTGAAAATATTCGCCATCATTTGGCTGACCAGCGGCAGCAGGAAGAGCAGCGTCAGGACGAGCTTGAACATCAACTAAAGGCTGTTAATCAGCGTCTGGTTCAGATGGAGGGTGAGTCGGAACGGCTGCGTTCGCGTTTGGCAGAAGAGCGTGTTCAGGCAATGACTGATCCGCTAACCAATGTGCCCAACCGTTTGGGTTACGATAAGCAGGTGGCGCAGGAGTTTTCACGTTGGCAGCGCTATAAGAGTCCATTGAGCATTCTGGTATGTGATATTGATTTTTTTAAGAAAATTAATGATACCTATGGTCATAAGGCTGGTGATAGGGCATTGATGGCGATTGCCAAGTCGATGGACCTGCATATTCGTGAGACGGATTATCTGGCCCGTGTTGGCGGGGAGGAGTTTGTGGTGTTGTTGCCTGAAACCAGTTTGAAACAGGCTGAGATTGTGGCTGAGAAATTGCGTAAGGGGGTTGAGTCCTGTGCCTTTGTTTACGATGGCCAACCTGTGCCAATAACCATTTCCGGCGGCATTGCTGAGTTTGCCGAGGGTGATAATGTGGATGATGTTTATGTTCGTGCCGATAAGGCGCTTTATAAGGCCAAGGAGCAGGGCCGGAATCGCTTTCTGCTGCAGAAATAGTTAGGTTTCTTCGCGCAGTTTTTTTTCCAGCAAAAAAATCTGTCTGCTCATTTGAGTCGAGATTTTGGCCATCTCCTGGCGAAGGTACATATTTTCAATATGCATCTGAATGTTAAAGGCCATTTTTTTCAGGACGTCCAGATCATCTTGGTTGAACTCTGATGAGGCTTTTTTATTGACCGCCTGAATGGCGCCGGTGATTTTGTCGCTGGTGACGGCGTGTACGGGTACACAAAGTGTATTGTAGGTTACGTAGCCCGTCTTTAGTGCCACATTATCGTGGGGGCCCATTTGACGCTGCATATCTTTTTCAAACACAGGCTCGCCGGTTTCAATTGTGCGCCCCACCACCGAACCTTTTTGCGGTACTTCGATCTGGCGTTCCTTGACACCTGTGCCAGATTGAACCCAGATGTTGGCGTCAACCGGATCATGGATAAAAATACTCAGTCGTTCGCAGTTGAGTACTTTGGGAATGATTTCGACAAAAAACTGAAGTAGGGCGCGGTTGCCAGCCTTTTCCCATGTTTGTTCAATAACGGTTTGTTTTTTCTTCAGTTCTTCAAGTTTGTTTTCTAATTCAGACCTGTCCATATTTACTCCTGAAAATAAAAATACGTTATTAATCCTACTCTGCTCTTAATGCCTCGACCGGGTCAAGTTTTGCTGCTCGGCGGGCTGGTACGACACCAGCGATCAGGCCGATTGAAACAGCGATCAACTCTGCCAACAAAATGTAATTTAGTGAAAGCTGTGTCGGCAGCGCTGGCACTATCCAATTTAGTATTACGGCAGCAGTGACACCAAGGATTAGTCCAAAAACACCACCAATCAGGCTTAAGGCGAGTGCTTCGCTCAGAAATAGAAAAGATATCTGCGTTTGGCTTGATCCCAACGCCCGTAACAGGCCAATTTCATTGCTGCGTTCATTGACGGCAATGGTCATGATGGTGAGGATGCCAATGCCACCCACCAGCAGAGAAATACCGCCGATAGCTGCGATGGCCATGGTCAGAATGCCGAGAATGTTTGATAGCGTGTCGAGCATTTGTTCCTGAGTGATAATGGTGAAGTCTTCACTGCCATGGCGAGCCTGTAGCAGGTCGCCGATGCGTTGGCTGAGTTTGTTTGCATCTGTGTTGGCTCTGTAAAGCAGGTCGATTTCCATCAGGCTTTCTCGGTTAAACATCTCCAGGGCGCGGCCGGCGGGGATGTAGATGGCATCATCCAGATCAAAGCCGAGCAATTGCCCCTTTGACTCCATTACGCCGACCACATGATAACGATAGCCGCCGACGCGAATGCTTTTGCCCAATGGGTTCACATTTTTGAACAATTCACTATAGAGCTTGTGGCCCAGCACAGCATAGGGTCTGGCGGTGACGGGATTATCATCGGGTAAGAACTTGCCCAGTGCGACATTGAATTGCCACACTCTGGGTGCCGCATGGGTAGTGCCAAACACGGTGGTATGACGGCTGTGTTTTTGATATTCAACTGCGGCACTGCCCTGGGTCACTGCCACCGTATCGATCACTTGAGGGAGTTGACGTAGGGCATCGGCATCATCAAGTGTTAGCGGGCGAATATTGCTGATAACCGCGCCGGAAATACCGGCCGTTGTTGTCTTGCCCGGCATAACGCCAATCAGGTTGGTGCCAAACTGGGTGAATTCGGCCAGCACAAAACGCTGCAGTCCGGTGCTAATTGAGGTCAGCAGGATGACGGCGCTAATGCCAACGGCAATGCCTAGAGCGGTAAGGCCGCTGCGCATTGGGTAGTGGCTGATGGCGGTGAATGAAAGTTTTGTCGAATCGCTAAAACGCATTCATCTCATCTCCGCCGCGTCAGCGCCTCAACCGGTTTGAGGTGCGCGGCACGTTTGGCTGGTAGGTAACCGAACAGGATTCCTGTCAGCAAGGCGATACTGAGTCCACCAAGGCTGGCCCAGGCTGGGGCGGTGATGCTGAAATCAGCAAATGCCTGGTCAAGCAGGAAGTTGCCGCCCATACCCAGGCCCAGGCCAGCGAGTCCACCACAGAGTGATAACAGGCCTGCCTCGGCGATAAACAGCAGCATAATTTCCATGTCCGGCGCCCCCAGCGCTTTTAACAGGCCAATCTCGGCAGTCCGCTGAGAGATGGCAATCAGCATTACATTCATGATCAGGATGCCAGCCACTGCCAGGCTGATAGCGGCTATGGCAGCCACGGCAAAGGTGAGGGCGGTGAAGATGCGGTCGAAGGTGGCGAGGATGCTGTCCTGGGTGATGACGGTAATGTCATTTTCACCGTCATGGCGTTTGCTGATGATGGCTTCAGCGGCCTGCATGGCGGCTGTAATAGAATCGCGGCCTTTGGCCTGAATCAGAATTCTAAACAGTGATTCGGTATTGAACAGGGCCTGGGCCGAAGCGACGGGAATGATGATCAGGTCGCCGATGTCGGTGCCAAGCGAGTGGCCCTGTTGTGCCAGTTCGCCGATAACACGGAATCGCCGTTCACCGATGCGCAGCCATTGCCCCAGAGCCTGTTGATTGCCAAACAGCTCCTTACGCAGGGTGTGGCCAATGACACAGACGGCAGCGCCACGGTGTGGGTCATCAATGTTGATGAATTTGCCCCGTGCTAGTTCCAGTTGCCTGACCTGTTCCATCTCGGCGGTGGTGCCCAGCACCAACACCTCGCGTTCACGGGCCTGCCACGATACCGGTGCTGAGCCGATCACCACTGGTGCTACCTTGCCCACGGCATGGCTTTGGTATAGGGCCAGGGCATCGTCCAGGGTCAGGTCACGCGGGGTTTCGCCCAGCATCGGTGGTGGGCCGCCGCTGGTTTCTGAACGACCGGGCAGGACGATGACTAGGTGACTGCCCAGGGTGGTGAATTGTTTCAGCACATACAGGCGGGCACCTTCGCCCAGCGCGGTTAACACCACCACGGCAGCGACGCCGATGGCCATCGCCAACAGAATCAGCAGGGTGCGGCCACGGTGGCCAAGCATGGCTTGCAGGCTATAGCGGAACACATCCGCCAGCCGCATCATGGGCCGTTGTCTCCAATAATTTTGCCATCCTCCATTTTCAGGCGACGCCGGGCACGCTGGCCCAGTTCGGGATCGTGGGTGACGATGATCAGGGTAATGCCTTTATGATTGAGCGCCTCCAGTGCCTCGACCACATCTACGCCCGAGGCGCGGTCGAGGTTGCCGGTCGGTTCATCGGCCAGGATCAGTTGCGGTTCGGTAATCATGGCGCGGGCGATGGCGACGCGTTGGCGCTGACCGCCAGAGAGTTGGTCTGGTCGGTGTTGGGCGCGCTCTGCGATGCCCAGTGCCTGCATGGCCGCCTCGGCTTTTTGATTGCGGATCTCAGGTGCAATGCCCGCTAGTGTCAAGGGCAGGGCGACATTATCGGCGGCGCTGAGCCTAGGGATGAGGTGAAAGAATTGAAATACAAAACCAATGTGTTCGCGCCTGACTTTGGCCTGTTCTTCATCCGCTAGTTGATTAATGGTTTGGTCGTTGAAACGATAGTCGCCACTGTTAGGCTGATCCAGCAGACCCAGTATGTTTAGCAGGGTTGATTTGCCTGAGCCGGAAGGACCCATGATGGAAATATATTCTCCGGCACCAATATTGATATTGATGTCACGTAGCGCATGGACGGTTTCTTCGCCAACCTCAAAGTTGCGATTGATACCTGCCAGTTCGATCATGGTTGATGGCTTTCAATCGTGGCATAGGCGCCGTCTGCCACACCAGGGCGATCCAGCGAGGTGACCACCTGTTCATTTTCTTCCAGGCCCTCCAGCACCTCGGTGTGATCCCAGTTGGATATGCCAATTTTGATGTCGCGCAGCTGCAGTGCCTCGTCGTCGCTGTTGTAGAGCATGACTCTGGGGCCTTCCATTACCGCCAGGGTGGGAATGCGCAGGCTGTTGTCGTGAGCTGAGAGGATGATTTCGGCATCAGCGCTAAAGCCAGCCAGCAATCTTGGCGTTTGTTGAGGGTCGTCAAAGACAACCTCGATATCGACGGTGCGGGCCTGTTTTTCCCGGTCCAGAACGTAATCAGCGATACGTCTGACCGTGGCGGGAAACTGCTGGGAACCATAGGCATCCATGCTGATTCGGGCCGCCATGCCGATCTTGATGTTGGGTGCATCAACTTCATCAATCGGTGCGGCAACATAAAAGCAGTTGTTGTCGATCAGGTCGATGGCTGGCAGGGTGGCAATGCCGGGCGGGGACGGAGTGACATATTCGTTAAGTTCGCCGTTGATCTCAGCCACCACGCCGCTGAAGGGGGCAAGCAGCAGCGTGCGAGCAAGATTGGCGCCGGCCACGTCCATGCGCGCCTTGCTGACGTTGACCGAGGCACGGGCCGAGGCGCACTCTGCGCGGCTGGATTTGGCCCGGCTGGCGGCCTGATCAATCAGTTCTATCGAGGCGGCACCGGATGCCTTTAGCTGTTGCAAACGCGTTGCTTCGCGCTGGGCAATATCGGCCTGGATGCAACTGGCTTCGGCCCTGGCCCGGGTGGCCTGGGCTTCCTGTTCTGCCAGCACCACCTGGGCTTGGAGATCGTCGTTCCAGAGCGCCAGCAACAGCTCGCCGGCCTCAACCTGGTCGCCTTCTTTGACCGGCAAATGGGTGATCTGGCCACCCATGGCAGGGGATAGGCCGGCGCGGCGGCAGGCCTTAACGGTACCGGCACGGGTGTTGGCGACAGTGGCCTCAACAGTGCCGCGTTCGACCTTGCTGACAGTGACTTGAATAGGCTCGGGTTTTGACCAGAGCATGGCCAGGTAAATGCCGATTAGAGCAACTGCAATGGCAATGATGATGCGTTTATGATTTCTGTTCACAGCCTGGCTCCTGCTAGCTTCCAGAATGATAACTCTGAATTGTTATTATGGAGTGAGGCCAGCAAAAAATCGAATTCTGAGACTAAATTGAGTAGAATTGCGGTCGCAGTCAAAACTGAGTGGAAAGACGACTATGAAGTGTGCAGTTTATCGTAGCAACAAAAAAGACATGACCTACCTCTATTTGCCGGAAGAGGAAGATATGACAAAGGTACCTGAAGCCTTGGTGAAACTGATTTCACCGGTGGAAAGGGTGCTGGAGTTTGAACTCACCCCTGAGCGACCCCTGGCGCAGGAAGACGCCGTTGAGGTGATCAAGCAGATCAAAGAGCAGGGCTGGTTCCTGCAAATGCCGCGTCAGGATTTGCCGGAGTTTCTTTCCTAAAAGCAGTCTTAAAGTCAGGCTGCGGCTTGCTTGTCGCTGGCCAGGTTTTTCTCCACTTGCAAGATAGCATTGCCACTGATCTGCTGGCCGTTGCCACTTAGGTTTTCGTGCAAGGCCTGAATGGTGGCGCAGATATCTTCAGGGGCCATTTCGATCAGGGTGCCTTCTCGTGAGGCCTTGATCAACCATTCAATATCGATTTTCTTTAATTCCATTTGATTCAGAATGGGCTCATAACGCCATAGGTAACCGCTCTCACCTTCGAAGTCGCGCACATGGGCGCGGATGTCTTCGCGGATGGGAAATTCACGCCGGTTGCTGCTGATCAGAAAGGCCATCATGCCAATGATCGAGGCCGGAATCATTAAGACAAAAGATATTTTGTTGAGCAGCATGGCGTCGATGGCACCTCTGGTCCAACTGATGTATGACATGCCAAAGCCAGCTAAATAAACCACGGCGGCGAAGATCAGACCGACCACCTTGGCCATGGCCTTGCCGGGTTTGACGCGCGGTTTATAGTCCAGCCGTGACAGGGTGAAGTGCTGTTCAAAGTTGCGGATGACGTTTTTACGGCTGTGGCGTTTGGACGGTTGTTGACTGCTCATTGAGGTGATGTCTGTATTAAAGGGGACGTCATTGTCGCAAATGCTAGCACACCGTCAAGGCCATTTTGACGGAGTGCCTGGCTTTATGCCCAGCCATTCAGTCCACTCTTGAAACAGCCCCTGGTCAAGCGAGGCGACAGCTGAGCGTGGTTCGAGATTTGGTTGGTAGACCTGTTCGCCTGTCAGTGTGCAGGCATGGCCGCCTATTTCTTTAAAGATTAGATAACCGGCGGCGTAGTCCCAGAGTTTCTGTTTGCCATGTAGGTAGACATGGCAACGGCCGGCAGCCATCCAGCACCAGTCCAGTGCCACCGAACCGTGGCTGCGCTGTGAACTATAGGGCATTTCTGTGACAAGTTGCGTGGCCAGTTCTGTGGGTAGGCGTTTGAAGTCCACCAGCGCGGTGCCCTTTTTCAGCGGCCCTTGTGGTCGATGTTGCCCCAGGGCTTGGCCATTGAGCCAGGCGCCATTACCTTTGCGGGCGCTGAAGCATTCGTCACGACTGGGGTCGTAGACTAGGCCAAGCACGATCTCACCCTGATACAGCAGTGCCAGTGAGGTGGAGAAAAACGGCAGGCCGGCAGCAAAGTTGCTGGTGCCATCAAGGGGGTCGAGTATCCATAGAGGTTGTGATTGATCGGTGATCAGACTGTTTTGTTCCGCTTCACTCATTTCTTCGCCGAGGCAGGCAGTCTCGGGCCAGTGTCGTTCTAGCTCAGAGACAATACGTTGTTGCGCCGCCAGGTCGGCTTCGGTGATAAAACTGCCATCCGCCTTGTCGCTACGGCTGACCTTGGTGAAGCGCGGCAGTAATTCTTCACGGGCGGCGCTGATGACGATTTGTTGTAGTTTTTCTAGTTCAGGTAATTGCATGGCATAAATTAAAAATGTGATGAGAGGCCAATAAAGGGACCGGTTTCGAATGATTCGTTGTGTTGCTTGTCTGTGCGCATATGAATGGCACGCAGACCGAAATTGAATTCAGTGTCATCCGCCAGAGGGTAATTGGCCTGTAGTTTGAAGCTCCAGCTCCATTTTATATCGACACTCCAGGGGTGGCTGCCAGTGTCGCTGTGATTGCTGATATGGGGTGCGATCAATAGCTCACTAAGCAATTCGTATTTGCGCGTCTCATTCGGCAGTTGGCGAAAGATGGCGCCGCCACCAAGGGCAAGTAAATTCTGATCGTGAAAATTAGCCAGAAATGCGGCAATTTTGGGGGTGAGGCTACGGTCTTTTTTTAGTGGTTTTTGGTAGTCGAGCAGTTCGGCGTCGGCGGCAAGCAGGAAGTTTCGCGGGTCGGGTTCTTTCGACAGGATAAGGCTGTATTGCTGGCGCGAGTGGCGAGGCAGGAGGTTGTTTGCCTCACCAAGGTAATAGGCCATGACGCTGTCATTATTGATGAGCAGGCCGGATGAAGCCGCGAACACATTGGCAACGGGGGCGATCAGGGCTGAAATTAGGGCTAGAATTGATAAAAAATTCAACATGATTACTGCTGCCGGCTAGTCATTGAGTTCGATTATACGGTCTTCGAGTTCGTCGGGGTGAAGATGTTGCTCGGAAATGCATTTTCCGGCGATGGAAATACCTGCCAGATGAACGCTGTCTGCTGAGCCTGAGATGAGGGGGTGCCAGTCGGGCAGTGTTTTGTTCTCATGCAGGCGGCGATAGGCGCAGCTGCCTGGAAGAAATTTAAAATATTCAGGGTGATCCATGCTCAGCACCAGGCAGTCGGGTACGCATTTGACTCGGTTGCGGTAATCACGGCAACGGCAGCTGTCCAGCTCGAGCAATTTGCAAGCGACATCGGTATAGAAGATCTCACCGCTGTCCTCATCTTCCAGTTTGTTAAGGCAACAGCGGCCACAGCCATCGCAGAGAGATTCCCATTCGGCCTTGTTCATTTCTGATAGAGATTTATGCTGCCAAAATTTGGGGTTTTGTTTTGTCATAAATGTCCGACAATTACATTGGATAGACGAATATCATATCAAGATTAGGGAATTCAATTCTATGGATGCAGATCAGGCGCAAAAGCTGCTTGAGCAGATTCGTGAAAGCTACCTGGCTGAAATGCCGGGCAAGTGCGATGAAATTGAGAATCTGATTCTGTCGTTGAGTAGCCGCTTTGGCGATAGCTATAGCGAGGTTTATCGCCTGGTGCATAGCATGAAGGGCAGCGCGGGTACACATGGGCTGAGTATGGTCAGTGCTATTTGTCACGAACTGGAAGACCTCTTGGCGAAGCTTGATCAGGCGGCTGAAAAGGTGAGCGATTCAGAGATCAATATCATGCTGCGGCTGGTTGATCTGGTGCGCCGTGCCAGGGGAATCGCCTTGAAACAGGCACCCGACTTCTCCGAGGCTGAACGTGAACTGGAGGCCATTCGTAAAGAATCCTTGCATGATCAGTACCCTGTATTGTTGGTGGAGTCATCCGGTTATGTCAGAATGATGTGTCAGGATGCCCTGGCAAGCTTGCCTATTCAGCTGACTATTGAGGAGGATGGGTTGCTGGCTTTACAGCGTTTGCTAAGCAAGCGTTTTGCTTGCGTGATTACTGCCAATGAGACCAAAACCCTGAATGGTATTGCGGTGATCAGTGCTATCCGTGCCTCGGAATCGAGAAACAAGCATATAAAAACCATTCTCTTGACTTCGCGAGAAGATTTGCGTGACGGCAAGCACCTGCAGCTCGATTATGTGGTCAATCGCAGCGCCTCGTTAAGTGACCAGTTAATACACGCAATGAAGGATGTCTTGGCAGGACTGCATCTACCTCCCTCGAATTAATTAAGTGATTTGACGTCAGCTGTAATTGGTTTCTGTTATTAGCATATAGATGATTTGATAAGTTTCTCAGCGCCCAGCTGTCTATACCCAGCCGTCCATACTTAGTATCGGACTGGCGTGCCTATTTCTCGATTGGGAAATTACCCGCCTGCCAGCCATCCATATCACCTTCCAGATGCCGTAGTTGTTTGAAACCAGCATCAGCCAGGGTTTGCTCGGCCTTGCTGGCACGATAGCCGCTTTTACAATAAAGAACGATGGTTTCGTTTTTATATGTCTGCAAGCTCTCAATTTGTGATGCTACGCTGGTGTGGGGTAGGTTGATGGCACCTGGAACGTGGCCGGAAGCGTATTCCTGGGGGCTTCTCACATCAAGGATTAAAATATCGCTTTGGCCTAACTGATTCGCCAGGTCATTAGCGCTGATATCTCTGGTAATGGCGTTATTGGTACATGCACTGAAAAATATCAGTGCAATAATGTATAGCATGACTGATTTTAAAGTGGTTGTCTGTTTCATGGGGGGGTTCTCATTTGAATATACACATAATTATATAATCACGCCGTGTTAACTTCTCTAGGTGTTTCTCTGTATAATTCCTCGTTATTGCGAGGGGTAGTAAGTCTAGAGATAGAACTATAGGCAGGGGTTGTAGGTTGTTTCAAAATGTATGAATCATTTTACGCTTTTAGTGCTAATCCGTTCAGATTAGTGCCTGATGCGCATTTTTATTACGCTAGCTCTGGGCACAAGCGCGGGCTCGCTTATTTGCGCTATGGCCTGCATCAGGGGCAGGGTTTTGTGATTGTCACTGGCCGACCTGGCACAGGTAAAAGCACTCTGGTGCAAACCCTGTTTAGCGAGTTGACTGATCAGCAATTGATCGTGTCCAGCATTACCAGCACCAATCTAGGTGCTGCAGATATTCTTCAGGCCGTTGGTAACAGTTTTGATGTTTATGGTGATGCCAGCAATAAGGCTTCGCTATTGATAGGCATAGAGAATTTTCTCAAGGCCAAAGCCAGGCAGGGTAAACGAGTTATTCTGATTGTTGATGAGGCCCATAACCTGCCTCAGGCATCGTTGGAAGAGCTGCGCATGTTGTCTAATTTTCAGCTTGGAGACAAGTCTTTGTTGCAGATTATGCTGCTTGGCCAGCATCAGTTACCTGAGATATTGGCCCAGCCTGACATGGAGCAGTTGTCTCAGCGCGTTATTGCCTCTTGTCATTTGCAACCTCTAAGCAAGGATGAGACTCGTGCCTATATTGGTCATCGGCTTCAGTGTGTCGGCTGGCGGGGGGATCCATCGATTTCTGGCGAGGCTGTGGCACTTGTCTATGCTGCCAGTACTGGCATACCCAGACTGATTAATGTTTTTTGTGATCGTATGTTTCTGGCAGCATCGCTTGATGGCAAGCACGACATAGATTTGCAGCAGGCTAAAGCGGTGCTGACCGAGTTGCAACAAGAGGCTACCGGAACATTCAGTTCGGTAACACTTGAAATAGATGATTTAATTGGTCTTGACCCCTTGCCTGGGGATGATTTTTTGCTGGCGCCAGAGCCGGTGAGTGTGGTGGAAAACGATGTTCAGACTGATGAAGACAGTGGCCATGACAAAGTTCCAGACCAGGTTGATGAACAGCATGAAGAGGAAAGTTTTGTAGTCGCGGTTGAGGATAAACCGCAAGTAGCGGCGTCTGATTTTGAACCCAGCTTTTCTAGTGATACTTGCGCAGACTTAACGCCTGATACGACAGAACAAGATCAGCAGTTGGATGATTCTGACGATATTGCACATCAAAAGTTTGAAATAACTGAACAACTTGGTAATGAATCCACTGCTGAACAGGTTGGGTTGTGGAAAAAGAGAATAGTCATCATTGTTTTGCTTGCTGTTGTGCTGGTGTTTGTTGTGGTGTTATTTATCATTGCTGATGATAAAAAACTGCCAGAGGATACTCGGAGTGATGCCTCTTCTGCGGACGTAGCAGCAATACAGAAACCACAAACAGAATTTGCACAGCAGTTTGAGTCGTTGCCTGTTATGACTCCTGACAATCAAACAGAATTATCCACACCATTACCCGATGTCGAGAATATTATTCCTGCCGAAGCTGAGTCGATCCAGTCTTTTGAGGTAGAGGAGACAGGTTTGGATTTTGAGCAACTTAGTTTGGATAATTCAGATAATTCAGATAATTCAGATAATTCAGATAATTCAGATAATTCAGATAATTCAGATAATTCAGATAATTCAGATAATTCGGATAGTTTGATTGTTATTGCCCCTCCTGTGGCAGCTGAATATTCTGAGCTGATTGGAGAACCTGCTCAGTCAGAAATATTAAAATCAGAGCCTGAATCAGAACCAGTTGTGAATAAAACCAAAGTACCAGCAAAAATAAAGCATAAAAATGTTGTTGCCGACAAAGTTGATCAGCCTGTTGTAAATAAAAGTGCAGTTCCGAAGCAAAAGGCCAAACAGTCGAAGCCAGAGGCAAAGGTGGTGGGAGAATCAATCTCAGACTCTGAATTGACCACCCTGGTTTTTGACTTGATTAACTTTTATGAAAAAGGTGATCTAGATGCTTTTTCTGCTTTGTTCGCCAAGGATGCTGTGGCTAATGGGATGAATGGTGTTGCAAAAATTAGAAAAGATTACAAAAGGTTGTTTTCATCAACGGGAAAACGCCAGATGAGTGTAGATGATATGCAATGGCAGCATAACCCTGGCAGGGCCAGTGGCCGCGGCGTATTTACAGTCTCTGTATGGAAAAAAGTGGGTCTAGAGCCGCTTCTTCAGCAGGGAATATTGAATATCGAATTGATCAGAAATGATGGAAAATTATTAATAACAACTTTATCCCATGAACTAAATTAAACTGTTGCACACGCTGTGCGTGGTTTCAAATGTGACATGCTTTTTCCATGACATCACGATATTTGACGATGGCTTTGGTAGTCAAGAAACAGACCTGTAAACTATACAGGCCTGTTTTTATGATGGTTTAGTAAATACCAACGTCCAGATAACTACGTGAAATTTTTTCAATAGCGATCATATAACCGGCAGTGCGTAGGTCCTGCACCTTGTCATTGCTGTTTAGTAGCTCGCTTAGTTGTTGATAACCATTGCGCATGGTGTCATCCAGACCTGAGTTAACCAGGTCTTCCTCCGAAGCGCCGCGAATCACTTTTTTACGCACGTCATCGCTGATGCATTTTCCACTCAGGTCTTCAAGCAGGTGGGCAAACTCTCGGCTGCGCATCTCTTCATGGCGGTGTTGCATGCGGCCAAAGCGGATGTGTGACAGGTTTCTGATCCACTCAAAATATGAAACGGTGACACCACCGGCATTGGCATAAATATCAGGGATGATCGTGATCCCTTTTTTACACAACACTTTGTCCGCTTCAAAGGTAACTGGACCATTGGCCGCTTCAACAATCAGCTTGGCTTGAATCCGGTCGGCATTTTCACTGGTGATCTGAGTTTCCACTGCGGCAGGGATCAGGATGTCGCAATCCATCTCCAGGGCCTTGAGGCCATCTTCATTGAAACTAGCGTTGGGAAAGCCCTTCATGGTTTTGTGTTCGTTAATGTGTGCGTGCAGTGCCTCGATATTCAGGCCGTTTTCATCAATCAGAACACCTTCGCTTTTGATGACGGCAATGATCTTGGCATCGTCTTCCGTCGATAGCAGGTGTGTGGCGTGATAACCGACATTGCCAAAGCCTTGAACAACGATGCGTTTGCCTGCCAGGCCAGGTGTCAGGCGGGCCTTTTTGACATCAGCTGGATGACGAAAAAACTCCTGAATTGAATATTGCACGCCGCGCCCCGTGGCTTCGGTACGGCCACGGATGCCTCCGTGCTGAATTGGTTTGCCAGTGACGCAGGCCTGGTAGTTAATGTCGTCAGGGAACAGGTGTTTATAGGTGTCAGCCATCCATGCCATTTCACGCTGGCCGGTACCGACATCGGGTGCAGGGACATTGGTGGATGGACTGAGAAAACCTTTGCGCACCAGTTCCATGGTGAAGCGGCGAGTGATCATTTGCATCTCATCACGGCTGTATTTGCTTGGATCGATTAGCAGTGCACCTTTTGAGCCTCCAAACGGAATATCCATCAGCGCGCATTTGTAACTCATCAGTGATGCCAGTGCCTCGACTTCATCCTGATTGGCGTAAGGTGCGTAACGAATTCCGCCCTTGGCTGGCAGACGATGGGTGCTGTGTACTGCTCGCCAGCCGGTGAACATTTCGATTTTGTCGCGTATCTTGACCGGGAAGGTCACCTGGATAATAGAGGAGCAGGCCTTGATCGCAGCAGCGGTATCGCTTGCCAGGTCCATTGCGGCAATTGCCTGGTCAACCTGATAATTTACATTCTGACTAAATGAGAGTGTGCTTGTGGTTGGCTCTGACATTGTTTGTCTCCTTGGCCTGATTTTCGATTTGTCCATTACTAAAATAAACTAGCAGCTGTTGGTATCAGCGGCAGCTAATGAAAATAATTTAACTTCATATGGTTGCAAGGGAAGGATCAGGTGAAAGAAGATGTTTTAGGCGAGCATTTTGTAGGTTGGCCAGGTCTTCAGGTCTATCTAGATCCCAGGTGGTGTCTAGTTCCTGCCAGCGCCAGTTGATGAGCCTGAGTTTTTGACGAGTTTGTTCTAATACCTTGTCTGTGCCCCAGTTTATATCACTGAAAATACTGTGATTGATTGCCTTCAGGCCGATCAGCACATAACCACCGTCTGCGGCTGGCTTTAGAACGCAGTCATGGCCGGAAATCAAAGATTCAAGCGCCTGCTCCAGATCAGTGGCCGTTAGCGCAGGACAATCGCTGCCAATCAGAATGACGTACCGGCAGGTTTCTAGCTCATCATTAAAGGCGTTGGCCATGCGTTTACCCAGGTCGGCTCCCTGTTGTGTTTTGAGTGTCAGGGGAAAGTTTTGCTGGCATTCGACAAAGAATGGATGCTGCGGATTATCTGCACAGTACAAATCTACCTGGCAGAGTTGTGCTTGTGTCACGGTAGTCAGGGTATGCTTGACCAGTCGAGCATGCAGCTCACTGGCAGCCTGTTCACCCAAGGCTGGGATTAGACGGGTTTTGGCATGCCCGGGGATGGGGGGTTTGGCAAAGACGATGATGCGGGCATCAGCAAAAGACATGGGGTTAGCGATATAACCTGGCCAGTTGTTCCGGCTTGGTGCCAAAAAAATAAGCCAGTCGTAGTCGCCACATCAGCATGATGGTTTTGAAAATGCCAAACTTTTCCCAGCGGCGGCTGGAGGTGGTTAGTCTAGCCTTGATGCATGCCGGCTGACTGTGATGTTTCAGGCGTTTGCTGATGTCTACATCCTCCATCAAGGGGATGTCAGCATAACCGCCAATATTTTCGAATAGCGTGCGTTTGACGAATATTGCCTGATCACCCGTGGCAATACCGCTGAGCCGAGAGCGCCAGTTCATCATCGATTCGACGACTCTTAAGAATGGCTGTTTGCCTGACAGGCGAACATCAAAACGTCCCCACTGCCTTGTCTGCAAATCCCTTTGAATTAGCTCAATGGCATTGCCGGGCAGTTGGCTGTCAGCGTGCAGAAATAAAAAAACATCGCCGCTGGCCTGTTGTGCACCGCAGTTCATCTGTCGAGCACGCCCTTTAGGCGCATTGATGAGGTGGTCTACCAGTGGGCTAGTAAGTTCGATAGTAGCATCATCACTGCCACCGTCGGCGACGATAATCTCATGGCCTTGTTGCCGTAATGACTGTAATGGCTGCAACGTGGCGACGATATTGTCTGCCTCGTTAAAGGTTGGGACGATGATGGAAACTATCTCCATGTGGTTTGTTACAGTGCACCGCCACAACTGCTGCCCTGGCCGGCGGTGCAGCCATAGCAGTGGTCTTTGACCACGATGACCTTACCACTGATGTCCTGGTCAAGCAGGTCTTTGATGTGGGTCTTGGGCTTGTCGCTTAACGGGGCTGGAAGATCCAGCATCTGGTTGAAGTCACAATCATAGACATAACCCTGCCAGTCGATGCTGATCAGGCTGCGGCACATGACGTTGTCGAGATTCTGTTGGCTGAAGTTGTCACGCAGCAGTTGCATGTAGCCTTCAAACTCGCCTTTCGAAATCAAGGTGCTGCCAAAGCGTTGGATTGGCATGTTGGTGAGGGTGTAGAGATTGTTGAAGACAATGCCGTGATCCTGTTGCAGACGTTCACGGTAGGCGTTTTCCAATTCAACCTGTGATGGTGGTAGCGAAGGCCCCTGCGGGTTGTACATCAGTTCCAACACCAGGCCACTATCAAGTCGACCATAACCAAATTGGTTTAGCAGCTTTAGTCCTTCAATGCTGGCATCGAACACGCCTTTACCGCGCTGTTTGTCGACATTGTCTTTCAGGTAGCAGGGCAGTGAGGCCACCACTTCAACTTTATTATCGGCCAGAAATTGGGCCAGATGTTCTTGGCCGGGCTCGAACAAGATGGTGAGATTGCAACGATCAATAACGTGCACGCCAAGCTTGCGTGCCTCAGTGACCAGATATTGGAAATTGGGATTCAGTTCCGGGGCGCCACCAGTGAGATCGAGCCTTTTTACCCCCGAGGTCTTGAGGTATCGGATTAGCTGTTCAATGGTCTCCATGGTCATGTTTTCTTCACGCTTAGGCCCGGCGTTGACATGACAGTGCAGGCATTGCTGATTGCAGCGATATCCAAGATTGACCTGTAGCGTTTCCAGCTTGCCGCGCCTGATGGCAGGAAAGTCGGTCTGTTCGAGCAGGGGCAGGGTGGCGTGCATGAATCTATCCTTGGTTATCTCTATTAAATAGTTTTACGAAATTTTTTCACGATTACCGGCAGTAAGGCAAATAGCCCCAGCAGGCCAAAGGCCAGCAGGGTTTCTGCCGAAACCAGTTGGTCAAGCGAGTCGATGTGACCGAGTGACTGACCCAAATTGGCGAATATAAAACAGCCCGGCAGGATGCCGATGGCGGTGCCGATGACATAGGTGCGCAGTTTGATTGGCGTAAAGGCTGGGGCGAGGTTGACCAACCAAAACGGAAACAGCGGCACCAGTCGCAGGAATAATAAATAGTTGAAGGCATTGTCGTTAAAGCCATTGATCAGTTTGGCAGCTACGCCGCTGTTCATTTTTTTCCGTGCGGCATCGGCAAACAGATAGCGGGCGGCGAGAAATACCAGCGTCGCGCCGAGGGTGGCAGCAACAAGGATAATGGCGGTACCGACCCAACGGCCAAACAGAAAGCCAACCACCAAAGACAGAACTGTACCACCGGGGATGCTGAAGGCGGTTGAAGCGGTGTAGATAATGAGCGCTAACAAAGCTGCTTGTAGGTAGTTGCTCTCAGTGTAGGACAGTAGTGCATCGCGATTAGCTTTGATGCTTTCCAAGCTTAGATACTGATCGCCGCCAAGGCTGAAGAATGATATTAGCCCGCCTATAAAAAGGGTGGCTATAACGAGCTTTATCCAGATTTTGTTCTTTGGCATGGGATTCCTGATGGTGTTTTCCATGATTCTGACCTTAATCCTACTTGATTGCATTGTGTTTGTAGTGACTTTGATAGCGACGATGTAGTGTAGTCGAACCAATGACGGCAA